>Ga0181524_10002103_pt1 | contig 21337 bp, 17 predicted proteins | sample PEATcosm2014_Bin_34_FD_119761 | JGI IMG/M metagenome (GOLD analysis project Ga0181524, IMG submission 119761) | Peatland microbial communities from MTU Mesocosm Facility, Houghton, MI, USA - PEATcosm2014_Bin05_60_metaG | ecosystem: Environmental > Terrestrial > Soil > Wetlands > Peat | place... | reverse complement strand
GGGGCGGCCCGGGCATGCGCGAGATGCTGGGCGTGACGGGAGCGCTGGTGGGGGAGGGATTGGGCGACTCGGTCGGGTTGCTCACCGACGGCCGGTTCAGCGGCGCGACGCATGGACTGATGGCGGGGCACGTGGCTCCCGAGGCCGCCCGCGGCGGTCCCATTGCTACGGTCGCCGATGGCGATATAGTCGTGTTCGATATCGAGAAGCGACGCCTCGATGTTGAGCTTAGCGATGCGGAGATCAAGAATAGATTGGCCAACTGGCGTGAGCCCGAGCCGCGGTACAAGACAGGTGTGTTTGCCAAATATGCGGCGCTGGTCTCATCCGCATCGGAAGGAGCTATTACGCGGGTACAATGATTGCCGATTGTCGATTGCTGATTGCCGATTGAAATAGTGCTACTACTTGACCTCCCGCAGTTGCGCGCGTAGCATGAGCTTCCATCCGGGTTTTTCGCGAACACCTTCAATTCAGGCGAGGTGAAACATGGCAACGGTCAACACACGTCGGGTGGCCCTGGGCGCTCTGGCCGGAGGCTTGGTCTGGAGCATCTGGAGCACTATTGTTAACTTGGTGATTCTGGAACCGCGGTATGCGCTTGCGCAGAGTTCGGGAACGATGCTCAAGCAAGCGCGCTATCCCTGGCTCCTGGTTTACTGGTTTGTCACAATCTTCCTTCTCGCCTACGTGGTCGCCTGGCTCTATTCTTCAGTGCGGGCGACGCGCGGCGCCGGCCCGGGCACAGCGCTGACGGTGGGGCTGCTGGTGGGTTTCGCAGCAGGGTTTCCCCATGAACCTGAGCGTCGCCACGTGGTCGCCCATGAGCCGCCACTTGCCGCTCTGGTGGATGCTCGACCTTTGGCTAGGTGCAATCTTTGCGTCGCTCGTGGCAGGCTGGCTTTACAAAGATTAGAAGGAGGCTTATGGCGTCCGCTTCCTTCCCTGCCTTGATCTGTTTCAGGCCTTCGGCTTCCACTGTCGCTTGCCGTCCCATTTCCCAGCGTTCGGTCTGGTCGAACATGCCCCGGACGGTCGGAGCCAGAGCGATGACCGAATGGTCCGCTTGGCCCAAATGCATGCTCCAAAATCAACATGCGTGGTTCGGTCAGGCGAGCTGAAGGATGACCGTGGCCACGGACATGGCAGGTAAATCCAGCCGTATTTTCGAGCCTTCCACACTCACGGGGCAGGGCCGAGGGACGATCCGGTCGGGCTGGTCGAAGCTGTTGTAAGCGTTGAAATCCGAGTCATGCAGGATCTGTGCCTTCCCTCCTTTGGCCATGCGGCGCGTTAAGGAGCACTCCACCGTGAGGTCGCGCTCCACCTTCGGGTTCACAAGGCTCAAGATCAACTCCTCGCCTTTTACCGAGGCGGAAGCAGAAAGTCCGAGCGGGGACGAATCATCGGTCTCGACACGCAGGGACGTCCTGGACCGGTGAGGTTTGAAAAGGGCGTAGGTGTAATACGTGGTGGTGCGGATGCAGCGCTCGCCTTCCGGACTGTCGGTGAGCAACAAGGATTGCAGCACGTTCACCATCTGGGCGATATTGCACATGTAGAGCTTATCCGCCTGACGGTTGAAAACATTCAAACCCAGCCCGGCAGCCACGGCGCTACGCAGAGTGCTTTGTTGCCAGAGCGCGCCGTATTTCTTCTCTTCTGCGGGGACCCCGCGGTCCCACACCCCCCACTCATCAATCACCAGTCCGACGTTGCGCCCGGATTCGAAGCCGTCAAGTAGTCCGCGTTGCTGGATGACGGCTTGTTCCATAGCCGCGAACGTGGCGAGTTGTTGCTCCATCGTGTCAGCGGTGTAGCTCGTGGCGGTGCTCTTGCCCCCGGAATAGTAGTGCATGGAGAAACCGTCGGGCAGTCGGCGGCCGCTCACGCCTTCCATGAAGCCGCGCGTCCAGGCAAGATCGTTGGAGTTGGGGCCACAAGCAATGAGAAAGGGTTCAAGGCCTCCGAAGGTGCGCGCGTACACGCTGAAGCGGCGATAATAGTCGGCGTATTCGGCGGGGGTCATTTCGCCCCCGCACCCCCAATTCTCGTTGCCCACCCCCCAGTAACGGACCCGGAAGGGTTCCGGCGAGCCGTTCGTTGCCCGCTCGTCAGCCAGCGAACTGCCAGAGGGATAGTTGCAGTATTCGATCCAGTCGCGGAACTCTTCCGGTGTGCCGCTCCCGACGTTACCGGCGAGGTAAGGCTCGGCGCCGATTTTTCGGCACAACCCGATGAACTCGTGAATGCCGAAGCTGTTGTCCTCGACGTAGCCTCCCCAATGGATATTCACGCGCTTGGGCCGCCGCGACGCGAGGCCCACACCGTCGCGCCAATGGTAATCGTCGGCAAAGCAGCCGCCCGGCCAGCGTAGGACCGGGATCTCCAGGTCGCGCAGATACACGATGGCCTGTTGGCGGTAGCCGTCAACGCTGGGTGTGCGGGACGCCTTGTTCACCCACAGGCCGCCATAAACGCAGGAACCAAGATGCTCGGCGAATTGGCCATGCAACTCGGGATGAATCACGCCGATTTCAGCATCGGTACGGACGATCACCCGTCGGGTAGCCGCGGAAGCACCGAAGACCGCTCGGGGCAGCAACGTGGTCAGACCAAGCGCCGCCACCTCTACAGCGAATTCCCGGCGGGAAATTGAGGACTTCACGGGTTCTTTGAGCTTTGCCAAGGTTTTGCTCCAAGTAGTTTGTAACTTACCAGCCGCATCACCGGAGGAGTTACTCGTGTTGGTCTCCCGGCGAAAACGAGAACAGACTATTAGGGAGGCGGCTCCCTGTCAAGTTTGTTCGCCGGTCCGTGACCTGCGGCAGTTTGCCTTTTCAAGTTGAATCGTCTATTCTGCTTCCGAAACGCCCACCCCACCGCATGGACGGAAATCACATCCTTTTAGGCATCGTCGTGCTGACGGCGACGCTCGGCACGCTGAGTTGGAGATACCCCACTCTGAGAAAAGCTCCGCTGCCGGTGTGGGGTTGGGTAGGACTTGCAATTATTCTGCTCGCAGAGTTGTTGCTGTTCTTGCACTTTCAGTGGGTCGAAGTCTTCTTTACGCCCATCGTGTGGACAGGCTATCTGCTTTTTGCCGATTCGCTGGTGAACAGCCTGAAGGGCTCGTCTCTCATGGCTGATTCACTGCGCGGTTTCTTGGGGCTGGCTTGTTGGTCTGTACCCCTGTGGTTAGTTTTTGAGGCCTACAACCTGCGCTTGGGAAACTGGACTTACGTCGGGCTGCCTCAGAATCCGCTCCTTCGCGGACTGGGCTACACCTGGTCCTTTGCGACCATCTGGCCTGCCATCTTCGAAACTGCGGACTTGGTTTCGGCGCTGGGCTTGAGTCGAGATAAACAGGGAGGCGGATATGCCTATCGCCCATCTACGCACCTCACCGCTCTTGTTCTCGGCTTGGCATGCCTTATTTTTCCCCTTCTCGCGCCTCGGCGCGTGGGAGGTTATCTGTTCGGGGCAGTTTGGGTAGGGTTCATCTTGCTACTCGACCCCATCAATTATTCCTGGGGTGGGCGCTCGTTGTTGCGTGACTTGGAACAGGGTGATTCAAGCAGGCTTACCGCGTTCCTCTGTTCCGGACTGGTGTGTGGAATCCTGTGGGAGTTCTGGAACTACTGGGCCAGCGCCAAGTGGTTATACATCTTTCCGGTGTGGCAAAATTGGAAGGTCTTTGAAATGCCCGTGCCGGGATACCTTGGTTTTCCTCCCTTCGCGGTAGAATGCATGGTGATGTACGAGTTTCTGCGTGTCCTTCGTGGCAGGGTGTACGGTGTATAAGGAGAATTCAACTGCCTAATCTGCTTGTCGTGATCCTATTGTGCGTCGCCATTAGCTGTGGAACGGTGAAGTTCGCCTATGGAGTGGGGAAGGCGGACGAAGCTGGAAACCAGGAGATTGCCCTCCGTGGGATGAACAAACTCATGGACGGCGACTTCGACGCTGCAACGGAAATCTCCCGCCAAATCCAAAAGTCCGATCCTGAATCACCTCTCGGCTACTTGCTTGAGGCCGATGTGAACTGGTGGAAGATTTACTTGACCGAAGGCAATCTGATTGACCCGGATGTCTTCGAGGCTCTGTCCGAAGCCGCCACTCCTTACGACGCCGATTTCAGGCGTTTGGATGAACTGGCCATCCGGAAAGCCGAAACGCGCATCCAGGCGCATCAGGATGAAGCGCGCAGTTACTTTTACGAAGGCCTGGCCTACGGATTGCGCGCGCGGTTGGAAGCTTTACGGGACCATGTCTTGGCCACTGCGCGCACCGGCAAGAAGTTACGGAATCTTTCTCTTGCCGCGCTGGAGCTCGATCCCAACCTCAATGATGCCTATTTTGGAGTCGGACTCTACAACTACTTCGAGGATACCTTGCCGACCTACGTGAAGATGCTACGCTTTTTGATTCTGCTTCCGGGCGGCGACCGCCTTGTTGGTCTCCGCCAAATGCAGGAGGCAATGGAAAAAGGGCAACTCGTGACCTCGGAGGCGAGATTCCACCTCGCCAAGAACTACTCCCGGTCGATCGATCAGCAGTTCGCAAAATCCCTCGACCTGCTTCGCCAGATGGAGCAGCAATATCCCCACAACCCACTTTGGAAATTGCTGGTGGGGAGCGTTGAGCTGCGCATGGGGCAGGTCAAGGAGGGCGAGACACTCTACCGGCAGGTGGTCGACGAAACCGCCCATCCCCCATCGGAGATATGGAAACCCCTGCACCAGCAAGCCGAGCGAGCGCTGGCGCGCCGCTCTGGACAATAGCCTATTGATTCACTAACTCAGGTTCCCGGTTTGTTCGTGGGCGTGGTAGGAGCTGCGAACCAGAGGGCCGGACTCGACGTGACGGATCCCCAGGCGGAGACCTTCCTGCTTGAGAGTGGAAAACTCTTGGGGGGAATAAAAGCGCGCCACAGGCAACTGCTCACCGGAGGGGCGCAAATACTGGCCAATCGTGACGATATCGACCCCCACAACACTTAAGTCCTTCAGCACCGCCAGCAGTTCTTCAAACGTTTCCCCAAGGCCCACCATGAGGCCGGACTTGGTCGGGATGGAAGGAGCGATTTCACGTGAGCGTGTGAGGAGGCGCAGGGACCGCTCGTACCGGGAACCACGCCGTGCCACCGGGTAAAGGCGAGGGGCAGTCTCGATGTTGTGGTTCAGGATGTTGGGTTGAGCACGCAGCACGGTTTCCAGGGCTTCGTCAGAGCCGCGGAAGTCGGGGATCAGAACTTCTACCTGGCACCCGGCAACGTACCGGCGGAGGGCCGCGATCGTCCGGGCAAATATCGTGGCGCCACCATCCTTCAAGTCGTCCCGGTCGACGGAAGTCACCACGACATATTTCAAACCCATCTTCGACGCCGCTTCCGCCACTCTTTCCGGCTCCCCCCAGTCAACTTCGCCGCGCGGCAGGCCTTTGGGCACGGCGCAGAAGCCACAACGGCGGGTGCAAAGCTCACCCAGGATCATGAACGTGGCGGTGCGATGCGCCCAGCACTCGCCCACGTTCGGGCAACGCGCGCTTTCACACACCGTATGCAACCCGAGCCCGCGCATTAAATGCTTCAGCTCAAAGTAGTTCTCCCCGCTCGGAACGCGCACTCTCAGCCATTCGGGCTTGCGCACCTGGACGGGAGCTGAGGCAATCTGCGCTAAATCACTCATCCACCTGATTTTACCCCGCATGAGCCTGAGACACAACTAAACCCCCGCGGCCGGGGTTCCCGGAGCCAAGCTTGCCGCGCAACCTACCACTGACTGGAAACGTCCATAAGGCTGAGGATTGCGAAGTCCAGGCATTTTGTGGAACTTTTTGCAGCTCCAAACCGAATACGCTGTGGAAGCAGCAGACGATGGCCGGACTCACTGAAATTCGAGATGAGCAGTTGCTGCGGATGATGCAGGCTGGCGACGAAGACGCCTTCACGACGTTGTATCGGCGCCGTCAAGGAGGCATTTACCGCTTTGTGCTCGAGATAAGTGGCTCCGCCCCACTCGCCGAGGACGTCACACAGGAAGTGTTCATGGCGCTGATTCGAGACAACCGCGGCTACGACCCCTCGCGCGGTCCGCTGGTCGCTTATCTCCTCGGAATGGCGCGCCATCACGCCCTGCGCTTTGTCAAGCGCGACCGAACATATGTCTCGATCGGAGACGAGTCGAGCGGTAGCGGTGATCTCGTCCCTCTTTCTCCCGAGGACCCGCACTCCACGATGAGCCGCCGGGAAACGATCCATTCGGTGCAACAAGCGGTCTTGAGCCTGCCCGAGCACTACCGCGAGGCTGTGGTTCTGTGCGACTTGAATGATATGAGCTACGAGGATGCTGCGTCGGTTTTGGGATGTTCAGTGGGCACGGTGCGGTCGCGGTTGCACCGCGGCCGCGCCTTGCTCATTCAGAAGCTCACGGGTGGGGCCAAGGTCGAAGCCGGTAATGAGGCCATTGATCCCAGCAGGTGTCTGGCATGAACTGCAAAGAATTCGAAAGCGTGATTCACGAGCTTGTAAGCCGGCGAGTGGCCGACAAGACAAAGCATCTTGAGGCTTTGAAACACGCCGGCCATTGTTTATGGTGCGCCCTGCGCCTCGACGAAGAGACCAAGCTGACGGAAAGCCTGCAAGGGTTGGCGGGCGCGCTTCAGGGCCAGCGTGCGCCTGGCCGCGTGGAAGAAGCACTGCTCCAGGCTTTTCGCGAAAGAACCTTGCGGGCGCCCGCACCACGCTTTGGGCTTGCTGGGAAGCGACTCTGGGGCGGCCTGAGATGGGGGTTGGTATTTGCCGCAACGGTAGCCATAGCCTGTATAGTCATTTTGCAGTGGCCGCATCTTCGTCCACGCTCGAGTGCCCCCGTAGCACAGGGCGCGAACAATCAGCCGCTGGCGTCGTCCGAAGCCTCACAGGCCAAACCCCATGGGAGGCCGGAGAGCGGGGCGCTGGACGACTCTGCAGGCGAACTGACAACGGATTTCATTCCCCTTGGGACTTGTGACGACTCCCAATGCATGGATGAGGCAACGCTCGTCCGTGTGACGCTCCCTGCCGACGCGCCGCTGGCGTTCGGGCTTGCGCTGGACAACGATTATGCTCCGGAAGGGTTTGTCCAGGCTGACGTCGCCCTGGGGAGCGATGGAGTTCCGTTCGCGATACGGTTTGTAGACTAGGTCGTTCTCGGATGATTTCGGATTGCTGCTTGTTGTAGCGGCTTGAGTTCACCGAGGGCACGTCAGAAGCAGGCAGTTAGCGGAGGGCAGAAAGTGGCGGGCAATAGGTGGTTTTTTGCGACCTGCCAGCTAGTGGATAAGTGATGGAGGAGAAAATGAAAGTGAATGAGAGGAACTTAACAATTAGGACGATTTTGGCGGCGGGCGCGTGCTGGATGTTTCTAGCTGTGACCCTCTTGCCGAACGCCAGGGCACAAAATCCGGCAACCCCGGGTGGCAGGTTCGGAAGGGCGCGCTTTGGAGGTGCAGAGCCTTTCTCTGGAGGCAAAGTCGTGACCGGTGCACCTTACTCCGCGCAAGCGGTCACGGAGCACATCCAGACCCTGTCGGATGGGAACATCATTCATACTACGACCACTGCGAACCTCTACCGCGACAGCCAGGGGAGGACGCGGCGCGAGATGCAAATCGGCGCCATCGGCCCCTGGGCGGCGCAAGGGACTCCTCACAAAGTAATCTCCATTACTGATCCCGTCGCTGGATTCATACACACGCTGAGCCCCGATACGCAGGAAGCGCGCGAGATGCCCCTCCGAGCGCACGCGGGAGCATGGCGGGGTGCTGGAACTGCACGCCAAAGACCTGAGAACCCCAACGTCAAAACCGAGTCCCTCGGCACGCAAGTGATCGGGGGAGTGACGGCAGAGGGGACACGCATCACGCGCACCATTCCCGCCGGGCAGGTCGGCAACCAAGCCCCCATCGTGACCACCAGCGAGCGCTGGTACTCGCCGGAACTGCAAACTGTCGTCATGCGCAAGGAAGTCAATCCGCAGTCTGGCCAGACGACGTTCCAGTTGACGAATATCGTGCGCGCGGAGCCCGACGCGGCACTCTTCCAGGTGCCGCCCAATTATACGATCAAGAGTGGGAGATCCTTCACCAGCAACGAGCCCGTGGTAAGAACACCCGGCCAACAGTAAAGGTAAAGAGCCAGGCGCAAGCATCGGCCTGCGCCTGGCACAGCTCATAGCACTGAAAGAGTTGGGACTTGCCCTTGGGCAATATTGAGTTACAGGGTTTGTTTTATTTGCTAGCCAGCCATCTCAAGTATTCCGGCAAGGAGTGAAGTTCATCCACATGGTCGGGCGCCGAGTTGCCCGCGAAGCCGATTACTAGCAGTCGGCCCCTTTTCACCTCACTCAGAGTCTGTGTTTTCATCGGTCCCCACTTGACTATCGGATGGGATTTCAGCCCCCACTCCCGCAGGAGGTAATCCGCCGTTTCTGTGGTGCTCGCGAACGTCCCGGGGAAGATTTCCGAGTGGGTGATGATCAGACGCTTCTTCCCCGCGATGGCGTCGCGGCCGATCTGTAACCAAATCTGAAGATTATCCGTATCGATCTGGGATTCCTTCGGACCCGGCTTGTCATTTACGTAACCGGTGTGAATCCCATCAATACAGAGCACACGGCTGACGAGTTTGTAGGATGCAGGATCTTTCAGAATCTCCCGCAACGCACCGCAGCCCGCGCTCCAACCACCCAGGTCTGTCTCACCAAATTTCAAGCCACTCTTGCCCTCGGCTTCGGCAATTAACTTCGGAAATCGCATGGGGTCCGCAAATAGTTTTGCGTAAGTACCCGAACCCTGCCCAGCCTGGACGCTAATCACAGCCATTTTCCGCTGATGCGCGACTGCAACCTCAGGGAGCCAGTCACCGCCATGGAAGAACAACAGTAGCCTCACGCCCTGAGTGTTCTTGACCCTCTCTGGGACGAACAACGTGCCTAGCCCAAGATCCACTCGCCGGCCGGGGGGTGTTTCCTTAGTCAGCCGCGGATGCTCTCGCGTGTGTTCCACCATCGGCGATGGGTTCTGCGGCATCTGCCCCATGAGGGTGGAAGTGAGAAATAGCAAGACCAGAATCCGTGACGTAGTCGCCATCCGTGCCTCCGACTCATCGAAAACGTTCCATCAGTGCGGCGACAGCCCGCAGATAGATGCGCTCGGAGGCAGGATCAAAGTCGGTAACGGCCACTTCGTACCCACCTTCGCCGTAAGCCTTTTGCTCTGGAAAGTAGCCGACATAGCCATTCGTGTAGCCCATTAAGTGCGCAAAGGTTGCGGGCGAAGCGGCTTTGACCTGCTTCCCAATATTGCTGAACATCTCCCCGGGAAAGGTCGTCCACATCAGGTCACCGATACGAAGGATGGTCGTAGGAACCTTCACGGCGGTTGCGCTGAAATCCTCAAACAGCTCCCGATATTGGCGCGGGAGAAGGATTTCGGCCGTTTCGATCTGAACGCGCGGTTTGGCCCAAGGCTCAGGTGACAACTGGCGGTACACCCGGACGACCTCGCGCCCGATCTCTTCGCCGAGCGCCCAAGTGGTTTCGATATTATTCACGTTCCCATCCAGGCCACCCACAACGCGCGGGTTGATATCGCCCGCGGCCCCCTGCAAGTAGATCGCGCTCAGACCCGGAAACTGCCTTTCCACGTACCGTTGCATGCGTCCCATCCACTCGGCGGAGACCTTGCTGTTGCGTCCTCCCAGCGATGTCCCATGGCAGGCGTAATGAATCATCACGGCAAGAGGCCCACCCGCCGCCCTGTCCACGCGCACGATTTGCACCGCGTCGTCGATCGGACCCAGAGGGTTCGCCCCCAGCCGCATCACACCGCCGAAGTCGTGGATCAAAACCGGCTTATCGGTCTTGTGCTTGCCAAAGGATTGACTGGAGGCGTTCTCATCGAAGGTCAAGAGCGAGTCTGAATCGGCTGGCCGCACCTGGCGCCGGTTCATGGCAATACGCGAGTGCCCCGTGCCTGCGGCGATGCGGACGGGTTGCAGGTTGGCCGCGGCTTCTCGGGCGGCTTTCACGAGCCCATCCGCAAATTGGCGGTCCCAATCGGTCTTCGCCTCGGCATGGGGCGACGGAGCGGAATGGTTGTGAGCGTCGCCCAGCAGAATGTTTGCCTCAGGGATACCCGTCGCCTCGGAGATTTTTCGACGAAAAATGTCGTGCCCCTGGATTTCGATCACGTCAGCCTCGACAAAGGCCACGCGGAGGCCGGAAGCTTCGAAAATTAAGGCTCGTGCGTACAATCGGTCGCTCCCGTGGATTCCGTCCGAAGGTGCGTCGCGCAAGTTATACCCCACGAGGTCCACCGGGCCGGCAGGTGTGATGTCGACCTTCGCGTATCCCGCACGCAACTCCTGCCCCCAGCTCGCAACCGTGGCAAACAGCAGCAGGGCTGTAAACAGGAGTGTCACCCCGATAATCCTATACACGTGTTCTGTCTGCTTCATTGTCAGTCCTCCCAATTTGTTTCGTCGAAAGTCACCCCGGCCAGTCATTCCCGCGCAAGCGGGAATCCAGCTCGTCGTGGACTGACCTGGACCCCCGCTTGCGCGGGGGTGACGACGGCGATGAATTTTCATCTCTATGGGTGGACCCTAAGCCCATGTACACTCAGGGTCGCTCCAATGAAAACTCAATAATCCGGCGCTACCGCCCGCTCTCTCCCTCCAGGAAGCGCACCTCCTGCACGTATTTGCCGATCTGGAGGTGTGCCTCGGCGACACTGGTGACCGGACGGCCGTTGAAGCGCAGGTTTTCGATCGTCACTCCCCGGACGTCGTGCGTGGCGTCCAAGCCGGTGAAAGCCGAGGGCGGCATCGTCTTCCCGGTCACAGAGATGTCTTTGAAGATCACGTCGCGGACCGTGCCGGCTTCCCGGTCTCGGGTGACACCGGTCGGGTGAATGACGATCACAAACAGATTGGGGACGTAGCTGGCATGAGTGGGGAGAGTTGCGCATCCACCGCAGGCCGCGGCGGGGATCTCGGAGCGGGGGTTATATTTCTCGTCTCGTTGATTTTGAATCACGGGCAAGGGGTTGAAGTCGTCTACCTCCACGCGGACATCTTCATAGCGGATGTCGTGTATTGCCGCCCGGTCACTATGCTGGATATCCATGGCGATGTGCGTGTTCCGGATCACATCGCTGTCGCGGAAGACCACGTCCGCCATCTCCGGGGCGCTGGTCTCAGCACCAATCTCCAACGCCCGTCCCCAGTCACACCAGACCACAAGCCCGCTCATCCGAATGTTCCGCACCGGCAGCCCGTCGTAAGATTGCCCGGGCAGAGGCCTTGCACCTCCGGATCGGCCCTTAACGCCTTTGAGTACCATGCCGTCGTCGAAGGAGCGGATGAAGGAATCGCGCACCGTCACGTCTTGGGTGTTGCACATGTCAATGCCATCAGTATTGTAACGCCAGAACCCGACCAGCTTGACATCGGAGATCGCCAGCTTCCGGCAGCCGAACGCGCTGAGGCCATACAGGTCCGAGTCGCGAATGATCACGCCATCAATCTTCACCTCCGAGGAGTCCTCCAGGTGAATGGAACCGCCACCCTGGCCGCGCGAGAATTCGCTGCTGTCGATGATGCCACGCCCGAGAATCCGAATACCGGACACCCCGCGTCCCTCGATCGCCGTGTAAACCACCGCCCCACCCGCCACGTAGACCGTCTGGCCATCCTTCAGTTGAATCTTCCCCGGCCTGTGAACGCCCGCGCCGAAGTACAGCACGTTCGCGTCACTAGGCTTGGGAGCGTCAACCTCCGGCGGGTCGGCGAACAGATGCAGGGCATGATGCGGGCCGTCCAACTCCACCGTCACTTGCCCCGGCCGCAACAGCCGGAACGTAATCCTTTGCCCCTTGACGGTCGGCTGGATGCCCCGCGAACTGGGCCGCACGGCAACCGACTTGAAAGGTTGCTTCGAGATCACTTCCACCGTGACTGGACCGGACATGCCCCAGTACGCGAAGCCTGCCAACTCTGTCTGATCCAGGGGCCGCTGGTAGCCCGGCCACACCTGGTTGAACGGCATGGCCGAAACGCGACACAAGTACACCGCCGGAGCCGCCCACGTCACCACTTCCCTGCCTCCGCTTTTCACGCCTTCTTTGGTTGCCCCTTGCAGCCCCAGGCCTGCCCCCAAGCTGATCGCCAGAAGCATCGCGGTGAATGTGAGATTCTGGGTCAGCATCATCGAGCACCCTCTTTTGCGGAAATGATCAAGCACGTTCAAAACCTCCGCCACGCTCACCTTTCACACTGAGCACCCATGGGACGCAAAACTGGATGATCTCTCCGGCGCCGTGCCTCCTCCGCAACGGCCTGAATAAAGCGGTTGGGCGTATACCCATCTGAACAATTGCTTCCAATCACGCAACACAAAGCGTGGTTCAGGTTTCGTGGGCTTGGCAAGTGCCGCGTGCGAGAAGATTATACAGCCGGTGCATTAAGTCATGCACCGAGCGATTAGCAAGCGTAGCGCGGACCTGTTTTGGAGGTCCGCGGAAAAACGCTTCCCTGCTGTCATTCTGAGCGTAGCGAAGAATCTCGCTCTGCGCATTTTCATGAACAAACGAGATTCTTCGTCGTCCCGCAGGGCAGGACTCCTCAGAAGGACAGTCCCGACGGCTTTTTCCGCAGCCTGTTCAGCCCCGCCCTTCCGCCGTCCCCTAAGAACGTCCAAAACGTAGAGCCTTTAGCGGGGATTCCCTGTCGCCAGCAAGGCACTTAGTATGCCCGATGTCCGGCTTTTTCCTGCGTCTCGTCAAACTATTTGCCTAATTGTGACATAAGTCAAAAAGTGAGATATTAACTAAAAAACCCAAAAAGGTGTTGACAAGCATAATGACTGCGTATCTAATAGTCGCGTTCAGGTACAGCTTGTTCGCCATTACAACTGATTTGAGTGACGAATAAAGAAGCCCTGCGCCTATTTCAGATCCCGGACGCCGTACAGGTCACATAGGTCGAAGGGTTCACTTTGCCGAGGTTTGACAAGGTTTCCAATTTGCAAGCGACCGAAAACGAGATGGATGATGTGACCCCGGAAAATCTCGCAAATCTGCAGGAAACTGCCAAAGAGTATGTCGCGACCCACTCGGCCGACCTGGCCGCAATTTGCGCCGAACTGAAGGAGGGCCGTGGAAGCGATATGTCCGGCGTCGGTCGGTAGTCAGTTTAGTGCAGCGCGAAAAAGCTAGTGAATTCTTTCCTGGATCTACAGCGGTAGCCACGGTCATCGTTTTTCTGACCTTGGGCTTTTCTCCTGGATTTACGAACCCACGATCAATTCCAAATGCGAATTGACCGTGGCTACCAATCTTTGCGTTACAAAAGCTTCATTTCATCCGGATCCCAACGAACCGCCTGGCCCCTTTCGTAGCTCACGTTGCTGAGTCTTGGGGGGTGGAAACGGATGCAAAAAATGGACCCGGCGGGGAAACTCGATGTATATTGGCCCGGAGCCGGGAAAGCAAAATGGAAATTCCGGGAAGATAGTAGTGAATGCAGATGACAATAAAAGAGACCAGCAACGGGGTAATATCTTTCCGCGCCCAGGAGACGACATCACCCATTGATCGACGCGAATTTATAAAGAACTTAGCGGCAGTCAGTATAGGCGCCCGGATCTCCAGGGCGGCGGGAACCTTGCCCGTCGCCCAACCGCTCAAAAAGGGGTATTACAGCATCGCCGCGGCGATTCTTCCTCGACATGCGGAAGCAGAAGAAATCTTTCCCGTATTGGCTCGCTACCGAGAGAAGGGCTATACCGGCGTATGGAATGAGAATGATTACCTCCGCTGGAGTTGGTCCATTCATCCGGACCAGGACTTCCTAGGAAACTGGATGCTCTTTAATATTTTTGATTTCACCCTGAGCAAAGAAAAGGCGCTTTACCAGAAATACCTCTTCCAGCTATGCGGAAAGTGCGTCGAACTCGGCCTCGATTTCTACGGTTCGTTTTGGTTGCCAAAGTTAAACATCGAGATGCGTGACTATCTGCGCGAGCATATTCCCAACGCCTTGGGTAGTTGCATGCTGCAGGGTCAGCGCCAGGAGACACTCTGCACCTGCCACGACGGCGCAGGTCTTGCCTTTCTGGAACAGATGGTGAGCAGTTATTTCCGGCTATCGCCGGATATTCGGGGGTTGAAGGTTGCCACGCTCGACAACGGCTGCTTCATCTGCGACGAGACGTGTCCTCACGCCCACGGAACCACCCGTGTGCAGCATGTCGCCAACCTTTACGGAAGCGTACAAAAAGCGATGCAGGGCGTGCGTGCGGACGCGCAGCTTTTCGTTTATGAATGGTTCTGGGAGCAAGGTTACCTGCAGGAGATACAGAAGCAGATCACGCCGCCGTATTTCATCGTATGCAAGATAGAAGTGAAAACCAGACAGCATCTGGAAGCCGCTTTTGCAGGCGAGCCCCTTTTTGATGCTTCGAATCTCACCGGTGAAGAAGGAAGCGATTTCAAGGAAGACGTGAATGCCGTGGGAGCTCAAAGGCTTGTAGAGATGCCGGCGATGGGTGGCGGAATCGATGATTTTTTCTTCGGCTCTCCCCCCTTTCCCGGCCGATTGCATCGCCGCATGCAACTCCACCGCAAGGTACAGTGCGACAAGTTTTTTGAGTTTGAATGTGGCACCCACTGGGCCGACTCCAACGAGGAAGCCTATGCCATTTTCAATGCGTATCCTGAAATCTCACCCCAAGACCTGCTGGAAAGGGTTGCCTCCGTCATCTACACGAAACCCGAGGCGCGCAAACTTGCGATGCTTGGCTGGCGGCATTTTGACCAAGGCTATGGCCACCTTCCCATCGGCCTCGGTGAGACGAACTGCCAAGAGTTCTCCGGCCGCTTCGGTTTTGCCTGGACGATGTGTATCGCCACGCCCTTGGTGCGCGAGGCCTTCGGCGACACCGACCAGAAGCATCGCATCCACTGGTTCTCACCCTATAATTTCTTCAACCGAACACTCGTGGATCGCTTGGAGACGTAATTTCTACAGGTACAGAGCTACTGGCAGCAGGCTGAAAACTGTCTGAGCGCGGCTGCCGCGCTCGACGGTGATTCGATCCGCAGCAGGCATGAAGCGATCGCTGCCAGGGCGCATCTTCTCGGTGTGGCAAGTGCTCTCAACTGGTGCAATGCCTGTCGATACGCGAGCAATCCAGCTCTGACGAACAGTTTCGCGGATGTAATACGTGCAGAGATCGACCTCACGCAACAGTTTCTTGCTCTCTCGTCCTCGCACGTTTGGGTATGGGACAATTGCTGCTGGCATCCGCACCAGACACCTATGTCACAGAAATATCTCGGTTTTGAAGGTTTGCAAACGCACAATACCTTTGAAGCGAAACTCGCCATTATGAAGGGGGGAGACGCCCCAAGGTGAGACGAGCGGGAGCCACGGTCAGCATGACAGCAGGGAAGCGTTTTTCCGCAGCCTGTGAAGCCCTTCTCGGAATCATAAAGCGCCATCACCACATCCGGCAGTATTTCGATTTTCGAATTTCTCTTGCGGTCGCCCGACGGCTCGATCCCGGAAGCGTCTGCGCCGGTTCCCGCTTCTTTCCATTCCCGGCCGGGCTGTGTGGAATGGCATGCTTGCACCGCTGAGCGGTGACCGAGGGCTGACGGGCGAGACGCCCGTGCCACGACTGTGCAGAATGGCGCGCTGGACCCCCGCGTGCGGCGAAATCTTATGTCACGAGGCTACATCATCATTCCGTTCTTCATCCTGATCGCTCTCTCGATCCTTTTTTTCAGCCATTACTTTATCTACTTTTCTCTCTGCCATTTCTTTGGCATCGCCGCCCCGGCCAGCCGGGCCGCGCTGGCGGGGATTCTCGTTTTCCTCCCGGCAAGCTTCATTGCCTCGTCCATCCTTACGCACTGGACGGACAACTTCTTCTCCCGCGCGTTCTACTTCTGCTCTTCACTGTGGCTGGGTGTCGGGCTGACGCTGATTCTCACCTTCGCGCTCGCCTGGGTAGCCTGGGGAACCACGAAGCTTGGCACGCGTTCAGCAGATCGTGCCATCTTCGGTTGGGCGGCTGTGGCGCTGGCCTGCCTGTACTCCACTTACGGCGTATGGAACGCCTATCATCCCCGCGCCCGGAACCTTACCGTCCGGATCAAGAACCTGCCGCCTGCTTGGCGAGGCAGAAGAGTCGCGCAGCTTTCCGACCTGCATCTGGGGTCCATCCTGCGCGCAAGTTTCGCCTCCCGGCTGGTGGCGATGGTCAATGCCGAAAGCCCCGACTTAGTGGTTATCACCGGCGACTTGTTTGACGGCGCCGATGGGAAGCTCGAAGAACTGATCGCCCCGCTCAACGCCCTGCGGCCCCCTCTGGGGATTTACTTTGTGACCGGAAACCACGAAACGTACCTGGGCGTGAAGCGCACTTATGCTGCGCTGCGCACCACTCCAGTGAGAATCGTGGCCGACGAAACAGTGGTGATCGACGGCCTACAGGTGATCGGCGTAAGCTACCCCGAGCGGGGCCATTCCAAAGATTTCGCGCGGGTGATCGCGAAACTTCCGGGCTTCGATCCTGCCCTGCCCTCGATCCTGCTCTACCATAGCCCCACTCATATCGCGGAGGCGAAGGCGGCGGGAATCAGCCTCCAGCTTTCCGGGCACGCCCATCACGGCCAGATCCTCCCCATCCAGTTCATTTCGAGATTAGTCTACGGACGGTATTACCAAGGGCTGCATGTCGAAGGGGATTACATCATCTACACGTCGAGCGGCGCCGGCACTTGGGGCCCCACCACGCGCACCGGCAACCATCCCGAAATCGCCGTGATCCAACTGGAATAAACCCTGAACGAGTCTCCACAGCTAACTTCTGACTCAGGACACTGGGTATATACTGACCAGGACAGGGGAGTCCCAGATGGAAATTCCAGTCGAGGTCCTTTTCCGGGAGTTTTAGATGCGTCCTTGCTTCTATGCTCTTTTCGTTCTGTTGGCGGCCGCAGCGGCAGCTTTCGAGCCGCCGGTGGACACCGCCGGGCCCCTGACGGTCCGCATTCAGCAGCCCGCGCTGGGTTCTTACGGGGCCGGCGGCCTGGTGCAATTCAATCAGCCCGATGCGCCCTTTACTTTGAACGTCCAACTAAGCAGCGTTGCCGACAAGCCCTTGCAGGGCACTCTCCGCCTGCGCGTCATCGACCGCTGGCGCGTCGAGCCCGACGGCCCCGTTCCCTTCACGCTCCGGCCGCGCGGCCGCGCCACTGTCGCCTTTCAGGTCAGCTTCGGTTCCGGCACGTACAACGCGCTTTATCCGATTCATGCCCTGGCCGAGTTCGACTTCGAGGGCCGGCGCCTGGTGGCGCACCCCATCATGATCGTCACCACCACGCAGGCCAATGTTCCGCGCGCGCCGCTGCCGGCGGAATGGAAGCCCGTCTCCGCGCCCGCCAACGGCGCCTTGGGCCTCTGGCGCGAGCCGGTGCGGCGCGAGCGCTCCATGGTCAGTGCGGAGCCGCCGCAAGCCGGGGCCACCGGGCGCGAGACTTTCGAATTCCGCCCCAACATCCAGTTCTCTGCGCGCCTCGAGCGCCGCGAGGCCATTGCCATGACGCTGGGGCCGCGCCCGCTTTCGCTGCGCGAACGCGTGGACGCCTGCCTGGTCGAATACCCGCTCGCTCTGCCGAACTCTCAGCCTCTCGTTCTGCGCTTCGGCGCCGTCGCCCCCGCCGGCGCGCTGTTTCGCGTGCGCGTCCTCAGCTTCGACGCCCCCGCCGGGCAGGACGGCGCAGTCCTTCTCGAAAAGCGGGTGACCTCACCGGCCCCCCAGGAAGCCGAGGTGGATCTGGCCGGTTACGCCGGGCAGAACGTGCGGTTACAGCTTGAAAGCGCCGGTGATGCGGGCCAGGCTTGGTGGGTCGAGCCTACGATCGTCGCAGGTAAGGCGCAGGCGCCCGCCGCGTTCCCACCGTCTCCCAGCGCGCCCTCGCGCTTGCTCGGCGCCGTGCAGGGCTATGAGGTGCGCGTGTATCCGGGCTCCCGCGGCGCGCTTGATTCCGCCATGGCGCTGGTAAAAGGAGAGCGCCGGTTGTTGTTCCGCGGTTTTCACATCCAGGTACTGGGGGACGACCTCGGCGACTGGCGCTCGGCCAGCGAGTTGCTCGAGGCCCGCGAAGAGCCCGCCGCCGGGCGCTACCGCGTCCGCCATCGCTTCCGCAGTTGGGCCGGCTCGTTCGACGTGCTCACCGAAATGTGGGTGGACGCGCGCGGTCTGCAGGCCCGCTTCTGGCTGGAAAACGAACCCCCCGCGCGTCCCTGGCTCCGCGTCTACCTCCAGGACATCGCCGCAGGGCCGTGGACCGAACGCGCCGTCAGGATCTATGCCGGCCCCGGCAACGTCATCCAGGACCCGCAGGCCTTTCGTCTTCCCTTCGACGGCCACAACCTCGCCACCTCGTTCGTTGGCTTCGATTTCGCTAACGGCATCTCGCTGCTTCAGGGCGTGGACGCCGTCCCGGACCGGCTCGAAGTCGATCCGCAGGACCACACATACACGCTCGTCACTCCGCACGCGCAAACGGTCACCTTTCTGCCCGCAGCCAACGTCTGGGAGGCTGTGAAGCTCTGGCGGGCGAACGAGCTTCGCGCCGCGCCCGGCGTTCCCAAGCTGGCCGGGCGTTTTGTTTTCGACCTGTGGAGCGGTGGCAGTTACGCCTCCAGCGCCCAGGCCCTCCAGCGGGCATTCCGCTACGGGCTCACCGACGCGCTCGTCGTCTGGCACAATTGGCAGCGCTGGGGGTACGATTTCCGGCTGCCCGACATCTACCCGCCCAACCCGCAGTTCGGCACGCTCGAGGAATTCCAGAAGCTGGCACAGACGTGCCGCGCACACGCCGTGCTGTTCGCCCCGCATGACAACTACATCGACCTCTATCCCGACGCCGAGGGCTTCAGCTACGAAAGCGTGGCTTTCTTGAACAACGGCCAGCCGCAGCGCGCCTGGTACAACTCCGGCCGCGATGCGCAAGCCTACCGCGCCCGCGCCGACCGCCTCCGCCCCCTCGTGGAACGCAACCTCAAGCTGATCCGGGCCGGTTTCTCGCCCACGGCGTATTTCATCGACGTGTGGTCGTCCCTGGCGCCGTACGATTTCTGGACTGAGGACGGGCAGTTTGTAGACCGCAGCGTCACGCGCCGGGTGTGGGGCGAAACCTTCGCCTGGATCCGCGACTACCTGGGCGATAACGCGCCGCAGATCTCCGAAGCCGGCCACGACCGACTGATCGGCTGGCTCGACGGCGCGCAGGCCAACCACTTGCGCGTCGACGCCCAGGGCAGCGGCTTCGTGTGGAACATCCACTGCGCCGACGCCGAGCGCATTCCCTGGATCGACGCCGCCTACCACGACCGCTTTGTGCTCCACGGCGCCGGTTACCAGGACCGCTACGCCGCGGGCCTCGACCTCGCCGCCCACGGCATGTACAGCGATGACTACATGGCCACCGAGATGTTGACCGGCCACCCCGCCATGGTGCAGGCGCCGTTCTCGCGCGACGTGGTGCGCAAGTACTGGCTGCTGCACGATGTCATGCGCGCGCTCGCGCTGCGCCGCATCGAAGCCGTGGAGTTTGCCGCTGGCGACATCCACCGCCAGCACGTGACGTGGGATAACGGAGCCGAGGTGTGGGTGAATCGAGGCGCGAGCGATTGGAGAGTCGGCGAGCGCATACTCCCGCCCTATGGTTTCTACGCGCGCGCCCCGCTGGCGAAAGGCAGGGTTGAAACCGCCATCGAACGGCAGTCCGCCGGCACCGTGGAGTGGTCACGTTCGCCGGGATCTTACTACTACAACGCCCGCGACGGCGCCGCATACCATCTGACCCGCGACGGCGAGACCTGGCGTGTGGCGGCCGCACCGGATAGCGCTGCGTTCACCGCCCGCGTCCCGTGGACCGGCCCCGCTCCCACGCAGGCCACAGCCATCGACGAGAACGGCGCCGAACTCCGTCAGGTCCCCATCCGCCGCGAAGGAGCAACCCTGATCCTCGCATTCGACCCCAAAACGTTCGCCTATGAACTGCGGTAACTTTCTCGGACGCTCCGTGAATGGCGTGGACTTGGCAGGTTGCTGTAACGCACGGCTGGGTCTCAAGCCCGCAGCGGTGGGCTAGTGTGCTATAACATCCAGTTCCTGACAATGGTCACGGGGCACTCCCTGGTTGTAGGGGTACGGCTTGCCGTACCCTCTTGGTTCGGTCGCGCGATAAATAATGAAGAGGGTACGGCAAGCCGTACCCCTACAACCAGGGCGGCAGTCGTCATGACATGAAGGGACGAAGTCACTCCAAAACGACTGAGTGAAACAGTGTTTTTGGGCGTTGTAGCGGGCCGCTGGGGCGATCTGCCACAGAGGGAGGCTTCGAGGCGCCGTGGGCCGGCGGTGCGGCCCGCGGCGGCGAAATTCTTGCACGAACCTGCACGAGCTGGTATCCACGGTCAGCGTTTTTCTGACGGTGGGCTTCTTCCCTGGATATACGAACCCACGGTCAATTCCAAATGGGAATTGACCGTGGCTACCACTGGCTTTATAAAATTTTCATTTCATCCGGATCCCAACGAACCGCCTGGCCCCTTTCGTAGCTCACGTTGCTGAGCAGGGCGGTGCCGGCAGCGCGGAAGCCGAAGACGGGATCTTCCACGATCGGTTGGCGGGTGCGAATGGCCTCGACCCAATTCTTCACGTGGTCGTAGTGCTCACTGTAACCGCGGGGAGCAACGTATTTTTCTTCAGCCAAAAGGGGTGGCCCCGTTGGATGGGTGATCGGATATTTCTCGCGGTAAATTTCCAGCATTCGCTTTTGAATCTCCTCCGAAAACGGGTCGACGCGAACCCCCGGCTCCTTCTCTCGCGGCACACGGGCGATGGTGACTCCGTCGCCCCCGATAACCATCGAGCCTTCCGAACCGGTAAACACGAACCCTTCACTCTCGGAGCCGCCATCCACGAAATTGGTGCGCACGCTGAGGTTGAAGCCCTTCTCGTAATCATAAAGCGCCATCATCACATCCGGCACATCCCGGCCGTCTTTCCAAAAGCGCAGCCCGCCCGTGGCCAAGGCGCGCGTGGGACCATGCGTATCCGTGATAAGGTGCACGCCACTGAATAAGTGGACAAACAAATCGCCCGCCACTCCGCTTCCGTAGGCCTTCCACTTGCGCCACTGGAAGAAGTGTTCGCCGTTGAACGGAATCTTCGGCGCCGTGCCGAGCCAGCGCGGCCAATCGCAGGTGGTG
>Ga0181524_10002100_pt1 | contig 21361 bp, 23 predicted proteins | sample PEATcosm2014_Bin_34_FD_119761 | JGI IMG/M metagenome (GOLD analysis project Ga0181524, IMG submission 119761) | Peatland microbial communities from MTU Mesocosm Facility, Houghton, MI, USA - PEATcosm2014_Bin05_60_metaG | ecosystem: Environmental > Terrestrial > Soil > Wetlands > Peat | place... | reverse complement strand
TAGCAAAGAAGGGCTCGACCTCAGACCACGATACCAAAAAACACACAAAACACACACACGTTTCGCGAATCGACTGTAAGCCATTGACGTTAAATAGGTTATTTGGCGGAGAGGGTGGGATAAGGAACCATTCCCGTTAAATGCCTAAGAAATAACGATACTTGCTCTTTTTCCCCTTTGTCAAGCGAATTTGGTTACACGGTGTATACATCTTTTCTTTTGATAGCCTTAGCGCCAGCATGTATCTCAAATGTATCTTTCAATCCGTTAGGAGCGTTAGGACGGCTTCCGCATGCGGTCCAGCTCCAAGGGCTTATGGTCTTTCATGACATGCTCGCGGGCCTTCTCCGCCGCATCCGCCCCCGTGAACTTCCTGCCGCACCCCAGGCAATCGTAGCTGCCGTCGCCGAGCAGCTTGACCAGCTTGTCCGCCGCTTTTTGCCGCTCGACGTAATTCTTCTGGTTACGCGCTTTCCGCAGGCGCTTGGCTTCCGCCTTGCCGCTTTCGGCGAGGACGGGAGGTTTTCGCCTGAACGTCAAGCTTACCCGTTCCCCTACCGGCTTGGCGGTCTTGGGCACCCAATGCTGCCAGTCGGCGTTCGCCCTTCCCCTCATGACGAGCAGGTCGCCATGAGACGGCAGGTATTCCACCGTCGTCGACCCGTCGAGCTTCCGCCCCGCCTTCCTCGCCATGCGGAAGGGACGCGCTGCGCCGAGGGTCAGCGTAGGGATCGTCGGCTCGGGGTCGCCGTAGTCATCATCGCTATGGGGCGAGATGCAGTCATTCCCGTTCCGGTACCTGTTGATCAAGACTGCGTCGTACGTCCCGAAGCCCGCCTTCTCGATCTTGCCTATCACCTCTTGGAGGTAAGCAGGCATGGGAGCGGCCTTGAGCACTATTCCCTTGGCGTAGGGATAATCCCACGCCCCATACCACGCCTCTAGCCTCGGGATGGCCTTCTCGCCGTAAATCTTGATGTAGTTCTGCCTGAACCCCGCTTCGGCGCGGATGCGCTCCAGCAGGGCGTCCGCCTCCCCTTTCGCGAGAAAACCCGGGAGGAGCGCAACGTCCGGGCTTGCCGTTTCTTCCGCCCTTGCCTCGGGCCCGGGCTCCGCCGCCTTGTGGATTTTTTCTATCCCCTCCAGCGCCGGGGTGGGCGGAGGCGGCTCCGTGGCAGGCCCAGCTTCGGGGGTCTCGGCGGCCTTCAGGTCCTCTTCCAGCGCCTTCTCCACCTTCTCGACATCCTTCTCGGTGACCACGGGCGGCGGTCCGTCTCCGCCGTCCCCCTTGGGCGGCGGCGGGACTTCCTCCGGCTTGAGCATGATGGTCTTGATGTAGCTGCTGATCTGGCTTTTCCACGATGCCCGCATCTCGTTCCCGGCTTCGAGGTCCTCTTGCAGGAGCTTCGACTGCTTGTCTATCGCTTGGTCTATCGCGAGGTAGGCCCGCATGATGTTCTTGCGCTTTGTCTCCTGCCACTCGGGCTGCAAGCGCATCTCGCTCAATGCCACCTCGTTTTCCGCCTCGTGGTATTCCGACTGGTAGCACGGGTTGCACCTCGTCGGGGATGATGTCTTGACGAGCTGCTTCCACTGCCCGCACTTCTCGCACTTGCCCTCGGGGCGCGTGCGCACCTTCTGTGACATTATAGCATTTCTCCTTCCCGTTGGGATTCTCGTGGTTTCTATACTATTCCGAAACCGAAACCAGCCTAGCACCCGCCCGGAAAAGCCGTCAATGGCACTTTGGTGCCGTCGCACGGTGCCATCTGGGTGGCACAACAGGTTTTGGTTTCGCATGATGCCTGAAACCGAAACCAGGCGAGCCCACCGGGAGACATGACCGCTGGTTTCGCCGTTTGGTTTCACCAGCGGAAACCGGAAACCATGGCCGTAATGGTTTTGGTTTCGAAAGGCTTCTGAAACCGAAACCACCGCCATCCTTATTATGTACCGCCCGCCCGGCATTTCCGGGATTATCGCGGTGGCCTTAAAGATTTTACAGAGATTTTACACCGGCGGCATTTGGGCCATTGGTATTAGCCGGTGTGGCGGATAGCAAAACAAGCTACGCCACAAGAAAAAGGAGAATGGTCATGCTGGTGGTCGAAAAGAACATAAAGATGCCGCCCCTGAGAAGGAGGCGGAAGTACACGGAACTCTACGGGTTGGAAATCGGAGAGTCGGTTGCGGTCCCGCGTGAACTGATCTGCAAGGTCAGGGGGGTGCTCGCCTACATCCAGAAGGTGGCAAAGATAAATCTCACGTGCAGGACGGCGGAGGACGGATCGGCACGCGTGTGGAGGATATCGTGACCGGGCATGTTGTACACGCTTGGGGTCCCAGCTTCCGGGACCCCGGCGGTCAAAACATCAACATGTCCACAATACACGCTTTGCCTAAGGGCTGCGTATCGCCCGTTACCTGCTAATACTGCGGCCGGAAATGCCGCCAAGGAGTTTTTCTTATGAGAAAGGTCACGACCGAACTTTTGGACAGGGCCAAGATACCCTATGAGATCGTAACATCCTACCCGCACTACAACAAGGTACCGGAGCAGCTTCGGCAGGACTTCGAGGACGGTCTGGTCAGCTTCGACATGTTCCTCGTGTGGCAGTACCTGCACGAGAAGGCGGACTGGGGCTTGGGGGAAACCCGCATGATGTCGGCGAGGCGCATACTGCGGGATGTCTGGCACGGCGACAAGTCCAGCCCGTCGCTTGCTACGGTGCAGCGCATCCTGCTCCGCCTGGAGGAAACCGGCAGGGTTGTCTTGCCGCAAAAGTACCGGCATATGGAGGGCTACACGATCAAGCTCACAAACTATGCGGCACAGGTTGCGGGACTGGATGAGGGGACTTGCTGCATATTAAGACCAACATTTACTACTGGTTACCGTGACGAGCCGGAGGCTGGTGCGGCACCTTTTGCGGGGCAAGAGACGAACCGGGGCGGCTCTGGGGCGGGGCGGGTAAGGAATGGGGGCGGGTCAAAGGCGGGTCAATCTGGGAACGGGGGCGGGGCGGGCGTTGACTATACATTACTACCATCACTCCATAACTCCCAAAACTCCCAAAACTCCCAAAACGAACAAGACTGCAACACTGCCACTACTGCCACTACTGCCCGGGCGGCGGCGGAAGCCGCAGCGTTGCAGTCGACTACAACTCCAACACCAGGAGCAGGAGACCAAGCCTGGAAGGAACGGGAACCTGAGCCTGAGGTCAAAGTTCCCGTTGAGGACGCCGCCTCCGGCGGCGTATCAAAACCCGCCACGCCGGAAGCGAAGCTCCGCGAGTTCCTGTTCAGGAAGATACTTGACAGGGAGCCCGAGGGCAAGCCCGACGTGTTCGAGCAAGTTCTCCGTACCTTCCAGACCAAGGCGCATTTCGGTGCGATGCTGATTTGGATCGGTCATAGCCCCGGCATGCTGACCAAGCTCCGCAAGGCGGATGATCCTTATAACTACTTCCTGTCCGGCGTGGATTGGGAGGGCAAGAACCCCTGGCTGGCGAACGAGTTCATCGCCTGGGCCAACAAGGCGGAGAACTCCGAGGTCATGGACGCCATGCTCGCTGATGCCAGGAGCCTGTGGGAGCCTGGGAAAGCGGCGGACGCCGCTGGAGGCGGCACTACTACTACTTGAATCAATCAACCACCTGGAACCACCACCTCGGACGCCGCCGGAGGCGGCATCACCTGAGTTGCGGGCGAATGGGTGGAGTTCAACCTGCCAGACCACTTGGAACCCCGCCCACTCCAGACCGAGGTCCAGTCCGCCCACCCCGCTGAACAAGCTGCCGTGCCTGAGCTTTCTCGTCATTGCCGCTCCTCGCTTCTTCTCGTTGCGAACCGCAGGCTAGAAATGTTCGCCGTGCGGGATTCTACAACATGACGGGAATTGGGGCCATTGAAATACGAGCGAGGGATGCGGGGCGTTTCGGCGGCTCGAAGCCTCCGAGCATGCAATGCCAAGCTCGGAGCGACGAAATCAAGGTTGAAACAACTACGTGCTCCTTAATTAGGAGCACTTCCGAGGCCCGGATTGTGCTCCCAATTTCAGAGTGAGGTGAACGTAAAATGGACGCAATACTTGACGCAATCCAGGATGTCGTCACCGCCGAGCCCGGGGCCGGGGAACAGCCCGGCACGGCTCAGCCCGATGACGGCGCAGTTGAGACCCGGCTGGCGCAGGAAATCTCCGAGCTATGGTCGAGCCATGTGCGGCTGAGCGGAGACCGCAAGGTCACGAGCAAGGAGCTGCGCCTCATCCGTGCCCGCCTGGCGCAGAGGCTTCACGAAATGAAGGCGATGCTAGCCCACCCCGGTCGTGGCGGCGAATGGCGGGGGTGGCTGCGGGAAAGGGGAATCCCGAGATCGACGGCCGACCGGCTCGTGACCCGCTATGCTGAGACCCTCGAAGGTCAGAACGGAAATTGCTTCAGTGAGGCAATTCCCGAGCCAGCACCGCCGACTGCCCAGGAATTGGCGAACGGCGCGTGGCATCGTGTCGGGAAGGCACTCCCAACCGACGAGCTGGTGATTCGCTTCATCGGCTGCATAGCGGAGATTTCCGGCGTAAAGCACGAGCGGCGTGACGAGGGTCTCGTGATTTTCAATCCCGTGCCCAAGACCGTGGACGGCGTGACCGGTTCCGGCGTGAGTGCCGAGGTGACCTGCCCGGCTCCGCTGCCTCCTGAAGGCGATGCGAATCCGGCCGACGCCCCGGCGACCGAGCAGAATGCGCAGCCCTCAGACGAGGTTTCGGACACTGCAACGCAGGACCCAGCGGCGGAGATCGCCGTTACGTCCACGGAGACTGCGCAGCCTGCTGCCGCTGCCGATGCCGGTGAGAGCGACGGCGGAGTGGTAGCTCTGTGACGAAGCGGAATCGAAAAATGGCGACCAGGAAACCGAACAAGAAGGAGTCGACAGAGTCCGTCGTGGACTTGGCTGTAAGCGCAGTCGAGGGACAGCCGAATGTCATGGACTTGCCGATTTCAGCATTCGACCCTTCACCGGGCGCACTTGACTTGCCTGAAAAGGAACATGGGGAGACGTGCTCCAGTTGCGGCCGCCCGGCCGTGGAGGGGTGCCCGGAATGCGGCTCGCTGGTATGCGAGGAGTGCGTCGGCTACCCAGAGACCTAAACCGCTAGGAGGCGATTACGACCGCCGCCGCTCGCAACGCAGTGGTTCCGTTGGCGTGGACTGGTTCGGAAGCTCCTGCGAGTTTTTGGACCAGGCTGGCGGGCATACGGAGGCGAGAACCCGCTCTCTGCTTGACGGCAGAAGGGCGGCTCACTACTTATGTTGGCTGCCAAATGTCTGGGAAATTCAGTACTGGGCCAAGTGCGTGTTGCTCGCTCCGAATTTTTGATAGTATCCCACGAAAGGAAGGAGCGACCGCCACATGACACAGGCCCAATTCAGGTTCATCCGGCATGAGATAACGACCCTCTCAATCCAGGGTGCGTTCCAGAGGGCAAGGATATACGCCCCGAGGTAGTGGGTGAAAGGTGCGTTGATGGTTAGAATGGCCAGTGCTGAATTGTAGCGTCGATTTCGGCCATGAGGCGCACGGTTTCACTCAGGGCCGTGACGACTTTGCAGTAGTGCTCCAGGTCGTCGTAAGTGAGAGTCCGGCCACGGCGGTCTTTGACCCACCTCTCGCAAACCTGATAGCCGCCGATGTGGAAGCTCCAGACTTCGGGCGGTACGCCTTCGAAGTATTGCCCGCCAGCTTCGCTCTGCGGTTTGGCCTTGCTGATATAAACCCGCCCTTCCGGGAGTGGCTCGCTCTTGCCCGGTTCCGTTTCTCCCGGTGCATGATACCTCGGGAAACCCCTCTCGACTACGTTCGGGCCGGTAACGGGATAGCGGGCAATCGGCTTGCTGAGTTTCGGGGATTCGAGCAAGTGCAAGGCGACAAGCTCCGCGCCAAATCCGCAGAGTGAGCGGAATAGCTCCCGGTCCGAAGTAAGGGGCACGCGAGGGAAGTCGCTCTTGAGAAATTCCGCATAGCGGGTGCGGTAGGTCGGCGAATAGAAGACCGCGTAAATGTAATTGAAAACGTCTTCCGGCCCGAACGTGTTTTTCAGATCCCCTTTGCCGTCTGGCACAAAGGAAAGCCCAAGCCGCTTTTCGAGGTCTCCAACAAAGGCGGGGGTTAGGTTTGGCCTTCGCCCTTCTTTACCAGCAGGCCAATGCGTTGTTCGAACCTTAAGCTGGGGCTGCCGCTTGTTTTCTTCATCGGCAGGGGGGTAAAGATACAGAGGGAAAAGATAAGTCCGTTCCCGCGTTGCTAACGATACCGTACAGTCGTTTACCAACTGTCGCGTACAAAGGGCGTGCCGAAATTCGGCGTTTACCTCCCGGTTAGTGCAGAGTCCGAGATTTTGACCCGACAGCATGTGCCCCATGACTTCGGGTCGGGGCCAGTCCACCATCCAGGGGACATAATACAGTCCGCGTGTATCGAACGGTCTATAGAGACATGGGGCGATTCGATTTTTCCAGTTTTTGTCAGCGCGTACTTTCTCACGCGAAGCTGGGAGCTTCCATCCCCTCGTATCGCCGGACGGATATTTCGAGGAACCCTTTCCCTCGAAGTATTTCTTGCGAATGTCCTCGTCAGATAGGCTGTTCGAGCGCAGGTCCGAAATACGCTCCAGTAACCGTCCTTCATCGAAATCGAACACGAATCCGTCGCGAGCGCTCACAATCCCCGCGTTATTCACTTGCATTAGCTCCGGAATCTTCATCCACAGGTCATATTCGGTCCGAGCGCCTTCCTCATGTGGCACGAAGAAATAGAACGGGGAAGTCGGCCTTAAGGGCTCAAAAGCGGTAGCGGGAATATCGTGTTCGAACAGCCATTCGTACTTGTGTTCTCTTGGCCCCCACAAATCCGCGTGATGGATTTGTGCTGGGCCTTCTTTGCCAGGCTCTTTAACGAAGATTCCAATAGCAACCCCCTGTTGAATGTCGAATACGTTTCTGTCCTCCACGCTTCCAGGGGCTTTTTCTTTTTTCTTGGAGCTGCCGTGTAAATTGAGAATGTAGATATCGGTGAACGCGCTCATCATTTGCTGGCGCATGCCCCTGAAGGTGGGGTTGTCGAGATAGCCGTTGTTGGTGACGAAGGCTAGGATGCCCGCACCCGTCCGGTCGATGCGCCACTGACCGAACCGCAGAAACTTAACGTAATCGTCCTGAAGCCAGACCTTCTTTTCACCCAGTGGCTTGCCATCAATTTCGTAATAGCTCGGAACCTTTTCTCCGCTGGGAAGCCTTCCCTTAAGCAACCCGCCGATCCAAGCTCCCATGTTCGCTGATAAACCAGAGTATGGCGGATTGCCCATGACGACCATGATGGGCAGGTCGCGCTTGATGCCCACGGTTGTGTTCGCTTCCTCGGTCAATGTGCGCAGGAATCCAAACTCCATCTGCGCTCGACGCTCCGCCTCTTCCAAAGTGTTTGTGAGAAACACTCCCAAGCGTTCGTCCCCGGAAAAGTCATAGGCCCACTTTTCCCGCTGTGCGGGGGTAAGATCGTGCCCGGCAAGCTGCATTCCCAACTTGAAGTGAGCTACGGCATACGGAGCCATCAACAATTCAAATCCGAAAATGCGCGGCAACAAGTGATTTCGCACATAGCCCGACCACATACCGGCGTTTTCTTGCCTCATGAATTCCGCCCGGATATGGTCAATCACGGTGTAGAGGAAAGTGCCAGTCCCACACGCAGGGTCAAGAATCAAAACACGCGGGGACGTGGCTTTGACTTTCTCCTGCTTTCCGTCGTTCTGCTCTTCCCGCTCGTATTCAACCGTTCCCGTATCTGCGAGCCCATTCGCGCATCCGAAGCGGGTCTTCAAGAGGTAATCGACAGACCGCACTATGTAGGAAACCACAGGCTCCGGGGTGTAATACACTCCCCGCGATTCGCGCAACTTTGGGTCATAGGCCGCAAGGAAGGTTTCGTAAAAGTGGACAACCGGGTCTTGGCGGGCGGTCCGCTTGCCGAAGTCCGCGAGCACTGCTTCAATGTCGGTATCGGCCAAGAGTTGGGCCAAGTCATCCACGAATCCCACGAACGGCTCTTCATCAAGAGCCGTTCCGGTGATAGTTTCAAAGAGTTGCCGAAGGAAGGGATTGGTTTTTGGAATTTCCGATGCGGCCCTAAATCGCTTGAATGAGCCCTTCGGCCCGTGGTGGTTGCAACGGGCCGCAAAGAGGCCATAGGCGAGGGTCTGAGCGAACATATCCGCAAACTGCGGAATGGGCAAATCGGGGATCAGGGCCTTCTCAAATGCCCCGTGCAAGTCGCGCAGAGTGGCAGAGGCCGCCTTCGCGCCAAAGGCCGTCACAATCATGTCTCGGATAAAGTGAGTAAGTCGGGCCATGCGAAGGGCGAGAGTCTTGGGGTCGTTTATCGCTTCGGCTTCGCGAGCAAGGAAGGCAGTTAGAAGGTCCGTGACGGTCTCCGCTCCATTCTTCTCCGGGGCCAGCCTGCCCCCCTTGCCGACGCGGGCGAGCCGGCCCGTCTCCCGGTGCTCCCCCTCCACATACCAACGGAACTCCAGATAGTCAGTGAGAATCAGATTAGGCAGCGCCGGGAGATACCGCTTCATCTGGTCCGACTTTTCCACTTCGTCCAGGTCCTTGTCCACATCCTTGGCTTCAAGGTGGCCAATCGTCACGGGGCCGTGAGCAGCCATGCGGGAAACAACAAAGTCGGGAGCCCCGCATTCAACACGCTTCGGTTCGTTCGTGGCGGTGATCTTTGGGGCGAGAGCCTGGAGAAGGGTTTTCAGGGCCGGGCGGTGCGTGTGCTCCGTGGCATTACCAGCTTGCAGCTCTTTCTCTATCTGTCGGCGGTAAACGTCAATCGGATTTCCTGTCACCATTTTCATTTTCTTTGCTGCCCAATCTTACTCAGCAATTCCTTCAGTGTCCAGACGTAATCAGTGAGTAATTTCGGAGAATATTCTCGGCCTCGCCTGCTCAAAAGTGTTAGAATCCGTCCGCTCTTACGGAGACAAGGCATGAGACGTGAGAAACTGTCGCTGCGACCGGCAGAGGTGCAGACATGCGGAGAATCATGACGATGGCGCTGGCGGGAACCTTGCTGGCGGGAGTAGCGGTCCTTGCGCAAGCACAGACCCCACAGGTGAGCGCTCAAGAGGTCACCGTGAAGTTGAAAAGCGCGATGTCCAAGGAGCACTCACTCATCGACAACAGGAGGAAGCTCAAGGCCGCCTACAAAACAGATTCGAAATCGCCCGAAACTCAGAAACTCACGCGGGAGTTTTGTGGCGACTGGCTGGCGAGCAACACTGAGTATGAGGCCGCTCATGACGCGTGGGTGTGGTACATACAGCATCCTCCGTTCGTGCCGGAAGAGAGGGATAAACTTTGGCACCTCAACAAGCAAACTGACGCGTTGGGCAGCGAGTCCTTCCAGTTGGGGGATGACCTGTTCGCCATGGGCGTGACCTGCCCGGGCGTAAACACGACTGAACCGACGGCGAAACCATCAGCGAAGAACCCGATAGAAGGCCAAATGACTCTGGTGGCGGTGTTCGTCGTCGGTCTGGTGTTGTACTTTTTGCCCAGCGTTGTGGGCAACCGGAAGCGCAATAGATGGACGATCTTCACATTGAACCTGCTCGCCGGGTGGACGATAGTCGGATGGATCGTTGCCATGGTTTGGGCGTCCTCCCCAGAGGCATCTGAGAAGCCAGCGCTGAGCCACAGTGCGAATAATGTGATGGGCCAGAAGGCGTTTTGCGGGCATTGCGGTAGCCCGGTAACGACAGAGTTTTGTAGGAATTGTGGACGCAGGGCCGCCCTGTAATAGGTTCTGAGGCTGCAACGACAAGGTACGGAGCATTCGTGGCCGAGAAACCGCGAAAGGAATCCATCAAGGCAGTTACTTTTTCAGGCCAACATCATTCGAAAGTGGTACAATCCTGCCCCTCTTTCGGAGGCGGCACATGGACTTGTTCGATACTCACACTTTCAAGGCATTCGAGGACGGCCACTGGGCCAAAGGTCTGCGCGCCGAGCTTAAGCCGAATCGTCTACGCGAGTATGTTCATGCCGACAACCAGGTTATCATCATGCCTCCGCTGCCTCCTCACCGAAAGGTTACCTGGAACTGCACGTACAGGCAGTGGCACGGAACGCACCAGTCGTGGCTTCAGTACGAGCCGGAGGACCATTCTGGACCGTTCTTTTGGAGCGGCAAGCCAGCCATCATGTGCACGGATGAAGCGCTCTATGCTGGCTACTATATTGAGAGGGGCCTTCTCTGGGAAGAGGCAACCCAGGATGAGAAAGACCGAGGCCAGGTTATGGACGAAACCTGGGACTGGCACCGATTTCGGAGGCTAATCCGCCACGACCCGCAAGGTCTCCTTCGCATTGCCGCCGCTCTTCCACGAGATAAACGCTGCGTCTGGATGTGCGTTACACAGAGGCAGCAGGACAACCAGAAGAGCCTTGCCAGACTTTCACTCGAATCAGAGCCGGACCTGCGTGAGGTCATCAAACGCGTCCACGGTTCACGGCGAGGCGATTGGATTGACCTCGTCGTCGGCGTCGAATTCACAAAACCCGAGTGTGGTCGGCTTCAGTACGACATCGTCAACGAGCTGGTTCAACTTTCTCCAGACCGCGATGTGTTAGGCCCGCTCGCCGTGGCCAGAGACCTGCACGATCTGGTTGCCGGAACCGAGCCGCTTATTCTGCCCAGCGACTGACGACCACTGCCGATCAAGGGCAGGTCGAGAACGCCGTGCTCGGCCCGTCGTGCTCGTAGTCGTCGGGCGGATATGCGATCCTGCTTGGCCTGTCGGACCAAGCCAGGAGCCGCCGCCGGAATTCCAAGTCCGGCATTCCGACCAACTCGTCCACCCGTAGCTGTGACTTCAGGCCGCGATTCCATGAAGGGAGTACCCACATCACCAACCCGCATGGGTCCAGGCCCCCAAACTCTATCTCCTTTTCTCGAACGATGTGGATAGCATCCGACACCGCCAGTCCCTCTTCCACGCTGCCTACTTTCTCCAACCGCTCGGAAAGCCTGCCCCAAACCCTTTCCAGGTTACTCCGAGCCTCAGCGTTCCCACGCCGGGCGTGGGCCACCGTGAAGGTTTCCGGGCACCACCCTAAAGCTGTTTCAAGGGCGCTGTCTTCGCGGTCCCGCAGGAAGAACGTACACTCACGGTAGGGATTTAATCTGGGATTCCATCGCATGTGTTTTTCAAACCTCTCCTGTAACTCTTTGTCTTCAGTCACACAAGGGATAGCCACGGTACACTCTCCAGACCACCTTGGATTTCCCAAGTCAGGCTCAGTTGATATGGATTTGTGAGACGAGTTGGGATTGGTGGTCACGAAAATAGTATGTGCACTCCGCGTGCCATAACGAACTTATGTAGGCTATAGTAGGTTACACGGCGGTTCCGCTCAGCAGTTCCTTCAACGTCCAGAGGTGATCGGTAAGTCCGGCTTCCATGGCGGGAGTAACGCGAATCGTGCTGTGGATTCTCACGAAATTGTAATAGGCGAAGTAGAGCGCCAACGCAGCGTAGTGGTTTTGGAGTCACGGATCATGTAGCCGTCGCCGTCGAGGATGAGGAAGTCGGGCTGGCCGACGACCGTAACCGGAACGCTGCCAAGTTGGGTGTCGGCGGCAAGCTCGCCCCAGCGGCTCGGCTTCTCGGGGTTCTGCTCGATGGCGGCGTACTCCCGCCCGCCTATGGTGAAGGTGACGGTCCTGAGGCCCTGCCTGCTGGTGCGGCGGACCGGGAGCCACTTGCCTTCCACCTCGACCTCACCGGCGCTCATCATCTGTTTTGCGATTGAGCTTAGCAATGATGTGTCAAGCATGGGTCAATTCCTCGGGTGACCGGGTAATCACCACTGCCTCATTGGAGCGGACTGGACCTTGTGGAACTGGGCTTTTTGGGAGATTGAGGGTGGAAGAAACGGCGCACGCCATCCTTTAGATTCTCGGCCATTGGGCCGGTCTCTGCCACGGCTGCTCCTTCTTCCCCACCGCAGAGCCGCACCCGGTACAGACGTAGTCGAAGATTTCCTTGTCGAGCAGCACCAGGAAAAGGCGCTTCCGCACCGGCATGGCACGCTTGCAGGTCGGGCAGAAGAGCACGCTCGCCTCAATGTCTTCGAAATCCTTTCGTCGCTCCGGCTGCTTCATCGGAATCGGCACCCCTCAAGCCTGTCTTGCCCCTCGCACCATCATTTTGCCCAAGTCTTGGCCCATCGGCAACGCCGGAAACGCCCGGACGGCACCCGAGTGCGCCTGACCGTAGCGAGCGTGTCCGCTGGCGCACGGCGTTGACCGCACATCCGGTCCGATTTCGTCCGTTGCTTTAGACGGCAGGCTCAAAATTTCCCGGAAAACACGGACACCCGATGTATAATATAAACTGGGGGATTCTCAGCCTTCCACGAGATTCCCGCCTGTGGGGGTCGAGCCTGCCGGAAGTCGCAAGCATCCCCCATCGCCCGAACCCAATGTTCAGCACGTAAGGAGCCGCCCGAATGCAACGTGCCGCAATCTACGCCAGAGTCTCCACCCCTGAACAATGTCTTGAGAACCAGCTTTATGACCTGCGTGAGATGGCCACCCGCCGTGGATACGAGATTGTCAAGGAGTATACCGATATCGGCTCCGGCTCCAGAGCGAGGCGTGCTGGTCTCGATGCCCTGCTCGCCGACGCCCACCGCCAAAGGTTTGACATCGTCCTGGTTGCGGCTTTCGACAGGGTCGCCCGGTCGGTCAAGCACTTCCTGACGGTCGTGGACGAGCTTAGCGACCTCGGAATTGAGTTTGTCTCAGCCCGTGAAAATATAGACACGTCTGGACCCATGGGGCGCATGTTCATCGTCCTAGTCAGCAGCATCGCCGAACTGGAGCGAAGCCTAATCGTGGAGCGCATCAAGGCGGGGATGCGTCGGCGTCGGCTAGAAGGCTACAGGTTGGGGCGGGTTCCGCTTTCCATTGACCATGAATCTCTCGTCCGTGACCGCCGCTCGGGCTTGTCGCTAACGGTCGTCGCAAAGAAATATGGCGTCAGCCGAGCCAGCGTAGTGAGGTTTTCGAAGCAAGCCAAGACAAGCGAAGCCATGCCGGTCGGTCAGTTCCGACCAGCGCCCGTCCTTGCGCCAGCCGAGTGTTTCGCTTAGCGCCAGAGGGAGAATCTGCATGGAGACTCAAGATAAGCGCAAAGTTTTTTTCAGCTTCCGCCGCCCGGGCGGCATCGGCAATCGTCGGTCGTACATGACCCTCGCCGAGGGGTTACGGCAACTCACAGAGTCCGAAGATATGCGGCCATACATTGAAAAGGCGAATGCGCAGGGTCGGGATGAGGTGGTCGGGGTCTTCTGCTTCGGGAAAGGGCACCCGCTGCTTGTCGTCGTTGCGGCCGCCCCAACCCAACCAGTTCCAGAGGATGAGCCGAGCGTGCCCGGAGGATGGGACGGCTCCGCCGCCATCGGCTGAGGAGAGACCACGCAGGAACGGAGACAATGCGGGCTTTTCGAGTTCACACCGACCGACGAAGTCGTTCGCAGCGATGCTGCGTTCCTCCGGTCTCTCGGCGTCGAGCCCTGCCTGCTTTACGAGCCGTCGCCGGTGCCGTCGATATATGCCGCAGAACCTCGTGTTCGCCTGACCAAGGCGGACCAGAAGCGGCTTAAGGCTTGGGGCGTTGCATGGGAGCCGGAGCCGACGGTCCAACTCAGTTTGGATTTCTGTGTCGGGACTACAAGTTCACATTCTTAACAATTCACGGAGGTCGAAATGAAAACAGAGTGCAGCAGTTGTCACGGGACAGGCAAATGCCAAGTGTGCAAGGGCTCCGGCCGTCTCGGCTACCCCGGCTATGGCCCTGTGGATTCGTTCCGCACGCCCTGCGCAACATGCGAAGGCTCGGGCACCTGCCGGACGTGCAAGGGAACCGGTCAGCAGTAGCGGCGACACCCACAATCTCGCCCACCGCATCGAGGCTAGCGAGCTTGAAGGCGTTATCCGGTCCGTCGTCGAGGGCAGCTTGAAATATCGGGCGCTGCTGGAGTGGAACCGTGACTCGCTGAATACCACTTCCCTAGACGCATGCGGCATCGGCAGCTACATGCTCTGCGTGAAGCCCAATGGCGATTATCTGCCCTGTCCGGGCTTCGGGCTGGTGTTGGGGAACGCCTGGGATTCGGACATAGCCGATCTGTGGAATGACTCTTCCCAGCTTGCCGTTTTGCGCCGGTTCAGCCGGAGCGAGCGCTTCCCCCAATGCGCCACTTGCGAGGCGACCACGTTCTGCAATTTCTGCCTGGCGAAGTTCCATAACGAGGCTGGCTGGGAGTCTGGGGTCATCCCTCCCGGTTACTGCGAGATTGCCCGGACCAACAAGCGGGTGGCCCGGGAGCACTTGGCCGCCGGGCATTGACCATGCGTGCCGGAGCCCGGCTCTGTTCAGGGGGAAGCGAAAGCAGCAGAGGAATGGGCATTGGCCAAGAGGAAATGGAAGGACCTGCCTGCCGACGACATTTGCAAGCTGGGACAGGCGGAGACTCGTGCGTACATACTGGCGGACCTCCAAGCCGAAGAAGACAAGAAGCAGTGGGAACCATCAGACAACGTGAAATTCACCGCTGAAAGCACCGGACCGACGTGTATTGCAAGCGGGAGGAGCTTATGCCCAAAGCTAAATACCCCAAAAACTGGACTCCGGAACGCTTCGCTAAGTTTGAGAGATGGCTGGCCAACCCAACAGACCCGAATGAAGACGACGAAGGCAAGCAGGAATTCTTGGATTGGGCAGGCGAGCGGGCTCTAGAACAACGCAAAAGGCACGAGGCGAAGGAAGCGGCGAGGCAGGCGTACATCGACTCGACCGGCTACGAGGAGCCTCCCTACAAAGGGTTCCTGCAATGCTTCTCGCCCAAAGCGTGGTCGGCTTGGCATTGGGCTACAAACCGCCTCATGACAGTGGTGATTATCGTGTGCTTAGCCGAGGCCGTCAACAGCCTCATCACGGGCAAATCCGACCGTGTGGCCGCCATCTTCATGCTCCTGACCCCATGCATCATGGCCCGTTATGCCCCGCTGTATACCGTCGTGGGCATGGTACCGTACTGGTTCCTCTACGCCGCCGTAGACGGATTTATATACGGGAATAACAACAGTTGGCGGCGGGTGATGGCGTGGTTCCTGGTGTGGTCCCTGTATCCGCTTCTGAAAGGTTTGTGGCACATCAAGGGGTGGGAGCAGGAAAGGAAGTTCGGGCTGCCGCTGCATCCTGTGAGCGAACACCCGTACGCCGTGGCGGCGGCTTGCATCGGGACGGCGGCGGCGGTCCGCCACTTCAGCAAAAAATAGCGGGCCTCCGTGGACCAACCCAAGAATCCTGCACCAAACTCAAATCTGCCAGTTAATCGGTATGGGGCACCCACGGGAATGCGCTTGGATCAGCGCACGCACCAGCGAGTGCCGCTTCATCCACGACTGAGCGAAGCCTGCCGCCGAAAGTGAGCAGCAATGAGTCACAAACATTTTTGCGATGTCGCCGGGCACTGGTGGGAGTGCGATGGCAAAGCGATGCGCTCCGGGGATGCGGAGCCGTCCGTCTGCGTCTGCTTGCCGTGCGGCCGTCCGCTGGAAGGCTTCGACCATAGCAGGTGCAACGGCCCCGTCGAGCTTCTCGCCTGCCCCGAGCACAGGGAGGAAGAGCGCCGGAGGATGGTAGAGGCCAGGAAGGAATACGACCGGCAACGTGCCGAGTTCGGCTTGGACGAGAAGTGGGCAAGGATGAAGTCCCTGCCGGACGGGCCGGAGAAGGACGCACTCGCCGAAGAATTCGTGGAGTGGCTGTTCAGATAGGCAGCAGGCGTGAGCGGCAGAGTACTGGGAGCAGACGATGGAAGCCGGAAACCCGAGCGACGAGGAACTGTGGGTAGCGTGCCGGAAGCTGCCGTCAGATTGGGAGCCACACGGGAACCGGAGATGGCACGGGCGGCTTGAGGACCGGCCTGACTGCGACACTTGCTGCTGGTTTGTAGAACTCCTCCGGACATCGCCGGACTGGGGTGCATGCGCCAACCAGGAATCCGAACGTGCAGGGCTGCTCACCTACAGGGAGCAAGGGTGCTGGCAACACGAGCCGGTGAAGGAACACGGATTCCAGGCGACCCGACCCGCACGCTGCGATTTCATACGGCGATTCGAGGCGTTCCTGCGTGAGCAGGCGGCCGACTTCATCGAGGCGGAAGTTCGCCGGGCGAACGACCCGTCGCCCGGCGGCGAGCCGCCCGCCACCATCCCCGAGGATATTCGTGAAACCCCGCTCTTCCTCGTGGTTCGCCGCCTGCTCAGGCACGCCGCTGAGGACTTCAGCCGCCCGGCTTTCGCCAGGATGGTCGCAAGCGCAAGGAAGGACTCACGGCGGTATTGGGATGCCGGACGCCGCTGCTGGGGGAGGATCGCCAGCATTGGAGAGATGCCAGGGGTCCGCCTGCCCGGGAACATGCGGGGACTTGAGGAGAAATTCTGGAACCAAGTTGCTGCCGCCATCAGCGAGGCCTTCCGGGGGCAAGAGAAGAGGCCGGCAAGGACGAGGCTCAGGAGGGCTGGCTGAGCCAAGGTGGACCGCCATGAGGGTAGTGCTGATCAGCGACACCCACGGTCTTCATCGCCAGCTCCATGTGCCGAGTGGCGACGTGCTCATACACGCTGGAGATTTCACGCTCGATTCTGAGCCGTCCTCCGCCGTCTCCGACTTCGATGCCTGGCTCGGGTCGCTGCCGCACCGCCACAAGGTGGTCGTCCCCGGCGACCACGAGTCCATTCTGGAGGAGCCACGAAACCGTGGCGCAATCACCAACGCCATCCTGCTAGTGGGCTCGGGCGTCGAGATAGAGGGGCTGAGGATATGGGGGTCGCCGGTCACGCCCCTGCATGGATGTGCGTTCGGCATGTCCAATCCCGCCGACCGCAAGAGGCACTGGGCGCAGGTCCCCGAGGACCTGGACATCCTGGTGACGCACGGCCCGCCCTTTGGCATCCGTGACCACGGCGGAGGCTCTGAGCGCCGGGAGGGTTGCCCCGAGCTTCTGGTGGCGGTCTTCCGGGCCTTGCCCCCCGTCCACGTCTTCGGGCACGTCCACGCCGGGTATGGCATCTATCGAACGAGCGATACCCTCTTCGTGAACGCCTCCCTTCTGGGCGAGGACGGCAGCCTCAGCAGAAAGCCGATTGTGATTGAGGGCTAGGCTGGCTAGCAGGGTGCGAGGGTCTTCGCCCTGGCGTCCGTTGGGGGTGGTCCACAAGCCCTCTTTCCGGCGCTCTCCAAGCCCCGTGTTTGCACCGCCTTTTTTCGCAGGCTGCGCCGGTCAAATGACTACAGTCAATGAACCACCAAGGTTACACCGTCTTGGGCTGGAACGAATTCCAATGCGGTTACGACTTCAGAACAAGACGCCAATTGCAAAACCCTATTCTGTGATTCTCAGTGGGTTCCGCACGGAGGGGACCGTCAGGCTGTCGCTGAAAACCATCACTTCCGATCCTTCGTAGCGTCTCGCTGCGGTGTAGGCCAGCGAGTAAACGACTTTCTTACACCCACGGTATGCCCTCCGAATCTGCGGGTGGTCGTCGTACGAAATGATCCAGTTCCTGCGTAGCTTCTTCCGGACGAACCCCGCAAGCCTCATGTGGTCGTCGGGCTGGTAGTGATTCTCATACAGACTGCGTCCCTGCTCATAATACGGTGGATCAAGGAAAATCAAGCTCTTCAACGGCAACGTGGGCACGGTGGTCCTGAGGAAAGCCTCAGCATCCTTGTTCGAAACCCTGATGCGGTTCGAATAAGCGGCGATTGCCTCGATGCGGCCGATTAGGTCCCGTTTATTGTATCGGGCATCCAGCTTCCATTCGCCAGTTTGATCGTGCCCTCCGATCATGCCCCCGCTGTAAATGATCCCGGAACGGTTCGTCCGGTTCAGGAAGAACGTGGCGAACGCCACGGTAACCCGCGAGTGGTCACGAAAGTTGCGCAGGATACTCTGTTGCCGTTTCCACTGTCCCACCGTGACGTTTTCGTCGAAGATTCGCTTGCAGAGGGCGTCCGTGTCGCTGACGACAGCCTTCCAGAACAGGTAAAGGGGCTGGCTTATGTCGTTGATGTAAATGCGAGAGGCGTACTCCAGCAATAGGAGCGACAGGCCGACGGCGGCACCGCCCGCATAAGGCTCCACGTAATGGCCGTCAAGCAGTTCGTTTTCCTCGAAGATGCGCTGTACGAACCCGGACAGGCGGCCCTTGCCGCCCGGATACCGTAGCGGGGAATAGTGTTGAATCGCTCTTGGGCGCTTAGCCATGCCACAATTTCTCGATAAAAGGTTCCAGGTTGTCCCAAGAAGTCTTCAGTTCGCTCGCTGATGGATAAAAGTTCACATTATGCACGTAGGCGTTCAGCGTCATCGTGGAGAACAGCGAATTGGGATCGTTGGCTGCTTTGCGAACCGCGTGCAGTTCCCTCTTGCCCATGATGTTGTTGGATTCCATATGCTGTGCGGCGGTTAATAGTTTCTTGCTGAGTTTGTCTGCCGGGGTGACGCCTGCTACTGACCGGCGGTCTAAGTATGCCTCGATGCTGAATTCCAGAAAAACCCGGAACAGAACAGAGACGGCGTTTCGGAAGTTCTCCACCTCAAGCCTGCAAAGTTCGTGAAAAATGTCGTTCGCCCGACCCATCGGAGGGCGGACATTCGTGTTTCTCGGGACAAGCTTTTTCCTCTCTAACGTTGTGCGATGGAGTTTCTTCTTTCTTAGCGGGGCACGCTCCGCTTCGCCCAACGAGGTGTCAGCATTGATCGTCCATCGTTTCGTCTTTCTTGCGGGCTTGGGATGCTTCGCTACGACTTTGTTGAGGAACCGCTTCTGATCAGCAGCGTCATAAATGTCCTTCACGGAAAACTTCTTGCCTTCGTATTCTTCGCGTGCAACAGCCGTGACAAACTCACGCAGAATAGTAAGCACCCATTTCTTGTTGGCGGTTGTGGTCAAATAAGGATCGCCACGGTCAAGCTCCAACTGCTCGCTGATGTAAGCGGAATCAATCAGACGCTTGAGGTTCGTGATTGGGAAATCCTGACCACTGACCCGCTCTGCCACATCTGGATCAAGCTGCCCGTGGGTGAGGACGAATTCCAGAGCGTCAAATTCTGGGGCCGATCTGCCCTGTCCGGCATGTGCCCGATACGTTGCAATAGTGGACCACGGTTCGAGTCCCGCCCCTTTTAATCCTGTGTCGTGGCGGCGTTGTATCCACGGAAACGCCTCTTCTTTGCTGGGCGAAACTCTACATCTGACCTTTTTCGGAACTTGACCCGGCAGAAGCCTGTGAAGGCGCTTGAATGCGTTGTGCCAAGTGGTGTCGGCGGCTAGGTCGGGCTGCGTGACAAGCTTGATGGCGGCCACGCGGCGATTGCCCTCAACAACTACATAGAGATTCTTGGCGTCCGGGACAGCCGTAACCATGATGGTCTCAAGCGGACTCAGACCGTTCTCAATGATGTCCTGCGCCAAATGAACCAGTTTGTACTTCTGTTCCTCAATTAGAGCGCGGATGGCATCTCGTTGATCGTCTTGTTTCCCAGTGCGGTAATTGCCCGTGTCCAACAGTATATCTGTGACGCGGATGTCCTTTTCCCTCATCCTTACCCTCTCGGAGTCATCCCCCCTTGGGCCGGAATTTCCATTATGCACTCCGGCTCGACTGACAACATACACCTAGCTGCCGCTTCATGCAACTTGCCGAAAGTTACATTCTTAGATGGCTTGACGCGCTCGCTCAGTCGGATTCACAGCCCTTGTTGTAACGGATCAAGCGAGGGGTTATTTTCCTTTTCGCCCGAGACTGCAAGGGCTTCGTGGCGTCGATGCTGATTACTGGCTTCCGAAGCTGGTGCGCAGCCGCAGGCGTGACCTAGCGAGCCGGAGGGCGTTGCGGAGGATGGGCTTCGCCGTGTGGAGGCTCTGGAAGCACGAGCTGGGGGGTAGGCGCATGGCTCGTACCCAGCTAGTGCTGGCCCGCAGGCTGAAGGCCAGGCTTGAACTCCGTAGGAGCTGGAAGGTGGCCGCACATGCCGAGGTTCCAGCACGGCGACTACGTCAAGGCTGAGTTCAAGGACGACGTGACGGGCGAGAGCGAGCGGGTGTGGGTGGTGGTGGACTCCTGCGGCGACCAGGAGGGCGTCCTTTTCGGGAAGCTCGACAACGAGCCGGTGCTGGGCACGGACCTCCATGTTGGCGACGAGCTTGCCGTGAGCTACGACAAAGTCGTCGAGCACAGGAAGGCGTCGGAGTTCCAGGAGCAGTAAGGGGTGGTCGCCTTAATGGGTTCCGCCCTCGCCTGGTGTACGGTTCCCCCGTACTCCCTAAGCTGTTTCCTCTTCAGCCTGCTCGTGTATTGCGCCGAGGGCCGGATTAGCCTCGTGCTCCAGCGGCGGCTGCAAATGGTGTCACTGATGTTCCGCTGCGTCACCTGCGGGCTCGCAGCGCCCGGCGTCCTCACGGGGTCGGGGTAGATTTCCCCAGGGCCGGTGCTGCGAACCTGCGCTGGGGGCACGGCCGCCATGAGCACGCCGATTCCGGCGGCAAAGGTGGCGAAAAGTATTCTTGTCTTCATCCGGCTGCCTTTTCGTGAAGCGGCACGAGGATACAATCGGAGTGCGTCGGGAAGCAATGTGCATTTGCGGAGGGAACAAGGCCAGGAACGCGAAGACTATACGTGGGGAGATACCTGCACTGCCCAACAGCGTGCGGCGTCAAGCTCCGATAAAAAGGGACAGCAACTGCGGTGGCTCCTAGCTCGGCTCCCCTCCCCGATGTCGGTGTCGCCGCCTATCATGAGCCGGTTCCAGGATTCTTTTGGAGCTTTGCTTCCAGTTTCTTAAGCCAGTCAAAAAACGAATGAGCCAGCAAAACGCGTCCATCCGGCGCAGTAATAGGTTCAAGTAAGTTCATCCTGGCGTAGGGGCTCCGAGGGGAATTGTTGTAGCAGCCCCACACGGTCATGCCTGTCCAACCTCCGGCCCGACTCGCGAAGGGCACAACATCCTCCCAAAAGAGGATGACTGCGTTGAAGCGGCGGGAGCTTTTGAAGAAATCTACAAAAGCCTGGGTGAAAACTGCCTGCCCAGTGCGGCGACTCCGCATCCATTCTGGCGGAATCCGCATGTAGAGGATGGCAGGTCTATCCGCAGGCACCTGGGTCCTCTTTGAGTCGAGGGTGTTGCTGATCGTTTCGACCGTCAACGGACCATCCTCT
>Ga0181524_10002099_pt1 | contig 21371 bp, 16 predicted proteins | sample PEATcosm2014_Bin_34_FD_119761 | JGI IMG/M metagenome (GOLD analysis project Ga0181524, IMG submission 119761) | Peatland microbial communities from MTU Mesocosm Facility, Houghton, MI, USA - PEATcosm2014_Bin05_60_metaG | ecosystem: Environmental > Terrestrial > Soil > Wetlands > Peat | place... | reverse complement strand
TCCGGCCTCGCAGGCAAGACCGGATGAGCGTCGCAGCTAATTAGGCTGCGAGAGAGTAGTGCGTTTCAGCACTTAGTGTTTTTGCCGGGTGTTTAACGAGGCCTCCCGACAACCTCGACACGCGACTCCTGCTTCATATTGCCCGGTCGAAGCCTTTCGCCCCCGGACAACCAGCACTGGGCCCACTGCCGAAATGAGCATTTTTCGACGACAAACTTGCACCGATTATATCATGCAGCGTCGCTTTTCGCAAAGGCCTCAGCCGGTCTTCGAGCGCGGCGGCGCAGCAGACGGGATTTCCGCCGAACGTCGAGAGGTGGTCGCCCGGCTTCAAGGCGGCGGCGATTCCCGGGTTGCAGTGGCCCGCGTTGCAGACCGGGATTCCCGCGAACGCGTCCACGTACTGCCGCCAGGCGTCGTCTGTGAGCGTCGCCCCGTCGCCGCCGGCGACCACGAGCGGCTCAATCGCGCCGAGGAACTCCGTGATCATGAACTGGCGGTACTTCTCGAATGCGTTCATAGAACAGGTATCATAATCTCGTAATCGTAATCCTGCTCGTAATCGCCCTTTTCCGGTTCAGCCGAACGAAAGCCGAGTACGATTAGGATTACGAAGAGCAGAAAGCGCTCCGCGCTTTTCGCGGGTTATGAAACAGGCCCTGATCCCGCCCGCCGCGCTTCCGCCGTTCTACTTGACCGCTTTCACGCGCTGGTCCAGGACCTCGACGGGACAGCCGGTGAAGGTGTTGCCCTTCAGCGCGATTCCTTCCGCCTCCGCGCTGATGCGGATGGCGACCTTTTGCTTTCCATCCCTACTGTTCTCGAAGCGGCAGTTGACGATGGCGATATCGCGCGTTCTCCCCTGAATGTCCACGCCGCATTCCCCCAGCTCGCCCCCGTTGTCGCGGATCAGGCAGCCTTCGATGCGATTGCGGTCGCCCTGGCGATTCTCGCCGCGCTCGACGCGGAAATTGACCCCCGTTTTGCCGTTGCGCTCGATGACGCAATCGCGGAGGACGTTGTCGGTGTCCCGGTGGCCGAAGTTCGTGCCGTAGCGGCTGTTTTCAGACAGGGTGCAGTTCTCGGCCAGGCCGTCGCAGGCCGCCCAGCACCAGTAGAGTCCCTCCGAGTTGCCTTTCGCGATGCAGTTCCTGAAGACCGGCCGCTGCGAGCCGCTGCCCGGATGGAAGCCCAAGTCCGCGTTGTTGAGCGCCCGGCAGTTCTCGAAGTGGAAGTCGTCACTGACCTGGAAGCTGAACCCGTCGCCGTTGAAGTCACGCGCGGTCACGTTCCGGAACGTCCAGCGATTGCAGTATAGCGTATAACAGGCCCCGCCGTAGTTGTCGTTCAGTCTCTCATTCTCGGCGCGGTTTCCGTCGAGGACGATGTCCTCCACAGATACGTTATCCGCGTTGCGCCCGTACAGGATGGAAAAGAGCGTCTGGACCTTCGCCCCTTCCTCCATCCAGAAATCCTTCTCGGTGCGCCGGTCGAGGTACAGCACATTCTCCCGGATCGCCGTGATGGTGAAGAATTGCACCTCGGTCACGTCATGCTCCGAGTCCGCCTGCTTGTTCTGGACGGCAATCCCGCAGCCGAGGGTGAACCCTTTCGGGTCGGCCACCTGGAGGGCGTACTCGAACCAGTCGGTTTCGCGAACGACCGGCGAGGTGACGCCGGGCGCTTTTTTCAGGACGGTCTTGTCGCCGGAGCCGCGCAGCGTGATGCGCGGATGCAGGAAGATGGAATTGCGCATCGTGTACGTGCCGGGAAGCACGCGGACTGTGCCGCCGCCCAAACGGAAAACGTAGTCCACTGCCGCCTGGATGACCTTGTCGTCATTTCCCTGCAAGTCCCCTTCTCCCTGGCCGACCCTGATCTCGATTCGCTGCGGCTTGCGGATCGGGCGCATCGTGTTGAAATCGGCGGGCAGATTCTGAGACATTCCTTTGGACTCCTCCATATCGGCTGCCATCACGTTCGCCGGCGCTCCGGCGCAGAAAAACGCAAGCGCCACCCATCCAATGCGGTTCGCGGCAATGCTCGATTTCATGGACTGCTTCCTCTCGAACGCGCAACGCCGGTTCCCGGCCGCTTCCGCTTCAGACCGGATTTCTCATTTGGCCGTCCTGCAAAGGGCAGTCGGCTTTCGAGCGTGAGACTACACGGCCGAATCGGCCCTGTCAAGCAGCGTCCCGGATGTCCATCGGTTCCCTGCCATTCCCCGCCTACGGCGAGCAAGCTGCGAAAGGCGCGCTTTTTGCTGTCATTCCCGCAGAGGCGGGAATCCAGAACCAACCGCCAGACGCTTAGATTCCCGCTTTCGCGGGAATGACAGAAGACGTTTCAGCACAGCATATTGCGACAAATTGGGTTCGTTTTTTCAAATCGCATTTTGCGCGATATCGTCTTCTCCGTCGTCATGCTGCGACTTCTCAAACGCGGACGCCGAAGGAAAGGTCTCTCGCAAAGTCCCCAAGAGCGCCAAGAACAACATTTTCAGGTTGTTGTTCGCTCTTTGCGCTCTTGGCGTCTTGGCGAGCGCATTCGTTTCTTTACACGACCGTCAATGGTGACTGACCAAGCGTCATTATAACACGGGATTTTCGCCGTGGGGCACGTTTTGAAGATGAGTGCGTTTCTCAGCGGGTTCAGTGCGGTTGGGAGCGGGAAGAGTGCGCTTCTGTGCGTTTCAGGGCGCTTCGCAGCGATTTGAGTGCGCTTTTTTCGGCGACTTGCACTTGACAGAACGGTGAGGTAGGCATGCAGATTCCTGAGTGCAGCCGTCGCGAATAATGGTTTGACAAATTCCGAAATTGCGTTACGATACACGATCGGCCTGACCTTAAACCTGCGCAGGCATTGGGAAAGCACAGATGCCGGGGATACGAAGCCGTTGGTGCGAATAGCGCCGCTGAAGGGCAAATAACGTTACCGTCAAGCCGCCTCAAATTGCGGCCTGCTACCCTTTTTGGCAGTGCCATATTAATTCCAGCAGCAGCGTCACAATTGCCAAAGCGCCACCGATGATGCCAACCAAAAGGCTAAAAACCGTGTACCGTCCGATACGCCTTGATTCTTCGGAGGCTCTTTGCAATTTCTTCTCAACTGGTTCGGTAATGTGCCGCTTCACAGCGTCCATGCTTCTTTCGATCTTGCCAATGTCTAGAGCATAAGACCGCAAATTTTGAACGAGCAACTTTAACCGCTCCGAGTTCAAAATTGTGTGTTCCCTACCGATGCGTTCGAGTTCATCAGATAGCCGCTCAAACTCTTGCGTGATATCCAGGGTGACCGTTTCTCGTTCGTTCTCAACAAGCAGATTCGCAATAACCTGGTCATTCACAATCGTAGTTGGCAACGAATCGGGCTGCGAATTCCATACTTGAAGCTGGACGACCTGAAATGCAGGGTTCGCGGTATTATGAAGGCAATGCAAGCGAACGAAGCGGCATGAAAGAGCCTTCTCAAACCTAAAACTTTGCCAACCTCTGCTTCCCTCAACTGGAGAAACATATAAGACTTGCCATTCCCGGTGGTCGAGTGACGTTAGCAGGCGATACTTGTATGTACGTGCATCTCTATCCCAAAGCAAGAATCGAATACATTCAACGCTATTTGTTTCTTGAAGGTCGAGCGTAAGGTTCGCGGGCCAAGGGAAAGCGCAGTACCCAGTTTGCCCATCATATCTCGTGATGTTCCCGTCAGTTACAGCCTTAACGTTCACGCATGCTTCTTCAATGGTCTTGCCTAGTGCAACGTTAGCCATGACCGTAACCCTTTCTCTCATTTGAAATGTTAACGCCTAAGCCAGCCACTTAGCTTCCCGCACGTTGCGCCATTTATGGGACAAGGCCCTTATCCAGATAATGCGGCGGGATGCCAAGACATTACCAGCAACCAGGCCAGGAGGCAAGCCCAATAATGGGGAATTGCATGAAACCCGTTGTTGAAGCCGCATGACGCTGATGGGTGAGAGGATTGTGCGCGCAAAGGCGATCAGAAAAAAACGAACCAGGCTGTAGTAACTACGGTCCTGATGATACTTTATGAGCCTGACCGCTGACGAATGCTTCGTGCTCAGGCTATCGCAATTCCATGATGATGTGCGCGAGTTTGGCGGGGTCGTGGCGGAGGAGGTCCTGCTTTTCCCAGAGGACGCGATCCTGGTCCACGTTTTCGACGATGTCGGCTTCGATGATCTGCGGGCCGAGCGCACGGAGGTCGTCGTCGGCATGGAGCAGTTGGGCGCCGGCGGCCTGGTATCGCTGGAGGACTTCCTTGGGGGGCGTGGCGTTGTTGACGATGGCGTAGTCGGGCGCGCCTTCGCCGAGGTATCGCTGCACGGCGCGCACATGGTCGGCGGCGGTGTAACCGTCGGTCTGGCCGGGTTGCGTGACGATGTTGCAGACGTAGATCACCCGCGCGTCCGAGCCGCGGATCGCACGCGTGATGCCGCGGACGAGCAGGTTGGTGATGACGCTGGTGTAGAGACTGCCGGGCCCGATGACGATGGTGTCCGCCTGGGAGATCTCCTGGATCGCCTCTTCGGTGGCGGCGGCGTCTTCGGGCTCGAGATAGACGTGCTCGATGGGCGCCTTGTTCTCGGCGCGGACGTTGTACTCCTCGCGGATGATCGTGCCGTCTTTGAGCACCGCGCAGAGGTGCGTGTCGGCGAGCGTGGAGGGGATGACTTTGCCTTCGATGGCGAGGATTTCGCTCGCCGCGCGAAGCGCCTGCTCGAAGGAGCCGGTGATCTTCTCGAGCGCGGCGAGGAAGAGGTTGCCGAAGCTCATCCCGGCCAGCCCGCCCTCCTCGAAGCGATACTGGAAGAGGTCATGCAACTGCCGGCCGGTCTTGTCGCTGCTCGAGAGGGCGATCAGGCAGTTGCGCGCGTCGCCGGGCGGCAACACGCCGAGGTCGCGGCGGAGCTTGCCGGAGCTGCGGCCGGAGTCGGTCACGGTGACGATGGCGGTCAGGTTGCGCGAGAACGCCTTCAGGCCCTGGAGCACCATCGGCAGGCCGGTGCCGCCGCCGATGGCCAGGATGCGCGCCTGCTCGCGATGGCGCCGTTTGTTGGCGGCGGCGAGCACGTCGTGCAGGTCGGTGAGGCGCGAGATGCGGAAGTCCGGCTGCTCGAACTGGCTCTTCGGCTGGAGCGATTTGAACCGGCCGTGCATGATCTGCACGGTGGTGATCCGCAGGTAGTTGGCGACGCGGATTTCGGCGTCCACGCGGTCGCCGACGACCATGCACTCCTGCGGCGTGAGGCCGTGCCGCGTCATGAGCGCGATGTAGTTCTCTTCGAGCCCGGTCCCGATCTCGGAGTCGTTGATGACCACTTCGTCGAAGAGCGGGGCGATGCCCAGGAGCTTGATTTTCTGCTCCTGCCGCCGATGCACGCCGCTGGTGACGAGGAAGAGCAGGTATCCCTGCGCGCGCAGGTTGCGCAGGACCGAGATGACGTCGGGGAACGGGCGGATGTCTTCCACCTCGGAGCGGTTGTAGGCGTGGAAAACGCTCTCGACGAAGTCCCGGCCTTTTCCGTATCGCTCGGCGATGTGGTCGAACACGCGGTAGCTCGGGCCGTGGCGCGCGGTGAGGTCGGCCTGGAGGCGGTAGGCCTCCTCCTCGGAGCAGGGCAGCCCGGCCGCGACCATCGCCTTTGCGGCGCGCCGCCGGGCCGCGTCAACGAGAGAGCCGGAGCAGTCGTAAAGAGTGTCGTCCAGATCGAAGAGGATCGCTTTTATGCGGGCCATAGCTCCGCCGGGACAAGACTGGATATAGCGGCGGCAGGAACGGGGCCGCCTGCTGCGGATTTCGCCAGCCGCCGCCTGCCTGGGCCGGAAGCTATTCCTTCAGGACGTCGTACAGGCCGGTCTCGTCCGGCGGGATGTCGGGCAGGCGGCGCGACGGGCCGCCGTTGGCGAACATCTTCCGGATTTCCTCGATCTGCTTGCCGTAGAACATGACCAGCCCCGTCTGCGTACGGATGTCGCGGATGATCTTCAGCTGCACCAGCAGGACGACCAGGAAGCTCACCGGCACCAACAGGTAGTCCGTGAAGAACTTCAAGAATTTCAGCACGAGATCGGTAAATTCCATCTTCCCTCCGTTCCGCTTTTCCGACCGGCGAGGGGTTGACCAGAGCGCCCGCACGCCGTCGCAAAAGCCCCTGCGCCATGCTCCGAAGGCCGCTGCGGCGACCTGAGTTGGAGCAACGCGCTAGAATTGCACCGTGATGTAAATGTCCTTCATCGCGTTCTGCGGGTCCGCGGCGTCATGAATGAGGTACCTCTGGCCCGGCTTCTCAATCGTGTAATCCTGTTTCACAATAGTCCCGGTCCGTCCGTATCTCTCAATCGTGACGACCACCGATTTCCTCTCCGCGGGTTTCGACCCCGGCCCCTCGTGCCCGAGGACGACCCGGTCCACCGCGAACGTCGTCGCGCCGCCGTCCTGGAAAAAGACGCGGTTGCCGACGCGGCCCATGATGAAGATCTCGGCGCCGCGCGGCGGGCCTGCCGCCTTCAGCGTCGCGACGTCCGGATTGTCCAGCGGGACGAAACAGAGCAGGTCCGAGCCGTCGCGCGGAGTGCGAAACGCATAGTACTTATCCGGCGTGATTCCCGCGCTCACGGCATCCGCCGGGAAATCCGCGACTTCCCCGTAGAAGGTGTCCTGGACCTCGACGCGAGCGCCGCGCAATCGCTGGGCCGAACTGGCAATCCCGAGCGTTCCGGCCGTGACCGGACTGTAAACCTCCGGCGCCGGCCGCTCGCCCGAAGCGGCGCCGGCAGCGGCCGCCGTCGTCGGCGATGCCGGCTGGTCGCCCTGCGCCAGGATCGTGCCGGTGACCAGCGCGCTGCCCAAGACCATGCCCAGAATGACGCGCGTCCGTGTCCGAATCATCTCGACCTCCCTCCGAGGAAGAGACTGCCCGGCAGAACCGCGCCGGAAACGGCATTGTCTCTGCGCATATATATATATCACCATACAGCGGTCTGTCAACTTATTCCGGCATTTGACGTTGCCTCGGGAGCGGCATACAATGGGACCGCTTTGTGGAATCCGCCTCGCCGAAGGAGTCCATCATGCCTGGACAAAAGTTGATCGAGGTCTTCGGAAAGGGGCCGGTTTCGGTCGCGCGCGCCCCCGGACGAGTCAACCTGATCGGCGATCACACCGATTACAACGGCGGCTATGTGCTCCCGGCAGCGGTGGATCGCGAGGTGCGGATTGCGTTCCGCCCGTCGGGCGACGCGCGCGTGGAGATGCTCAGCGCCGACTTTGAAGAGCGCGCCGCGTTCGACCTCGGTGGGATCGCGCGCGGCCAGGCGCAGGGCTGGGCAAAATACCCGGCGGGCGTGGCCGCGGCCCTCCAGGCCGAGAAATATCCGGTCGCAGGCATGCGCGCCGTCATCCAGGGAAACGTGCCGATCGGCGCGGGCCTGAGTTCGTCGGCGGCGATCGAGGTCGCCTGCGCCATGGCGTTCTGCAGCGTCTCCGGACTGAAGATCCATCGTGAGAAACTCGCCCACATCTGCCAGCGCGCCGAAAATGAGTTCGTGGGCATGCAGTGCGGGATCATGGATCAATACGCCTGCCTGCTCGGACGGAAAGATCGCGCCCTCTTTCTGGACTGCACCACTCTCGAGAGCGATCTCGTGCCGCTGGATGGGCGCGGCGCGAAGATCGTCATCTGCGACACCCGGCTCAAGCGCCAACTCCTCCACAGCGCCTACAACCGCCGGCGCGAGGAATGCGAGGAGGCCTTCAGGATCCTCAAGCGGCATTTGCCGGAAGTGAAGTCGTACAAGGACATCTCCATCCCCATGTTCCGCGCGTACGCGCACGATCTGCCCGACCCGCTCGGGAAGCGCGCGAAGCACGTCGTGACGGAGAACGCCCGCGTCGTGCAAGCCGCGCGCCTGCTGAAGAAAGGCGACCTGATCGGCTTCGGGGCCTTGATGGACGCTTCGCACGACAGTTTGCGGGACGATTTCGAGGTCAGCTGCAGGGAACTCGACCTGCTGGTGGGCATCGCCCGCGAGTCGGAAGGCGTGTTCGGCAGCCGGATGACCGGGGCGGGATTCGGCGGCTGCGCCGTGGCGCTCGTCCGGCCGGATTGCGTCGCGGCGTTCACCGCGAAAATTTTCGAGGGCTACCGGGCTGAGACGGGCGCGGCGCCGGGAATCTACCTCGTCCGCGCCTCCGACGGGGCGACGTACGAAAATGCCGATGGCCCCCTGCCGAATGAGGAGAGCCAACGGGAATGATTAAAGAGGCGATCCGCAGGTTGACCGAGCGGCGCGACCTGACCTCCGAAGAGTGCGCGCAGGCGATGAACGAGGTGATGAGCGGCGAGGCGACGCCGGCGCAGGTCGCGGCGTTCATCGTCGCGCTGCGCATGAAGGGCGAGACGCCGGAGGAGATCACCGGCTGCGCCCGCGTCATGCGCGCGAAGGCGCGCCACATCAAGGCCGGCGCCGAGGTCGTGCTCGACACCTGCGGGACCGGAGGCGATGCGCGGAACACCTTCAACATCTCGACCGCGGTGGCGTTCGTCGCGGCCGGCGCGGGCGCGACCGTCGCCAAGCACGGCAACCGCGCCGTCAGCTCGCACAGCGGCTCGGCGGACGTGCTCAGGCAACTCGGCGTAAACATCGAGGCCGGGCCCGACGTGGTCGAGCGCTGCCTGCGCGAGGCCCGCATCGGGTTCCTCTACGCGCCGATGCTCCACGAGGCTATGAAGTTCGCCGTCGGCCCCCGGCGCGAGATCGGCATCCGCACCGTCTTCAATCTGCTCGGCCCGCTGACCAACCCGGCCGGCGCGCGCCGCCAGCTCATCGGCGTGTACGACCCCGCCCTGCCGCCGATCCTCGCCGCGGTGCTCAAGAACCTCGGCTGCGAGCGATGTCTCGTCGTCCACGGAGACGACGGCCTCGACGAAATCACGACGACGGGCAAGACGCTCGTGGCGGAGCTGAAGGACGGCGAGGTGACGACGCACGAATGGGCGCCGGAGCAGTTCAGCCTGCCGCGGGCGAAGCTCTCGGACCTGGTCGTCCGGAGCGTCGAAGAGGCGGCAGAGGCGATCCGCTCCGTCTTGAGGGGCGAGCGCGGCCCTCGGCGCGACATCGTCGCGCTGAACGCCGGGGCGGCGATCATGGTGGCCGGCCTCGCCGCCGACCTTTCATCGGGCATCCGCCGCGCGGAGCAGGTGATTGACGCCGGCGCTGCGGAGCAGGCCCTCCATGGCCTGATCCGCATTACGAACGGAAGTCCGAACGGCGAGTGATGAACTGCTTCACCACTCATCACTCCTGCTTCTTCATTTCCCCGCGTCACTTCTCCGGCGCAGGCGGCGTCGGGGCCGCAGGCGGCGGAACCGGCGTCTCAGGCGGCTGAACGCCGGGACCGGCGGTCGGCGGCGGCGCCGCGAGGGACTTGATTCCGTCAGCAATGACCTTGATCTCAGCGGCGGGGACGCGCACGTTGCAGGTCACCGAACTCCCGGCCGGCGCGGTGACGCAGACCGCCGTGACGCCCGGCCCGCGCTGGAAGTGGATATCCGGAAGCTGGAAGGGGGACATGGGGCCCCCCTGCCCACCCGCCCGGACCATCGAAAGCCCGAACTCCACCAGCCCGGTAAGGTGAACCAGGCAAAATCCGCACGACTCGGGCGGGATCGAGGCCACCGTCTTGGCGAAGTCTTCCCGGTCAGCCAGTTTCTTCAACTGGCCGTCAATGATCTGCTTGACCGTGTCGAGCGAGTCGCTTCCCGCGACCGTCACCTCGTCCTTCCCCAGAACCACGATGTCCTGGGTCAGCGCGTCGCCGCCGAACATGGCTTTCATCGCCCTCTGCTGCGCTTCGGCCGCCGCCGCCTGGGCCGGCGTGGCGCCGGCCGTCGGCTTGATATCGAACGACCACTTTATCTGCGTGATTTCGCGGTCATTGTACTTGACGACTTCCGACTGGAGCTTCATCGGCATTCCCATGTTCCCGTAGAAGCCGGCGAGAGCGCCGAAAAGTTCAGGCATCTTCTGAAGCAGCGCCTTGAAGATTTCGGGATCCTTGAGGGCCATGGCGCTGACGACGGAGAATGCCTTGCCGGAACGGAGCGCGAAGGTCATCTCGCCGCCGATCGCTTTAAACCAACTGGAGAATTGGCTGAACACCAGCGCCGCCTGCGCCGGGTCCGTTCCGCCGGAGGCCATTATTTTCGTGGTGAGCGCGATGAGCGGGATTTCCAGCGGTCCCAGGTCGCCCAGCTTGAACGCGCACACGGCGAAGGCGTCGTCAGGCAGGTACTTCAGCGTCTCCGGAATGCCGGCCGGGACGGTGGCCAGGTACGCGGCCAGCAGGCCGCCTTGAACCGGCGCGATATTCGCCGAGAGATTGATCTCCTGCGCGTCCGAAGTCAGCGACACGGTCGCCCGCTCCGCCTGCCGGACAAGCTTTTCGAGGACGTCCACCTCGGCATCGAGCATGTCACGGAGATGCTGGCTCTTGGCCGGGTCGGTCTGCGCCATGCCGACGATGTTCTTCCAGCTCTCCCTCAACCCGCCGAACACGGCGCCCTTTTCGTCGGCCATGTGATTGAGCAACGCCTTGACCTCGATGCTGGCGGCCACGTCGCCGCCCTGCAGCATGGCGTTCTGCGGGAGCGCGTTGCTATTCACGAGCGCGAGCACCTGTCCGACGGCCGCCGCATTTTCGCCGATGCAGATCATTTTGCCGGATTCGCCGACGGCTACCGTCTGCTGCTCCTCGGTGTAGGTCGTGACGCCATCTTTCTCCTCGCCTTTCTTCAGGCCCGGATCCAGGGTGGAGAGATAGACGGCGGGATCCTTGACGGTGCACTGCAAGACCGCCTCGACCTTGCGCGGGCCGCCTTTCACAAAGACGAAACGCACCGGTTGCGTGATATCCATCTGGCTGGGATCAGTCGAGTGGAAGGCTTCGTCGAAGATCTCGAGAATCGGGGGAATCTGTCCGGGGGGCAAGGCCCCGGTCGCGTTTACGAAGTCGGTCACGTGCTTCTGGAGCGTTTCGACGCTGGGGAACTCCACGACCGCCAGCACACCGGCAGGCAGACCGGCCGGCTTCGCCGCCGGGACCTCAGCAGGGCCGGCCTGACCGAAGGCGACGCCCGACGCCAATAGCGCGACCGCTACCAGGCTCCACATGCGTTTCATCCGCAACTCCTTCAGAAAAAAGAAATGGTCTCCAAATCCCTCTCAATGCATCACCGCGCCGCCGGTGAGGTTGATGGCCTGACCGGTGATATACGAAGCGTCGTCGCCGGCGAGGAACACGGCCACCCGGGCCACTTCGTCCGGCTCACAAACCCGGCCGAGCGGGATCCGGCTGACCAGATACGGGCGCACCTCTTCGGGCTTCATGTTGCGCTTGCAGGCGTAATCGGCCGTCTGACTGTCCCACATCGGCGTCGGCACGATGCCCGGACAGAGCGCGTTGACGCGGATACCGTGCGGGGCGAACTCGACGGCGAGCGACTGCGTCAGACCGATGACGCCGAACTTGCTGGCGCAGTACGCGGCGAAATGCGTGTTGCCGACCTTGCCGGACTGCGAGGAGAGGTTGACGATCACGCCTCGTTTGCGCGGCAGCATCCGCCGGATGGCCGCCTGACAGCCGAGGAAAACGCCCTTGAGGTTCACCTGCAGGATCTGGTCCCAGGTCTGCTCGGTGCAGTCGAGGAACGGGACGATTTTCGAGATGCCGGCGGCATTGACCCACGTTTCAATGGCGCCCAGCTCCCGCTCGATTTCGTCCGAGGCGCGCTCGACGCCGGCCCGATCGGTGACATCCATCTTCCACGCCCGGCCGCGTCCGTTCGCGCTCTGAATGTCGAGCGCGGTGGTCTCGGCGGCGTCGAGACGGGCGTCGCAAACGGCGACCCCGCAGCCGGCTTTCGCGAACGCGCGCGCGATCGCCGCGCCGATGCCGCCTCCGCCGCCCGCGACGACCACCGTCTGGTCGCTCATCTTCATGTCTCACCCGGAACGATGATTACCTTGAACGATTCCTTCCGCTTCATCAACTCGATGCCCTCCCAGATTCTCGGGAGCGGCAGGCGATGCGTCACCAGCGCCTCGGCATCCACTTTGCCTGCGGCCAGGAGGCCCACGGCTTTCCGGACACGCTCGGGCCGCGAATCGGAGCAGCCCACGACACGGATCTCGCCGTAGTGGATCGTGCGACTGTCGAGCAGAATGGCGGATTCACCCCTGGGCAGGCTGCTGAAAAGGCTGATGACGCCGCCCTTCCGCGCGAGGTCGAGCGACTTCTCCTGCGCGGCGCGGTCCGGCGCGCAGACCACGACGACGTCCGCTCCGAGGCCGTCGGTCTCCGCCAGCACGCGGGCCTTCACGTCTTCGCGGGCGCCGTCAATCACCGTCACACCGCGAAGCTTGCGCAGGAGCGAAAGCCGCGGCTCGGAGCGTTGCACGACCATCACGCGCGCGGCGCCGGCCGTCCGGGCCAGCTCCGCGTGAATCGCGCCCAGCGGCCCGCCGCCGACGATCACCACACGGTCGCCTGCTTTCAAGCCGGCCAGCTCCTGCGCGTTGATCGCGCAGCTCATCGGCTCGCTCAATGCCGCGGCTTCGTCGGGCACGTTTGGGGGCACCTTGATGACGTTGCCGCCCGCCAGCGCCAGCGGCGGAACGGCCATTCGGCGCGCGAAGGCCCCGTCGTGCACCATGCTGATCGGCTCGCAGTTCGGGCAGAGGTTGCCGAGTCCGCGCGCGCAGATCGGGCAATGTCCGCAGGCGAGGGTCGTCGCCAGCGTGACGCGCTCGCCGACGGCGAAGCCCTGCGCCCGGCTGCCCGCGTGGACGATCCGGCCGACGAGTTCATGGCCGATAATGACGGGCTTGGTCCAGCGCGGGTGGCCGATGGTGGCGAGCTTCACGTCGGTGCCGCAGATGGCGCAGCAGCCAATTTCGAGGAGCAGGTTGTCCTCGCGCGCCTCGGGCTCGGGCCGGTCGCAGACTTCAATGTGGCCCGGGCCGAAATAGACCGCAGCCTTCACAGCCGGTCACTCCTTGGCGCCACAGGTTCGCCGCTGAACATCCATCCGCGCGAGCCGCCCCATCCGGTCCCACCGGAAGGCGACGTCCGCGAAGCGCGCCGACGCGCGGCTCAACCGGATGTTCGGCCCGTCCGTGCGCCGGAAATGATTCTCGATCCATTCCGCATCGCGCCCGGCGGCGGCGTGCCGGCGCGTCAGTCGCTCGCGCAGCACCGCGTCGTCCGCATCAAGGAAAACCTTGCGGTCGAACAGGTCTCGAATCTCCCGCCACGTCGGCTGATCCAGAAACAGATAATTCCCCTCCGCGAAAATCCACTTCACTTTCGGGCCGATGCGGATTCGGTCCGGGATCGGATCATGCAGCACGCGGCTGTAACCGGGCAGTCGGCGCTCGCGGCCCTCGGACTTCAGCGCGCGCAGATCAGCCAGGAGCCGCTCCGCATCGAAGGTCGCCGGCGCGCCCTTGAGCTTGCGCAGCGAGACCGGCTTGCCCTCCGGATCCAGGCCGGTGCGGCGATCCAGCACCGCGTTCGGGAGATGGTAGCCGTCCAGGGCGAGAAAAGCAAATTGCCGCCATTCGAGCGCCCTGGCTGTGGCGGCCAGCCACGCCAGCAGCAGCGTTTTCCCGCCGCCGGCCGGCGCGGCAATACCCACAAGCCCGCGGCCGGGCGTCGTCGCCGTACGCGCCGCGCACCATTCCAGCAGGGGCAGCAGCGCCTGGCGAACGTCCTCCGCTGAAGGGGACGCGGCCACTGGCTTCTCGTCCGCCAGGACCTCGCCTGCCCGGAGGAGTTCCCCCACTTTCGACACGACCGCGGCGATTTCCGGCCGCGGATTCTTTTGCATTTGTCTCACCGCGCCTCGGCGAACGGCTCCACGTGGCGCCTCATGTGCCGGGCCACGATCTCGTAATGCGCGTCCTCGTTCGACGCCAGCGCCTTGAGGAGCCGGTCGCGGAAGCGATAGTTCCCGAGGGAGTCTTTCACGGTCAGTACCGATCCGAACGTGACGTGCAGCACCTGCCGGCCGTCATTGCCGCTCAGGACGGAGGCGAGCTGCCGATCCGGGAGTTGATTCGGCGCCGGCACGGCGGCCGGATTGGCGGAGACATGATAGGAAGCGCGGTCCTCGCCGTATCGGTCGAGCGCGAAGGCCAGGATCTCCCGAAAGAGATCCGGCTGAACCTCGGCGATGGTCCGGAGCGCTTCGAGGTAACTCGTGCCGGCGGTCTTGAGGTGGAGCAGCTCACGCGCGTGTTTCGCGGCGATCGGGTAGATCGAGAACTTGTCGGAGCCGCTATGGATGCTGATCTTGTACGGGCCGAGGCGGCGGGCGATCTGGACGTGCTGCACGAAGGCGGCCTCGAAGGCGCGCAGGTCGCCCTTGTAGTCAATTCCCTTCTCGAACGCGCCGATGAAGCGCGGCGCCAGGCTGACGACCGGAACGCCCAGGCGCTTCAGCTCGTGTGCGACGTAATAGTGCTCGTGCGGCGTGGTCGGAGAATCGGTCTCGTCCACGGACATCTCGATCTCGATCGGGCGACCCGACGCGGCCTGCGCAAGGTGCCGATGCATGCGCTTGGTGTGCGCGACGGCTCGGCCGTATTTGACCACCGCGCGCAGGAGCGTTTCCTCGTCGAACGAGAGGTCCATGTCGTAGCCGGCGCGGTGCGCCTGGCCGAGGAACGCCTTGCGGCAGTCCGCCTCGGTCGTCTCGAGGTCCGCCCAGGGAATTCCTTTGAGCTTGCCGGCGAGGACATCGGCGCTTTCCCGACCGGCGGCGTTATCCACGTGGTCGCCCGGGTCAATCGTGAACATGCGGAAACCGGCCGCCAGGGTAACATCGAGATCGGCGGTGGATTTGAGATGGTCCGCGTCGGCGCCGAAGCCGTCGCGGAAGCCCTCCTCGAACACGCCCCAGAGCGCGTCTTCCATGACCTGCTCGGCGGTGCGGTCCGCGCGGGTCATTTCGCGGATGGACTGCTGCGCGAACACGGGTCTGACGCCGCTCCCGCGGACCGCGCGGATATGGCCGGGCGTGGCCAGGCCGAGCCGGTCGCCCATCCCGATGCTGCGGCAAACTCCCAGGCATTGCGGGTTCAGGTACGGAAGCGCCGCGGCGAGCGCGGAGGCGTTCGCGCGGTCCCGGACGCAGAGCTTGATCCTGGCGCCATGCGCCGTGTCGGCGGTCTCGCCGCGGAAGCCGTCGGAGTCCTGGCGCGACAGAATGCAAAGGAGTTTCTCTGCGCCGCGACGCCCGACGAAGTAGACGCGCCCGTCCTGAGCGACGATGGATCGCGGATAGACCGTCAGCCGTGAAATGCCCGCGATCTCGCCGGCGGCGGTTTCCGCCTCATGTCCCGAAAACGGCGCCACCAGCTGGCGCGCGTCCAGCAAGGGAAGCAGTCCGCTCATGATCAAAGTCCTAGAGCAGGTTTCAAAACCTCGTAATCGTAATCTTGCTCCTAATCGTAATCGCCGTTTTCCGTCCCAGCCGGACGAAGGCCGAGTACGATTAGGATTACGATTACGATCAGGAAGAACAGATCGCGCTCCGCGCCTTTCGCGGGTTATGAAAAAGGCCCTAGGGACGACGGACCACGGCCGGCCCGGCCCGCCCGGGCTTAGGGGACGAGGCAGAATGGACGGTTACGTTCCGTACACCGGCGTACACCACGAGGCGTATTTCGGCAGTTCCCCGCGTGCGGCCTTTATGAAGATGCCCTGAAGCTCCCGCGTAATCGGCCCCGCCCGGCCGTCGCCGACCTTGCGCCGGTCCACTTCGACCAGCGGAGTGACCTCCGCGCCGGTGCCGCAAAGGAACGCTTCATCGGCGGTGTAGAGCTCCGTGCGGCTGACGCGGCGCTCGACCACCTCGCGGCCCATCTCGTTTCGGACGAGTTCGCCGATCACGCGCCGCGTGATGCCCTCCAGGTTGTCCTCCTGCGTGGTCGGCGTGACGAGCGCGCCGCCGCGCACGATGAAGACGTGCTCCGCGCTCGCCTCGGAAACGTATCCGTCCTGGGTCAGAAGAATCGCCTCGTCGTAACCGTTCATCTTCGCCTCGTCGCGCGCCAGGGCGCTGTTGAGGTAGGCGCCGGTGGGCTTCGCGCGCGCCGGGATCATGTTCTCCGAGACGCGCCGCCAGGACGAGACGCACGCCGTCACGCCCTTCGATGGATCAAGGTAGTCCCGCAGCGGCAGCGTGTAGATCGCGAATTCGCTGTCGTCGGCCGTCAGCGTGGGAGAAAGCTGTTCTGAGCCGCTGAAAACGATGGGCCGGATATACACGTCCTCGCGATGCCCGTTCCGGCGCAGGAGCTCCACCGTGATCGCCAGAAGCTGCTCGACCGTCAAGGGCAGCGGAAGGCGGATGATCTTACACGAATTGTGGAGCCGCTCGTAGTGGTCGCGGGCGCGGAAGATAAAGAGCTGGCCTGCGCGCGCGTTCCAGTACGCGCGGATGCCCTCGAAACAGCCGAGCCCGTAATTGAGCGCCTTGCAGCGGATGCTGACCTGGGCCTCGTCGAAACTGCGGTAATCACCTTTGAAGTACGCGAACTTCGGTTCTGGCATGCGTCACACTCCTGGAAACAACCCGGAAAAGGCCGCCACGGCGGTCAAGCTGCTTCAGTATAACTACTTGGCGCGCCAGGTCAAGTGACGCAAGAAAGAAGAGGGCCAAACGCGCTCCGAGTTGTCGCGCAGGGGCGCGAATCCTGCCAGGCTTTGCAAGGCGCACAGCCGTGAAACGGAGGCGCACGCGATGCGGTCTTGACTTGTCTTGCGGTACACACCTATAATTGCACTGGATAAAAGCTGCCGCAGCTATCCCGATCCACGGGATGGCGGCCGGCCGCAGTGGGGAATGCTTCTGACTTTTCCGACGGTTGCACGAAAGCAGTGGAGCGCAAGATGGGTGAGGGAAACCAGAGACGCCTCGGCGAAGTCCTGATCGAAAAAGGGATCGTGACGGAGGAGCAGGTCGCCCAGGCGCTGGAGATGCAGCGCGAGAACTCCAAGGCCAAGCTCGGCGAGGCGCTCGTCCAGATGCAGGCGGCCACCTGGGACCAGGTGTACGAGGCGCTCGCCGATCAGCTCGGATACCGCTTCGTGGACCTGCGCACTACCCGTATCCCCGCCGAGGCGATTGAGGCGATGCCGAGGACCATCGCCCGAAAGCACAACCTCGTCCCGGTCGGAGAGGAAGATGGCGTGCTCATCGTAGCGATCACCGACCCCTTGGACCTTTCCGCGATGGACAGCTTGCGGTTCTATCTCAACCGCGAGGTCCGCTGCGTGCTGGCCGCGCCCGACGCGGTCGAAGAAGCCATCAGCAAGTATTACGGCATCGAGGAATCCACCGTGGACAGCATGCTCGCGGAGTTCACGGAGAGCGACCTGGGCATCCAGCCCGCCGTAGAGACCGCGCAGGAGGACGGCGAGGATTCCGCCATGATCCGCCTGGTGACGTTGCTGATCAGCGAGGCGGTGAAGATGCGCGCGAGCGACATCCACATCGAGCCGATGAAGACCAAACTGCGCGTGCGGTACCGGGTGGACGGCAACTGCCAGGAGATGGATTCGCCGCCGAAGAAACTGCAAGGCCCGATCATCTCGCGCGTAAAGATCCTGGCGGGGATTGATATCGCCGAGAAGCGGCGGCCGACCGACGGACGCATCAGCATGCGCGTCGCCGGGCAGTCGTTCGACATCCGCGTGAGCTGCCTGCCCGCCACGCACGGCGAGTCGGTCGTGATGCGCCTGCTCATGAAGGAATCGGTGCTGATCAACCTGCAGGAGCTGGGCTTCCACGAGAGCGATTACCGGCGGTTCGAGAGCATCATCAAGCGCCCGAACGGCATCTTCCTCGTCACCGGCCCCACCGGCAGCGGCAAGACCACCACGCTCTACGCCGCGCTCCACGAACTGAACCGTCCCGACAAGAAAATCATCACGGCTGAAAACCCCGTCGAATACAACCTCGCCGGCGTCAACCAGTGCGAGGTCAGGGAGCGCATCGGGCTGACTTTCATGGCGATCCTCCGCTCGATGCTGCGCCAGGCGCCCAATATCATCCTCATCGGCGAAATCCGCGACGCCGAAACCGCCGAGATCGCCGTCCAGGCCGCTCTCACCGGCCACCTGGTCTTCAGCACCCTGCATACCAACGACGCCCCGTCGGCCATCACGCGTCTGATTGATATGGGCGTCAAGCCGTTCCTCATCGCCTCGAGCGTCCAGGCCATCATGGCCCAGCGCCTCGTTCGCCGCATCTGCAGCGGCTGCAAGGAGCCGATGCGGTACGACCGCAAGAGCCTGACCTCGATCGGGCTGAAACCGGACGAGGTGAAGAACGTCACCTTCTACCACGGCGCCGGCTGCACCCGTTGCCGGAAGACGGGCTACCGAGGCCGGACGGCGATCTTCGAATTGATGGAACTGGACAATACGCTGCGCGACATGACGTTCCGGCGCGAGCCGCTGGCCGAACTGCGCAAGCACGCGCACGCGGCCGGCATGGTCACGCTGCGCGAGGACGGCGTCCGCAAGGTGCTCGCCGGCGTCACGACCATCCCGGAGGTGCTCGAAGTCACGGCCAAGGACGTCGAGCTCGCCGGAGGCGAGGCCGCAGCCGGGGCCTGAAAGCCGTGTCAAGGAGAACGATGAGAGATGCAGATCAACAAGCTGCTGCAGACGGTGGTCAACCAGAACGCCTCGGACCTGATCCTGACGGTGGCCGCCAAGCCGATGCTGCGGCTCAACGGCCGCCTCGTGGCGCTGCAGACGAAGGTCCTTGAAGCGGAGGATACCGTCGCACTGATGAGGAGCATCACCTCCGAGCGGTGCCAGCAGGAGCTGCAGGAGGTCGGCTCCACGGACTTCGGTTTCTCCTACGGCGAGCAGGCCCGCTTCCGGGTCGCCGTCTTCAAGCAGCGCGGTTACACCGGCATCGTTCTCCGGCTGATCCCGAACAAGCTCATGTCGTTCAGCGAGATCGGCCTGAGCGAAGACATCCAGCGGCTGCTCTGGCGCCCCCGCGGACTGATCCTCGTCACCGGCCCCACCGGCTCGGGCAAGACGACCACGCTCGCCACGATGATTGATTACATCAATATGAACCGCGACACGCACATCATCACCGTCGAGGACCCGATCGAGTATTTCCATGCCCACAAGCGCTCCGTGGTGACGCAGCGCGAGCTGGGCGTGGACGTGCCCTCTTTCGCGGAAGGCCTCCGGCGCGCCCTGCGGCAGAACCCCGACGTGATCCTCGTCGGCGAAATGCGCGACCTCGAGACGATGGAGACCGCGATCAGCGCCGCCGAGACCGGCCACCTCGTTTTCGCCACGCTGCACACCAACTCGGCCGAAACCACGATCAACCGCATCGTGGACGCGTTCCCCCCGCAGCAGCAGGAGCAGGTGCGCGTCCAGCTCGCCAGCAACATAATCGCGGTCATCTGCCAGGCGCTCATCCCGGACGTCTCCGGCCATAAGCGAGTCGCCGCGTTCGAGATCATGATGCGCACCGACGCGATCAGCAACCTCATCCGCCAGCAGAAGGTCTATCAGATCCAATCCGAAATCCAGACCGGCATGAAGCACGGCATGATCCTGCTCGACGACTCGCTCGCCAGGCTTTTCCACGCCGGGCGCATCAGCCGTGAAGAGGCGATGAACCGGTGCCGGAACGTCGAGGAAATGGCGCAGAAGCTCACGGCGCCGCCGCGGGCGACGCTGGCTGATGCGGCCGAAGACGCCGCAGCCGCGGCAGCGCCCAAGGCCGCCAGGCCGCAAGTCCTGATCGGGCCCGCAGCGGCGGCGGCGAAGAGAACCTTCGAGAGGAAATAGCGGCGAGATTCCGTCCCCGGCGACGGGCAACCCGACTGAGAGGCGATGTGACTCATGGCTGATGAACGGAAGGAAACACCGAAGGATGCCGGCGGCGAACCCGCGCAGCGCCCGGCATCGCCGCCGGCGCCGCCCATTGGGCCGGGTGAAATCCCCGAGGCGCCCGAGATCGGCGGCCGCAAGCTCATTGGCCAGATCCTCAAGGAGATGCGCCTCGTCACCGAGGCTCAGATTCAGGAAGCGCTGGCCACCCAGAAGCAAAGCGGCGGCGCCATCGGCGCCATCCTGATCAGCCTGAACTATGTGACCGAGCAGGAGGTGCAAACCGCCCTCGGCATCCAGGCCGGAATGGAGGCCGTGGACCTCGACGTGATGGAAATCGCGGACGAGGTGATCGCGCGCGTCTCGCCCTCGATCGCTTCGATCTATCGCATCATCCCGATCAAGTTCGAGAACAACGTCCTGACCGTCGCGATGGCCGACCCGCTCAACGTGAAGATTCTCGACGACCTGCGGTTTCTCCTCGACTGCGAGACCCGCGGAGCGGTGAGCAACGAGCCGGCCGTGGCGCGCGCTCTCGACCGCTACTACTCCGGAATCCAGGAGTCGGTCGAGAGCCTCCTCGCCGAACTCGATGATGGCACCCTGGGCAAGGCGATGACCAACACGAGCGAATCCATTGACCTGCAGACCCTCGAGGAGATGGCCGACGCCGCGCCCGTGCGAAAGCTGCTCAACTACGTGCTTCTCGTCGCCATCCGCGACAAGGCCTCTGACATCCACTTCGAGCCGTTCGAGGACGAGTTCAAGATCCGTTACCGGATTGACGGGGTGCTTTACGAGATGGTGCCGCCGCCGAAGCAACTCGCCATCGCGATCGCCTCGAGGATCAAGGTCATGTCCGAGCTCGACATCGCCGAGCGCCGTCTGCCCCAGGACGGCCGCATCGAGCTCAACATCAGCGGCAACCCGATCGAGCTGCGCATCGCCGTTCTGCCGACGATGTTCGGCGAGAGCTGTGTCATGCGCGTGCTCGACCGCACCGTCGTCCAGCTCGACATCCACAAGCTCGGCCTGCGCGATGACGAACTGCAGACCTTCGACGACCTCCTCAAGCTCCCCAACGGCATCATCCTCGTGACCGGCCCCACCGGCGCCGGCAAGACCACCACCCTCTACGCCGCGCTCAACACCGTCAACACGATTGATGTGAAGATCATCACCACCGAGGACCCCGTCGAGTACGAGATTGACGGCATCGTCCAAGTGCAGGTAAACCCGGACATCGGCGTCACCTTCGCCCACTGCCTGCGCAGCATCCTGCGGCAGGACCCCGACAAGATCCTCGTCGGCGAGATCCGCGACGTGGAGACCGCCCAGATCGCCATCCAGTCCTCGCTCACCGGCCACGTGGTCTTCAGCACGGTGCACACCAACGACGCGCCGAGCAC
>Ga0181524_10002096_pt1 | contig 21380 bp, 17 predicted proteins | sample PEATcosm2014_Bin_34_FD_119761 | JGI IMG/M metagenome (GOLD analysis project Ga0181524, IMG submission 119761) | Peatland microbial communities from MTU Mesocosm Facility, Houghton, MI, USA - PEATcosm2014_Bin05_60_metaG | ecosystem: Environmental > Terrestrial > Soil > Wetlands > Peat | place... | reverse complement strand
CTCCACCTGGTTCACGGCGTTGATGACGCGCCCGGCGTCTTCAAAGCCGCGCAGCAACGAATGCCAGGCGCCGGCCGCGGGATCTTTTTCCAGGTTCAGGTACGAATTGAGCATGTTTTCCTGAGTTTTTCCCGCATACGATGCGCCAAAGAGCGAGGCCAGACCGAAATCGTTGCGCTGGACGCCCCACTCGTCGAAGAGCGAGGTCTGGTAGGTAGCCACAAGCCCACCACCGCGCTCCACGAAGGCGCGCAGACTCGCACATTGCGCATCAGACAAGGCAGCAATGTTGGGCAGGATGAGCGTGCGGAAGGTCGCCAAATGCTCCTCATCGAGGCAACGGTCGTGCACCATTTCAAAGGGAATGCGCGCCTCAACGAGCGCTTGATAGAAGCCAAGGCCCGGCTCCTCGATTTTCTCCCGGGCCTGTTCTCCGCCGTAAAACCAGGCGCTTTGCTGCGAGTAGACAAGGCCCACGCGCGCCAGCGGGCGAAGGTTCCGGAGGTACTTTTCGTTGGCATAGTGCCAGGCAAAGATCTCTTGAACCACCGGCAGCCAGCGGCGATCGATGGGCTTGGCGTTGAATTTGATGAACCAGGGGCGCAGCCCCTGCGCGATGCCGTCGGCAACCCAAAGGCGAATCTCGTCGCCGTTCTGCACCGAATCTTTCCAGCGGTGTTCGTCGTCGATGCCGACGTTAAACATTCCCGCGATGGCTTTGCTGCCCATGGTGGCGCGGTATTCTTTGCCGTTCTTGCCGTTGGCCCACGGAGCCATGATGCCGCGACGGCTTTGACGATCGGCAACCATCGTAGGCGCAAGCTCGGCAATGGTCTTCATATCGAGATCGCTCAATGCGCCTCCGCCGGCGTTGGCAATGTAGCTGGCATTGGGGTTGATGGCGCGGATTTTCTCGTTCCACCGACGCCAAAGAGCGAAGAGACGCTGCTGCCGCCAGAGAACGTATTGCTTGCGCGCCGGATCCTGCGGGCTCAAAGTGCGCGGCAGGTCAAGCCCCGTGGCCTCGTGGAAGTTCTGCCGGCAATGCTCGCAGTAGCACATGCCGCTGCCCGCCCAGCGGTTGGTGAAGATGCTGTCGGGCTTGTAGAGGCGCATGATCTCTTCATGGACGGAGGTCATGAAGACGAAGTTGTAGGGCCCGAGGGCGCAGGTCTCCCAATAGCGGGCATCGGAGGGATGGCGCACAGGCTTGCCGCTGGCATCCACGCGGATCCAGTCCGGATGCGCGTCGTAGACCTTCTGCCAGCACGCGTGAGCGTCGGTGCGCGCGATGACGTTCATGCTCATTTTGCGGCATGCGGCCAGCAAGTCGCCGAAGGCGTCGCGATCGCCCAGCCATGGGCTGCGCTGCTGCAACGGCAGTTCCGTGGGATAGAACGCGACCACCCCGCCCGCGCTCAGGCAAGCTGCGTCGGCATGGACGTCGCGGAAATAGTCGAGCCAGAATTGAGGATCGTAGTTGCCGGGATCGTCTTCAACAAACGCGAGCTGTGCCCAGCGCATGGGACGGTCGTACCAGCTCTGGGTTTCGCTCGAAGCCGGCGCTGCGGCGACCCCTTCGCCTGCCGCGTACGCGTTGCTGCCTGCACCTGCAGGCAAGAGACATGCGGTTGCGGCCAGTGCCGATCCTTTGACGAATTCGCGACGGCTGCTCATGGTGCGGCCTCCCGTGATGCAGCCATTTCATCACGGTGAGCCTGTCGCGGGGAACACGCGAAGGATCGAATGCTTGTAGAACCGGTGCATTCATGGCGCCGTGAAAGGGCACGACTTCAGTCGTGCCGAAAAAGGCGCATAAAATCTGGGCTTTAGCCCCTGAGGGAAGTTTTCCAATCTGCTCAGAGGATTGATGCAACCACTTCTAGCCTGGCCTGAAAAGCGGATGCGCAGATCGTTAACTCAACCGGCTTGTGCGGCCCGCTCCAGTTCCGCAATATCAAACTTCTTCATCTTCATCATGGCCTGCATCGCCTTCGATGTCTTCAGGAGCTCGCCGATGTTTGCGGGCGTGATCTGCCAGCTCATGCCGAATTTATCCCTGAGCCAGCCGCACGCCACCTCCGTGCCGCCCTCGGCGAGCCGCGACCAGTAGTAGTCGATCTCCTCCTGCCTAACACAGCTCACCACGAACGAGACGGCGTCCGTGAACTGGTGGTGCGGGCCGCCGTTGAGCGCGGTAAAGCGGAGGCCGTCCAATTCAAAAGAAATGGTGAGAATGCCTCCTTTCGGCCCGGGAGCGTCGCCGGTATTGCGCAGCTCGCTGAGCCGGCGCGAGTTGGGGAAGATGCTGAGATAGAACGCGACAGCCTCTTCGGCATTGTTGTCGAACCAGAGAAAGGGTGTGATGCGCGAGGACTCGCCAGGAGCGCTCATAGGACCACCGAGAGAGTTGAAGTTGCGCCGCGCGGACTTCGAAGGCGGCGGATGAAAACATTCCTATCACTGTTAAGTTGCAAAATGCAAGTTAAATGCGTAGGATGCACTCGTGGCCCGGACCTCCAAAGCGAAACCCCGCTCCGGCTGCCCGGTGAGCGTGTCGCTCGACCTGCTGGGCGATCGCTGGTCGCTGCTGATCGTGCGCGACATGATGGTGCGCGGCTACCGCACCTTCCGCGAGTTCCAGCATTCCGGCGAAGGCATTGCTACGAACATCCTTACCGACCGGCTGCAACGGCTGGAGGAGGGCGGGATTCTGCTGCGCGAGCCGGTGGCGGATGACGGGCGCAGCACGCATTACCGATTAACAGAAAAAGGCATTGCGTTGGCTCCGGTTCTTCTCGAAATCTTAATCTGGGGCGCGCATTATGAGAAAACCGATGCGCCCTGCTCCGCGATTGCGGAGATGGAGCAAAATCGCGCTGCCGTGATCGCCGAGACGTACCGGCGCTGGGAGCAGCGCGATCCCACGCCGCTGATTCCACCATTCACTGCAAGAGCGAAAGCGAAGACAAAATCCAATTCCACGAAAGGAAGATCCAGGCGATGAAGCTGAACACGTATCTCAACTTCCCCGGTACGTGCGCTGAGGCTCTCGATTTCTACGTCAAGCACCTCGGCGCGAAGATTCTGATGAAAGGAACATATGGCGCAATGGCCGGGCAGGGCGGCCCGCAAAATCTGCCTCCGGGACTCAAAGCCGAGAGCATCCTCCACTCCCGCTTCCAGATCGGCGACACGATCGTCATGGCCAGCGATGGCCCGCCGGAGCGCTGCCAGCCCATGCGTAGCGCGTATCTTGCGGTTTCGGTGGACAGCAATGAAGAAGCGGAGCGAATCTACGCGGCTCTCACCGAAGGCGGCGAGGTCTTCATGAAGATGGAAGAGACCTTCTTCGCGCACCGCTTCGCCATGTTCCGCGACAAGTTTGGCATCAACTGGATGTTGATTCACGAGAAGCCGATGCCGCGCAATGGCTGAGCGGTTCCAGAATTGCTGTATCCCGAAGCCACTGTAGCCGAGTGGCGTTTTCACCAATAAAACGCCACCCTTCACCGCCCTTGAATGGGCAAGTGAATTCTGGAACCGCTCTGAGCGCGGCAAAGCCCGCCGTACAGCCCGATTGAAAAGAAGGCCGCGGACTGGTACCCTCAACTGTCCCGGTGAACTGCCGGAACAGCAGGTATTGTCATGGCCTTCAAATTTCAGGGTTTTGATTTTCTCCATCTCGACGCGAGCCTGACGGAAGAGGAATTGCTCGTCCGGCGCACGGCGCGCGAGTTTGTCGACGCAAACGTGGTTCCCATCATCGAAGAGTGCTTTCGCGAGGGGCGTTTTCCCCGCGAACTCGTGGCGCCGATGGGCGAACTGGGCTTTTACGGCGCCAGCCTTGAGGGCTACGGCTGCGCGGGCATGTCGAATGTGGAGTACGGCCTCGTCATGCAGGAGCTGGAGCGCGGCGACTCGGGCCTGCGCAGCTTTGTCAGCGTGCAATCGGCGCTGGTGATGTATCCCATCTTCACGTTTGGCTCCGAGGAACAGAAGAATACATGGCTGTCGGCGCTCGCGACCGGCGAAAAGCTGGGCTGTTTTGGGCTGACCGAGCCGGGCTTCGGATCAAACCCCGTGGGCATGACAACCCGCGCTCGGCAAAAGGGCGATGGGTACATTCTGAACGGCGAAAAAATGTGGATCACGTCGGGTTCTATCGCCGATGTGGCCGTGATTTGGGCCAGGCTCGAGGATGAAAGTGGCGCCCTGGGCGAGGGGGCCGAGAGTGTTCGCGGATTTCTTGTCGAAACCGACCGGCCCGGCTTCAGCGCTACGGACATTCACGGCAAATGGTCGTTGCGCGCTTCAGTGACCAGCGGACTCACGCTTGAAGACGTGCACGTGCCCGCGGCCAACCTGCTGCCCGGCGCGACCAGCCTGAAAAGCGCTCTCATGTGCCTGAACCAGGCGCGCTACGGCATCAGCTGGGGCGCGATCGGCGCGGCCATGGACTGCTATTCGACGGCGCTGAACTACGCGAAGACGAGAAAGCAATTCCACAACCAGCCGATTGCCAGCCATCAACTGGTGCAGGAAAAGCTGGTGTGGATGGCGAGCGAAATAGCGAAGGCGCAACTGCTTTCGCTGCAGGTGGGCCGTCTGAAGGATGCGGGCACGGCGGGCCACCAGCACATTTCCATGGCCAAGCGCAACAACGTGTGGATGGCTCTGGAGACGGCGCGCCTCGCGCGCGACATCCTGGGCGCGAACGGCGTGACGGAGGACTTCCCCGTGATGCGCCACAGCATGAACCTCGAATCCGTGAAGACCTACGAGGGCACGCACGACATTCACACGCTGATTCTGGGGCAAAGCCTGACGGGGATCGGGGCGTATTGACGCCGCACGGACTGACAAACAATTGCATCGACAAGCCTGCGCCGATGCCGCATAGTTTTAGTCATGCTGAACCCTCGAGATTCTCTCCGTTTTTGCTGCAATAGGCTGTGGCTATGTTGTGCGTGCGCGTGGCTTGCCACTGGTTTTGTGGTTTCTGCAACCGCACAGCAGCCGGCAACTCCGCCCATCGTGCTGCATGCCGCGCGGCTGCTTCAGATCGATACCGGAAACGTGCTGCAGCCGGGCGAGATTCTGGTGGAGGGCGAGCGCATCAAGGCCGTGGGAACGGCGGTGGAGCATCCGCAGGGCGCAACGGTGATCGACCTCGGCGATACCACTCTGCTGCCCGGCCTGATCGACGCGCACGTGCACCTGTTTCTGCATCCCGGCGCCGAGGATCTGCAGACGGTGGTGGAGTCCGTGCCGTGGCGCACGATTCTGGCCGAGCAGGCGGCAAAGGCCGACCTGATGGCCGGATTTACCGCGGAGCGCGATATGGGCACGGAAGGCGCGGGCTCGGCCGACACGGCGATTCGCAACGCCATCAACGCGAGACTCATCCCCGGACCGCGCCTGCGCATCAGCGGCAACGCCATCGACATTCTGGGCGGACACGAGGACGCCAATCACTTCAATCCTGCGCAGCACGTGCTTTCGAACGCCGACTACGCGAACACCGCCGACGAGATTGTGGCCGTGATGCGCGAGCAGCACAAAGAAGGTTCGGACTTCGCGAAGATTTACGAGACCGGGCCGGACCGGATGATCGATGGGGTGTTGCACACCCCCTACCAATACACCGAGGCGCAACTGGCCGCAGCGGTGGAGGAAGCGCGCCGGCTGGGCACGTTTGTGGGCGTGCATGCCATGGGCGAACCGGGCACGCTCTATGCCGCACTGGCCGGCGTGGCGTCGATCGACCACGCGACACAGCTCAGCGACGAGACCATGCGCCTGATGCGCGAGAAGGGCATCTTCGCGGTTCCGACCTTCACCATCTTCGAGTTTTTTGCGACGCATCGCGAGTCACAGGACCAAGCCGCGGCCGAATCGGCGATGCTCGACTACAAGATTGCCGAGTTCAAGAAGCAGATTGCGGCAGGAGTGCCGTTTGCAGTGGGCTCCGACGTGGGCCCGTTCCCGCACGGCACACAGGCGCGCGAGCTCACTCTCATGGTCCGCTACGGGATGAAGCCGCTCGCGGTGCTGCAGGCTGATATGATCAACGGCGCTAAATTGCTGCGTTGGGACGGGCAGATCGGCGAGCTCAAGCCCGGATACTACGCCGATATCATCGCCGTTCCCGGCAACCCGCTCGATGACATCTCGGTGGTGGAGCATGTGCGCTTTGTGATGAAGAACGGCGTGGTGATGCGGCAGTAAGCCGGGCGGCCGAGTGTACACTCATCTCTATCCGGACTGAGAAATTCGAGTTTTCGAACACCCCTTCGTCCTTGAAGAATCAATCTCCCAAGGAGTTCACCGTATGCGCTTCCCTGCTCTGCTTCTTGCCACCTCGTTTATGACTGCGTTTGCCGCGTCCGCTGCTGCAGCGCCCGATGCGCGCCTGCAGGGCTCCTACAAGTTCAACGAGGGTGGATGGACGTATGTGCATTTAGAGGGCACGCCGGAACAGGTCGGCTTCCAGCACGGCTACCTGCTGGCGCGGGAGATCGAAGACAACGTGCTCGTCTACCAGGTGGAAGCGCCGCAACACACCAAACACGAGTGGAGCTTCTTTCGCGACTCGGCAAAGAGCGTGCTGTGGCCGCACCTCGACGCCGAATATCAGAAGGAGCTGACCGGCATCGCGGAGGGCCTGAAGGCGCACGGGTCGCAACTCGACCTGTGGGACGTGGTGGCGCTGAACGGTTACCTGGAACTCTCTGACTACTATCTGCCGTGGTTGGATGCGCAACAGGGCACGACGAGCGCGCAGGAACCCAAGGCGCCGGGCAAATGCAGCGCGTTCATTGCCACGGGGTCGGCGACGAAGGGCGGAAAGATCGTGATCGCGCACAGCAACTGGAGCTCCTATGCGGAGGGCGAGCGCTGGACCGTGGTCTTCGACATTGTGCCCGCGAGCGGACAGCACATTTTGATGGACGGGATGCCGGGCGTGATCACGAGCCAGGACGATTTTGGCATCAATGCGAGCGGCCTGATGATTACCGAGACCACGCTGCCGATGATCAAGGGATTCGACGTGAACGGCATTCCCGAGTTCGATCGCTCGCGCAAGGCGATGCAGTATGCGACGTCGATCGACGAATATGCCGCTATCATGCGCAAGGGCAACAACGGCGGGTATGCGAATTCGTGGCTGATCGGGGACCGCAAGACGGGCGAGATTGCCTACCTCGAACTGGGGCTGAAGAACACTCCGTTGACCAGAAAAAAGGACGGCTATTTTGTGTCGTCGAACTTTGCCGCGGACCCGGCCCTGATTCGCGACGATACGCGCGGTTTCGATCCCAGCAATCCCGAGAGCACCATGAACGCGCGGCACATCCGCGCCGAGCAATTCATGAAGGAGCACTACGGCGAGCTGGATACGGTGCTGGCCGAGGCGTACCTCTCGGATCACTACGACACCTATGAGCACAAGATCGATGCCGGCAAGCGCAGCCTGTGCGGCCATATGGAGACGTCGCCTGTGGGCGAGAAGGTGTGGAGCGATCCGCCTTTCGATCCGGAGGGCGCGGTGACGGGCAAGGTCACGGACTCAGACCTGGCGGCGAAGATGAGTTTCATCGGCCGCGCAGGCCATCCCTGCGGCGAAGATTTCATCGCTGCGCCGTTTCTTGCCGCGCATCCGGAGTTCGCGTGGCAGAAGCCGATTCTGCACGACATGATTGCCGGACCGTGGACGACGTTTACGGCCAACGAGAAGCCGCCGGAGGCGATGGCGCAGAATTAATGTCGGCGTCCTTCGGCAGGAAGTCTCAGGGCGCGATTTCACAGCCTGCTGAAAAATGCCGGGGCCATGTTTTGTAACAAGGGCACGGCTTTAGCCGGGCCGCAAAATCTCATTAAATTCATCGGGGCTTTAGCCCCTGATCAGTGGCTCTCTCGAAAACCGGCTCGTCATCGGGCTGCCAGGCCGGGACTCCGGCGGTATACACTCTCTTGCATGACGAAGTCGTTTTTTCTCATGATGGCTGCAATAGGAGTGCTCGCGGCACCCGTGGTGCGCGCGCAGCAGCAGGCGCAGCAGATCAAACCCGAAGAGACCGAGGTGTGGCAGCCTGTCCCAGCCGTGGTCACGCCGGGCGAGACCCCGGGCGCGCCGCCGTCTGACGCCATCGTGCTCTTCGACGGAAAGAATGAAGACGAGTGGATCTCGGCGCAGGATCACACGCCGGCCAAGTGGATTGTGGCCGACGGCCTGCTCACGGTGGCCAAGAGCACGGGCAACATCGAGACCAGGCGGCACTTCCACAACTACCAGTTGCACGTGGAGTGGAGGATTCCGGCGGACATTACCGGAACCGGCCAGGGGCGCGGGAATAGCGGTGTCTTTCTCGCTTCCACGGGGCCGGGCGACGCTGGCTACGAGCTGCAGGTGCTGGACGGGTACAACAACCCGACCTATGTGAATGGCATGGTGGGGAGCATCTACAAGCAGTCGATTCCGCTGGTGAACGCGGCACGAAAGCCGGGCGAGTGGCAAAGCTACGACGTGGTGTGGACGGCGCCGGTGTTCAATACCGACGGATCGCTCAAGACGCCCGCGTATGTGACGGCGTTCTATAACGGCGTGCTGGTGCAGAACCACTTTGAGTTGAAGGGCGAGACGCTCTACCGCGGCAAGCCGTTCTACAAGGCCTTTGATGGCGCAGCCATCAAGCTGCAGGCGCACGGCGACAAGAGCGAGCCCATGAGCTTCCGCAACATCTGGGTACGTGAGCTGCCGTAGGCGTTCTAGACGCTCACCACAAAGCTGTCTTCGGTCCGCTCCACCGGGCGGTAGAGCGTGTCGCACTCCTGTGGATGCGTTTGGCTTCGCAAATCATCCGTCACGGCTCTTTACGCGTCACTCCTGTTGTTTTTCCAGTTCCGCCGCCATCTCGGCCAATTTAGCAACCGTGTTCATGTTGCGGGCGGTGGCCTCTTTTGCCGCGGGGATTCTGAGTTTCGATACCCCCTGGCCATCGGGGTAGTAGACGTAAATCTCGCGCTGGCCCAGGCGGAGTTGTTCGTTGGTCTGGTTGGTGACGGAGCGTAGCGCGTCGGCTGCCGGCCGCCTGTCGAGGAAGAACACCGCAGTGCGGTTGCCCGACAATTCGTGGAAGGGGTTCCCGGCCAGGACAGCGGCCATCTCCGCGGCGGTTCGAACCAGAACGCCGACCGGTTTTCCGGCGAAGCGGGCCAGTGGAGCTTCGAGTGCGGCCTTCACCTGGGCTTCGCTCTTCGGCGATGTAAAGACCACGTTGCCGCTCGCGATATAGGTGCGCACGGAACGGAAACCCGCCGTCTCGCAGATGGACTTCAGCTCGGTCATCGGCAGCTTGCCGGTGCCGCCAACGTTGACGGCCCGCAACAATGCGATATACGCGCTCATCGTTCCACTCCGCGAGCGATTACACCGCGACGGTAAAGCTGTCCTCACTCCGCGTGACCGCGTGGTAGAGCGTGTCGCGCTCCACGGGCGTGCGGCCGGCCTCGGTGATGAGGCGGCAGAGTTGCGCGCGGGTCATGCCTTGCGGTGTGGTGGCGCCGGCGTCGTGGTAAATCTTCTCTTCGATCACGGTGCCGTCGAGATCGTCGGCGCCGAAGCGCAGCGCAATCTGCGCGATCTTGGGCGTCATCATCTGCCAGTAGGCCTTGATGTGCGGAAAGTTGTCGAGCAGCAAGCGGCTCACGGCGATCTGGCGGATGTCGGTGAGTCCCGTAGTCACCGGCAGGTGATCGAGCATCGTGTTTTCTGGATGAAAGGCGAGGGGAATGAAGGTCTGGAAGCCGCCAGTCTCGTCCTGCAAGGCGCGCAACTTGAGCAGATGATCGACGCGGTCGGCGTCGTTTTCGATGTGACCGTAGAGCATGGTCGCATTCGACTTGAAGCCCAGCTTGTGCGCGATGCGCGCGGTTTCCAGCCACTCCTCGCCGTCAATTTTGTGGTCGCAGATGATCGAGCGGACGCGGGCGGCGAAGATTTCCGCGCCGCCGCCGGGCATGGAGTCGACGCCCGCATCGCGCAGCTTGAGAAGGGTTTCCTCAATGCTGAGCTTGGCGCGGCGGGCCAGAAACGCGATCTCCACCATGGTGAAGGCCTTGATGTGCACCTGCGGGAATCGCTCTTTGAGGCCGCGGACAAGATCGAGGAAGAACTCAAGGGGCAGGTCGGGGTGCAGGCCGCCGACGATGTGGAACTCCGTGACGGCTTCGGAATAGCCGGAAGCGGCGGTTTCCCAAGCCTCTTCGAGAGCCATGGTGTAGCCGGCGGGGTCGCCCTTTTTGCGGCCGAAGGCGCACAGCTTGCAGGCCGCGACGCACACGTTGGTGGGGTTGATGTGGCGATTGACGTTGAAGTAGGTCACGTCGCCGTGCAGCCGCTCGCGCACATGGTTGGCCAGCCAACCCACGGCAAGCACATCGCTTGAGCCGTAGAGGACCAGGCCGTCTTCCGCACTGAGCCGCTGCTGGGCCATCACCTTGGCGGCGATGGGCTCCAGGCGGGAATCGTACGTTTGAAATGCGTGGCTTGGGGAACCGGCCGATCGGCCAGAGCCCACGGTCTCAACGCTCATAACACTGATGATACCGAAATCCGTGTTCCTTCGCTCGCTCTCCCTGGCGGCCTCTTCGGTGTGGCCCAGCCTTTTTAGTGTGGTTTCGATCACACGGATTGGCCGGGTTTGCGGCGTACACTGCCCTTCATCGCTGAAAAAGAGGCAGAAACAGGATGCCCAGAATTGACGAGCAGATTTTGACCCAGAGCTATGCGCGGGGCCCTGCAAGGCCGCTGCTGGAATTGACGATTGGCGACCTGTTGCAACAGACGGCAGATCGCTACCCGGAACGGCCGGCATTAGTATCGCGCCACCAGGACCGGCGGCTGACCTGGGCGGAGTTGAGCAACGAGGCGGATCGCGTGGCGCGCGGATTGTGGTCGCTGGGTATCCGCCGTGGCGACCGCGTGGGATTGTGGTCGACCAACTGCGCCGAGTGGATCATGATGCACATGGGCTGCGCGCGGGCCGGTGCGGCGCTGGTCAACGTGAATCCCGCCTACCGCTCGCACGAACTACAGTTCACGCTGACGCGCTCGCGGATGAAGGCGCTGTTTCTGTGGCACAAGGACAAGCACGCCGATTACGAGGAGATCCTGGGCCGCGCGCGCCATGGGCTCGATCTGGCGCTCGAACACACCATCTATTTTGACTCGCCGGAGTGGCCTGCGCTGCTGGACGCCGAGGGCCGGCTGCCGGATCACGTCGCGGTCGACGATGTGGCAAATATCCAGTACACGAGCGGCACCACGGGCTTGCCCAAGGGCGTGATGCTGACGCACCACAACGTGGTGAATAACGGACAATTCCTGGCACAGGGATTTCACTACTCCGAGCAGGACAAGATTGTGGTCCCGGTGCCGCTCTTCCACTGCTACGGATGCGTGATTGGAACCATGAGCGCGGTAAATTCGGGCGCGGCCATCATTCTGCCCAACTGGACCTTCGACGCGCGGGCCACGCTGAAAGCGGTGCACGAGGAGCGCGCGACGAGCGTTTACGGGGTTCCCGCGATGTATGTGGCGGAGTTCGGGCTCGACGACTTTGCGAGTTACGACACCGCCAGCCTGCGCACGGGCATGATGAGCGGCGCGCCGTGCCCGGTGGAACTGATGAAGCGCGTGCTCGAAGAGATGCACTGCCGCGAACTGGTGATTGCCTACGGGCAGACGGAGACTTCGCCGGTAGTGACGATGAGCGACGCGGGCGATTCGCTGGAAGTGCGCGTGAACACGGTGGGCCGCGCCATGCCCCAGACCGAGATCAAGATTGCCTCGCTCGAGGCGCAGCCGACATCTAATTTTGACGCGCAGCCGATATCGAGTTTTAGTGCGCAGCCGGGAACGAGTTTTGCCGCGCAGCCCGAATCGAATATCGCCACCCGCGAGACCCTGCCCCGTGGCCAGCAGGGCGAGGTGTGCGTGCGAGGATACGCACTGATGAAGGGCTATGACGGCGATCCCGAGGGCACGGCGCGGGTGATCCAGGCCGACGGATGGCTGCGCACGGGAGACTTGGGCGTGATGCGCGAGGACGGCTGCATCCACATCACCGGACGCTCGCGCGACGTGATCATTCGCGGCGGCGAGAACATTTATCCGCGCGAGGTGGAGGAGTTCCTCTACACGAACCCGAAGGTGGGCGAGGTGCAGGTGTTCGGGATTCCCAACGCGCGGCTGGGCGAAATCGTAATGGCGTGGATCCGCCTGCGGCCCAGCCTGAAACCGGACATCGACGCAACGGAACAGGAGATTCGCGACTTCTGCCAGGGCCAGATCGCGTACTACAAGATTCCCGAGCACGTGCGCTTTGTGACGGAGTTTCCCGCGACGCTCTCAGGCAAGATCCAGAAGTACAAGATGCGCGAGTTCGAGATTGAAGCGCGCGGCTTGCAGGACATAGCGAAGACGGCGACGGCCTAATTCGCCAGCACCGGCGCCGGGACCGCAACCTTCTGCGCCTGTGCATCGCGCACGGCGGCCGCATCGCGCGTGATGGCGATGACCGTCATATCGTCCTGCTGCCCGAACTGCTTTGCTGCCTCGACGATCGACGCTACCGGATTCATGGAGATTTCGCGGCTGCGCTCGAAGCCGAAGAGCTCGCCTTGGGGGTTCTGGGCCTCGACAATGCCATCGGAATAAAAGGTGAGGCGGCTGCCGCGCGGCATCTGGAAGCGCATGGTTTCATAGTGCGTGCCGGACTTTGCGCCCAGCGGCAGGGCGCCCGAGATGGGCACCTCCTGGCCATCGAGATAGGGCGGCAAATGCCCGGCGTTCGACAGCACGACAGAGCCATCGGGAAAGATGCGCGCCGCCAGCGCCGTGGAGAAGTTGCCTGCCACGCGGCCGACGAGTCGCTGGTTGAGATTGGCCAGCAACTCCGCGGGCTCCGCGGTATATTCGGTCACGCCGCGGATGGCGCCCACGAGCACGGAGACCAGCATGGCCGCGGGCAATCCCTTGCCCGCCACATCGCCAATGACCAATAACAGCGAGCCTTCCGGAGCGGGCAGAATCTGATAGAAGTCGCCGCCCACCTGCTGCGCCGGCACGTAGGCGCTTTCGATGGAGAATCCGGGCACGCGCTCGAGTTGCTCCGGCAGAATGATCTGCTGTACCTCGCGCGCCGCCTCCATCTCGCTCTCAATGAGCGCCTGCTGGCGGCTCATACGCGTGGAACGCACGACGATGATGATGGCGAGAGACAGCACGAAGAGGCAGTTGCTCAGATCGTTCAGGTTCAGAGTGAACGGTCCCACCGTGGGGAAAAAGATAGCCGTCTGCACGCGCTGCACACTCTTGGCCATGGTAGGAATCTGCGTTAAAACGTAGAAGACGAGATTGAGATAGATGGTCAGGGCGTTCAGCATCGCCGGAACCAGAAGGATGCCGGCTTCGCGATTGCCGCGGCGCAGATGCACCATGAGCAACACCGGAATGACGCCTGCAAGCAGCGCGCCCTGGGGGATGAAGGAGACCAGGTTGAAGAACTCCGATCCCGTCCCGTGCGCCGTCGCAACCGCGGAGATCAGCATGCCCACGATGACAATCCCGAGGACGATGCGAATCCAGCCTCCGAAACGAATCCGCAACAGGGCAAAGAACGTGCGCGTCAGGAAAATGAGGCCTGCAATCCCAAGGAGCGTGGTCAAATAGACCCATTCCGCGGGGCCATTATGGAAATAGCGGTAGAACGCAACCAGCAAGCGGAGCGCGCCTTCGAGAAAGAGCAGAAAAATCCATAGATATTCCCGCTGATGGGATTGAGCGACGAAGAGGGCCAGCGCCACGATGCCGAGGCCGAATCCGGTGATGGTGCCAAACCATCCCAGCGCGTTCAGGCCGATGATCGTAAGCCATGTCGAGTCACTAAGCGCGTCTTCCTGACCCACGGTCAGGTTGTAGCTGTAGAGGCCCGGAAACCCTGCGGCCCAGTCTGACGGAGAAATATGCACGCGCAGGGCAATGACAAACGAGCCGGTGGCGATGTCTGCGTCGGGAATGCGCCTGAGGAGATAGGCATCGAAGGTGGAGGGCTTGAACGGCGAAACGGACCCTGCTCCCATGAGTTTCTGGCCGTTGACGTAGATCTCGAAGGCGCTCGCGAGATAGAACTCCCGCAGCGCCAGTCCGGTCTCGTTGGGCGCAACCTTCACGTGCAGTCGATACCAGACCACCTCGGGCCGCTTCTGAAAATAGCGCAGCAGCGTCTCATTCGGGTCCACGACCGTCCACTTCGAATCGTCGAAGTCGGGCCGGGCGTACGACGGATCGTCGCCGGCCTTGATCAGCCAGTTCATGTCAAGGACGGCGGGGTGGCGGAGCGTGGTGGCGTCAAAGTTCTGTGCGCAGAGCGGCGCGGGCGGGAGGAGCAAGAGACCAAGAAACGCGAAGAGGCACGTTCCGGCCAGACGCCGGGAAAGGCGCAGGGAGGTGGGAAAGAGCATAGGGTGGACTCGGCCTCCAGCCGTGGTGGTTCCACCCTATCACTGCGCTCTTTGGTTCCGCGACGAAAATTTCGCCGGGTTGCCGCCGATATTATTGGGCCGGCGGAGGCGCTGGAGCGCCTGCGGGAGCACGCTTGGCGGTGAACTCCTGCGGAGGAGGCGGTGTTCCACCATTGCCGCCCATGCCGCCGCCACTGAAGGTGCGGGTGAACTTGATGGTGTCGCCGTCGGCCGTTCCCTTGTAGCTCATCGTCATGGAATTGCCGTTGAAGTTCCGGACCACGTCGAAGGTGATGGTATCGGCGGTCACCTTGCCATTGGTGATAGGCGTGTCGCCCATCCGGCCCGAAACCGTGCCCGTGACCGTCATGGTGGCGGCGTCAACCGTAAACGTGAATGTGGTGGTCTGCGTATTGCCGTTGCGTCCCGGAACATCGGCTGTCCATTTGCCGTTAAAGTCGGCGGCCAGCGCGGTGACGGAACCGAGCGCGAAGACAAGAGCTGCGAGCGCGAGTTTCTTGATCATGAGTTTCTCCCAACGATCGATTGGATCGGGCGCGGGATTCGAAATCCGACGCCTGTTAAAGAGGGACGTTGGGGAGGCAGGGGAAGACGCAGAGGCAGGGAGTAGGCAGTAGGCCCAGTGGGGTTGGCACAGTTCGCAGGGGCCGGTTTGGGGGCGAAAGGCGAAAAAGGACCGATTGCGACGGTTTTGGCTCAGTTACGCTGTCACTTTGCGCCGTTCTTGACCGCGATTTTTCGGCGTTATCGATGAAAACAAACGAGTTAACATCTAACTTAGTAAGTCAGCATCCATAGGCTCAGGGCAGCCAGCTTCAGAAATATCTCTTCAGGCGGAGGACTTTCTTTTCCATCCCATACCAGAGGAGCGCGGCCGCCACGGTGCACGCGGCGAATTGCACCAGCACAATGAACGCATTCGCCGCTACCGTGCCGCCCAGCGCCGATTTGTCGATCTTCTCGTAGAAGAGCCCCAGAGACATGAAGATACCGAGATGCGTCATGTAAAAGCCGTAGCTGACTCTTCCGTAGAAACGAAGCGGGGCGCAGCGCAGCGCTCGCAGGAAGATTCCTTTCGACCCTGTGCCTGCGATGGCAAATAGAACGGCTCCGGCGAATCCTACGGCGATGGCGGAATCCGCGAAGACCGTGCCTTGCGCCCACGTAGCAAGGGAGGCAAAGCCGGCCAGCGCCAGCGCCGCGCCCAGGTAGAACCACATCGCGCGCGTGAACCGCACGCCCGCCAGCGCCACTGCGAGCAGGCTGCCCCAGGCGATGCAGTCGAGATGCAACAGCGTATGCGTGGATTTCAAAGTGGCGGCATAGTGCAGCCTCACGATGGGCGAAGCGATGAGGATGCCCGCGAGCCCGGCTGCCAGGACTGCTTTCGAGCGGATGTACCGGACGATTGGGGCCCAGAAGAGGTAGTACTGCTCCTCGATCGCGACCGACCATGTGGGACCCAGCGCGCCGGACTCGAAGATTGGCGCGGAGACGAGATTTTGCAGGAAGAAAGTGACAATGACGAGGGCCTTCGCCACGGAGATTCCGGCGGGAAGCTTGAGCAGCCACGCCGGACCGAGGAAACAGATCGCCACGGCGAGGTAATAGACCGGCCAGATGCGAAGAATGCGGCGGGCGTAGAAGTTTCTGAAGTAATGAGGGCGGTTTCTCAGGTTGAGGAGGATGGAGGTGATGAGATAGCCGGAGAGAACGAAGAACAGACTGACCCCGGTCCATCCCCAGGCAGCCGCCGCATCGTAGGCCGGAGAGAAGTGGCGGCCGCGGGCGTGAAAGATGAACACCGAAAGGATGGCGATGCCGCGCAGTCCGTCCAGTTCCGGAATATGCGGAGGAATCCAGTCCGGGCTGCTGCTGCCTGTAGAGTCTTGCCCGGCGTTCTCGTTCGTCATGACCGATGCTCTCTGAAGATGCGGCGAATTGGCTTCTTAAGAGCGGCTAAAGCATTTTCGGAAATGGTGTAGACCGAAGCCGCAACTGCTGAGTGGATTTTTCCTCAAGAAGAATCCACATCCACGGCTCCCAAGAACTCACAGTATTTCCGAAAATGCCGTAGCCGCACCATGCGGCATAAGAAGCAGCGTAAGTCTTACTTCACTAGGTCGGCGCGGTGGATGCGTTCTACCTGTTTGTTGTAGCGGCCGAGGAGGGCGTTCCAGCGGACGATGGCGATGTCCTGCAACATGCGCGCACCGTCTTTGAGGTAGCTGATGCGGGTGCGCTCGTCGTGGGCCCAACTGACGGCAACTTCGTCGATGCGGTAGCCGCGTTTGCGGGCGATGAAGAGAATCTCAGGATCGAAGCCCCAGCGCTCGATGGTCTGCAACTGGAAGATGGTTTGCGCGGCGGCGCGGGTAAAGGCCTTGAAGCCGCATTGCGTGTCGGCGTAGGGCAGGCCCATGACGGCGCGGGTGACGGCGTTGAAGCAGCGGCCGAAAAATTGCCGGTAGAGCGGTTGGCGGATGGTTTGCCGCGTGCGCTCGAGCCAGCGGGAGCCGATGGCGATGTCGGCGCCGGCGGCGATAGCAGCAAATAGGCCGTCGGCCTCCTCGATGGGCGCCGAGAGATCGGCGTCGGTAAACATGACCACTTCGCCGAAGGAGTGGAGAATCCCGTTGCGCACACTGTAGCCCTTGCCGTGGTTGCCGGGATTCTGCAGCAGGCGGACTTCGGGGTGGTCTTTGGCGAAGGCGCGGACGATTTCGGCGGTCTGGTCGCGGGACCCGTCGTCGACCACGGCCACCTCGGCGCTCCAGCCGCGCTGGCGAACGCAGGCGACGACCGACTGGAGGGCGTTCCCGATGCGCGCGGCCTCGTTATACGCGGGAATCACGATGCTGTAGGTCGGATAAGCCATTCTGGCGCAGGCCATCCCGGGGCACGATCCGTGGTCAACAGCCGGGGCGGAGGTGCAAGGGGGTGGTCTCTGGGACATGATAGCGCAACCCCGGAGTTTGGACCGGGGCGGCAGGGCGGGCTCCGAATTGAGCCCCAAACTGCTGATGCGCAAAGGATAAATTCTCACAGGGGGCTTGCTTTTTCCCGCGCACCCCGGCAAAATCCGTTTATGCTGAGTGCGGAGGTTAGACCGAGATGACAAAAGCGGACCTTGTGGAGAAGGTGACGGCCCTGGGCGATTTGACCCGGCGTGACGGCGAAGTGATCGTAGAAACCATCTTCGGCTCCGTGATCGGCGCCCTGCAAAGCGGGGACAAGATCGAGATTCGCGGTTTCGGCTCGTTTCGCATCCGCCAGCGCAATCCCCGCATTGGCCGCAACCCCAAGACCGGCGCGCGCGTGGAAGTGCCTGCCAAGAAAGTTCCCTACTTCAAGCCGTCGAAGGAATTGCGCGACCTGGTGAACCCCGGCGAAGCTGTCGCCAAAGCCTAGGGATTGGCTACGGTTCCTGGTTAGCTACGCATCGAAATCCAGCCACGTTCACGGCCGGCGGGAGCGGATTTTTCCTGCTTCGCGGATGCCGATGACTGCCATCATGCGACCCGCGTGCCCGTGGGACGCCCGATGCGAGAAGAACAGTTCCCCCTGGCATTGCGTACAACCGCCCACAACCTGAATGGAGCGCGGCGAAAGCCCGCAGTCGAGCAACTGGCGGCGGTTGGCTTCGACGAGATCGACGTGCAGGCTGGGCCCGATGGGCGAGTGGCCGGGCGCGCGTTGCGTCAAAAACAGCATGGGGTATTTGGTCTTGACGGGGTCGGAAGCGAATACCTCGTGGAAGAGTTCGCGCGCATATGAAAACTGCGATTCCAATTCAGTAAGCACCTCTTCGCCCACGGCGTAGCAGCAGGCGGAGGCGCCGGGGCCGATGGCGGCGATGAGATCGGCGGGCCGGGAGCCGTAGGCGAGGCGCATGCGGCCGACGCCGGTTTCGACGATGCGTTTGACGGTTCCGCGCCAGCCGGCGTGGAAGGCGGCGACGATGCGCTGGCGGCGATCGGCCACCAGAACCGGGATGCAATCGGCGGTTTGCACGGCAAGCAGCAGACCGGGCTCGGCGGTAATCTGGCCGTCGGCGCGGCGCGGGGTGGGGCGGGCTGCATCGGAGCGCGCGGCGTCGATCACAAGGTTCGAGTGGAACTGCTTAAGGGCGAGGATCGGAGTTGCGCCGTCGCCGGTCACGGCTTCGGCCAGCAGGCGCCGGTTGGCGAGGACGGTTTCCCGGTCGTCGGCCGCGGTGAAGCCAAGATTCAGCTCGCCGGATGCCCACCCCACGGACGAAGACCTGTCCGCGGGGGCCCCGGGGGCGTCTTCAGCGCAGTAGGCGCGGCTCAAGCCTCCGGCACGTGTGCTGAACCCGCTCCAAAGCCAGGAAAAATCCCAACCGGGAATGGGCAGCCATTCGACGCCGTTGGGAGCGCGGCGGGGAACGGGGAGGGGCGGCGCGAGCTCTTCAGGGACAACGCGGTCGAGACGGGAGGGGTGGGGCCTGCGGGGTTGCGGGCGGCGCGGGTTGCGAACGAGGCCTGCCTGCTCGAAGAGGGCATCGAGCGGTTCGATAGCCGGAGAAACGGGGGCCGGATGATCGGAGGATGGAGGACGGGAAGAAGGCCGCATCGCAACTATGATTCTAGCGTTCCGCGCGGGGACGAGTGGAGAAGAGTGAAAGAGTGAAGGAAGTAGCGCCGGTCTCCACAAGCTGCGAAAAAACTCGATTCAATGGGCTTTGTAACAAGGGCACGGCTTCAGCCGGGCCGGCAAGGCCAGCAGAATAAGTCGGGCTTCAGCCCCTGCCAATCCATCTCTTGCCGAATTCGTTTTTCATTCGGCCTTTCTCCGCAACCTCTCCAGACCGGGGCCCCCAAGAAACGATCTCTGTTTCTTGGGGTGGGAGACCGGCGGTACCGGCGGCGTCCACACCGCCAGCAGCGATGTGCGGGCCTGGAGGCCGACGCTTCCTATTTGCGGAAAAGCTCCTCTTTCACTTTTCCGCGCTCGCAGACCGGCGAAGTCCCGGGAAAAGCAATGGGCCTACCTTCCGGTAGGCCCGCTCGAGAGGCAGTTTTGGGGGGTAGCCAGGGGGGATTTTGGGAAGAGGTTCCGAAGAACCCTCAAGAGAGAGTTACCTTACTTTGGTGGGACATCATGGGGAAGCCTCTGCTGATTACTTATATTGATGCCTGAAATGGGAGAAGGTTGCAAGGCTTTTTCTTAACGGACCGTGAAAAAGGGCGAACCGGCCTGATAAAGGGGGGTCAAGCGCCGCCCGGGCAAGGTGGCAGAACAGCCTTCCCCTCCCTAATCCCTGGTCCCTGATCCCTGCGCCTGGGCCGCAGGAATGGCTTTTACCTGTCTGGCACCCCTCGCAGGCAAAAGAAGGCAAAAGGCTTGCACGCACGGGCATAGATCGAGCAATCTTGACATTGTGAGAAGGTGGCTCTACTTCGCGTTGACCGTGGTCGTGATCGCGGTGATCGTGTACTTCGTGTACCAGCACCGCGCCTGGCTGGGGCTGGGCAGCGCCGGGGGAGGCGTGCCCACTGAAGAGACGAATACCGACCTGGAGCCGGCGCATGTGTCGTGGCGCGCGGTCGACCGGGTCCAGGACGGATTCAGAATCGATATGCCGTCGGACACGAGCCAGATCCAGATTCCCGCCTACAACGTGAAGGGCGGCGCCGAGGAGATGGATATGCTGATCGCCACGCCCAACGCGGAGACGACCTACGGGATCGCGTGGGACGACAATCCCCCGGTGGAGCGGGCGAGCGGCGAAGCGGTGGAACGCACGCTCGACAATGCGCGGGATGGCGCGCTGGCGCGCACCCAGGCCACGCTGGTGGGCGAGTCGCGCGCCAACTACCTGGGCTACCCGGGGCGGGATTTCAGCGGGCGCAACCAGAGCGGCGGCCTGTTTAACGCGCGGCTGATCCTGGCCGGAACCAAGCTCTACATGATGATCGTGGCCTTCCCTGCACCGAGCGCCCGGCGCGACGAAGATGTGAATCACTTCTTCGACTCGTTCAAGCTGACCTCGACTGCGCGGGGCGAGTAAGAACTTATCCGTGAATTAGCTCCTGAAGTAGCGCCGGTCTCCTGACCGGCTGTACTGGCACAGCCTGCCCTGAGCGAAGCCGAAGGGTCCACGCCGCTAGCGGGGTTAGGCAGTATCGACATTTAGGCTAACGGCAAATGCTGAATACATAACAGACTTGTCATCCTGAGCGAAGTTGGGAGCGTTCTTTGCTTCCAACGGAGTCGAAGGACCCGCGGTTGTTTTTCGTCAGCGCCCCCACATTCTGGCCACAATGCCAGACGTTCCTCGCTGAACCTATTTGTCGATACGACTTGGCGGAGTTGGCGAAGTTAATGTGCTGCGCCAATTATTTCGACAGTTATGGATTGATAGAGCACAAAGCCCGCGAAGCGGGCAAAAGACGGTAGCCCCAGGCGCGAGCCTGGGGAAAAAGGCGGTATTCGCAAGCCGAGCCCCCGCAAGGGGGCGTAAGAATTGCTTGTCTGCACCGAAACATAATCCCCGAAATCCACGACGCACCACATTCGCGCCATAGAGCTTGACTCCGCTTCGCGTCGGTTACGCTTTGGGCCGCGCGGCTTTTTCAACGAAGTGTGTGATGAGGCCGACGGGAAGAAAGCGGACCAGAAATGCCGTGAACCGGCCGCTCAGTTTGGGAATGATGGTGCGCTGGCCGCGCACCAGTGCGGCGAGGCCGAGGCGTGCCACTTCGTCCGCGGATTGTAGCTTGCGGCTGCGGAAGACGCCGGCGCCCGCCACTTCGAAAAACTCGCTTTCGGTGGTGCCGGGGCAGAGCGCGGTGACCTTGATGCCG
>Ga0181524_10002086_pt1 | contig 21422 bp, 13 predicted proteins | sample PEATcosm2014_Bin_34_FD_119761 | JGI IMG/M metagenome (GOLD analysis project Ga0181524, IMG submission 119761) | Peatland microbial communities from MTU Mesocosm Facility, Houghton, MI, USA - PEATcosm2014_Bin05_60_metaG | ecosystem: Environmental > Terrestrial > Soil > Wetlands > Peat | place... | reverse complement strand
ATTATCAGCCGCGCCGAGCGCGGTTAAGCCTCAACTGAATGAACCTGAGATGCGAAGTTGAAAATTGAATAAAAACCCCAGGAAAATGCATACAGAACCCCTCTGACTTCCGCCAATCTCCAGACACCCTGCTTCAGCAGGGTGTTTAAACGCCGAATGAGCGAATATCAACCGTTTTAACGGTTTTCGCGCTGCGGTATCTGCGGCCCCCGACAAGGCCGGGACGCGCGCCTGCACGGGACGCGAACAGTTTTTGCTCGCAATCCGTGCCGGGCGAAGCAAAGTTTGAGCCATGAGCGTGGAGAGCTGAAGTGCGCGTCCTCGCTGCGCTGCACGCCAGCCGTGACACCCATAAGATTTTGCTCCCTCGCCGACGGACCTTTTTCTCCGGCGAATTGTAGCCGTTTGAGCTTTCCAGCGACCGTCGTCGCCAGCGGGTGCGATTAAAAGTGTCGGGCATGCATATTGGAAGCTCTGTCCCGGAGGGACATTCGACAATAGCCCGGCGTTGAAACGCCGGGGAGGCGAGAAAAGGAATTCTCGTCCCGAAGGGACGATTGAAAACACACCTTGCCCTCAACCGTCCCTTCGGGACGGATGCATGCTTTCGATCCGCTCACCCGGCGTTGAAACGCCGGGCTATTCTCGCAAGCCCCTTCGAGGCAAAGATGTGCCCTGAACTGACCGACACTTTTGATCGCTCTCATCGCCAGCCTTTCGCTTGCACCACCCTCGTCCTCACGTTTGCATACATCAATACCTCGCCAGAACCTCCGCCCCAAGACCCTTGTCCCTTTGAGCGGCCCGTAAACCCGCGCCCCCGTCCCCTCAGCCTCAGCCTCCCGTGGGAGATCCGCAGCCTGCCGGCGGCGTGGAGTCGGCCGCCGGCGCCCTACCTCGCGAAGCGCATGGAGTGCGTCCAGCTTGCTGGCGCTTTCAGATTGGCAGGCGCATCCAAGAGCTGGAGCAGGCTCCGAGCACTCCCAAACGCTTCGCGAAACCGGCGCTGCGCGGCCGGCCTCTCCTTCATCCCGGAAGGACGAAAGACGGTAGCCGGGGGTCGAAGCGCGGCGAGCCCCCCCGTCCGCCGACGGTATGCATCCGCATCCCAAAGGGATGCCAGAGGGCTGTTCATGGCACGGGCGTCTCCTTCCCGCACCCCGTTCCAGGGTGCCTGCGCAGCAGGGCTCGTAGCTCCGTCTGGGCGAGAGTATGCGGGACTTCCACCCCAAAGTAGCGTCCGCGCCTTCAACCGCAAAGCGGTTGCGTAACAAAGCCCAGGGTTGGACCATAGGGACAACCCTGGGTTCCGGCGGTGCAGGGCCCCTCAACCAGAACGGGGTTGTGGCCAATGGGGATCGTATGCGACCGGTTTTCCGGCGACCGCGCCCCAACCCCGTTGGGGGAATGGCTCTAAGTTAGGCTTGTTTCGGGTGGAAAAGGGACACAAATCCGTTTCTGAGCGCCCGCTGCATTCCGGGTACCTCGCTCCCCCTCACCCCGGCCCCCTTCCCCGAGGAGAGGGTGAATCGTCGTCAGTCGGTGGACGAATTCGGCGGTCCGCCAATGCTCGAGAACCGGCCCTGGCTTCCCTCTCTCCCTCGGGGAGAGTGCCGGGGTGAGGGGGAATTGGCTGCCCGACAGAACCAGTTCCCAGAAGCTGGTCGGCGTCCGTCGAAGAGCACGCAAAAACAAGAAGCGCAAAGCCATCTCAACAAGATTCTGCTCGACACCGCTCTTACTTTATGGTGAAATTCCTCCATCACGACGCCCGCGCCAGTAAGCAGCCTTCCAGGTTTGCTTCCCTTGCGGGCGTGGTCCGGGGATCTGCCCGGGACGCCGCTTTCAGCCGGCAGCAGGTCCGCTCACGTCGCGCCGCTGTAGTCCGGGAATCAGTTGGCTATGGAAATGACATCGGAAATCGGGAGATCGGGCTGGGGTGCGCATGCATCCTTTGCCCGCCATTCCAGATCCCATGCCAACGCGCTCCAGTCTGCCGGTCTGTCCGGAAAGCCCACGCGCCCCCTCTTTACGACCGTCAGCAAAATTACCGATAACCGGCAAGAAAACCCAGCCATCACACAGCAGTCCCGTATTCTTCCTCTGTCTTTGTGCTCTCTGCGTTCTTTGCGGTTAATTATTTCGGCCCGGTTAGACCCCCGTTCACAAGTCTCCAGACCTGTGCCGCCCCTCGGCTATTGGCTATCGTCCATCGGCCATTGCCCCCGCGTCCGCTTGCTTTCACACCGAGGTCCAACATCGCTTTCCACCCAGCCCCCACGAAACGTGAAAAACCCGCGCAAGATTTCGCCCTCCACCCCGTATGAGACAATAGAAGAACCATTATGAAGACCCGAACTTGTCCGTTCCCCGCTTGGCTCAGCAGCAGGCATTTCCTCTGCCTATTCGTCCCCCTGTTGCTCCAAGCCGCCTGCCTGGCTCAGGTAAATAGTGGCAGCGACGGCAGCGATGGACCATTCAATCCCACGACGAGCACCACGATCAACATGGCCACCCACCCGAACGGCATTTACCAATACACCTCCGTCAACGTCCCGTCAGGCGTGACCGTGACCTTCGCCCCGAACGTGAACGACACGCCGGTTGTGTGGCTCGTCCAGGGAGATGTCGTTATCAACGGAACTGTGGATTTGTCCGGAGGAGGCCCCGGTTATCCTTATTCTGGTGCATCATTCACAGCCGGGGTGGGTGGGCCTGGAGGGCGTGGCGGGGGAAACAACGGAGACAACGCCACATCGGGACAGGGGTCGGGCGGAGGAGGTGTAGGTCCGGGCAGCGGCGGTCTTGGCGGGAACGCCTCTTACGGCACCGCGGGCGACAACCCCAGTGGTTGCGGTTCGCCGGGCTCGATTTATGGCAATAATTTCCTGATACCGCTATTGGGCGGCTCGGGTGGCGGGGGCAGTCCCGACTACGCCGGTGCTGGCGGCGGCGGCGCCATCCTCATCGCTTCATCAACCACCATCCAGCTAAGCGGAGCGATTACCGCTTACGGAGGATCGGGGTTTAACGGCCTTTCTTGGACAGATGGAGGCGCTGGAAGCGGTGGTGCAGTTCGGCTGGTTGCCGCAACGATCACTGGTGGCGGGAAGATCGACACCGGAGGCGCTATGGGCCCCAGCTACAGCAGGGTCGGTGGTAACGGGCGCGTGCGGTTCGACTGCTATTTAAACAACTTCGGCGGGGAGGTCAATAATGCCATGTTCACCCAGGGTTCCCAGTTTGTCGTGGTACCCAGGGCGGGGTCGGGAGCGCAACTGACCATCACGAGCGCGGCAGGCGTGCCGGTCTCCGCCTCGCCCGGCGGTCTTCTGACAACGCCGGATGTCGCGATTCCCGCGCAGCAGCCGAACCCGATCCCAATCGTGGTGCAGTGCTCGAACATCCCGCTGCACACACAAATCACCGTGAGCGTGACGCCCGTGACTGGCCCGGTTGTCAGTGCGACTGGCTACAACGATGCGGGCACTGTGGCGTCAAGCACGGCGACGGTCTCGATCACCATGCCGCATGGCGGGGGATTGATCTCAGCCTCGGCGGCCACCGGCAATTAGGGGCGGATCGAGGGGGCCTTATGAACGTCAGTGCTCATGCGGTCCAGCGCCTGCACCGGAGGCCTACCAGCGGCCTTTTATCAGGCGGTGCCAGCGCTTGCGGGGCCGTTGTCGCGGCCGCGGCGCTTTCGCTCCTGGCGCCGACGTTGTTCGCGCAAACAGCCGTATTTTCGCCGACCGTGAGTTACCTTTACAGCGATGCGCCATCGGTTTCGCCGGTCGTCAGCTACCAGTATTGGGAGTGGCCCGGGGATGACGCCCTGAAACTGCAGAGCAGCCCGCTCGTGAGTTATTCCTACGGCCCGGCCCCCGGCAATGTCAGCTTGACCTCGCCCAGCGGCGGGGAGATCTGGACGGCCGGCAGCGCGTATAACGTCGCCTGGTCGGTCACCGGGACCCCGCCGTCCCCAATCAGCCACTTTGGGCTGGGCTACTCGTTGGACGGGGGCGAGACCTGGTTGACGACCACCTTCTACGCGCCAGGCTCGGCCTCTTCCGGCGCCTGGTCCATTCCCGCAACGGCGGCCTCCAGCCACGCCCGCGTTCAGATCGTGGCGGTCAGCTCCGTCGGAGTGGCGATGCTTTGGGGCGAGAGCGCAAACGATTTCACCATCAGCCCGCTGGGACAAAACCCGGTTGCCAATCCGACGGTTGACAACCATGCGCCGCTGTCGGGCCAGCAAGTCAACTTCACTGGCAGCGGTTCAACCGACCCGGCGCCCGGATGCACGATTACCTCGTACCTCTGGAATTTTGGCGACGGCACGACCAGCACCTTGGCCAATCCGCCGCATACTTTCTTCAGCCCCTCCGGCGTGAGCACCCCGTACACGGTGAGCCTTCAGGTTACAGATTCCCGTGGAGAAACCGGGGCCAATTCCTTGAGCATTTATGTCACGGGCCAAGCCCTCGGCAACAACCCCCAGCAAGCCTTTTCCAAGGACCCGGTCAATCTCGCCACGGGAAATTACACTTACAATCATGTTGACCTGCGGATTCACGGCCGCGGGCTGCCCTTTGAGTTCAAACGCTTCTACAATTCCAAGGCCGCGCCCAGCGCGAACCAACCGCTCGGCTTCGGCTGGACGCATTCCTACAACATCTTCCTCTCCATCAACTCGTCCAACAGCGCCGTCATCGCCTTTGGCGACGGCCACCAGGAAACGTACGCGACCAACGGCACCGGCGGATACGTAAGCGAAACGGGCGTCTTCAACAACCTCACGTCGAGCGGCGGCGCGTTCACGCTGGCCACCAAAGACCAGCAGCGGTACAACTTCGATTCCCAGGGCCGCCTCACCTCCATCGCGGACAAGAACAACAACACCGTCACCTTGACATACAGCGGCGATAATCTCACGGCGATCACCGACACTGTGGACCGGGCGGTCAGCTTCACCTACGACGCCAACAATTGCCTGACGAACATCTCGGACCCCCTTGGGCGCACTGTTCAGTTTGCCTACGACGCGGACACCGACCTGGTCAGCGTGACCGATGTCCGCGGCGGCGTGACGCAATTCGCCTACGACAGCCTCCACCAGATGACAAGCGCGATCGACCCGCGCGGCAACACGTTCGTAAGCATGGTCTATGACCCGCAAAAACGGGTGGTTTCATCGCAGAAGGACGCCCTGCTGAACGCGACGACCTTCGGGTACGATTTTGTGAACGGCGTCACCACGGTCACCGACGCCGCGGGGAACGTCTCATACAACTACTATGACGCCCTGCTGCGCGTCACCAAAATCGTGGACAACCTGGGCAACGTGCAGAACTTCGAATACGACACGAACAATAACCGCACCAAAACGGTCGACAAAAACGGTCGCGCCACCTGCTATTCCTACGACGGGAACGGAAACGTGGCCTCCAAAACCGATCCGCTCGTGGAGACCACCCTCATCAGTTATGACGCGCAGAACAACCCCACAAATCGCACCGACGCCTTGACCGGCGTGACCCTCTTCCGGTACGACTCCAGCGGCAACCTCACCAACACGCTCAACGCCTCGGGCGGAACGAACACATACGCCTACGACCCCTTCGGCGAGCCGACCCGCGTGACGGACGCCAACGGCAACAGCACCACGAACACCTTCGACGCGTTCGGGAACGTGGTCGCAACCGGCGACGCGCTCGGCGACGCGACGGCCTTCTACTACGATGCCGTGGGCAGAAAGATCGGCCAGGTGGATGCCCTAGGGCGGACAAATCTGTTCATTTACGACAACGCGGACAACTTGATGGCCTCGGTAAACCCTCTCGGGGCCACCAACCTTTTCAGCTACGACGGGAACAACAATCGCCTCACTAGGATGGATTTCAACGGGAACACGACCACCAATATTTACGACCAAAAGAACCGCCTGGCGGCCGTGCTCGATCCGCTCGGCGGTTCGGTCACGAACGACTACGACGCCCTGGACCGCAAGGTCCGCGTCCGGGATGCAATGGGCGGTCCGACCAGCTACGCGTACGACGCGCTCGGAAACCTATTGGCCATCACCGATGCGGCGGGTGGCGTTACGCGCTATGCCTACGACGCGAACGGGAACTGCACCAACGTCGTCGACGCCCTCAGCAATTCGACAACCAACGTGTTCGACCCGTTGAACCGGCTGGTGTCGACGGCGGACCCCCTCGGCCATACAACCACCTCGGTTTATGACGCCCTTGGCCGCCGCATCCAGGGCATAGACGCCCTCAACCGCACCAATACTTTCAGCTATGACGCGATGGGGCGCCTCACCAACTTCACCGACGCCGCCGGCGGGGCGGTCATTTACGGCTACGACAACGTTGGCAACCGCACCTCAACCACCGACCCCAACGGCCACACGACCGCGAATTCCTTTGACGCCCTAAATCGCCTGGCCGAGACGACAGACCCCGACGGCGGGGCCATGCAACTCGCCTACGACGCGGTCGGCAACCTCATCAGCCGAACGGACCCGAACGGCAACACGACCACCTACCTCTACGACGCCAACAATCGACGCACGAAGGTCGCTTATCCCACCGGCGCATCCGTGACCTTCGCTTACGACCCCAACGGGAACCGCACCAGCATGACCGATTCCCTCGGCACTACGACCTACTCGTATGACGCCCTTAACCGCCTGACCGGCGTAACCGACTGCTACGGCCAGACCGTCAGCTACTCGTACGACAGAAACGGCAACCGCGCCTCGATCACGTATCCCGACGGCAAGACCGTCGCCTATTCTTACGACCCGATGAACCGCCCCAACAGCGTGACCGACTGGCTGGGCAACACGACTACCTATTCCTACGACGCGGGCGGCAACTTGATCAGTGTCAGCAATCCGAACGACACCGCTGCCGCTTATCAATACGACCAGGCGAATCGCTTGATTGCGCTGACCAACTCCACCGCGAGTTCAACCATCATTTCCAGCTACCAATACACGCTCGATGCTGTCGGCAACCAGACCCAGGTGAGCCAGACGGAACAGCTTCCGACGACGCCGCTGGTCGGGCAATCCACCAATGTCTACGACAACGACAACAGGATGATCCTGTCCGAAGGGCAGCCGCAAGGCTTCGATGCCAATGGCAACATGATCTCCGTCAATGCCACCAATCTCCTGGCCTACGATTTCGAGAACCGCCTTACGCAGACCAGCTTTGCCGGCACGGCAGACGTTTACGAATACGACGGCGCGGGCAACCGCATGTCCGCCAGCCGCGGCGGGGCGGCCAGGCGGTACGTCTTGGATCGGGCCGGCCGGCTGGCCCAAGTGCTGGCCGAGACGGATTCCGCCGGAAACATCACAGCATACTACGTTTACGGCCTTGGCTTAATCTCGGGAATCGATCCTAACGGGGACGCGCACTACTATCACTACGATTCACGAGGCAGCACCATCGCCCTGACCGATGCCACCGGACAGATCACGGAAGCTTACGCTTACGACCCGTTCGGCAGGCCCATAAACGCAAGCGCCTCCAGCAACCGATTCAGGTATCTGGGGCGACACGGCGTGAGGGACGAGCAGAATGGACTCCTTTACATCCGCGCCCGCTACTACTCGACCCAGGGCGGCCGATTCATCACCAAAGACCCGACGACCGGCGGGGACGGCGACAGTCAAAGCCTGAACCGCTACGTTTATGCGCTGAATAATCCGGTGCGGTTGATTGATATTTCAGGGCTATCGGCACAGGAGACGAGCTCAGCCGCGCCATCGCTCTGCACCTCAGATGATTCGACCCTTCACAACTATCTCATAAGTCCATCCACCGACGGCCGCGCAGGCACAACCCCTCAGTCTCAAGCGGGCGGTTCGGGCACCGGGATCTGGATAGTAAGTCTGGGAGATGTGGTTGCGTCTCTCGGCTCGAACCAGCGAATGATGGATCTGCTGAAATTTAGCCAGAGCCAACAGCACTTGTTGAACCACGTCAGCGATGTTGCGGGTGTGATCGGCTTCGCGCTCAATGCTGTCCAAGAAGTCGGTGGACCAAACAACGTAATCACAGGTTTTGCGAATGCTGGATCGAATATTCAGTGGCTGACTCAAGGAGCGACCTTGGATCAACAAGTTGGCTTTGTAAATGCAGGAGGTAATAGTGCTATGGCGGCTGCTCTTAATACGCTTTTCGGCCCGCTTCTCTCTGCGTTGAATCTCGCTACCGGGTCGAGCTTCCGTATTACGGGAAGTGGTTACGGCAGCGTAGTGCAGAGCGCGCTGCACGGATACGCGAACAGCATTTCCTGGGTCGGTGATATTCTGGGCCCGGTGTTATATAATGTTGACCCCTCCTTGTTTCAATGAAGCTTACCAGCAATACGTTTCTTCCTTTGACTGCTGGGCTGTTTGCGGCGTGGCTGCTCAGCACCGCAACTACTTTAGCGGCCGGTGTCCTCTACGCTTATGACTCGCTCAACCGCCTTACAAACGTGGATTACGGCAACGGCTCGGTCATCAGGTACACCTACGACTCTGCTGGCAACCGGCTCACCTATTCCGGCGCGGTCGGCAACGACACCACACCTCCCAGCATCGCTGTTTCCAATCCGGCATCGGGCCCAAATTTCGCCACAACCAACAGCGTCGTCAATTTGAGCGGGACCTCCTCGGACAACGTCGGGGTGACGCTCGTGACCTGGGCCAACGATCGCGGCGGCATCGGCAGGGCCGTGGGAACAACAAACTGGAGCATCAGCGCCATTCCCCTGCAAGCCGGCGCGAACGTAATCTCCGTCACCGCCTACGATGGTGGCGGAAACAGCGCGATCGCGACACTCACGGTCGTCCTCTCAGCCCCGACCGTCGGGGTGAGCGGCGGCCTCGCGTTTGCGAATGTCACCGTGGGTCAGGTGTCCACGCTGACGCTTATCATCACCAACAGCGGCGGCCTGGCCTTGAATGTCAGCGGCATCAGCTACCCGCCTGGTTTCAGCGGCGCTTGGTCGGGGACGGTTGCGGCGGGCGGTTTCCAGCAGGTGGCCGTGACCTTCGCTCCAACCGCGGCCCAGGCATACGGCGGCACAATCACGGTGAATTGCGACTCGAATGGCGGGACGAACAAGATTTCCTGCTCCGGAACAGGTGTGAACGAGGTGAACGTCGCGCCGGTGCTACCGCTGATTGCGACCCAAACGGTGAACGAGTTGGCCCTGCTCACGGTCACGAACACGGCCACCGACTCGAACATCCACTCGATCTTGGGCTACGCGCTGCTCAATCCGCCCCCCGGGATGGCCATCGATGCCAATGGCATCATCACCTGGACCCCACGCCAGGACCAAAGCCCCAGCACCAACTTCGTCACGACCGTCGTTACGAACTCCGATCCCTACGACCTTGTCAACCCCCACCTGAGTGCCACGAACAACTTCACGGTCATCGTGAACGAGGTGAACGTGGCGCCGGTTCTGCCGGCGATTGCGACCCAGACGGTGAATGAGCTGGCCCGGCTCACGGTCACGAACACGGCCACCGAATCGAACATCCACGCCACCCTTGGCTACAGCCTGCTCAACCCACCGGCCGGGATGGCCATTGACACCAACGGCATCATTACCTGGACGCCACAGCAGAACCAAAGCCCGAGCACCAACCTGGTTACGACCCTCGTCACGAACTCGAACCCGTATGACCTCCTCAATCCGCACCTGAGCGCCACCAACGCCTTCGCGGTCATCGTGAACGAGGTAAACGTCACCCCGGTCCTGCCAGTCATTGCCACCCAGACGGTGAAAGAGTTGGCCCTGCTTACGGTGACGAACACGTCCACGGAATCGAACATCCACTCCACCCTGGGCTACACCCTGCTCAACCCACCGGCCGGGATGGCCATTGACACCAACGGCATCATTACCTGGACCCCACAGCAGAACCAAAGCCCCAGCACCAACCTGGTTACGACCCTCGTCACGAACTCCAACCCGTATGACCTCCTCAATCCGCACCTAGCCGCCACCAACACCTTCACGGTTATTGTCAACGAGGTGAATGTCGCGCCGGTCCTGCCTGTCATTGCCACCCAGACGGTAAACGAGTTGGCCCTCCTCACGGTGACCAACACCGCCACCGAATCGAACATCCACTCGACCCTGGGCTACGCGCTGCTCAACCCGCCGGCCGGGATGGCAATTGACACCAACGGCATCATTACCTGGACGCCACAGCAAAACCAAAGCCCCAGCACCAACCTCATTACAACGATCGCCACCAACTCCAACCCGTATGACTTTATCAACCCGCACCTGAGCGCCACCAACGCCTTCACGGTCATCGTGGCAGAAGTGCCTCTGCCCCAGTTGGGCATTGTGCTCATTGGCGGCCAGCCACACCTGACATGGAGCGCAGTTCCTGGATGGCGCTACCAGGTGTGGGTCGAAGAGGCCCTGGCGAACGCAGCCTGGGCGGGCGTTGGGGGCGTCCTGACGGCCTCTGGCGATACGCTGGAATTCACTGACTCGGCCACCAGCGGAACCAACGCGCGGTTCTACCGCATCGAAGTGCTGGGCGCGCCGTAATCACGCTCGCCCTTGCGAGGGCTGATTCAATATGGCCCCCGGAGTGTACGAGCCGGTGTGAGGAGGCCCACTTTTTCAAAGGACCAGAAACCAGAACCTCCTTCCGTCGCCTCCTGCACAATCTTGACCCGGCCCCTCCCATTGCGGGCGCTTCCCAACACTGCCCCAAAATCGAATTTGCTGGCCCGGAGCGCGGCACTCTTCTGCCCCGGAGGGGCAGCGGAAAATAGCCCAGCAAGGCCCGCCGGAGCGCAGCGCAGGCGGGCCGCCGCCCTGGGGAAGGGGCAAAACGAGATTTCCCCCCTCCCATGCGCTCCGAGCGCGTGGGAGGGGGGAAAGGGGGTGGGCCTTCCGTCCCTGCTCGCGGGCAGCGTCGGGACGCGCCGGCCGTTGCCGGCGGCGAACAACTCCCTTGACTTGTGTATATCTATGCTGTACATTTCCCCCGTGATAAATCGCAAACCGGACAGAGGTTCCAGGCTCAATGCGGGCCCGGAAAACGGGGCCGAGGCCTTCCGGGGACACCCCGAGGCGCCCGTGCTTTTCGAGCGTGCCAGGGAACTCCTCGGCACTGACCGCCTTGAGGAGAAGCCCTCGCCCGCCAAAACACCCGGTAAAATGGGCCTGCGAGCGAAAAGGCTGCGGAAATGTGCGGAAATGCGCGGAAAAAAATAAAAAAGTAAATGAAAGCAGGTAGTCCCTCAATGACGGCAGAGACGCGGCAGGTGCCAAAGGGGCGTTGGGCCCAGGAAGCGAGGCGTAGCGGCGTCTCAGTCCAGCCCCGCGCGGGACTGGAGACCGTTTCCGCGTATTGCGGCGCTCTGCCGAGACGCCGCTGCGAAAGCATGGTTCGCCCTCCCTCTCGGAGGCCCTACCCAAACACTCCGTATCGGCGAGAGCACGGACAAAAAGAACCAATACAGCCAATTCGACCAGTTTTAGCCAATTATGACCTCCCGCCCCCCATCTACCGTCCCATGCCTCCCATCGGTCGCAGAAACCGATGCCGCCCCCGCTCACCAACCGTGGACAGGACTCCAGACCGTGGAGCGCCGGCTGTGGACTGTGGACTGTGGACTGTGGACTGTGGACCGTGGACTACCCCGCCCCGACCGTATCGAATCTCCACGTCCACTCCCGGCTGGCATATTTTTCCCGAGCCAGCTTGCGAATGCGCTCCAGGGGAACCTCGCTCAGGGGCGCGTCCGCTTGCCAACCGCCGCGCAAGGCAAGCGCAACCTCCCGGGCGGGGACGCCAAGGTTCACCAGGAAATCGGAGTGGGAACGCCGGGCGCGGTACTCCGGCTCTCTGGAGGGCATGAGCAGAGCGCGCTCGATCAACGCAAGGTCAAACTGGAGGAGGAACGTGCCGTGAAAGACCAGTGCGCGCCGCTTGCGCCGCTGCGAGTTGCCCGAGAACTTGAGCCTTCCCAGGGCCAGGTCCGTGTGGCCCCGAATCTGGACCGGGGTTTTCAGGAGTCTCTCCAGAATCACTCGCTGGCGTTCAAGAACAAACCGGTTGGCGGAGCTGATGCCCCCGAGCGGCCCGGACTCCTCGATGCGCATTATCAGCGCATAACTGAGGCAGCCGGGCCCCTGGAGCACCGTCCCCCCGCCGCTGCACCGGCGCAGGATGGGCAGGCCGTTCTGCCGGCAAAAAGGGACGTTCACCTCGCTCCCAACCCTGTTGGCGTAACCGACGACTACGAAATACTGCGAAGATTCCCAAACCCGCAGCAGTTCATCCGCAAGCCCCTCGTCGCACAGTTCCAGCAACGCCTCGTCGCAGGCCAGGTTCTCCTCCGGCGCGGAAAGGCTCAGGTCGAGATACTTCATTGGGCCTTAGACTGTGCGCCGGGCCGCCTTCGTGCTATACTGCAATGTTGACATTGGGCCAAACCTGAACGCTCATTGGAATAAGTCAAAGACATTGTGCAGGACCTTATGAGAGCCATGAAGGAACCAATAAATTCGCCGGTTAAGTCCAGCCAGTCGCCCGAAACCAATGGAGAGGCGGAGCGAAAGTGGCTGGAATCCCTCGAGGACGTGGTGGCGTACGCATTGCGCAGCCAGGGTCCGGAAGATGCGACCCGGTTTTTGGACGATCTGACCGGGCGGCTCCGCGCTCAGGGCGTCGAGGCCCCGCGCGTGGTCAGCACGCCCTACGTCAACACCATCCCCGTTGAGAAGCAGGCCCCCTTTCCCGGCAATTGGGAGATGGAGCGGCGCATCAAGAGCCTGGTCCGCTGGAATGCGATGGCCATGGTGGTCAACGCCAACCGGGCGCACGGCGGCTTGGGCGGGCACATCTCGACTTACGCCTCTTGCGCGACGCTCTGCGAAGTCGCTTTCAATCATTTCCTGCGCGCCCGCACTGATACCTTCATCGGCGATATGGTGTTCTTCCAGGGCCACGCCACGCCGGGCGTTTATGCGCGCGCCTTCCTCGAGGGGCGCCTCGACGAGCGGCACCTCCAGAACTTCCGCCAGGAACTGGCCGAGGGGGGCGGACTCTCTTCCTATCCCCACCCTTACCTGATGCCGCATTTCTGGCAATTCCCGACCGTCTCGATGGGGCTGGGACCGTTGCTCTCGATCTACCAGGCCCGCTTTAACCGTTACCTGCGGGCCCGGGGCCTGATGCCGGACCCCGAGCCGAAGGTCTGGGCCTTTGTGGGCGACGGTGAGACCGACGAACCGGAGACCCTCGGCTCGCTGACCCTGGCGGCGCGCGAGAACCTGGACAACTTGATCTGGGTGGTGAACTGCAACTTGCAGCGGCTGGACGGTCCTGTGCGGGGCAACGGCAAGATCATCCAGGAACTCGAGGCCACTTTCCAGGGCGCCGGCTGGAATGTCATCAAAGTCATCTGGGGCTCGGCTTGGGACCCGCTCCTGGCCGCCGATACAACCGGGCTGCTCGTCAAGCGGATGGAAGAGGCGGTGGACGGGGATTATCAAAAGTACTCGGTCGAGCCGGGCAGCTACACGCGAAAACACTTTTTCGGCAAGTACCCGGAGCTGCTCGAGTTGGTAAACCACCTCACGGACGAGCAGATTCACAAGCTGCTGCGCGGCGGCCACGACTCCCGCAAGGTCTATGCCGCCTACAAGGCCGCCGTGGAACACTCCGGCCGCCCCACCGTCATCCTGGCCAAGACTGTCAAGGGCTACGGCCTGGGCGAAGCCGGAGAAGGCCGCAATATCACTCACCAGCAGAAGAAGCTCAATGAAAAGGAACTGCGCGAGTTCCGCGCCCGCTTCGGCGTCCCCATCAGCGACGAAGAGATAGCCGAAACCCCCTTTTTCCGCCCGCCCCCCGACAGCGTCGAAACCCAGTATTTGCTGGGCCTGCGCCGGAAGCTGGGCGGCTTCCTGCCCCAGCGCGTCGTCAGCGCCAAGCCCCTGGAGGCGCCGCCGCTGGCCGCCTTTGGGGAACTCCTCAAGGCCTCGGGACGTTCCGAGATGTCCACCACCATGGGTTTCGTCCGCCTCGTGGGCCAGCTCATTCGAGATAAGAACATCGGGCGGTTCATTGTGCCCATTATTCCGGATGAGGCCCGCACGTTCGGCCTGGACGCCCTGTTCCGGGAAGTGGGCATTTATTCCCCCAAGGGCCAGCTTTACGAGCCGGTGGATATGAAGTCGCTGCTCTACTATAACGAGACCAAAGACGGCCAGATTCTCGAGGAGGGCATTACCGAGGCAGGCTCGATGGCCTCGTTCATCGCCGCCGGCACCGCCTACGCAACCCATGGCCGCCCCCTGGTGCCTTTCTACATTTACTACTCGATGTTCGGCTTCCAGCGCATCGGCGACCTTATGTGGCTGGCGGGCGACATCCGGGCCAAGGGCTTCCTCCTGGGCGCCACGTCAGGACGCACCACCCTCAATGGCGAGGGCCTACAGCATCAGGACGGACACAGTTTGATCCTCTCGAGCACGATTCCGACCCTGCTGACTTACGACCCGGCCTTCACTTACGAAGTGGCGGTGATTATCGCCGACGGGCTGCGCCGGATGTTCGTCGAGGGCGAGGAGATTTTTTATTACCTCACCCTCTACAACGAGAACTACGCCATGCCGGCAATGCCCCCCGGGGTGGAGGAGGGAATCCTCAAGGGACTTTACAAGTTCAAAGCCGGCCCGGAGAACAAGCCCTTGCGGGCTCACCTCCTGGGCAGCGGGCCAATCCTGCGCTCCGCGCTGCGCGCCCAGGAAATCCTGGCCGAGCAATATAACGTCTCCGCCGATGTCTGGAGCGCCACCAGCTACAAACTCCTGCGCAACGACGCCCTCCGCGCCCGCCGCTGGAACCGGCTGCACCCAACCCAACCCCCGAGAAAATCGTATCTCGAACAAACACTCGAGCCCGAGCAGGGCGTTTTCGTGGCCGTCTCCGACAACATGAAGATCGTTCCGGACCAGATCGCCCCCTGGGTGCCGGGCGGCCTGGCCACGCTGGGAACGGACGGCTTTGGCCGCAGCGACACCCGCGAGCGGTTGCGCCGCTTCTTTGAAGTCGATGCCGAGTCAACTGTCATCGCCACCCTCTTTGCCCTCGCCGAGAAAGGGCAACTCGAGCGCAGCGCGGTGGAGAAAGCTATCTCAGATTTGGGTGTGGACCCGGAGAAGGCCTTCCCTCAGACTGTGTGATATCGAGTATGGACCTGAAGCTTCCTCATTTGGGCGAAGGCGCGGATTCGGGCACGGTGGTCAACCTGTTCGTCAAAGAAGGCGACCAAATCTCCCGGAATCAACCCGTTCTTGAACTGGAAAATGAAAAGGCCGTTGCCACGATTCCCGCCAGCACGGCCGGCACCGTGACCCGCATTTACGTCAAGCCAGGGGACAAGATCAGCGTCGGGCAGCCTATCCTTTCATTGGGAGACGGCGGAGTGGCCGCCGCCCGCCCGGCGGCTGCGCCCAGGCCGGCGGCGGAGGGGCGAGTCGAGAGGACAATCCAGACGCCTTCCCCCGAACAGCAGCCCAGCCTGGGAGGCCCTGATGCCGAGGCGCCCTCCGGAGCGCCGCCGGCGGCCGCTCCCTCGATACGCAAACTGGCGCGGGACCTGGGCATCGACCTGACGCGGGTGCGGGGCAGCGCCCGGGGCGGGCGCATCCTCTTGGACGACGTGCGCGCCCACATTCAGCGATTGCAGCAACTGGCCGCCGCCCCGAGAGGCCCCGGGCCGGCTCTGCCGCCGGCCCCCAAGCCCCCGGCAGCCGAGCCGATCGATTTTTCCAAGTGGGGCCCCGTCTCCAAAGAGCCGCTTTCTCCCTTGCGCCAGGTCATCGCCCGGCGGATGTCGGAGAACTGGAACGCTGTCCCGCGGGTGACCCAGTTTGACGAAGCGGACATCACCGATCTGATGGACTTGCGCAAGCGATACGCCCCCGCCTACGAGCAACGCGGCGCGCGGCTGACCCTGACCTCCTTTGCCCTCAAAGTGGTCGTGGAGACGCTCAAGAAGCATCCGGCGTTCAACTCCAGCCTCGATGAAGCGGCCCAGGCGCTCGTTCTCAAGGACTACTTTCACATCGGCATCGCCGTAGATACCGAAGCCGGCCTCATTGTTCCGGTCATTCGCGACGTGGACAGGAAGACCCTCATCGAGTTGTCCAAGGAACTGGAGGAACTCGCCCGCAAGGCGCGCGAGCGCAAGGTCTCAGCCGACGAACTCAAAGGGGGCACCTTTACGATTTCCAACCAGGGCGGCATCGGCGGCGCCCAGTTCACCCCAATCGTAAACAAGCCCGAAGTCGCCATCCTGGGCCTGGGCCGCGGCGCCAACAAGCCGGTCGTGCGCGAGAACAGGATCGAGCCGCGCCTCATGCTCCCGCTGGCCCTATCCTATGACCATCGCGTCATCGATGGCGCCGCCGCCGCCCGCTTCACAGTGGACCTCGTTCACGCGTTCGAGAACTTTCAAGAAGAAGAGGTCAAACTGGCTTAGAAGCCTGTTGAAGAACGCCCTGATTCAAAAGTAAACCAACCGCGAATAGACGCGAATGAACGCCAAATAACTCATCGGATATGACCCCGGAGTTTTGTCATTCTTCATACTTCATACTTCATAATTCATAATTCATCCTTTGATGGAACCCATTCATACTGAAATCGTCGTTGTCGGCGCCGGTCCCGGCGGGTATGCCGCTGCATTTTACGCAGCGGACCTCGGCAGGAAGGTGCTCCTGGTGGAACGTGACCAGCGCCTGGGCGGGGTTTGCCTGAATCGGGGCTGTATTCCTTCCAAGGCCCTGCTCTACGCGGCCCACACGATCACTTCGGCCCGCGAGTCCGAGCGCCGGGGCATCACCTTCGGCCCGCCGGCCATCGAGGTCGCCAAACTGCGGGCCTGGAAGGAGTCGATTCTGAACCGCCTTTCCGGGGGCATCGCCCAGTTGGCCAAGCTGCGCGGGGTGCAGGTCTTGCACGGGCGCGGCTATTTCGAGGACTCCCGGACCCTGCGCCTGGAAACCGAAGCGGGCCAGCAGTTCATCAACTACGACCATGCCATCATTGCCGTGGGGTCCAAAGCCGCAATGCCCAAGGCCTGGGACCTGGGAAACCCGCGCATTATGACCTCCACCGAGGCCCTCGAGGTCGAGGAGGTGCCCCAGAGCCTCCTGGTCGTCGGCGGGGGCTATATCGGCATGGAACTAGGCACCGTCTATGCCTCGCTGGGCAGCAAGGTCGTGCTCGTGGAAACCCTCGAGACCATCCTGGCCGGGGCGGACCCGGACCTCGTCCGCCCCATCATCGCTTATGCCTACAAGGCCTTCAAGGAGGTTCGCCTCACCACCAAGGTCGGCAAGATGGCCACCAGCGGCAAACAGATCAAAGTCGAGTTTGACGTGGACGGCCGGAAAAAGGAGGAACTCTACGACCGGGTCCTGGTTGCCGTGGGCCGCTCCCCCAATGCCGACGATATGGGCCTGGAGAATACCAAGGTCTCGTTCGACGACCGCGGTTTCATTCACGTCAATGAAAGACAGCAGACCACTGACCCGGCCATTTATGCGATAGGCGACATCGTGGGCGGCGTGATGCTCGCCCACAAGGCGGCCAAGGAAGCGCGCATCGCGGTGGAAGTCATTGCCGGCGAACACAGCGCGTTTGTGGATGTCACGATTCCGGCGGTTGTCTTTACCGACCCCGAGGTGGCCTGGTGCGGCTTGACCGAGGCCGAGGCCAAGGCCAAGGGGTTGGAAGTGCAGGTGGCCAAGTTCCCCTGGGCTGCCTCCGGACGGGCGCTCTCCTTTGACCGGCCCGAGGGATTGACCAAGCTCATCATCGATCCCGGGACCGAACGCATCCTGGGCGTCGGCATCGTCGGCACCGGCGCCGGCGAGCTTATCTCTGAGGGCGTCCTGGCCGTCGAGATGGGCGCCACCGCCAAAGACCTCGCCCTGGCCGTCCATCCCCACCCGACACTCTCCGAGACCCTCATGGAAGCCGCCGAGGCCTTTTACGGCCAGGCAACCCATACCTTCGCCCGCAAGCGCCTCGAGTAATCATCAATTATAGGTTGAAATCCGCCGGGGGCGGCGTAGTATCTGCCCGTGCCGGCCATGGCCGGCGCAATGGTCCGGGGCGTAGCGTAGCTTGGTAGCGCGTCTGAATGGGGTTCAGAAGGTCGTGAGTTCAAATCTCACCGCCCCGACCATTTTTTCCTCTTCTAAATTGCTGATTTTCAATATATTACGAGGATGGCGGAAAAAAGCGGGCTGGGAGTTGTGCGCGACTTGTGTGGCAATTATATGGGACTTGACGTGACAACGGATGACGACCAACATGACAACCGGTGACGACGATAAGACAATGGCTACAAAACGAAGAGTGATGGTTCATGGGCGAGAGCGCTGGGAGGTGGACTTTGGCGTGGATGCTCTGGTCGGAAAGAAGAAGAGATCGTATTTCGAGACGGAGAAGGAGGCGGACGATGCCGTTGCCGGTTACGAAAGGGAGGTCAAGAAGGGCGGCGAATACTGGGCGCGAATGTCTCCTGCCAAGCGCCAATCGGTGATCGGAATACTGATGGATATCGAGGCCAAGGGCCAGTCCATCCAGAGCGTGTGGGCGGATTGGCAGAGAGACAAAAAGGCCGCCACGCAAACAATCATCCCGCAACCGTATGAGGACTGCGTGACGGAATGGAAGCGCCGCAAATTGGCAGCCGGCAAGACAGAGCGGTACGTTTACCACGCTGCTGTCGATCTCATGAAGTTTGGCAGAGGCCAGGAGCGCCGCAACATCCATGAGATCCCCGCCGACGAGCTGGAGAGGTACATCGACAGCCAGAGGATCCAGAAGCGGGGGCCGCAGTTCGGGCAAAAATGGGGCCTCAGCACTAGGCGCACGAACATGTCGCTCTTCTCCTCGCTGTGGGAGGTCGCGATTGCGAAGGGGTGGGCCACCCTCAACATCGTGGACCGCCTGGAGCCTGTGGGGAAGCTGGAGCGCCAGAAGAGGATCTACTCCAACGAGACGACGCTCAACCTCATGGCCGCGGCCATGTCGAACGCGAAGACCCAGACCGTGATCGCGCCGCTGGCGCTGGGCTTCTTTGGGTGCATGAGGCCCGAGGAGATCGCCAGCGAGAAGCCGAAGGAGAAGGGCCTGCCCGTCGAGAAGTGGTTTGGCTGGAAGGATATCGATTTGGAGCATGGTCTGGTGTCCGTCTCCACGGACGTGGCAAAAACCGGGGATGAGCGCGTGATCCGCCTCCAGCCGACTGCCGTCCAGTGGCTGAAGCTGGCGAATGAGCTTGGGAACCCCTTGCCTCCCGTGAACGAGCTTCGCACGGTCAACCTGTGCTGCGAGATGATCGGGCTGGACGACTGGATCCGCGACGGGTTGAGAAAGAACTGTGCCACGCACCTGAGGGTGATCTACAAGAACGATTACGAGGTTGTCAAGGACATGGGAAACTCGGTGAGGATACTGCTGAGGGCCTATGCGGAGCTGAGGGTGCCGGAGGCGGTCAGCCTGGAGCACTGGATGATAACCCCGGGGAAGGTCAAGGAGTACATGAAGAGCAGGGCGTGGGGTACTGTGCTGAGGGAGGCCGCTGAGAAGGCTGAAAGAAAGGCGGCCGCAGCTATTGAAGCTTCTGAAAAGCAGCCAAAACAGAAGGCCAGTGGAGTAGCCAAGTCCGGGAGTTGACCTGAATAACAGGAATGTGCCGAGGACTTCACGATCAGTCGGAACCTTGGATGTGTGCTCCCGGCATGGACTGGACCGATATGATCTTGCCTCCAATACCACCAGGAAGGCCATCGTCGACTAAGAGAACCTTTGCGCCTTCAAGGCCTTCCCCTGTGCGTTTGATCCGAGGAGAGTTGACGTACGGTCCTTGTGAGGGGCGAGATTCCTCGACCTTGCTGGCCTTCGAGGCTTTGTTCCAATCGATAAGGGCTCTGGCCGTGTGCAGATTCGAGCCTTGCCTGGTGGCGTCGGTACAAACCAAATCGCCGCAGTTCTCGATGAGCTTAGGCACCGCGGTGAAGTCGGCCTACAGGCCAAGCTGGCCAGTCCAACATGGGGAATCAGCTTGTTTCTACAGGTTTGCCAGAGTACCGCCAAGCAGAGCAGAGGACTCCAGCTCCTTGGGCCTGGGGCCCACCCCGGCGCCCGAGCCGTATCCACGGGTCCTTCGCAGTCGTGGCGAACCGTCCGGCGTGTCTGCCCACGTCAGCCACCGGAAATGCGGCTTGGCCGGCAGCCCGCCTGGCATCCGCGAACCGGGCTGCCGTGCCCGACCGGCGAGTTGGAGCGGTTTTTGCGATGGTTTTCCGTTTGCGCATCGCAGCGGTAGACGTTTCGATGCGCAGACCAAGACGTCATCACTTCCGGGTTTGTATCTGCACCCCCCGGGCATTGCCTGGTGGGTCATCGCAACTCCTTCATGGTCAGCAGCTCCGCCTCCGTGCCGGCGCTCCCTTCCCTAGAGATCAGGCCCCTGCGCGCTGCCGCGTGGACCGCGACGAGAAGGATCTCGATCTTCGAGTTGCCCGGGCGTGTGGCGCAGACCAGAACGCCCTTCATCCAGTTCTCGCCGCTGCGGTAGGCGGCACGAGGGTTTTCGAGAAAGGCGCCGCTTCAGCGCGGCACTCGAGCCGGGGACCGCCTCCAAAACCTGTGTGGCACCGGCCTCCCTATCCCGTAATTGGCTCATGCAAGCTGTCTTGACTGACGAGGCGGGCGCTCACCAACCGCTCCGCTGTCTGCTATGCACGGGCCAGAGACCCTCGGATCGTCGATCGTCCACGCTTTATGCCGTAGCATACATCTCTGCGATGAGGCGCCGCAGTTCCTCAGCGTCCGTGGTCGAAAGATGGCCAATCTTGCGGGTGAAACGCGACTTGCTCAACACACGAATTTGGTCCACAGCCACCTCGGCCAGCAGGCTGCCGCAACGTACCTGCAAGCGGCTCCGCCAGCCGGGGTGCAACTGTCTGGTCAGCGGACAGCACACGACATTCGGCAGCGCCCGGTTCCTCAGGTCGTCACTGACGGTGACGACTGGACGAGTTTTGCCCATCTCGGTGCCTTCTACGGGGTCGAGGCGCGCCAGATAAACATCGTAGCGTTTCACCCGGCCACCTCGCCGGGCAGGCTCGACAGCCCTTCGCCAGCGGCCTCCCAATCTGTCCAGTCCTCATTCGCCTGGGCCATCTGCTGGTAAGTCTCCGCCCAGGTGAGCTTCCCGCGGCGCGCTCGTTTAGGGCGCAGCGCGATCTCGTCGGGTCTTTGTTCCATCAGGAGGATGTCCTGCACTTGATAACGGCGCAGGACCTCCGCAGGCAGCCTGATGCCCCTTGAGTTCCCT
>Ga0181524_10002084_pt1 | contig 21432 bp, 15 predicted proteins | sample PEATcosm2014_Bin_34_FD_119761 | JGI IMG/M metagenome (GOLD analysis project Ga0181524, IMG submission 119761) | Peatland microbial communities from MTU Mesocosm Facility, Houghton, MI, USA - PEATcosm2014_Bin05_60_metaG | ecosystem: Environmental > Terrestrial > Soil > Wetlands > Peat | place... | reverse complement strand
CTCCCGGTCGGCTGCCGGCTTCTCAACACGGCAAACGTACCGGGGCTGCTTGATCAAGGTGGTCCCCTTTCAGGCCATCACGTCGATCTCAGGGGTGGGTCCCTTTCAGTCTGGCGATCACACTAGGATCGGTGGGCCTGAACTGAGCATGGTGTGCCCGTGCGACAGTTCCAGGATCACCGGGGCAAGGTCGCGACGCTGCCGAGGGCTTGCCCCCGACCTCAGTTCCATGTAAAGGATCGCCGATAACGGGAAACCGGCGAGCCCATGAGCCGCCCCGAACCTGGCAGCCTCCAAGACATCCAACACTTGGCGGTCGTCCAACCAGCCAGGCGCTGCCCTGGCGAGCTTGACCCAGACCCATTGATCGAGGTGCCTAGCTGTTTGTTGTGCGCCTGCCAGACGTTAGTGCGAAGGTCTCCTTGATTGTGGCGTCGAGGATGTGCAGGCGGGCACCGATCGCGCCATCGTCGGCCAGTTCGAATAGGTCACCCCCGTACCCGCTCATCCGGTCCACCTAGATGACAACCTTCTGCGACCCCCAACGGCCGTCGTCGTGACCAAAGCCACCGTGCTGCCCCTGCTGCGCCCCCTCATCCGTCATCTACGTCCGTGATCTCCATCTCCACAGCGATCTCCTCCGACTCTCCTTTGGATTCGGCTATTGCCGCATCGCCTTGGGCTTCCGCCTCGATCTCTCCCCAAGCCGCCGCCTGCGCGGCTTCCGCGTCCTCAACACAGGTGTATCGCGTTCCGGTGTTGTTGAAGTGAGTGGCATTAGCATTGCTTGTTGTGTTCTGTAGCCCAGGTCTCATCTTCGCTGAGATAGGTTCCAGATCGCGTGTTTTCAATCCGGTAGTAGTTGCCCCCTGGTTCACACGACCTGTGTGGGTGCGTTGGGGTCAGACCAAACGCTCTCTCACCCGCTGCCGGCGGATATGTTGGCTTCCAAACCCCCGCCGTAGTCATCCATAGCGCCTTCATTGACGCGATCTTGGCGACTGCTACGGTCCGGCGACGAGGATGAGCAGGCATATCACCGCGAAACCAAGTAGAACGATCGCCAAGACGGAGGGACGCCGACTATGCGGGTGATTCTTTGGCGCTGCCAACCACGCAAACGTCGAGACCAGTGCGACGGCGCCGAATGCGGCCACGGCCAGGCCCCCTTGCCAGTAACGCCCAGTGAATGACAACCACAACAGGAGCCATAGAGCGGTGTTGAGCCAATTCAAACTGGCTGCGATAACTAAGTAGGTAGGGCTAGCTGGTAGCTGCGCACTCTTCGCCATCACTTGTAACCGCCACCTCACGTTTCGAACTCTGCCTCGCACACTAACACCTCGTCACCCCGGCTAAGCCGCAGGGCTGACTCCGTTGGCGTACATCGAGCGACACCGACCGCCATCACGACCCCTCTCCGCTGCCATCTATCCTCCATTGTCTTGCAGCCTCCGGCTGGACTCCAAAATGGCCACGAAACGTGTTTTGCCAACCAGTCAACCGACTCGGGTTGCTCACCTCACCCTGCACACCAACCGGCTAGCTTCCGACCATTACCAGGACTCACTAAGTGGGACGAGCGCCGTCGGAATGCACTCCTCATTCTGACATACGCTCGCGGATTCACGAGCATCTCCCTGTAGGGCCCAGGCCAGAGTTGGGTTGACCCAGGGCTTGGGTGGCGCCTTTGGCGGCCTCTTCCTTCTAGGGGCCACCGACCCACGCCCCGAACTGCCATCTGAATCCCACGTTATTCTCTATTGAGATGGCCCCCGACCATGCCCAATAACCATCACCGTAGACCGTCACGCTGAGGCTCAATCGGTTCGCAATATTGCCGAAGATGCTGAACACGCCACCGTCATACTTGAAGCTAACGACAGCACTCAGCGTGATCGATCCACAACCGACACAACCACTGGACCACCAGAGACTCTCGGACGTGATGCTCCAGTTACCGACCGCCGCGCTGTTATGGGCATTCACAGTCAAGTAGCCTGTTGCGCCCGTGACGGCGCCACCGTTCCCATTCCATTCAACGGTGAGCCATATTGTATTGAGCGGGAGAAGAACAATATCCGTGACCTCGGCCTTAGCCGTCACCTCGTGCGACCAACAGCCGGATGGGTCGGAGTTGTTGACTGGGTCGTCGTCTCCGTAAGCATACGCCGACGCTTGTCCGCTTGCGATGGGGTCAACCTGCGTCCAGCGATCTGTATTCGGATCGTAGTAGCGGGCTCCGAAGAGGATAAGCCCAGTGGGGTCCGTGTAGCCGCCTGCGTAACCAAAGGGGTTGGCAACCGTCCCGCTCTCATAGGTAGTATTGCCGTACGGCCCGTAGCCGTACCGGTCCGCCACGGTCTGCCCACTCCCGTTTATGACCGCCACCACCGAGCCGACCGCATTGGTCAGAAAGTAGTAGTGAGCGGAGCCGATGCGCTCACCCAAGGCGATGCCCTCATCGTCGTAGAGGTAGTAGGTGCTTGAGCCAGCAGTTGTTGAAATGGCGTTTCCAACTCCACTATTGTCGAACGTCGTTGCGCCCGCGCTAATCCGATCGTCCTGAGCTGGGCCTGTGTAGGTGAGGTCAGGCAGGCTTGAGTCACCGTACGTGATCGACGTTGCCTGGTTCTTGGCGTTGTAACTGAAGGACGCACCCGCCGAGCTCCCGGTCTCGTTGCCGTCGCTATCGAAGCTGTACGTTGTCGCGCCGGTCGGTGCCGAGGAACAGGGGTTCGCAGAGGCGCCCGCGTACGCCCAGCAGAGCTCGTCCGCGGTGTTGTACGCGTAGGTCGTGATCGCCGAGCCAGCCGTCTTGGTCAGCATGTTCCCGTCCGCGTCGTAGGTGTAGGCGTAGGAGGTCCCGCTTCCGCTCGTCACGGCCGCGCGGTCAGGTCGTTGGCGGAGTTGTAGGAGTAAGCGTAGGTGTTTGACGCAACCGCGTCATTCTCGGTCTGCGTCTGCACCAGGGGCGTGTCATCGGCACCGTTCGTATAGGTGTACGAAAAGCTGGTAAGCGTCGCTCCTGTAGAACTCGCGCCCAGCACTGCGAGAACATCGCCGGCATTGTCGTAGGTGGTGGTCTGGGTGGCCCCGCCGGGGAAGGTGATCTTCGTCTGCGCGCCGACCGCGTTATACTGGAAGGTGGTGCAGAGGGACACGGGCGAGACGCAGCTCCCGCCCGGCTCGGCGATCGACATGAGCCGGTTATCCGGGTCATAGCTGTAGGTAGTCGTGCCCCCGCTGTCACAGTAGGCGAGCAGGTTGCCCACCCCGTCGTAGGTGTAGGTGATCCCTGAAGGGGACGAGCCCGCGCAGGCCGAGGTGCTATCCGGCAACGACTCGGTGGTGACCTGGTTGAGGGCGTTGTAGTAGTAATTGGTGGTCCCACTCTGGTCGGTCATGCTCGTCTCATTGCCGTCGGCGTCGTAGGCGTAGGCGATGCAGTCCCCGGTGCTCGGCGTGCAGGTGGTCGCCCCCCCGTACAATATCTGGGTGACCCGATCCAGGTTGTCGTAGGTGTAGGTGGTCCTGTTGCCGTTCCCGTCGGTCACCGTCGACACCCGGGAGAGGGCATCGTAGGTGATCGTCTCCTCACTCAGCGGGCTGGGCGGGAGGATGCTGGTCTCGTTGCCGTACGAGTCGTAGCCGTAGGTCGTGACGTTGCCGTTGCCATCGAGAACCTCGCAGACCTCCCCGGTCTTAGCACCGCAGGAGACGCCAGGATCGCCCTGGTAGCGGGTAGCGGTATGGGTCCCTCCGGTGTCACCGTCGCAGGGCGAGGTCTGCCCGACGTAGGCGTCGGTGACGTTGCCCGCCGCGTCGTAGACGTAGGCTGTGCAGTTGCCCTCTCCGTCGGTCACAGAAGACGGCAGGTACTGGTAGCCGGCGACCGTCGACGGCGTCGTGTAGGTGGCGCTGTCGGAGGCCGGGGTCTGGCCGGAGCCATCAGCCGGCGCGGTGACCTGAGTCAGGTCGTTGTTGGTGTTGTAGCTGGCGGTCGTCGACTGAGCGAGGGCATTGGTTGAGATCGCCACCGCCTGGTCGGCGGTGTAGCTGGCGGTGTCACTCGCCGAGTCCGGGTCGATGGTCTGGATCACCAGTCCCTGGGGGTCGTAGCAGAAGGTGGTGGCGTGGCCGTTGGCGTCCGTCGCCACCGTGTACCCCGCGACGGTGTCTCCTGAGGGGGTCGCGCAGCTCCCGGTCTCATCGGCGTAGTAGGCGTAGGTGGTGGTCGGCCCCGTTCCGTTGCTGGTATTGGTCACCAACGTGATCGAGGTCACCTGCAGTTGCCCGTTGTAACCGAAGGTCGTCTCGTGACCCAAGGGGTCGATGATCTCGGTCAGCTGGCCCCGGGTGCCGTACTCGTAGGTCGTGACCTTGCCGTTGGGATCAGTGTACTGGGTTAGCTCGGCGAAGCCGTTAGCGCTCGCGTACGCATACTGCCACTCCCGACCGGTGGGATCGGTGATACTGGTGATGAGGTTGGATCCCACCGTGCTTCCGTAGGCGAAGGTGATCGCCCGCCCCTGGGTGTCGGTAATCGAGCTGAGGTTGGTCGCGGACATCGTGTAGGTGAGCGTGTCGCCGTTGCGGTCGACGTCCGAGGTGAGATAGCCCGAGCTGTTGAAGTTGAGCTGCTCCCCGGTGGCGTCATAGGTGAGCGTGTAGGAGCCGTTGGCGTTCTCAACGAGGTTGGCGTTGGCCCCCGGCGGCGGCGTGAAGCCGCCGCTCCCGTTGCTGTAGAACGTCTCGTCCCAGCCCCCGGGACCCTGGAAGTCGACATGGTTGTCGACCACGGTGAGGTTCTCGTCCACCCCGCTGCCCATCAGCCAGGTGCCGAACGCCCCCACCTGGTAGGCGTTGCCCACCCCCAGGCTGTTATAGAAGCGCTCGACGTTCAGGCTGAGTCCGGTTCCTTGGATCTCGACGTCGTTGCCCGTCACCACCAGGTTGCCGTTGGCCACGTTGACCGAGAGCCCGGAGCGGTCGGTCAGCTGCTGGCTCTCGGAGCCCTGTCCCAAGGCGTTGACGTAGAACACGTTGAGCTCGGGGAGGTTGGTTCCCCGGGTCGAGTCAAAGGTGTACAGCTCGTTGTTGGTCTCGGTCGCGGCCCGCAGCAGCAGGCCGTCATTGGCCACGGACCCGTTAAGCCAGTTCTGGACCAGCTGGGTGGTCGCCGAATTGCCCCACGTGTACCACCCGGCGGTTGTCGGCTCCTGGGCGGCCAGCGAGCTCCCGGTGGTGGTTCCACCCGCGGTGGTCCAGGCACTGCTGCCGTTGTAGTCGTTCCAGGTGACCGCGGTGGTCCAGGCCTGGGCCAGCTGGTACAGGGCGACGTTGGCATAGGAGGTCGTGCTCGCGCTGTCCACGTACAGCTCCAGGCTGGCATGGGTGACCTGGGCCCCCGCCGGGATCACGTTCTGGACGTTGAACTGGAGGACCGAGCGCTGGACGTTGTTGTTGGGGCCGCCCAAGCCGGCGGTCAGCAGCGTGCCGCTGCCGCAGTAGTTGGTGTTGGCCCCCGCACCCTTGTCGATCTGGCAGTCCTCGTCAGCGTTGTAGTGGATCACCGAGGGATCGACCGTGACCGGCCACGCCCGGGTCGCGCTGTCCAGCCAGGCGCTGTTGAGGTTGACGGTGAGCGTGTCTCCCGTCAGTGTGGTGCCGAGCTGGAGGGTGGAGTCGGTGGCCGGAGCCGCCACCCCGTCGGCATCCACCATCGTTGGCGGGTCGAAGCTGAATTCAGTTGTGCCGGCCGAACCCGTGACGGTCACCCCTCCGGCTGCCGCCTCCGCCGCATGGAGACCCGAGCTCAGGCTGAGCGCATACGTGAGCGTCGTCGGGCTCTGGGGGCCGGTGAGGGTCAGCGTCTCCTTGACCGCGTCGTTCTCGGCGGTCAGGGTGAGGGAGAGCCCGGGCAGGGCGTTGGCGTAGGTGATCGACGCCCCCGAGACACTCGCTGTGCCTCCGGCACCGATGAGCTGGAAGCTGAACGTCCCGGCCGCACTACGGAATTCCACGGGGGCGGCGCTCAGCGTCGAGGGCAGCAGCAGTGTGTACCAGTTGCCCTCGTTCTGCCACGCATAGCCGGGGACCGAGGTGGCGACCAGCGAGTCGCTGATGGGCACCATGGCACCGGCCGTATTCTAGTAGTTGACCGAGCCGGCGTAGATGACGGCCTCATAGCCGCCGTCAACCAGGTAGGTTCGCGACGTCCGCGTCCGCAGCGACGTCACCTCCGCCGACGCCGGGGGTGTCGCCCCGGCCGGGAGGGATTGCCACGCGACCGGCGTCACCATGGAGCCGAGGTCTGCGGAACTCGAGGACGCCGATGTCAGTCGGTATGGGGACGTTGCCGACGCACCGGGCCTGGTGGGCGCGATCAGGCTGCGGAGAGTGGCCGTTGGGAAGCCCGAGGTGAGCGCCGTGGCCGCGGCAACCAGACCGGCCAGGCCGACCCAGCCGACGCGGACAGCCCTCCGCCTACCCGTGCTCAGACGGCGTTGACGGCCGTCCTCCACCTGACTCGACGGCTCCTCGCCCATGGCTGACTTCCTCGCTCGTGGAGGGTGCAGGTAAGTGCCACCGCCGGCAGTCGCCGCGGGCCCGTCTACCTGTCGCTAAGCCTGCCAGGTGCCTGAGCTGAGTGGAAACGCCCAAAACGAGTGATGCTGTTGCCAGGCATCGACGACCTCTTAACAAGCGGGCAGGCGCCGCGTAACCTCCCCAAACCGGCAGACTGGCAGTAGACCCCCCATCTGGAGGGTAGCGGCGAGCAAGGCGTCGCTCCGCCGTCGGTGCCCGGTGGGTTAATGGCGCCGACCATTGGCTCTACAAAAGCGAGCGACCAAACCAACACCGGTCGGGCGCGTCGCCGGCGGCGAGCCGCAGGAGTGCCACATACCCAATCGCGCTCCATGGCCGGGGCGCGTGCGTCGGCGGGTCCGGGTAAGGCGGCTGGTGGGCCACATCCGTTCGCAGGGCGTCAGGCAGCTCGAGAGGTCGTTCCGACCCATCGGCGCCATGACGAGCAGGCCAATCGCCTCGGAAGCGCCAAGTGCTATCCGACACTGCCGGAAGCGTCACGGCGCCTCCGAGCGAAAGGGGAACCTCCCGACAGGGCCTGCTCCGTCCTTGGCGGCGAAGCCAGACACCCGTCTTTGACGGCTGCGGGCCCTTCAGGAGCGGTATCCGGGAGGCACCGGTCCTCGGCCCTGATCCTGAGGCCACGCCCCGACCAGCCGCGGGATCCCTGGCGGCCGAGGCGAGTTGGGCGTCAACCCCTCGAGCCGAGGGCGAGTAACAGTGTCGCCAAAGTCATGCAAACGCGCCCCCCGCAGTGCGAGAATCGCGGGGCCATGAGTGGCGCTGTGCCAACCCGGGACGGTCTGGCGGCTGCGATCAGCCACGAGTTCACTGCGGGGACCTTCGACCTCTCACGACGCCCAGGTGCAGAGCTGCCCGGCTGGGAGCACCTGCCCGAAGCCGGCTTCGTGGCCCTGCTCCAGCGGAACGGTGAACATGGTGACGTGATCCGGGCCGCCCTGACCCTGGTGGCGGCCATGGACCGAGCTCGCGACACGATCAGTTTGTGGCGCGCCGCCGCCGCCCTCTACGCGACGAGCCGTTGGGCACTGGTGCCGGCGGAGCTCGTCGACAGGTCGTTCACCGACCTCACCGATGCGCTGCGAGCCTCGGGAGTGAGCCAGCGCCACCTCCCCGATGCCGCGGCATGGCGCCGGATCGCGGAATCGCTGGTGGAGGAGCCAGAGTCTCCCGTCAGCCAGGTGATCACTGAGGGCGTCGGGGACGCCGGCGAGCTGCTGGCCGCTCTGGGCAGCTCTCGGTCCCCGGCGGGCTCGGAGCGGTTCCCGTACCTCGAAGGTCCGAAGGTGGGTCCGACGTGGGTGCGGATGATGGTCTTCCCCGGTGGTGCGCCGGTCGGCGGGCTTTCGGTTCTGCGGGTGGCCGTGGATGTCCAGGCGCGGCGAGCCACCGAGCACCTTGGGGTGACCGACACCAGGGGCGCCACACTCGACGATACGCGAGCGGACATCGAGGAGGCGTGGTCGGCAATCGTCCGGGCCGAGGGGGCCGAGGGCCCGGCGGTGCTGGCCGGGACGTGCGCCGCTTTGGACCCCGCGCTCAGCTACTTCGGCCGGGTCGGGTGCAGTCGCTGCGAGAGCGCGGGAGAGTCGATGCCGATCGCCGCGGTCTGTGCGTTCTGTCGACCGCATGCGGCCACGGAGGTCCCCGTCCCGATGATGGCGCCGCATCCCCCCGTTCCGGACGACCGACCTCTCATCGGCCTGGTGGGATGCGTGACCAGCAAGCGCCAAGAGCCTGCTCCAGCGCAGGAACTGTTTACCTCACCGCTCTTTGCAGGTCGCCGCGCCGCCGTGGAAAAACGCGCCTCCCGGTGGTTCATCCTGTCCGCCGAGTATGGGCTGGTGGACCCGCAGCAGGTCATCGGCCCATATGACCGAGTCCTCGCGTCGCTGCCGGCGAGCCTGCGCCGCGAATGGAGCCGCGTCGTCGTTGACGTGCTGCGCCGCAGGCTCGGTGACCTGGCCCAGTATCGGTTCGAGATCCACGCGGGGCGCGCCTACTTTGGCTTCGGGCTCGAGGCGGAACTGCGAGCGGCCGGCGCTAGCGTGTCGCTTGCGACCCGTCGACCTCTCACGGGTTCGCCAGGTTCACGATCACCCAGGCCCTGAACCCTTGAGGCGCTCAGCTGCGGCTGTCAAGCGGAGCCACAACTAGATCAGTGAATCGCCCCGGGTTTCATGGAGACTCGGGTTATTGAGTCCCAGCCACGACGACTGGGGATGCCTGATGGTAGTAGGTGGCCTCGAACTCGGCGGGGGGCACCATGCCGATCTCGCCGTGTAGCCGCCGGTGGTTGAACCAGTTGTGAGGGGGCGCTAAAGTGTCAGTAGAATCGGCCACGAACTGTCAGTAGAATCGGCCAATAGCTGCCAGTTCCCGGAGGGCCCGCGGCGCCCCATGACGTCGGCCAGCCCGGCCGCGAGCGGGGGGCCATGCCGGGATTGCCGGGAGCCAGAGAGTCGGGTCCGGTGAGTTGAGGATCCAGCTCTCAGCGGGCGGGATGCCGACCTCGAGCGCCCGCCGATCGGTGGTGAGGTGTAGGACCCGGGGGGTGGCCACGAGCACCCCCGCCCAGCGCAGCACCCTCATCTCGATGGGGGAGGGCTGCGGCTGGTGAACAACCAGGATGAGCGCGGCGCCGATCTCCCGGGCAAGTTCCGCAAAGTAGACCCAGCCTCCGACCGTGTGGGCCCGCAGCACGTAGACCTCGTGGACGCGCTGCTCCTTGGGCAGGCGTCGCAGGCGGCTGACCGTCTGCTCGTGGATCGACCTTGACCGCCATCCTCGCTGGAAGCTCGCCAGCAGGCCCGCACCCTCCAGGATCGCCGGGCACAAGCTCCGCCGCCCGTGGCATCCCGGGGTCGGCCTGACCAGGATGGCTCCCCGGCGGCCGGCCACGTAGGCCTCCAGAGCACGAAGAACCCCGAGGTCGTCAGCCCGGTCGAGCAGGATCTGGACAGGCGGCGGACCTGGCCGCCACCTACGCTGCTGACGATCGCGCATAGTGCCCGGTTCCCAGCCTCACAAAGACGTTGCGAGCAATCTCCTCGTCCAGGCTGGGACGCCCGTCCCGCTCCATGATTCGCACGGCGTGCTGGGTGAACTTCGCCCAGGTGCGGAAGTTGCCTCGGGCGCACCGCTCGTTGACCAGCGTGATCAGGGACGGGTCGACACCGCTGTAGATGCGGTGGTAGACGGGGATGACCTGGAGCACCTGCTTCGGGGTGAGGGGCGCGAACTGCACGTGGGCGTAGAGGCGGGAGTCCAGCATCGGCTCGCGGTGGAGCACCTCGTAGCAGCCGGCACCGCCGACGAAGAGCAAGGCGAAGGTGGTCTGGGGGTCGTCGTGCAGGTGACGGAAGTACTCGAAACACTCTCGATTCAGCCACTGTGCCTCGTCGATCACCACGAGACGGAAGCATTCCCCGAGGGCGCGCTTCATGAGCCGGTCGGTCTCCACCGGACTTGTTGGTGCAGCGACGCCAAGCCCGAGGGCGGTGTACAGCTCGTGGCGCACGAACCTGGTCGTCGGCCGGCTGCGGAACGTGGTCCGCACCCAGCTGGTCGACGGACGGTCAGCGAGTGCCTGCGAGACAGCAAATGTCTTCCCCGTCCCCGCCGGGCCGTACACGGCACCCATCGCCCGCACCTCGATGAGGTCGGTCACCAAGTCGCGGGTGTCGAGGAGCTGCTCCGTGGCTACGACCCGAGCGCCCGGGAGGTTCAGGAAGTGGTGCTGATCCATCAACGTCTGCTCCTGCGTGGTGGCGGATCGGAAACCTCGTCGGGCGGGAGCGGCCGCACCCAATGGGCCGGGATCTCCCCATAGTGGATCAGACTGCGGCTGGGGGTCAGGACGTGCGCCGGCTCAGCCTCCTCGGGCGCGGGCGGTGCCGCCGTCACTGCCTCGAAGCGACGGGCACGCCGGCGCTCGGCATCACGCTGCTGCCGTGCCAGCCACCGCTCCTCCTCGCGGCGTCGCCGCAGGAGCCGCTCAGCATCCTCGTCGTCAATGAGGTCGTCGCGGAGGGCAGTGCCGACATGGCCCTCGTGGAGGAAGACCTCGACACTCTCGTGACGGTGGGGCATGAAGCGCACCTCGACCGTTTCGCCGACGAGGCCGACGAGCTCAGCGGTGTTGTAGTGGGCACCGAACATCCGGATCCCCCGCTTTCCGACCACCCGGGTTTCGCGGGCGAGCAACAGGTGATGCAGCCGCTCTCCTGGTATCTCGGCCACAGGGGTGTCGTCCTCCAGCCAGCGCTCCAGGGGGGTCTCGCCACCGAGAGCGCTGTGGGGGTGCTGGGTGTTGTACCTGAGCACGAACTCGGCAAAGCAGGTGACGAAGGCGTCCAGGGTGAGCAGCGCCGTTTTCGACTTCGATCGTCGTTCGCGCGCCCGTGCCGGCGCATGGACGAATCCCGGCAGCTCGGCCAGCAGCAACGTCTCGATGCTCTCGTGAAAGCGCTCGAGGGCCCCTTTCAGGTGCGGCGAATAGGCCGGCAGGGCCCGGGCGTCGATGCCGAGAGCTCGGGCCGCCGATCCCACGGCCTGGGCCAGGAACTCCTTGCCCCGGTCCCAGCGGAGCGACACCGGTATCCCCCCGACGGGCCCGTATGGCGGCTCGATGAGGATGGCGGCGCGCAGGGCCGCGAGGACGCTCTCCTGGCTCGGCTGTCCGGAGATCGCCCACCCGCAGACCACCCGCGAGAACCGGTCCAGGAACGAGGTGAGCCAGGGTTTGATGACCTGCCCCTCGGGGAGGAGAACCTCGATCGCGAGCTCGCAGTGGTCCGCCTCCCAGCACTCGTTGCGATGCTGAGGCGGACGTGTGAGGTAGGTGTCGAAGTTCCGCCGCACCTGCTCGCCGCCCTCCAGCCCGGCCATGCGACCGGGGCTCAAGGCCCGCGCGAAGGCCCGTCGCAGTGTCCGCAAGCTCGGCTCCTCTCCCCGGGCTCGGTGGACGGCGGCCACGCTCCCGTGCCGGTACGCCAGCTCCGCGACGTCCTCCGGCGTCACCTCGAAACGCCCTCTCCCACGGCGAGGCCTCCCTCCGTCGCCGGCGGTGACCCATCGCCAGACGGTCCGCTCCGTCACACTCAGCTCGCTGGCGATTAGGGCGACGCGATCTTGAAGCCTCCCGTTCCCATCGAAGGCGCCGAGCGCCGCCGTCGCCGCCTCGCGTACCTCAGCGGCTACGTGGTGGGGCGCCTGCCGATGCGGTTTGGCCACGGGATCCCTCGAAGCGCTTTTTTCGCCACGACGGGCGGCCGGCGGCTCCCGCCGCCCGGCACAGCGATTATCCGTCAGCTACTGACACTTTGGTGGCCGATTCTACTGACAGTTTTCGTGGCCGCTGATCTTGACAGTTTGGCGCCCCTTCACAGATGCGAAACCCGCAGTTTCGGCAGCCCCGGGTACCCGGCTTGGCCTTGAATCGGCCCAGCAGGTAGGCCTCGGCCAGTCCCGCGATCTTGCGCTCCAAGAGCCACCGCGCCCGCTTCAGCTGGCTTGCATCGTAGGACACGCGCGAGACCCCGCCCGTCCGCAGGTTGTGGAACTCGCACGTGACGTCGAGGGTTCGGTAGATCTCGCCCGCGGCAACCGCGTATACCATCGGCTGAAGCTGCCCACGCAGCCGCTCAACGGCGGGCTCGACCGAACCCGTCTTGTAGTCGACGATCGTCAACCCGTCGGGGCGCCGGTCAATCCGGTCGAGCTTGCCCCCGAAGGTGGAGGCGCCGATCTGAACGACGAATTCCTTCTCCACCGCGTCGGGATGGGCGTCCTGCCAGGCATTGCTATCGACGTACCGCCCCAGCATGCGCTCGCCCATCATGCGCGCGCCGCCGTCGGCGGGAGGGAACCCGCCGGGGCCTTCGCAGGCCCGGCACCAGAGCTGGATCACCGCGCCGCGATCGATGGTCTCTCCGGCCATGCGCTTGATAACCGCCTCCTGCAACACATGGTGAACGAGGATGCCCAGCCGGGTGTTCTCCTGAGGCTCCTCGGGAAGGCGCCAGATGTAGCGGAACTCGTAGCGTCGAGGGCACTCGTCCCAGGTGCGCAGCGAGGAGTACGACAGCCGCTCCGGCATCTTCCGCAGTGACCCGGGCAGAAGCCGAACCTTGGACGCCACCAGCAGGTGGTCGCGGATCACCTTGCGCTCGACCAACTCGTCGGCGATGGTGCCCAGGAACCGCGATGGCTTCTCGGTCCGCTCGAACCCCCCGGCGTAGCGGTCGGCATAGGTCACGGTGAGGCTGAGCCGTGGCCGGGTAATGGCGACGTAGAAGAGCCGCCGCTCCTCGGCCAGGTGGTTGGCGCTACCCCCGATCCCCTCAGGGATGAACGTGGCGGGGAGGTCGAGCGAGGTAGGGACCTGCCGGGTGGGAAGGCGACCCTCGGTGAGTCCGGCGACGAAGACGTGGTCCCACTCCCGCCCCTTGGCGCCATGGATGGTCGATAGCTGGACCCCCTTGGCCTCCGGGGAGAGCGGAGCGACCGCCTCCGCGCCCGCCGCCTGCTTGATCCGCAGGTAGCGCTCGGCCTTGGTGAAGCTCGGTATCTCGCCGCGGGCGCCCATCCCCTCGATGATGTCGGCTAGTCGGTAGAGGTTGGCTCCCACCTGTTGGCGCTGGAGGTCCTCCATGCCGTCGGCGATGCCGCAGTAGCCGGTCTCGCGGACCGCCTCCCAGAAGACAGCGCTCGCCGTCTCAGTGAGGGCCATGGCGCCCATCTGATCGATCCGGTCGACCACGCGCGAGATCGTGGCGCGATCGACATCCTCGAGGAACCCAAGGCTCTTCGCCGACCGCAGCAGGGAGATGAGCGGCCGCCCAGTGCGGAGCATCTCGCGATTGAGTTCCCATCGGTTCAGGGGGCTGAGCCGCCAGTTAGGCTGGGCCAGGCAGCGCAGCAGCGCCAGCGAGTTGTCCGGGTTGACGATGACCGAGAACATGGCCATCGCGTCCTTGACCTCGGGGCTTTGAAAGTAGCTCACACCGCCTGAGGCGATGTAGGGGATGTGGGCGTCGCGCAGGCCCTCGGCGATGGGGTCCATCTCCTTGCGATTGCGGACCAGGACGGCGATCTCCTGGGGCAACGTCCCAGAGAGGATCAGACGGCTGATCCGCTCGGCGATCTCGGCCGCCTCATCACTGGCATTGGCGGCGCGCAGGATCTCCGGCCGCGCTCCCGAGGGGCGAACGGCCCGGATCGGCTTGATCTCGCGGTCGGAGGTACCCTCGATCACGCTCCGCGACACCGCCACGATCTCCGGGGTTGACCGCCGGTTCTCGGGCAGCTGGATCTCCACCCGCCCCGGGAAATCGTGTCGAAACCGGTTGATGTTGGCCCGGCTGGCGCCCCGGAACATGTAGATGGACTGGTCGTCGTCGGCGACCACCAGCACATTGCCCTTTCGGTTCCCGACTACGGCCTTGACCAGCTCGGCCTGGGCGCGGTTGGTGTCCTGGTACTCGTCCACCATGACGTAGCGGAAGCTGCGCACCCACTCTCGACACTCGGGGACGGTCTTCACCAGCTCAATCGCCCGCAACACGCAGTCGTCGTGGTCGATGAGACCACGCTGCTTGTGGACAGCCTCGATCCGGTCGTAGACACGGGCAACGTCGAGCTGCCGATCCTGGTCGGCACGCAGCCGGATCAGCCGGTTCTGGGCCTCCTCGAACTGGTCCTTGGCGTGCTCGAAGGTGTCGGAAGTGCGGCGCACCTCGCTGCTGGGACCCGCCACCGGGTTCCGTCGTCCCTCTGCCTTCAGTGCCGCCTCGAAGTCCTTTCGCGCGGCGTCCACCGCCTTGGTTGCAACCTCCAGGCTACGCTGGGCGCTGGTGGAGGCGCTGCGCAGGCCGGCGTGGTAGCGGGCGGGGGTGACCAGTTCCTGCTTGGCTCGCTGGATAATCTCACGGACGTCACGGACCGCGTCCAGCGGGACCGCCGGGTCGTACAGCGATTCGAGGGCGAGCTCTCGGAGCACGTCCAAGAGCAGGAGGTCCTGCTCGGTGTCCTCCACCACGCGCGGCGGGGCCCACCCCTTGCGCCACCCGAAGGTGCTGAGCAGACCGACCGCGAAGGCGTTGTAGGTGGTTAGCGTGTCGGCGTCACTGCCCCCCGGCTCGATCCGGTCCCTCACGCGATCGCGGAGCTGGACGGCCGCCTGGTTGTTGTAGGTGAGGACCAGCACCCGGTCCGGGGCCAGGTGGTGATCTCGGAGCAGCCGCAGATAGCGTTCGGTGATGACGAAGGTCTTGCCCGAGCCCGGAGCGGCCAGGACTAGGGCGGGGCCCTGCTCGTGGCCGATGGCGTCGAGCTGCTCCCGACTGGCGGGAAGCGGCGGTGTGGCCACCGGTTGGCTTGCCGCTCCCGCGGCAGCGTTCATAGCGGCAGGGTCCATGAAGGACAGCGCGGGTGCACTGCCGCCGGAACCCTGCACGCCCCCCGGACGTTCGGAGGGTTCGTTCGCCTTGTCCATCTCTTGGGTCTCAGTCATCTCGTGTTTCCCTTGCTCTGTCCCCGCTGCGGTCTCGGCGCTTGGTCGCCACCGCCCCAGGGTCGGTGACGGGGCCAACTCAAGGAGAGCACGGATCGGAATCCCTCCATAGCCCCCTCCACCCTGGTGGGTGAGGCAGTGCCCGGCGCCGTGCGTCCCGGCTACACTGGGGGCTGGCTACCGAGTGGGAAGCGGCTGAGGCGTGGCGGTCCAAAGGCCGGGGCCACAACGACGACCATCTCCTAGGCCCCACGCCCGCCGGGGCAGAATGGTGTGCCATTACCTGGTTCTCGGTGCGGCTCATGACGGCTCGGTGCGGAGACTATGACGGCCGGCCAATACGAAACAGCCATAAGCCGTTACACAGCAGCGCATCTTGAGCCCTGCCAGGATCACGACATACTCGACCATGAGGTCCGTTTCGCCGTCCTCACAAGGCAAATGGCCAATTACCTGCCCCGGTGTGTGCCATTGACCATGTCGCCCGATGCGCCGCGCCATTCCAGCGCCGACGGCTCTCTCGTCGCTCGCCTGGGCGGTCCGCGGCCGCCCTGCTCATCGACGCCGTGCCCGTTCTGGGTCGTGCGCTCAGGTGCCGACGGTCACGCGATGAGGCCACTCACGGTCAGGTGTTGAGGCCACTTGCGGTCACCTAATGGAGCCACTCTAATGGAGCCACTCGCGGTTACCTCATGAGGCCACCCTCCTGACCTCATCAGACGGCCCGGTGCCACAGCGACGATGGCCGGACCGAAAGCTCGAGAAGGGAGCGATGGCCGGCAGGAGATATCGAGGTGGCGGACGTGGCAGCAGTGCTCCAGCACTGTCAGACCGGACGCAGCCGGCGGCAGCTGGCCCGGAGCTTCGGCATGGGAGGAACCGGGTCGACCGGATCGTGGCGGCGGCCGAGGCGGCCGGCCTGGCGCCAGGTGGGCCGCCGCTCAGCCGGCCGGAGTGGGAGCGGCGAGTACCCGAGCTGTTCGCGGAGCGGGTGGTCCCGGCCATGGCAGCGCCGACCCAGGAGTTGGTGCGGTTCCATGCGACGATCGTCGAGAGGCTGGCGGCGAGCACGGTGACCACGGTGTGGCAGCGGTTGTGCGACGAGCAGGGGCTGACCGTGAGCCTGTCGACCTTTCGCCGCTACGTGCCTCCAGCTTCCTATCCGATAACGTCAACCGGTCCTCCACCGTCTGTGGATCCCGCGCGGCGTTCGTGATCAGTCTACGCAGTCGTGCTGCTCACCCAAGAGAAGGCCCCAGTCCAACGAAGACCGCGGCTAGCAAGCGTCCGCACTCCCCAGCAGTAGCCCTTCAGCGCCCTGGCCGAACAACTCGTCCACAGCATCTGGAACGGCCTTCAGCAACTCGGGGGGGAAGTCCACGTACACGTCTCCGGTAAACGTCTGCGTCTTGTGGCCGAGCTTCCGAGACAGCGCGGGCAGGGGGCCCCTGGCTGCGACCACGCCACTGGCGAAGTAGTGCCGCAGGGCATGAAAGGGCCTCCGCGGCAACTGTGCGGCCACCAGGCACTTCTGAAACGCCCGCCAAAGGGTCGACGCGCAGACCACCCCGGAATGCGACGTCGCAGACGGAAAACAGAGGCCCGACTGCGGCGCACGCCTTCTGGCCACGTCCCATGCCATGCCCTCCAGGGGAACGGTGCGTTCGCCCGCCGGCGTCTTCGGTGTCTCTCCGATGTAGGGACGCCCGAGCTCGTCGACTTTGACAGTCCGACTTACGCGCACCTGTCGGCGCGCGAGATCGAAGTCTTCTCCCCTCAGCGCCAGAATCTCGCCTTCTCGCATTCCTGTCCCGAGAGCCAGCCCGAACGCCAACTCATACCGATGCCCGCGAAACGCCTGTATGAGAAGATACCTCTCCTTCACAAACAGCGGTCGGCGGACCCTCCGCCTAGCGCTCCCGCCTACTTGACCAGTCATCGGACTTGCCGGGATCAACTTGCGCCGGACCGCCCACGCGAAGGCCGAACTAAGTACAAACGTCGCCTGCCGTCGCGTCGAGGGCGCCCACCCTTGGGCAACGGGACTTGTCAACCACTCGGCCACGACGTCCCTGGTTACGTGGCCGATCGGCAAGTCTCCGTCAGCAATCCGCAGGATGGCGGCAATCTGGGCGGCGCGGAGGTGCATGGTGGCCGGACTCACCACGCGGCTGGACTTCCAACTCTCCAGCATCTCCCGAAGAGTGCAGCCGCGACTGCGCACTGCGCCGGCACCTAGATCGCGGAACTTGGCGCCGACATTGGCCAAGGCTTCGTCCTGCGTTCGTCCGACGGCAGACAGCCTCAATGCTCCGATCCGAACCTGCACCCGCGTCTTGCCGCCCACCGTGCTCGACATCGAGCCGCTATGGTTCGGACGTCGGCCGAGCGCGGACTTGCGCTTGCCTTGCCGAGGCCGCCTAAGTGGCGGCTCGGCGGACATGGGCTCGGTCATTCCATTGCCTCCTCTGCTGGAAAGGCCACCTGGATCGCCCCGCGCAGAGCAATCTCCATCTCGTCCAGGTACGGCGCATACTGTTTTAGGGTCGTCGCCAGGTGCTCATGCCCGAGGTACCGCGACACGATCAGCGGTGGGACACCTCCCAGCAGCCACAGGGCGCCCGCCGTGCGGCGAAGGCCGTGCGCCCCAATGTAGGGCAGCCCGGCAGCTTCGCAGATACTCCGGAGCCGCAGACGAACATCGTTGGTACTGACGGGCCTCACTTGATCAAACGAGAAACAACATCCGCTCGGCTGGCTCATCTTGCCTGCGAGGCTCCGGATCAACGTCGGCATTGGCAACGTGCGGACTCCCGCGTCGGACTTTGGCGGCCCGATACCTCGGCGTTTTCGCGACCTTGTCTCAGTCTGGTCGATGGACAGCAGCCCCTCCTCGATGCCAAAGTGGGCCCAAGTGAGGGTACAGGCTTCACCAACACGCAGTCCCATCAGCAGCATCAAGGCGTAGAGGAGTTCGAAGCGGTCACCGGCGATGGCATCGACAAACTGCCTGGCTTCAGCAACGGTCCAGAAGCCTTGATGCCCGGCGGAACCTGCGATGGCGCGACCTGCGACGGGGTTGTCAGAGATCCAGTGGCGCTCCACTGCGACGTCGAGAGCCCCCGCCAGGATCCAAAGGGCGGCCTTCGCAGACGTTGATGCCCACCCCTTCTGAAGTTCGGTAATGACGCGGCCCACGGCTTCTTCGGTCAGGTCGGTCAACTCGACTTCCGGGTCAATGACCATCTCCAGCACGTTCTTGATCTGACTGGCATAGGTGGCGACCGTGCTTGGCCGGACTCTCGACCGCCTGGTCTCAAGCCAGTCAGCCAGGCAAGTGCCCAGCGTGACGGCACCCGGCCTTAGTCCCCGATAACGGGCCTGGTAGGCAGCCTTGGCCTCCGCCTTCGTCGCGCCCGTCGCCGAGATCCTCTTGCCATGCGGCCCTGGGCCCTGCGCGCGGTACCGCCTCCCAGCCTTATAGGTAGTGGGGAGCGGAACCAACGACGCCCTCTTTGTCACCATCCTTTCTCATAACCCCGTAAGTCGGCACCCTCGACGTCCGCACTTGCGCGGATCGCGCCTTGCCAGAGAGTGTGCGAGGGCGTCCTCGATCTCATCGCGCCCACGAGTCCATGACGCAACCATTCCTCCGCTCGGCGTCGACCTGACCGGTCCCGCGCTAACGCGGTTGCTACTTCAGATGATAGCCAGACTGTGCGCACGCGTCAAGTGCCTCATGGGGAAAATCTCGTTTATTGGTAAGGGAAATCCGGCGTCCGCGGGGACGCTCGATTGGCCGTCCGCGCGGACGCGCGACTTCTCGGAGGTTCGTAAAGCCAAGCGTCCGCAGGGACGCCGGACTGGCCAGTCGGGCATCACGCGATTTGGCTGGCCGGAGCTCGACACCCCTGCCTAGGCGGGTCACCAAGCGGCCGTCCCGTCGAACGGCCAACGCCCACAGGCTGAGTGGTGCGGACGATCCCGCTCTGCTCGTCCGGGCCCGCCGAGAACACCGAGGCGTTGCACTGGCCCGCCAGCCGCCTACGAGGTGCGCCCTCATCGCGAGCGTGTTCTCCTGAATCGCGCACCGGCGGCCGAACCAGACCTGTGGGGCATGAGTGAAAGCAACGGCCAAGGAGCCGCAGATGCGATCGGTTCACTAGTACTGTCTGCAATGAAGCGGCGCAGCGAATCCTCACTGTAACGAACCACCCGCCCGACCCGAGTTGCAGCGATTCGTCGCTCGGCGGTCAAGCGCTCGAGCAGGCGCGGGGACACGGCAAGTCGCGCGGCCGCCTCCTCGGTGGTCCAAAGGAGGCGCGGCGCCGGCCCTGCGGTCGCGGACTCTGTTCCGACGATGGGATCAGGCACGGCCGCCCGCTGGTCGGCCCAGGTAGCGATCGCGGGGATCTCCGGGCGGGCCGGTGCGCCCACGAGCGAGACCCGGTCCCCCAGTCGGCTATCCGTGGGATCCTTCATGTGATCCATGTCCTCCTCCTCTTGGTCCTATCGCTTTGCGATGACGGCGCCCCGTGACCAACTCGCCCGGTCGGGGTGGTGACCTCCTCACGGTCAGCTCAAGGGAAGCAAGATCCGGCCGAGCACCATAGAGCCGAGCGGCTGATCGGACTAAGTCCTGATAGGGTCGGTGGGCACTGTGGGGGCAGGAGCAAACCTCAGCGAATTGTCACCGGCTCATCAATCGTCCGCGCGGACAGTCAAACTGATCTCAGCACAGTTGTGCGCATGCCGCGGCGCACGGCAGATCGCGTTCAACGGCGGCGTTGGGGAACCTCTCGGCGGCTCTCGCGGCAGCCTTTGCCCCGCAACCCGGGCCGCATCGCAGGGAACGCCACCGACATCGAGAAGCCCGCCGAACCACTGTCATCGCGGCTATGGCCTTGGCGACGAGCCCGTTGGTTGGGCCAACGGAAAGGATCCTTGGTCTCCAGATCGCGCGTCACCCCGGGCATCTCGACACCACCTCCGCGGCGCACCAACACCAAGGCGGACGCACTCGGCCTTAGATTGACCACACCGTTGCCAATGTCCGTCTGCATCCCGCTCTCAAATGTCCGTCGGGATCCCGCCCTGAGGTGGAAAGGCCGTTGAGATCAGAACGCATCTTCCGAGCTGACCTGCGGCGCATAACTCTCACAAGTTGCTAAGGTCGCCCGTGTAGCAGGAGTGGCGAAGATCGCTTTCGCGGCAGGAGGTCTGCGAGGGGTTACGGTCCTATGACGCCACATAAGTCTTCTCGGGCATAGTCCTTGGTGAGCGCGATGAACGGCTCGGCACCCACGTGCAGAACGATCCCCGACGATTGCCACGTAGCACCAGGTGACAATGTCGTTCCTTAGGTAGACGTGGCGACCCGCTGACTGCTTCTATGGGAGTATGGACCGCACCGAAGAGGGGCCTCGCCAGTCTTTTCATCCGCTGGCAAGCTCGCCCCGGAGACGCACCGGGTCCGCGGTCGCCGCGCGGGCGAACGCCGGGCCGGACGCGCTTCCCACGGTGCGCCGCACCCTTCGGTGGGCGCCGGTAACGACCGAGTCGCCGCTGGTTTGCCACACGCCTCGGACCTACCTGGCCGCCTCGGCCCTCGGGGATCGTGCTCACATCGACTGCCGGACGCCGAGATGATCGTGACGCTCGACCCCGAACGGCTCCGCTACGAGATGGCGATCCGCAACCTGGACGGCGTGTCCCTCGCGCGGGCGGCGGGCGTCTCCGAGAACACGATCAGCCACGCCTTGCAGGGACATCGCGTCCGCAAGGGCACCCTTCGCCAGATCGCCTCGGGGCTGCTCACCTTCCCGGCCCTACGCATGGTTGAGGACCTGGTGGCGAAACCCGAGGCGGCAATCATGCTGACCGGCACCCGTCAGGAGCAGCGGCAACGTAGCGAGGCTCCGCGTTCCCCTGCCGGCAGCGCCTGAGGGCGTCAGCGTCCGCGGACCTCACCGCCGCGGGTTTCGTGGACCGGCAGCAGGTGGACGGCGCCAGCTGCATCGGCTCTGACCCGCCCGCTCTCCTCGATGCCGCCCCGGGTCCCTGACGGCAGGTCGGGCCAAAGCGGACCGCCCTAGAGTGGATCACCCCGAGGCGCGATGCCCGCCCTCGCTGGTCAGGGACCGCATCAGTGCCTCATGGGCGTCGGTGGGGGTCAGGTGCTGGTAGACCTGATCGATCATGGCGAGGCTGGTGTGGCCGACGATCTTGGCCACCAGGGTGGGCTGCATCCCCCGGCGCAGCTGCTCGGTAACGAAGCTGTGACGGAAGAGATGGGGGTAGACGCG
>Ga0181524_10002083_pt1 | contig 21434 bp, 14 predicted proteins | sample PEATcosm2014_Bin_34_FD_119761 | JGI IMG/M metagenome (GOLD analysis project Ga0181524, IMG submission 119761) | Peatland microbial communities from MTU Mesocosm Facility, Houghton, MI, USA - PEATcosm2014_Bin05_60_metaG | ecosystem: Environmental > Terrestrial > Soil > Wetlands > Peat | place... | reverse complement strand
GGCGGCGAACAGGGCGGCGGGGAATCGCTGGATGCCCGTATTGTATTCCTGCACCGCATTGTTGAAGAAGCGCCGCGCGGCGGCGATCTTGTTCTCCAGGTCGGTCAGCTCCGCCTGCAACTGCAGGAATTCGGCGTTTGCCTTGAGATCGGGATAGGCCTCGGAGAGGGCGAAAAGCTGGCGTAGCGCTCCCGAGAGCATGTTCTCGGCCGCCGCCTGTTGCGCCGGCCCCTGCGCGGCGACCGCCGCATTGCGCGCCTTGACGACCTCGTCGAGCGTGCCGCGCTCGTGCGCGGCGTAGCCCTTCACCGTCTCGACCAGATTGGGAATGAGGTCATGGCGCTGCCGCAGTTGCACGTCTACGTCGGCAAAAGCCTCGTTGACGCGTTGCCGCATGGAGACGAGGCCGTTGTAGACGCTGACCGCCCAAAGAACGACAACGACGATCACAGCAAGGAGAATAATGGTCGAGCTGCTCATGGAGACACTCCTTCGGCGCGATTGTTTCTTTGCCGGTCGTTTGAACGATCAAAAGTCGGCCGACGTTCACCGGATGGCGCCCTTGCCGATACCGAGAGTGCCGGTGTTGACCGACGTTGGCAAGACCGAAGCTTCTGGTCGAGAGCAGAGGCGCACTCACCGATTTAGTCGACGGCGATCGGCAAACGTGACAGAGCGCTGCGTTCTTTTCAAAAGGTCGTTGCGCCAGGCGCGTGACACCCGGCCGCGACTGGCTCGCCCGGCATCAAACGAGCCACGGCAGGAGGAGTGGAACCAGGATCGGGGTCACGGCTGTGATTTTGCACCGAAGGGGACCCCCGGCACGGTATGCCGTAATCGATTGAAATCACGAAAGAAACTGTCGTCCAAGAGGGGACCCGGTTGGATGCAAAACGGCGCCCCTGTTGGTGCTGATTTATAGTTAGAAATCAAGGCGTTGAGGCAATCTTATCCCGGGGGGTCCACTTCGGTTCAAATCCACAGTCTGCTTTGTCTGGACCGAGGCGAGCCCGGATCGCGTCGAGATCGTCGACCACCATTGAAAGAGCGTCTCATGCCCCGCCTGGGCGCCCACCCCGGCGAAGTCCTCGCCGAGGAATGTATGAAGCCCCTCGGCCTGTCGGCGAACGCCCTCGCCAAGGCGATCGGCGTTCCCGGCAACCGGATCAGCGATATCGTCCGCCGGCGGCGCGACGTCTCCGCCGACACGGCGATCCGGCTCGGGCGCTTCTTCGACGTCGACCCGCGATTCTGGCTGAACTTGCAGGCCGCTTACGACCTGTCGCGCGCCGAGAACGAGCGCGACTATTCCGGCCTGCGATCCCGCTCGGACGCCGCCGCGTGAGGCGGCGCAGCCCCGCTCAGCGCACCGCCTCGGCCCCCGCCGCGGCTTCCTCGAGGCGCACGCCGTAGCCCCAGAGCCGACGGATGTGGCGCAGCACCGGCTCGCGGCTCGTCTCGGCGAGCGGAACGCCGTCGCGCACGGCATGGCGCAGGATCAGCTCGCGGTCCCCTAAGAGGTCGACGTCGACGACCTGGATGTCCGGCTCGTTCGCGCCGACGTCGTAGTTCTCGGCCAGGACGCTGCGCACCCGGCGATAGCCGTCGGCGTCGTGGATGGCCTCGACGCGATATTTGGATTCGGCCGCCTTGTCGCCGAGCGCGAACAGCTTGAGCTTGCGGATCAGGTGCGGACTGAGGAACTGCCGCACGAACGACTCGTCGCGATAGTTGGCCCAGATGTCCTTCAGCGCGCCGCGCCAGTCGTCCCGCCCCGCCAGGTCGGGGAACCACTCGCGATCCTCCGGCGTCGGCGCGACGCAGATGCGCTGGATGTCGCACATCATGGCGAACCCGAGCGCGTAAGGGTTGAAACCGCTGAAATGGGGATCGTCGAAGGCGGGCTGATGGACGACGTTGGAATGGCTGTGCAGGATCTCCATCAGCGCGCCCTCGGAGATCAGGCCGTCATCGTAGAGGCGGTTGACGATGTGGTAGTGGACGAAGGTGGCGCAGCCCTCGTTCATCAGCTTGGTCTGCCGCTGGGGATAGAAATATTGCGCGACGTTGCGCACGATGCGCAACAGTTCGCGCTGCCAGGCTTCCAGCACCGGGCTGTTCTTCTCCAGGAAATAGAGCAGGTTCTCCTCGGGCAGGCGCAGGCGCTGCTTGCGCTCGCGCGCCTCCTGCTCGCTCAAGGTCGGCTCGCGCGCGTGCGCCGCGCCGGGAACGGTGCGCCAGAGATCGCAATAGCTCTCAGCCTCGTTCTTCAGGCGTTCGCGCCGACGGCTTTCGTACTCGCCCATCTTCAGCTTGGCGGCGCGCCGGTAGCGGAACACGCCCTGATTCATCAGCGCGTGCGCGGCGTCGAGCACCGATTCGACCGCTTCGACGCCGTGGCGCTCCTCGCATTCGGCGACGTAGCGCTTGGCGAAGTCGAGATAGTCCAGAATGCCCTCGGCGTCGGTCCATTGCTGGAAGAGATAGTTGTTCTTGAAAAAATGGTTGTGGCCGAACGCCGCGTGCGCCAGCACCAGCGTCTGCATCGCCATGGTGTTCTCTTCCATGTAGTAGCTGATGCACGGGCTGGCATTGATGACGATTTCGTAGGCGAGCGCCTGATAGCCCTTGCGGTACAGCGCCTCGTCGCGCACGAAGCGCTTGCCGTAGGACCAGTGGGAATACATCAGCGGCATGCCGACCGAGCAATAGGCGTCGAGCATCTGCTCGGCCGAAATGACCTCGATCTGGTTGGGAAACACGTCGAGGCCGAGATCGTTCAGCGCGATTGTCTGCACGGCTTCGTAGACGCGCCGCAGGGTCGGGAAGCTCCAGTCGGCGCCTTCGAACAGATGCGCCGGCGCGCCGGCGCGCGCCTCGGGGCTCGAGCGGATCACGGCGCGGCCCCTTTACGGCTCGCCTTGGCGAAGAGTTCGCGGAAGACGGGATAGATGTCGGCGCGCCCGTGAACCTGCTTCATCGCGAAATTGGGCGCGGAGGGCGCCAGCTCGGCGTAGCCGCGCCACAGCTCCTTGCCGCGCGTCGGGGCGGCGCGATCCTCGTCATCGCCGCGATCGGCGATCTCGATATAGGCGTAATACTGCGACCAAGGCAGGACGACGTCGCTCAGCAGCTCCAGGCAGCCCGCGGTGTCGCCGCCCGAGTTGTCGCCGTCGGAGGCCTGGGCGCAATAGATGTTCCAATCCGCGATCGGGTACCGCTTCTCGCGAATCTCGATCGCCTTCTTCAGCGCCGAGCTGACGACGGTGCCGCCAGTTTCCCGGCCGTAGAAGAATTCCTGCTCGTCGACTTCGGCCGCTTCGTGGGTATGGCGAATGAAGACGATCTCGACCCGCTCGTATTTGCGCTTGAGGAAGAGGTGCAGGAGAATGAAAAATCGCTTGGCGAGGTCCTTCTCGCGTTCGCCCATCGAGCCCGACACGTCCATCATGCAGACCATGACGGCCTTGGCGCGCGGCACGATCCTGGGGGTGAACCGGTTGTAGCGAACGTCGATCGGGTCGATGAAGGGAATCACCCGCCGCAGGCGTTTCAGCCGCTCGATCTCGGCGAAGAGTTCGGCGGTGCGCCGCCGTTCGGCGAAGCGGGGCGAATTTCTCTCCCGCAGCGCGGCCAGTTCCTCTTCGAGGCGCCGAATGTCGTCGGCGCTCGGGCGGCGCAGCGCCAGACGGCGGCTCAGACTGGTGCGCATGGTCCTGAGCACGTTGAGATTGGGGGTCGTGCCGTCGTTGGAATAGCCGGCGCGCCGGTATTCGCAGACTGTCGCGTCCTTCAGCGAGGCCTTGACGAGATCGGGAAGCTCGAGATCGTCGAACAAGATGTCGAGGAATTCGTCCTCGCTCAGCGCGAACGAGAACGCGTCCTCGCCGCCTCCCGAATCCGACCCGTCCCGCGGCGAACCGCCGCGGCCGCCCGGCGGCTTGTCGAGCTGATCGCCGGAGACGAACTCCTTGTTGCCGGGGAAAACGCGCTCGCGGTCGCCGCCGCTGTCGGAAAGATGGAATTGCGGCTCGCCGATCCCGTCCGAGGGAATCGACACCGAACCGCCCTTGGCGGCCTCGCCGATAGCGCGTTCGCGCACCGCCTTGTCGACGGCTTGCTTGATCTGCTCGCGCGTGCGGCGAAGGAAGCGTTGGCGATTGCCCAGGTTCTTGTCGCGCGGATTGAGGCGGCGATCGATGAACTGAGGCATTGCCCGTCCTCGCTCTTGTTCACCCGGCTTTGTTGACGCGCATGTACCACTCGACCAGGCGGCGAACCTGCCGCTCCGTGTAGCCGCGCGACGTCATCCGCTCGAGGAAGTCGGCGTGCTGCTTCTCGGTCTTGGAGTCCTGCTTGGCGCCGAAGCTGATGATCGGCAGCAGGTCCTCGACCTGGCTGAACATGCGCTTCTCGATCACCTCGCGGATCTTCTCGTAACTGGTCCAGGACGGATTGCGGCCCTGGTTGCTCGCCCGCGCGCGCAAAGCGAATTTGACGATCTCGTTGCGAAAATCCTTCGGGTTGGCGATGCCGGCCGGCTTCTCCGTCTTCGACAGTTCGGCGTCGAGAATCTGCCGGTCGAACACCTGACCGGTGTCGGGGTCCTTGTAATCCTGCTCTTCGATCCAGGCGTCGGCGTAGGCGATGTAGCGGTTGAACAGGTTCTGGCCGTATTCGCTGTAGGACTCGATATAGGCCTTCTGGATCTCGCGGCCGATGAATTCGGCGTAGCGCGGCGCCAGCATCGACTTGATGAAGTCGAGATAGCGCTCCTCGACGTCCTTGGGGTGCTGCTCGCGCTTGACCGCCTGCTCGAGCACGTACATCAGGTGCACCGGATCGGCGGCGATTTCCTCGTTGTCGTAGTTGAAGGTCTCGGAGAGCACCTTGAAGGCGAAGCGGGTCGAAATGCCGGACATGCCCTCGGAGACCCCGGCCGCCTCGCGATATTCCTGGATCGATTTCGCCTTGGGGTCGGTGTCCTTCAGGCTGTCGCCGTTGTAGACGCGCATCTTCGAGTAGAGCGGCGAGTTCTGGTGCTCCTTGATGCGCGAAAGGATGCAGAAGCGCGCGAGAATCTCCAACACCTCCGGCGCGCAGCGCGCCTTGGCGAGATCGCTGTTCTCGAGCAGCTTGGCGTAGATCATCGCTTCTTCGGTGACGCGCAGGCAGTAGGGCACCTTGACGACGCAAATGCGGTCGAGAAAGGCCTCGTTGTTGCGGTTGTTCTTGAACTGCTCCCATTCCGATTCGTTGGAATGGGCGAGGACGACGCCCTGGTACGGAAGCGCGCCGACATTCTCGGTGCCGGCGTAGTTGCCCTCCTGCGTCGCGGTCAGCAGGGGATGCAGAACCTTGATGGGCGCCTTGAACATCTCGACGAATTCGAGCAGCCCCTGCGTCGTGCGGTTGAGCCCGCCCGAATAGCTGTAGGCGTCGGGGTCGTGCTGCGAGAACATTTCGAGCTTGCGAATGTCGACCTTGCCGACCAGGGCGGAGATGTCCTGATTGTTCTCGTCGCCCGGCTCGGTCTTGGCGACCCCGATCTGGCGCAGCTTCGAGGGATACATCCTCACAACGGAGAATTTGGAGAGATCGCCGTCGAACTGATCGAGCCGCTTGGCCGCCCAGGGCGAGCAGATGCCGGTCAGGCGGCGCAGCGGAATGGCGTACCGGCTCTCCAGGACCGCGCCCATCGCCTCGGGGCGGAACAGGCCGAGCGGCGATTCGAAGACCGGACTGACCTCGTCGCCGGCGGCGAGCACGTAGATCGGCTGCGATTCCATCAATTGCTTCAGCCGTTCGGCGAGCGACGACTTGCCGCCGCCGACCGGGCCGAGCAGGTAGAGGATCTGCTTGCGCTCTTCGAGTCCCTGCGCGGCGTGCTGGAAATAGCTGACGACGCGCTGGATGGTGTCCTCCATGCCGAAGAAGCCGGCAAGGGTGGGATAGGTCTTGATCGTCCGGTTGAGGAAGATACGGCCGAGACGCTGATCCTTGCTGGTGTCGATCACCTTCGGCTCGCCGATCGCGGTCATCATCCGCTCGGGCGCCGTGGCGTACATCGAGGGATCGCTGCGGCAACCCTCGAGATAATCGGTCAGGCTCATCGCCTCGCGCCGCTCGCGCGCGTAGGCGGACGAGAACAGGCTGAAGATTTCGGCGCCTCTGCCCGAGGTGACGGAATGGGACTCGGCGGAGACGGATGGCGCGAACACATTCGCCGCTATGGCATTCATTGCGATCCTCCGGCGCGATTGGTTCTTTTTCCTTTGATTCCAATCTGATGTCGAATGGTTAACGAAGAGTTTACGCTTGTGTCAAATCGATACGCCATCGATGCCCTCCCGGATGGCGCGCGCGGAGCGCCGCGCCGAGGAGGCCCCCAGCGCCAAGCAAGTTCGGCGCCATGAGTCGGCGCCAACCTCGCACCGAGGACCGGGTCGCACGGGCGTGGGTCATTTTTGGGGCTCAACGTGGCTTTTGCACTGAATTCGAGGAGGAACGGGCGCGAAGCGGCCAGGCGACGAAGCCGAGCGGCCGTCGGTTCGCCAACTGTCGTTATGGCGGCGATTGTCGACGGTTTCTTCGGGCCTGATGGCGAACCCCGCGACTTCGCGTCGAACGGCGTCGCGCCAAAAGACGCGCCCACGCGATCTCGAACATGGCGAGGCGCGTCGACGGGAACGGTCGGCGCTACCCTTCCGTAACCTTTTCCGGGACATTTTCCGGCCCGGTCGGCCCACCGATAAAGTCTTAACCATTTCCTTTTAGAAGCGTTCAACCGATCGCGCGCATATCGAGACAAATTGTCCGTTCGGCCCGCCGCGCCGGCCGCGGCGACGCGCAAGCGTGCGATCGGCGTCGGCGCGCTTGCGCGATCCGCCGAGGACGGGTCTCGACGAAGAGCCCGCTCCTCCCCGCCCCGCGCGAGGCCGATCGGCCGGTCGTAGGTTTACGCGCCGCCCGCCGGCGACAACACACGTGAGTTGAGCCATGCCTTTTGCCTTCCCGCGCAAATTCCACGGCGACCGCCGCGGCAACGTCGCGATGATGTACGCCCTGGCCGTGCCGGTGCTGCTGTTCGGCGCCGGCCTGGCGATCGACTTCACCCATGCCGCGCAGGTGCGCACCGAGCTCAATGCGGCCGCCGACGCGGCGGTGCTGGCCGCCCTGACGCCGAGCATGATGCAGCAATCCAGCGCGACGGCGCAGACCGCCGCGCAAAACATGTTCAACGGTCAGATCGCCACCCTCACGTCGCTGGCGTCCGGAGACACGACCGTCACCATCACCATCGTCAATCCGAACAACAACCCGCTCGTCCGCAACGTCACGGTCGCCTACACCGCGCAGAACGAGAACATTTTCGCCAGCGTCCTCGGCGCTCCCACTTTTGCGCTCGCCGGCTCGTCGACGGCGAGCGCGTCGATGGCGGCCAACATCAATTTCTATCTGCTGCTCGACAATTCCCCGTCGATGGCCTTGCCGGCGACGGCGGCGGGCATCACCGAGATGGAGAACCTGACCCCGCAGCAGGGCAATTGCGCCTTCGCCTGCCATGAGGGAAGCACCAACAACGGCGATTCGGCCGGAAATCCGTGCCTGAAGGGCTCCACCTACTCGACCCCGACGCTCAACAGTTCCATGGGGAACGGCGGCAATACGTACTGCGCGACGAGCGCCGGCACGCAAATCGACGACTTCGCGCTGGCGCGCAAGAACAGCATCGAGTTGCGCCTCGACGCCCTCAACACGGGCATCGGCGATCTGATGACGGACGCCTACACCACCCAGCAGAACGCCGCTTCCATACCGCCGGTGTACCAGTTCGCCGCCTATACGATGGACTCGTCCTGGCAGATCGGCATGTCGAGCTCCAACAATTACAACAATCTGATGGCGATGACGACCAATTACGTTTCCGCGTGGACGGCCGCCTCGCCGAATTTCGGCGTCATGGAGTATTACGCCAACAACGACGAATGCGGCAACGCAGCGTGCACCAGCAACGGCGGCGGCGGCGACGTCGCCACCAGCTTCAGCAACGCGCTGGGCGCCATGAACACGCTGATGCCAAATCCCGGCCAAGGCACCAACGTGGCGGGAGACACGCCGCAGGAAGTGCTGTTCCTCGTCACCGACGGCGTCGAAGACGACACCAGCGGCTCGTGCAGCCAGCCGCTGACCGGTTCGCGGTGCCAGGCGCCGATCAACCCGGCCCTGTGCACGACGATCAAGAACCGCGGCATCCGCATCGCGGTTCTCTATACCGACTATTATCCGGTGACGTCGAACACCTGGTACGTCGACTGGGTCGAGCCGTTCAATGATGTGGCTCCGCCCACCAGCTCGCAGATCTACACGAACCTGCAGGCGTGCGCCTCGCCCGGCCTGTTCTACGACGCCGGGCTCGACAGCTCGAACCTCGGCCAGGATCTGCAGTCGCTGTTCAACACGGTCGTGCAAACCGCGCACTTGACGCAGTGACGGCTGGCGGACGAAGGCCTGGAAGGCGCGCCCCTTCCCCCCTCGCGGGGGAAGGTGTCATCGCGTCAGCGATGACGGATGAGGGGGGTCGCGCGGAGCGCGACGGCTCTGCATGTTCGACATGCGGAATAATCGCGACGGCAATGCACGGGTTCGCGGCGCATCGGCAAGTGAGCGGCTCCCGTCGAAGCCATCGCGCCATAGCCCGTCGAAAGACGGGCGTCTTTCGCCGCCCTATGGCGCGATCCCCCTCATCCGGCCTTCGCTCACGCGAAGGCCACCTTCCCCCGCAAGGGGGGAAGGGGCGCGCCTTAATGAGGCGTATCTGTCCGATCTCAACAATAGGATCTCGATTGCGTGATTGCCGCAGCCCGCCACGGACGGGTCGCCTACGGCGGCGGAGCCACTCGCCCAGTCGTGTCGGAGCTCGTCGAAAATTCGACGCGTCGAGGAGCCGTCGCCACAAGCCCGACGTCGGCATTGCCGCGCATCGCTCGCAATGAAACGACGGAGGCGCCGGTCGTTTTCCGGCCGGCGCTTCAGCTCGAGGGCGCCGTCCACGGCGTCACGCAATTCGAGCAGGTGATGCTCGTCGACTGGCGCGGGGTCAGATAGATCGAGCCGTACAGCGTGATCGGGCTCAGCGACATGTAGAAATTCAGCGGGGTGTAATTGTAATAGACTTCGCCGAGGACGAAGTAATTGCCGGCTTGTCCGGTTCCGATCGTGCCCGGCAGCGTGAGAACCTGGCCGGCGGCCCTCGCGGTCCCGCCGTTGTAGGGCTCGCTCCAGGTGACCGTGGCGGTGGTTCCGCTGGCGCCGACCAGCACCTGGGAAACCACCATCGTCATGTTGGAGGCCGAATAGGGCGTGAGGACCGAGGAGGCGGTCTGGAGAAGATTGTCGATCGCCGCTTCGGTCATCACCGAGGACCCGTGGCTGTAGAGCGTCGGCGTGGCCTGCGTGACGAGGTCGGTGACCGTGCGGGCGGTCATGGAGACCTTGCGGTTGATGGCGAAGCCTTCCGCTCCGTAGATGAGCAGCGCGAACATCAACAGCGCGCTCGGCAGGATCAAGGCGGCCTCGACGGCGCCCGTCCCGCGCGCGTCGTCGCGAAGCCCTCGCCACCGACGGATCGCCCGCCGGCGCCACGCAGAAATCCAACGCGGAGTTTCCATCATTGCGCCTCGACCATGAAGACCTGGGTGGACATCATGAGATGGGTGCCGTTGCCGAGATTGGCGAAATTGAAGCCGAGCGGCAGGCCGACGACCGGCCATTGATAGAGGACCTGGAGCACCGCGATCTGCCCCGGGGTCGGCAGCGTGTAAGGCAGGGTGTTGGCCAAGGTTCCGTTGGCGTTGAACGCCGGCGCGGCGGTGCTGATCGAGGTGGTCGAAGTCGCCGGCGCCAGGCTGACCATGATATTGGAGCACGTGAACAGCGCGCCGATGTTGTTGCAAACCGCCGACTGGAACTGCGCCGCGGTCATCGGCACCGTCTGGTTCGACGAGTTCGTCGTCGTCGCGTTGTTGGTGAGGACCATACGGGCGGCGTCCTCCGCCGCCGTCTCGAGATAGGCGTTGGCGAGATAGATGACCGCCGTCTGCGCCGTCCCGAAAATGAGCGCGATGAAGATCGGCGCGACGTAGACGAACTCGGTCGCCGGGCCGCCGTCCTGGCGACGCGCGAACGCCAGGCCGGCGCGAAGGCCGGCGCCGATGATCTTGCGTAAAGAACCCATGCGACCCGCAACCGAAAGCCATTGCCGAAGCCGGGACTGTGACAGGCAGGGATTACGGGGGGGTTACACCGAACGCCGAAATTCACTTGCATTCGACTGAAATCCCGTGCCGGCGACGATTCGCCGGGGGCGCGCGGCGGCATGACGCGGGGTTGACGAGGCGGGCGCCGCGCCGCACAACTCACCGCCCCGATCGAGACCACCATGCTCGCCACAGCCGCCGACCTCGTCGCCCTCCTCGACATCGAACCGATCGGCCCGGACCGCTACGTCGGCCGCTCCCCGAGCAATCGCTGGCCGCGGGTGTTCGGCGGTCAGGCGATCGCCCAGGCGCTCGTGGCCGCCGCGCGCACCGTCGAGGAGCGCGCCCCGCATTCCCTGCACGCCTATTTCATCCTTCCCGGCGATCCCGCCGAACCCATCCTGTTCGAAGTCGATCGTGTTCGCGACGGCCGCAGCTTCGCCACCCGGCGCGTCGTCGCCAGCCAGCGCGGCGAGGCGATTTTCGTGCTGGCGGCGTCTTTCCACATCGAGGAAGAGGGGCTCGAACACCAATTGCCGATGCCGCCCGCGCCCGAACCCGATCGACTCGTCGATCCCGTCGCGGCGATCGCGCTGCTCGGCGAAAAGGCGCAAAAGCGGTTTCAGGGCCTGCTCGAGCGCATTCGGCCGATCGAATTTCGCCCGCTCGATCTGGCGCGATACGTTCCGCCGGCCCCTGGAGTCGTTCGCGAGCCCACGCAATCGCTGTGGATCCGCATCGGCGGCGCGCTGCCGGACGACCCGGCGATTCATCGCGCCGCGCTCGCCTATCTCTCGGACATGACGTTGCTCGACACGGCGCTGGTCACGCACGGCCACACGATTTCGGACGGCCGTTTCCAGCTCGCCAGCCTGGATCACGCCTTGTGGCTCCACAGGCCGTTCCGCGCCGACGATTGGCTTCTCTATGTCCAGGACAGCCCGAACGCCCATGGCGCGCGCGTCCTGACGCGCGGCCTGCTCTACACCCGCGCCGGCGTGCTGGCCGCGACCGTCGTGCAAGAGGGACTGATCCGACCGGTCCGACCCAAGCCGACTGCTGAACAAGTTTTGGGCGCCTAAATTTTATTCATATAAATTCTTTATGCGCCGCCTGTCGCCGATTTGAGCCGGCGTCCCAGAAAATCATCCTATTTATCACGGCCTTACCCCTGCGCCGAGGCGTGGCACACGCCTTGTAAGGGTGGCGGCGAGGACGCTTCATCGAGCGTTCGGTCGACATTGCACGAGGGGCGACGCGTTTCATTTTCGATGCGCGCCGCGCCCTCCAAAATGGGGCGAGGCACATGAAAATTATAATGGCAGTCATTAAGCCGTTCAAACTCGAGGAGGTGCGCGACGCGCTGACCTCCATCGGGGTGCACGGTCTGACGGTGACGGAAGTGAAGGGCTATGGCCGCCAGAAGGGCCATACCGAAATTTATCGCGGCGCCGAATACGCGGTCAGCTTCCTGCCGAAGCTGAAAATCGAGGTCGCGGTCAACGCCGAACTCGTCGACAAAGTGGTCGACGCGATCGTCGCCGCGGCGCGCACCGGCCAGATCGGCGACGGCAAGATCTTTGTCTACAGCCTCGACTCGGCCGTCCGCATTCGCACCGGCGAAAAGGACAAGGACGCTCTGTGAGCGCGGCCCCATCTCATTTCAATCGGAGTCTCGAACAATGAAACTGTCTCGGTTTTTTGCCGGCCTGGCGCCGGCGCTGGCGATCGCCGCCCTGGTCGGCTTCGCCGCACCCGCCCCGTCGCGGGCGGACGACGCGCCCGCCGCGGCCGCCACGCCCGCGGCTGCGCCCGCCGCCGCCGCTCCCGCGGCCACCGCTCCCGCGACCGCCGCCAAGCCGGCTCCGCCGCCGATTCCCGCTTGCGCCGCGGCCGTCGCGGCCATCGACGCCACCGACAAATATGCGGCCGTCCCGGCCGTCCCCGCCGTCATGACGAACTGCACGCCCTCGGGCGGCGACACCGCGTGGATGCTGACCTCCGTCGCTCTCGTGCTCATGATGACCATCCCGGGCCTCGGCCTGTTCTACGGCGGCATGGTCCGCAAGAAGAACGTCGGCGACACGGTCATGACGAGCTTCGCGATCACGGCGCTGGTCACCGTTCTCTACGCGGTGGTCACCTACAGCCTGTCGTTCACCTCCGGCGGAGCGTTCATCGGCGGCTTCAGCCGGGCGTTCCTGCAAAACATCCTGAGCGACGTGAACAACGGCGGCATCGGCAATCCGAACAGCCTCGCGCCGACGATCCCCGAGACCGTCTACATGTGCTTCCAGATGACGTTCGCGATCATCACCCCGGCCCTGATCGCCGGCGCCTTCGCCGAACGCATGAAGTTCTCGGCGATGCTGTGGTTCATCGGCCTGTGGGCGATCCTCGTCTACGCGCCGATCGCGCATTGGGTCTGGGGCCCGGACGGCATGTTCTCGACCGCCAACGTCGACGACAAGGGCAACTTCACGGGTTGGAAGGTCGTGCTCGACTTCGCCGGCGGCACGGTCGTGCACATCAACGCGGGCGTCGCCGGCCTGATGTGCGCTCTCATGCTCGGCAAGCGTCGCGACACCGGCCCCGGCCACAACATGGTCTACACCTTCATCGGCGCGGGCCTCTTGTGGGTCGGCTGGTTCGGCTTCAACGCCGGTTCTGCGGTGAGCGCGGGCGTGCAGGCGGGCATGGCGATGACCGTCACCCAGATCGCCACCGCCGTCGCGGCGCTGACCTGGATGTTCGTGGAATGGGCGCACCGCGGCAAGCCGACCGTCATCGGCATCTGCTCGGGCGCCGTCGCCGGCCTCGTCGCCATCACCCCGGCCTCGGGTTATGTCGGCCCGATCGGCGCGATGGTGATCGGCGTCGCCTGCGGCGTCGGCTGCTACCTCGGCGCCACCGCGCTCAAGCACGCCTTCGGCTATGACGACGCGCTCGACTGCTTCGGCGTCCACGGCGTCGGCGGCGTCATCGGCGCGATCCTGACCGGCGTCTTCGCGATCAACCAGTACAGCGGCCACTCCGGCCTCATCGAGGGCAATCCGGGCCAGGTGATCAACCAGCTCATCGGCATCGGCACCGTCATCGTCTACGACGGGATCGTCTCGCTGATTATCCTCAAGGTCATCGACGTGGTGATCGGCCTGCGGGTCAGCGACGAAGTCGAACGCGACGGCCTCGACCTCGCATTGCACGGCGAAGTCGTGCAGTGAGCCCAATCGGATCCGGCGGCCTCGCGCCGCCGGTTCCCCTTCCTTTCCTCCCCGCCTTGGACGCCCCGTTGGGCGTCCATTTTTTTGCTCTCGGACGCGGCGGCGCGAAAAGCGTTAAGGTTAGGCCGACATTAACTCGGTCGGCCTAGCCTTGGCACCCGAGCGGCGTGCGACGCCGCGGGTTCGGCCGAGCGGTTGAGTCTCATGCGTACGACGACGTTCACGTTCCTCGACTATCTGCCCGATCCGCTGCGCGAAATGCCGAAGCGGCGGGCGGCCGAACTGATCGGCGTCTGCGTCCTGGCGAGCCTCGCCGCCGCCTGCGCCACGCTGCTGACCTGGTCGGTCGCCGACCCCAGCCTCGATCACGCCACGGCGACGCCGGTCCACAATCTCCTCGGCCGCCCCGGCGCGATCGTCGCCGATGTCGCCATGCAGTTTTTCGGGCTCGCCTGCGTCGCCGCGCTCATTGCGCCCGCGTTCTGGGGATGGAGACTCGTCACGCAGAAGCGCCTCGATCGGGTCAGGAGCAAGCTCTTGCTCTGGCTCGTGGGTTCGACCTTGGCGGCCGGATGCGCTTCCCTCTTGCCTGCGCCGGCGAGCTGGCCGTTGCCCACCGGCTTGGGCGGCGTCGTCGGCGACGCCGTGCTGTGGGCGCCGCGCCATCTTCTCGCAGGCTCCGCGGTCGGCATGGCGCTCGCCACGCTGACGTTGACCGGCCTGACCATCCTCGCCCTGACCGCCGCGGCGGGATATCACTTGATTCCCGCCGCCGCCGACGACGACGCGCCGTCGGCCAAGGCCGTCCCGACGCGCCGCGCGAGCGAGGCCGCCGACAACGACGACGACGACAGCGACGGCGAGCCGGGCCTCGGGCTCGTCTCGCTCGGCGCCGTGATCCACACCGCGCTGAGCCTCAGAAGCGCGCTGCGCCGCCTGTTCGCCCCCAAGACGCCGCGCGCCGCGGCCTCCGGCCCGACGCCGCGCGCGCCCTGGCTCGGCCGCGAAAGCGGCGACTTCGCCGTCGACCTCGCCGCTTTCGCGCCGCGATCGGGCGCGCGCGCCGACCCGCCGATGACCCGCCCGGGCGCGCCCGCGGCCGGCGCGCCGCCCCTCGCCGGCCCCGCCGCGGCGCCCTCGCGCGTCGCCGCGCCGGCCGGCGCGCTCAAGGCCGGACGGCGCGCGACGAGCGAGGCGCAGCTCTCGCTGCTCGACCGCGACGCCTACCTGCTGCCGCCGCTCGCCATGCTCGCCGAGCCCAAGAAGCTCGTCGCCTCGAAGATCTCCGAAGACGCGCTGGAGCAGAACGCGCGGCTGCTGGAGGGCGTGCTCGACGATTTCGGCGTCAAGGGCGAAATCATCAACGTGCGCCCCGGCCCGGTTGTCACGCTCTACGAGCTCGAGCCCGCGCCCGGCATCAAGTCCTCGCGCGTGATCGGCCTGGCCGACGACATCGCGCGCTCGATGTCGGCGATCTCGGCGCGCGTCGCCGTCGTCCAGGGGCGCAACGTCATCGGCATCGAACTGCCCAACCAGCGGCGCGAAACGGTGTTCTTGCGCGAATTGCTGGCGAGCCAGGATTTCGAGAAGTCCAAGCACCGCCTCGCCATCGCGCTCGGCAAGACGATCGGCGGCGAGCCGGTGATCGTCGATCTCGCGCGCATGCCGCACCTGTTGGTCGCCGGCACCACCGGCTCGGGCAAGTCGGTGGCGATCAACACCATGGTGATGAGCCTGCTCTATCGGCTCAGGCCCGAGCAGTGCCGGCTCATCATGGTCGACCCGAAGATGCTGGAGCTTTCCGTCTACGACGGCATCCCGCACCTGCTCACCCCCGTCGTCACCGATCCCAAGAAGGCGGTGGTCGCGCTCAAATGGGCGGTGCGCGAAATGGAGGAGCGCTACAAGAAGATGTCGAAGCTGGGCGTGCGCAACATCGACGGCTTCAACGCGCGCGTCGCCGAGGCGAACGCCAAGGGCGAGGCGATCACCCGCACCGTGCAGACCGGCTTCGACCGCGAGACCGGCGAGGCGATCTACGAGCAGGAGGAGATGGAGCTCTCCGAGCTGCCCTACATCGTCGTCTTCGTCGACGAAATGGCCGACCTGATGATGGTCGCCGGCAAGGACATCGAAGGCGCGGTCCAGCGCCTGGCGCAGATGGCGCGCGCCGCCGGCATCCACATCATCACCGCCACCCAGCGCCCATCGGTCGACGTCATCACGGGCACCATCAAGGCCAACTTCCCCACCCGCATCTCGTTCCAGGTGACCAGCAAGATCGACAGCCGCACGATCCTCGGCGAACAAGGCGCCGAGCAACTGCTCGGCCAGGGCGACATGCTGTACATGGCGGGCGGCGGCCGCATCTCGCGCGTGCACGGCCCCTTCGTCTCCGACGCAGAGGTGGAAAGAGTCGTCGCCCATCTCAAGGCGCAGGGCCAGCCGGAGTACCTGACCGCGATCACCGAGGAGGACGCTTCCGACGACGAGGACGTCGAGCCCGCGCCGGCCGGCTCGCTCGGCTCGATGGACGCCGAGGAGGCGGGCGACTACTACGACCGCGCCGTCAACATCGTGCTGCGCGACCGCAAATGCTCGACGAGCTACATCCAGCGCCGCCTCTCCGTCGGCTACAACAAGGCCGCCTCGCTGGTCGAGCGCATGGAGGACGAGGGCGTCGTCGGCCCGGCCAACCACGCGGGAAAACGCGAAATTTTGATCGGCAACGGGGTGGACCGCGGGGCGTTCGCGGACGACGAGGACGAGTGAGGCGGCGGCCCCCTTCCCCCTTGCGGGGGAAGGTCCGCCCGCCCAACCGCGGCGCCGTTCCCAATTGCAAGATTGCGCTATGCGTGGAGCGCGCCTTTGCTCTACCCTCGTTCGCCGGACGCGGCGCGAACGCTCGGGTTCTTCCGGGCGCGAGCGCCGCCGGCGACGAGACGAGCGGAAGGGACGCGGATGAGCGGGGAAGTCGAGGGCGTCGTTCGACGCGCCAGGGAACAGAGCATCGGCGATCTGCTGCGCCGTTCGGCGCGGCGCTTGCCGAACCGGACGGCGATCCGCTGCGGCGACACGGTCTGGAGCTATGCGCAACTCGACGCGCTGTGCAATCGGCTCGGCCGCGGCCTGATCGGGCTCGGCGTCGCCAAGGGCGACCGGGTCGCGGTGCTCGCGCGCAACTCGCACGCGTTCGTGGCGATGCGTTTCGCCATCGCCCGGATCGGCGCGGTGCTGGCGCCGATCAACTTCATGCTGAACCCGGAAGAAATCCGTTTCATCCTCGCCAGTTCGGGCGCGACGATCCTCGCGGTCGGCCCCGAATTCGTCGAGACCGGGCGGGCGGCGGCCGCGACGGGCTGCGCGGTGCGCGGCTTCGTCTGGCTGCCTGGGGAGGAGCCGTCCGAACCGCCGGCCGACATCACGACGTTCGACGATCTCCTGGTCGCCGACGCCTCCGAGCCGGGGATAGCGGTCGACGGCAGGGACCTGGCGCAGATCATCTACACCAGCGGCACCGAATCCCTGCCCAAGGGCGCGATGCTCACGCACGAAGCGGTCATGTGGCAGTACGTGAGCTGCATCATCGACGGCGGCATGGCGGACGACGATCTGGTGCTGCACGCGCTGCCTCTCTATCACTGCGCGCAGCTCGACGTTTTCCTCGGCCCGGCGATCTATCTGGGCGCGACCAGCGTCGTCACCGCCAAGCCGACCGCCGATTCGATCCTGTCGCTGATCGAAGCGCACGGCGTGACGTCCTTCTTCGCCCCGCCGACGGTCTGGATCGGCTTGCTGCGCTCGCCCGCCTTCGAGCGGACCAATCTTTCGAGCCTGCGCAAAGGCTATTACGGCGCCTCGATCATGCCGGTCGAGGTTCTGCTCGAGCTGCAGCGCCGGCTGCCGCAGGTGCGGCTGTGGAACTTCTACGGCCAGACCGAAATCGCGCCGCTCGCCACCGTGCTGAAGCCCGAGGATCAGTTGCGCAAGGCCGGATCGGCGGGCAGGCCCGCCCTCAACGTCGAGACCCGCGTGGTCAACGCCGCGATGGAGGACGTTTCCCCCGGCGAGATCGGCGAGATCGTCCATCGCTCGCCGCACCTCTTGTCGGGCTATTACGGCGCCCCGGACAAGACGGCGGCGGCTTTCGCCGGCGGCTGGTTCCACAGCGGCGATCTCGCCACCGTCGACGACGAGGGCTACGTCACCGTCGTCGATCGCCTGAAGGACATGATCAAGACCGGCGGCGAGAACGTCGCCAGCCGCGAGGTCGAGGAGGCGATCTATCGTCTGCCGCAAGTCTCGGAAGTGGCGGTGGTCGGCCTTCCCGACCCGCGCTGGATCGAGGCGGTCGCGGCGGTCGTCGTCGTCAAGGCGGGCCAGACGCTCGCCGCCGAGGCCGTGATCGAACATTGCGCGCGGTCGATGGCCCATTTCAAGGTCCCCAAACGCGTCGTGTTCGTCGACCATCTGCCGAGAAACCCGAGCGGCAAGCTGCTCAAGCGCGAATTGCGCCAGCGCTACGCGCGCGACGCGCCGGCTGCGGAATTGGGCGCCGGGCGTTCCGCGGGCTGAGCCGGGGCGGAAAATGCGCCGCCGGCGCACATTCACAAAATTGGCGCAAGCGGCTGGCGCCGGGCTAAGGTATGCGCACATCTCTGCGCCGCTTGCGGCCAATCTCCGGGCCCCTCACCCTGCCTCTCCCCGCGAGCGGGGAGAGGGGAGGAAAGGCGCCGCCGCGCCCCTCTCCCCGCTCGCGGGCTACGGTATGCACACAAATGGAATTCCCTTTGTGCGTCAGATCGATACGCCTCATGAAGTCGCGCCCCCTTCCCCCTTGCGGGGGAAGGGGGCGCGCCGCCGCCGAGATGTGTGCATACCGTAGCGCTCGCGGGGAGAGGCAGGGTGAGGGGCTGGGGGAGTTTCCGCTCTGGCGCCGAGATCTGTGCACACCATCGCCTCGTAGGGGAAGCAGCGCGAGGCTGAGGGGCGAGCAAGAATTGCGCATTTGCGGCGCGACGCGTTACAAGTCGTCATGACCGCCCTGCCCCCGCCCCTCTTCGCCGAGATCGCCGCGCGCTTCGAATCGCAGCGGCGCGCCTTCGCGGCCGACCCGAATCCGGACTGGAAGACCCGCATCGACCGGCTGAGCCGGCTCATCGCCCTCATCGAGCAGAACGAGGACGCCTTCGTCGCCGCGGTCAATGACGACTTCGGCCATCGCGCCGCGCAGGAAACCCGGCTCGCCGAGCTTTTCGTCGTCCGCGCGGGCGTCCGGCACGCCCGGCGGCGGCTGAAGCGGTGGATGCGCAACCGCATCGTCGCCACCGATCTGCACTTCCTTCCCGGACGCAATCGCCTGGCGCCGCAGCCGCTCGGCGTCGTCGGCGTCGTCTCGCCCTGGAACTACCCCATCCAATTGTCGCTCGGCCCGGCCCTCGCGGCTCTGGCGGCGGGCAATCGGGTGATGATGAAGCCGTCCGAACTGACGCCGCGCACCTCGGCGCTGCTCGAGAAGCTGGCGGCGGCTCATTTCGACGCCGACGAACTCAGCGTCGTCAACGGCGACGCGGAGACCGGCAAGGCTTTCGTCAGCCTGCCCTTCGACCACCTCGTCTTCACCGGCTCCACCGCCGTCGGGCGACAGGTGGCCCTCGCCGCCGCCGCCAATCTCACGCCGGCGACTTTGGAGCTCGGCGGCAAATCGCCGGCGATCTTCGACGCCTCGTGCGACATGGCGGCCGCCTGCCGGCGCCTCGCCTACGGCAAGCTGCTCAACTCCGGCCAGACCTGCATCGCGCCCGACTATCTCATGGTCCCCAAGGGACAGGCGCGCGCCGCCGCCGATCTGATCGCCCAGGCGATGGCGCGGATGTATCCGACGCTGGCCTCGAACCGCGACTACACCGCGATCGTCAGCGAGCGCCACCGCCAACGCTTGCTCGCGTTGGTGCAAGAGGCGCGCGCGGCCGGCGCCGAGATCATCGAGGTCAACCCCGCCGGCGAGGCGTTCGACGCGGCGGGCCGCAAGCTGGCGCCGACGCTGGTGATCGGCGCTCCCGAAACGACGCGCCTGATGCGCGAAGAGATTTTCGGGCCGGTGCTGCCGATCGTGGAATACGACCGGCTCGACGACGCCGTCGCGACCGTCAACCGGGGCGACAGGCCGCTGGCCCTCTACTGGTTCGGCCGCGATGCGGCGCGGCGCGATCGCGTGCTGCGCGAGACCATCGCCGGCGGCGTGACCGTGAACGATTGCATGTTGCACCTCGTCCAGGAAGAGCAGCCGTTCGGCGGCGTCGGGGCGAGCGGCATGGGCGCCTACCACGGCGAATGGGGCTTTCGCACCTTCAGCAAATTGAAGCCGGTCTTCCATCAGGCGCGCTGGAACGCGGTGGGACTGCTCCAGCCGCCCTATGGCAAGACCTTCGACTGGCTGCTGCGCGCGCTCAAGCTCATCACCTGAACGCGACGGGGCGGACGGCGCCGCGGCGGAGTGGCAAGCAAAGTCAGCCGATTCCCGCAACGCCGGCCCGACCCGGGCTGGCCAATCTCAAGCAAGAGACGCCGCCTGCGGCGGCGCCGCGGTCATTTCCTGCTCGTATTGCGGCAATTCCGCCATGTCGGTCCACGCGCCGTCGCTGGCCTGATTGTCGGGAATGTCCGGGCCGAAGGGTTCGCCGTCGCGGCGCCACAGAGCGGCCCGCGCCTGCACCTTCAGGCCGTCCAGCGTCAAAGCTCGCGCGGTTTCGATCCTGCGCACGATCGTCGCGCAAGCCGCCTGCGCCGCCCTCGCGGCGGCCCCCGCCTCGGGCGTCTTCAGTCGCCTCGCCGCGATCAGCGTCCTGAGCTCGAATTGCCAGGCGGCCTCCAAAGCCTCGCCGTCCTCGAGCAGCCGCGCGTCCAGGTGTTGCGGCGGCGACGTGATCGCGCCGGTTCGGCCGCCGTCGCGCCGAGCGCCGAAGCGATCCATTCGCCGGGAGAGGGCGTCTTGGTTAAGGTGCGGGCGGCCGTAGACGGCCGGGTTCGACGCGCCAAAGCCCCATTCCGCCACCGCGAGGGAAATCTTAGTCATGTCTGTTCTCCCATTGTTAACTCTGCGAGCCGAGTGTTGCCGCAGCGGAACGGCTAGTCAACGTTGTATTTCGCAATAATAATGGTAGGATGAATATTATACTTAGACGACAATCGGCATTTGCGGCGGTAAATTCTTAATATAAACCTCTATACATCTCGTCGTCGTCAATTGTTTCATTCGAGCTGCGACGACCGCGGTGGGCGGCGCCTCGAACGGCGGCGTTGCGCCGCGTCGGCCGGCGTCGAAACCCCGGCCGAAGGGACGCACGGGGGATCGAGCCGGACAGGATTGCGGCGCGTCACGCCTTGACCGCGGCGCCACAATACGATCACAACGCCCTGTCATGGAGCGCCCCCCGCGCCGCCACTGCGTCTCTTGCCGACGAAAGCTCCGAGTTCATGACGATCCTTCGGCCCCTCGCCTGGTCGGCCCTCGCGCTCCTCGCCTTCGCGCGCCTCGCCTCGGCCGGCGACGCGCCGCTCGATCTCAAGCCGCCGCCGACGCCCCCGCCCAGGCCCGCCGCGCCCGCCGCCCCGGCCAAGGACGCGCCCAAGCCGGAATTGACCGCCGCCGAGGCGGTCGCCAAGGCCAACGCCTATCTCGACGGCGCGCGCGTGATGAGCGCGGACTTCGTGCAGATCGGGCCCGACGGCCAGCGTTCCGAGGGCCAGCTCTACGTCGAGCGGCCGGGCCGCATGCTGTTCCGCTTCGCCCCGCCCGCGCGCCTCGAAATCGTCGCCGACGGCCGCACGGTCGCGGTGCGCGACCAGAAGCTCGACACCCAGGATCTTTATTTCATCGCCCAGACGCCGCTGAAATTCCTGCTCGCCGACCATATCGACATCGCCAAGGACACCAGGGTCAAACGCGTGG
>Ga0181524_10002082_pt1 | contig 21442 bp, 21 predicted proteins | sample PEATcosm2014_Bin_34_FD_119761 | JGI IMG/M metagenome (GOLD analysis project Ga0181524, IMG submission 119761) | Peatland microbial communities from MTU Mesocosm Facility, Houghton, MI, USA - PEATcosm2014_Bin05_60_metaG | ecosystem: Environmental > Terrestrial > Soil > Wetlands > Peat | place... | reverse complement strand
TGCTGGCCGCCCTGCAGCCGCGGCCCGCAGGGCGGTACGTGGACGGCACGCTCGGCGGGGGCGGGCATGCGGACGCCATCCTGGCGGCCAGTTCGCCGACGGGCTGGCTCTATGGGTGCGATCGCGATGGCGCGGCAGTGGCAGCCGCCGGCCTGCGCCTGGGCCGGTTTGCCGGCCGCTTCGAGTTGCGCCAGGCCAGTTTTGCCGACCTGGCGGACTGGGTGTCGGCGGCCAGTTGCGAGGGCGTCCTGCTGGACCTTGGCCTGAGTTCGCCCCAATTGGACCGGGCCGAGCGGGGCTTCAGTTTTCAGCAGGACGGTCCTCTGGACATGCGGATGGATACGCGGCAGAGCCATACCGCAGCGGACCTGGTCAACCGCGCAGGCGCGGACGAGCTGGCAAGGCTGTTTTGGGAACTGGGCGGCGAGCGCCAGGCGCGAAGACTGGCCCGGGCCATCGTCGAGCACCGCGCTGAACGGCCCTTTCAGACCACGCGGTCGCTGGCCGAGGTGATCGAACAGGCCGCCCCACGCCGGGGGGCCAGGACCCACCCGGCGACTAAGGCCTTTCAGGCGCTGCGCATCGCAGTCAATGACGAGTTAGGCGCTTTGCGGCGCGGCCTGGACGCAGCTCTGAAGGTTTTGAAAGCCGGCGGACGGCTCGCGGTCATCACGTTTCATTCGCTCGAGGACCGCATAGCCAAGGAATTCGGCCGGACGCGGGCCAGGAATTATACGTTCACAGGTCCGGAGGACGTGCCGGAGTTGCGGCAGCCTTGCGCGCCCGAACTGAGGGTGCTCACGCGCAAGGCCATTAAGCCGGGCGCGGCGGAATTGGCGGACAACCCGCGCAGCCGCAGCGCGCAGTTGCGGGTAATGGAGAAGATTTGAATGGCGCGAAATCGTAAACACGGTTCGTCGGAAATCCGGTTTGGGCCGGCGCTCAAGGCCTTGGTGCTCTGCCTGCTGATAGCGGGAGCGGGGGTGGGCTACGTTTGGCAGAAAGAACAGATCGACCGCTTGAGCCGGCAGATCGATGAGCGTGGAGTGAGGCTGGACAAGTTAATCAAGGAAAATGAAAACCGGAAATGGCTGCTGGCCGACTTGCGCTCCCTGGCCTCAGTGGAAGCGCGGATCAAGGAACTGAACCTGGGTTTGGTTCAGCCCGACCCCACGCAGATTTGGCACCTGGCCGAGCCGCCGCGCGAGCCGCCCAAGCCGCCATCTCGAGAGCCGCGCTACGCTGCCCAGAATGTCCGCCCCCCGGCTGCGACCGGGGCAAAAAACTGATGAGCCCATAACCCGACTTTTTTGCCGCCGCCCGTGACGCCATCGGATGAGGAACCGATCGCCGCGGGCGGCCGGCAAGTTGAATCAGAACGATGCAATCCGAATTGCAGGAAAACAGAGTGCTTTTGCCGCCGCCCGTGACGCCATCGGATGAGGAACCGATCGCCGCGGGCGGCCGGCAGCTTTATCCGCGGTGCGGGCCGCCGCGAGCGGTCGGCTGAATATGGCCAAACGAATCAAGTTGCGCAGACTGGTCTTGATGGCAATGGTGCTGTCGCTGGCCTTTGGGGGCTTGGGTTATCGCTTGGTGGACCTGCAGGTCCGCCGGCATGACGAGTTCAGCGCCAAGGCACTGCGCAATACCCTGCGCACCTTCGTCATCGAACCGCGCAGGGGGGACATCCTGGATGCGAAGGGCAACCTCCTGGCCACCACCGAGCAGGTCAAGACCGTGTGCGCCAACCCCGACCTCATCGGCAACCTCCAAGGAGAAGTCGCTCGCGCCCTTGCGCCGTTGCTGCAAGAAAGTGAAGCCGCCCTTTGCCAGCGGCTCACGCCCCGGACGCACCTCAATCCACAAGGCCAGACTGTCACTAACCAGTTCATCGAACTCAAACACAAGGTCAAACTGGAGACCTGGGAGAAGATCCAGCAGACAATGGGCAATCTGAGCTTTGGGGTGAACTGGACCAATCTGACATGGTCGCAACGGGCCTTTTATCACAACCTGCGAACCAAGGCGGTTTTTGCCCAGAACGACACGCTGCGCTTTTATCCCAACCAGACTCTGGCGGCGCACATCCTGGGCTATGCCTCGAGCGAACCGCGTGAAGTGGGCGGCGTTACCATTAATCAGATTGCCGGCCAGGACGGGCTGGAACAGTTCTTTGACACTCAGCTTGCGGGCGTGCAGGGCTGGCGGCTCACCGAGACGGATCTGCTCCGGCGCGAGTTGGTGAAATGGCGCGAGCAGAACGTCGAGCCTCGGGACGGTTTCAACCTGTTCCTGACGATTGACTCGGTGATACAGCGCATCCTCGAAACCGCCCTGGCCGAGGGGATGGAGAAGCATGCGCCCATCAGCATCTCGGGCATTGTGGCGCGCCCGCGCACAGGCGAAATCCTGGCCATGGCGACGCTGCCCACCTTCGATCCGAACAACCCTGGCGCTGCGTCGCCGGAGGCCCGGCGCAACCGGGTCGTCGCTGATATCGCGGAGCCTGGCTCCACCTTCAAAATCGTCGTGGTGTCCGGCGCGCTCAACGAAGGGGTCGTCGGTTTGAGCGATACCTTTGACTGCCAGCACGGCATCTTCCATTACGCGGGCCGGACACTTCACGATCACGGGTCGTACGACGTCCTGACCGTGGAACAGATCATCACCAAGTCCTCGAACATCGGCGCCGCCCTCATCGGCATCAAGCTGGGTCCCGAGCGGCTTTATGATTATATTCAAAGGTTTGGTTTTGGCGTTGCCACCGGCGCGCCGCTGCCGGGCGAAGTCAGCGCCCGCCCATTTGTCAGGCCGGTCAAGCACTGGAGCAAAGTTTCGATTGCGCAGATTCCAATGGGCCAGGGCATTTCGGTGACGCGCCTGCAGATGACCATGGCCCTGTGCGCCATTGCCAATAACGGCCTGCTGATGCGCCCCATGCTCGTGGACCGGCTCGAAGACCGCAATCACAACGTTGTGGCCAAGGACTTCCCCCGGCGTGTCCGCCAGGTCATGAGCCCCGCCGCCGCAAGGATGATGGTGACCGCTCTCAAAACCGTCGTCTCTCCGGAAGGCACCGCCCCCAAGGCCGCCCTCGACCATTACACCGTGGCCGGCAAGACCGGCACCGGCCAAAAAGTCGTCAATGGCACTTATGCTCACGACAAGTTCTTCGCCTCTTTCCAGGGATTCTTCCCGGCAGACAATCCCGAGCTATGCATTTCGATCAGCATGGATGAGCCAAAACACGGCTATTTCGGCGGTCAAACCGCAGCCCCGATCTTCAAGCAGGTTGCCGAACGCGCCGCCAGCTACCTCGGCATCCCCCCCGACCGCATCGAGGAGCCTGCCCTGCCTGAAGCCCAGGGTCTGAAAACGGCGGATGCGACCGGCAAGAATCCTCTTCCCAGGTGACGATGGATGCCCGTTCACTCAATTGGATTGCGGCTGCGTGCGGCGGCGAACTACTCACCGGTTCGCCTCAAACGCCGGTTTGCCGCGTCTGCTCCGATTCCCGCCTAATCCAGCCCGGCGACTTGTTCTTTGCCCTGCCGGGTGAGCGGTTCGACGGCCACGCCTTTCTGCTCGAGGCTGCGGGCAAAGGCGCCACAGCGGCTGTCGTGGCTCGAGGCCAGAGTCCGGACAGCCTGCCCAACTGCGCCCTCGTCGCCGTCAAGGACACTCGCCAGGCTCTGTGCCGCCTGGCGGCCCGTTACCGCCAGGACTTCTCCCTTCCGGTCGTCGCCGTAGCCGGTTCCAACGGCAAGACGACCACCAAGGATTTGCTGGCCTCGGTGCTGCGGCAGAAGTTTCCCACGCTCTCCAGCGAAGCCAGCTTCAACAACGAGATTGGAGTGCCGCTGACCTTGTTGCGCCTGGAGACCGCTCACCGCGCAGCCGTGCTCGAGGCGGGCACCAACCACCCGGGTGAACTGGCGCCGCTGCTCAAGCTCATCTCCCCGCGCCTGGGCGTCCTCACTTCCATCGGCCGCGAGCACCTCGAGTTCTTCGGAGACCTCCCTGGCGTGGCCCAGGAGGAGGGCTGGCTGGCCGAGTTGCTGCCCGCCGAGGGTGTTCTCTTCACCAACGGCGATTGCCCATGGACCAGTCTCATCGCGCGGCGAGGACCCGCCAGACTGGTGCGAGTCGGCTTTTCCGAAACCAACGACTGGCGCGCCGCCAACCTGCGCCCCGACAAACAAGGGGTGGCTTTTCGCGTCGAGGGGCCCCGGGCCGGCCTGGCTGGAGAGTTTCGCATCAACCTTGTCGGCCGGCACCAGGTCCTCAATGCCCTGTTGTCCATCGCCGTGGGCGGCGAACTGGGACTGGGACACGCTGAGATCAGCCAGGGCCTGGCTCAGTGCGAAGCCCCCAGGATGCGCCTCCAACTCTGGGAGCACAACGGCATCTCAGTCCTGGATGACGCCTACAACGCCAACGCCGATTCGATGCTCGCCGCCTTGCAGACCCTCCGGGAACTGCCTTGCAAAGGCCGGCGCGTGGCCGTCCTGGGCGACATGGCGGAATTAGGCGTCCACAGCGAAGCCGCTCACGAGGAAGTCGGGCGCCGGGTGGCCGAGTTGGGCATCGGCCAGCTCTTTGCAGTGGGCAAGATGGCCCCCCTGTTGGCCCGCGGCGCCCGTGGTGCGGGACTGAACCGCGTGCTCGAATTTGCCGATGTCGAGGGAGCGGGGCTGGCTTTGAGGCAATTCCTCAAGAACGGTGACCTGCTCCTGCTCAAGGCCTCGCGCGCCGCCAGGCTTGAACGAATCGCCCAGATGTTGCGCGGCAGCGATGCAACCAAGAGGAATTGATGTTCTATTATCTGGCCCATCAGATACTCGATGCCTCGGCTCACACCGCCTGGGCCAAGACGCTCGGCCCCTTGCGGCTATTCCTTTATATTACCTTTCGCATGGCCGGCGCCGCCGTCACGGCCCTGGTCTTGAGCTGGTGGCTGGCGCCCAAGGTCATCACCTGGCTCAGACAACTGAGGTTCGGCCAGGAGTACGCCGATATCGCAGCCGCCTCGGGCGGGATGACGGAGCGCGGCGCCAAAAAGCGGGGTACGCCGACAATGGGCGGCATTTTGATCGTCTTGGCGCTCAATCTGACGACCCTCCTGTGGGCCCGGTTCGACCCGCCGGGCGGCCCGTTGGTGCTGCTGGCCTTGTTTTCGGTCGTTGTCCTCTGCGGGCTGGGGTTCTATGACGATTACGCCAAGATCATCCAGCAGACCGGTGGCGGCGCTACCCCCAGCCTCAAACTCTGGATACAGTGCGCCCTGGCCCTGTTCATCGCGCTCTACCTCTGGCTGCAGCCCGCAACCACTCGCCTCATCTCCGACATTATGGTTCCCTTTTACAAGAAGCCGGTCGCTACGGGCGCCGGCCTCACGGGCGTGCTTCTGACTCTGCTGGTCATCATCGGCAGCTCCAATGCGGTGAATCTCACCGACGGCCTGGACGGCCTGGCGATTGGCTGCACGCTGATCGTGTCATTTGTCTTCGTGGTGGTGACCTACGCGGCCGGCAACATCAAGGCGGCCAGCTACCTCGAGATTCCATACGTGCCGGGCGCGGGCGAACTCACCGTGTTCTGCGCCGCCATGATCGGCGCCGGACTCGGCTTCCTGTGGTATAACTGCCATCCGGCCCAGGTCTTCATGGGCGACACCGGTTCCTTGGCCCTGGGCGGCGCGCTGGGAGTCATTGCCGTGCTCATTCATCAGCCCTTCCTCCTCGTCATCGCGGGCGGCGTCTTCGTCATGGAGGCCGTTTCAGTCATCCTCCAAACCGGCTGGTTTCGCTTTACGCGCATCCGTTACGGAACTGGCCGCCGCCTCTTTCTGATGGCCCCCATTCATCATCATTTCGAGAAAAAAGGCTGGACCGAATCGCAGGTCGTTACGCGCTTCTATATCCTGGGAGTCCTGTGCGCCGTCATGGCGCTGAGCACCTTGAAGATTAGGTAACCCAATGAGCAGACGAATCCTCTTTCGCCCTTGCATCCGCTGGCATTCGCTGTTAGAAGCTTGTGCCGGGGCGAAGAGAAATAATGCCCCGAACGATGTTGTTCTGACTTCACCGGTTTGTTCGGCTCTGACCAGACTCCCACACGCCGGCGGACGCTTTTTGCAGGAATTACGCGATACAACAAAAACAGACTGACCTCAACTAACACTAATGGCAATGCCCGCCCCGCTCAAAATGAACAATCAAAGCCCATTGATTCCACAAGGCTCCCTTCTGGAGCAAAAAAACAAGACCCGCGTCCGCGTCAAGATCGCCGTTATCTTTGTCCTGGCCCTTCATGGCATCGGCCTGCTGGCGCTGCTGATGCAGGGCTGCGGTCATGAAAATGCCGGGACCTCCGGCTCAGGTTCTGCCAACTCGAACTCCACCGCGGCAACCGCGCCGGAGTCGCCCCCGGCCAATCCGGCCCCCGGCTTTGCGGGCGCCAGCAACGCGGCGCCGGAGGCGACCTCGACCACCTCGAATGCCGTCGGCCCCTCTGCCGCCGCCGCCCCAACCAATCAGGCTCAAGCGCCCCAACCACCTGAGGGCGCCAATCCGAGCGCCTCCGCGCCGCAGCTTGGCGTCAGCGAATACAAGGTCGTCAAAGACGACACCCTCTCCAAGATCGCCAGAAATCACCACGTCGGCCTTCCAGCGCTGGTGGCTGCGAATCCCGGTGTGGATTCCAAGAGGCTCAAGATCGACCAGACAATCCACATCCCGGCGCCGACGGCCGCGGCCCCTGCTCCTTCCGCCTCCGCGGCCGCGGCGGGCGCGATGACGGAAGGCGCGGACGGCCAACAAGTCTATACCGTCAAATCCAACGACACCTTGATCAAGATCGCCCACCAGTTCGGCCTTAAGGTCAAAGCCCTCCGCGCCGCCAACCTTCTCAAGACCGACAAAATCCGAGTAGGCCAAAAGCTCAAAATCCCCGCAAAGACCGCCGCCAACGCGGAGACGGGGCCGGCGCCGGCTGCAACAGGCTCGTCGAGCAACCCGGCCGCGCCCTCTGGACGGTAATCACCAACTCACATTGAAGCCGGCCCCTTGCGGGCTGGCCACAGGCCGATCGGGCGGGCGAGATTTGCGATGAAAGTGGCCGTGACGATCCTGGTTTTCTGTGTGGCAGCCCTCCTGGCGCTGGGAGTGGTGATGCTCTATAGCTCGACGATGGGCCAGAATGGGGCACGTCAGCTCGGATTCCAGGTGATCTGGTGCGGGCTTGGCCTGGTGGCCTGCGCGGCGGCGACCCAGGCCGATTACCGGTGGCTCAGGCAGCACGTATGGTGGGTCCTCCTGGTTGCTGCGGTGGCCATGCTGGGGCTGGTTTTGGTGCCCAGCATTGCCGGGCACCAGCTTGGCGTGCGGCATGGAGGGGCACGGCGCTGGTTCAGTTTCGGGGGTCTGAGCTTCCAACCTTCCGAATTTGCCAAACTGGCCCTGCTGGTTGCCCTGGCCTGGTATGGCGAACGGTGCGGACGCCAGATGGGCGGTTGCCTGCGCGGCATCGTCATTCCGGGCCTCCCGATTGGGCTGGTCGTTGGATTGATCTTTCTGGAACCGGACGTTGGCAACGCCCTGGTGCTCTCGGCCGTCAGCGGGGCGGTCCTCCTCATCGCCGGCATTCGGCTCCGTTACTTTCTGCCCCCGGTCCTCATCGGCCTGTTAGCCGTTGGCCTGTTCATTCGCCACAATCCCGTCCGCTCAGGGCGCATCTATGCCTGGCTCCACGTCGAGGAGACCAAGCTGGACAAGGGCCTGCAGGCTTACCAGGCCATGGTGGCGCTGGGCAGCGGCGGTCTCACGGGCCGGGGCCTGGGCGACAGCCGCCAGAAGCTTGGCTACTTGCCGGAGCACCAGACCGATTTCATCTTCGCCATCATCGGAGAGGAACTCGGCCTGGTCGGCACCGGGCTGGTCTTGCTTGCCTTTATGGGCATCGTGGCGTGCGGGCTCTTCATCGCCTGGAATGCATCCGACACCTTCGGCCTCCTTCTGGGCTGCGGCATCACTTTCCTAATCGCTTTCCAAGCCATTGTGAACATCGGCGTCGTCACCAGCGCCTTGCCCAACAAGGGCCTGCCCCTGCCCTTTATCAGCCGGGGCGGCTCCAACCTCCTGATAATCCTGGCGTCCGTCGGCCTGCTGCTGAGCATCGCCCGCCATGGCCGGACTGCTGATGCGGTTGACGACTTGCTCGAGGGCGACGAGGAATTCCATGACCCCGACCCGTTCCGGACGCCGCCGGCAAGTCTCAAGACCGAGACCGAAAGTCCGAAGCTAAGCGGCCTCCGCGCTTTTCACTCATGACCGATCCCGCGCCGCCATTTCTTCGAGTTGCCATCGCCTGCGGCGGGACCGGAGGCCACTTCTTCCCCGGGCTGGCAGTCGCAGAGCAACTGCGCCGGTGCGGCGCCGCAGTTACGCTGCTCATCTCCCCCAAAGAGGTGGATCAGCAGGCCCTCGAATCGGCCTCGGGCCTCCAGACAGTGACTTTGCCCGCCGTCGGCCTCGCGCGCGGCGGGGAGATGGCCTTCATTCGCGGCTTTGCCCGTTCGTACCGGGCCGCCAAGGCGGCCTTCAGCCCGTGCCCGCCCCGCGCGGCACTGGCCATGGGCGGGTTCACCAGCGCGCCGCCACTGCTGGCCGCCAGGAGACTGGGCGCCTGGGTTTTTCTTCACGAATCCAATTCGATTCCAGGCCGCGCCAATCGCTGGCTGTCGTGGTTCGTCCACCGCGCCTTTGTTGGTTTTGCCACCGCCGGCCCGCGCCTGCACACATCAAAGGTAATTGTCACCGGCACGCCAGTCCGTTCCCAGTTCCAGCCGCGCGAGGCGGCGGGCTGCCGCGCCGCCCTGGGCCTGCATCCGGCGGGTCCGGTCTTGCTGGTGATGGGCGGCAGCCAGGGCGCCAGCGCGATCAATTCCCTGGTCGGCAACACGCTGCCCTTGCTGGCCGGGCGCTTCCCTCATTGGCAATGGCTTCACCTGGCCGGCTCGGCGGAAGTCGAGGCCGTCAAACGCGCTTACGCGACGGCCGGCCTGCCGGCCCAGGTTCACCCATTTTTCACCTCGATGGAATTGGCCCTCGGCGCCGCCACCGCCGCCATCAGCCGTGCCGGGGCATCCTCGCTCGCCGAGCTGGCGGCGATGCGCCTGCCCAGCGTTCTAATCCCTTATCCCTTCGCCACGGACGACCACCAGCTTCACAACGCCCGCGCCCTCGAGGCGACCGGCGCCGCTCGCCTGCTCGAGCAAAAGGCCGCGACCCCGCAATCCCTGGCCGCTCTATTGGCCGACCTGGTGGAAAATCCTGCCGCGCGTCTCCCAATGCAGGACGCCCTGGCCCGCTGGCACTGCCCGCAAGCCGCCTCGCACATCGCCCAGAGCATCTTGGAAGCTATCGCCGCCAGCAGTCTGGCGCCTCGTCCCCAACCAAACTGCCCGGTCTCCGCCGTCTCGGTGGCGGCGGCCTCGTCCATTTTCTCTCTGCTCCTCTCATGACCCGCTCCGAGTGCATCCTGGACAGACCCGAGCCGCTGGCCGAACACTTGGCCAGCCTGGTCTCGGCGGACACTCTGGTTCGCTGCCGCGAACCGCTGGCCCGGCGGACCACTCTGCGCGTGGGCGGACCGGCTGACATCTATGTCGAGCCGGCTGGCGAAAAGGACCTTGGGGTGGTGGTGAAGTTCTGCCGCGTCCGCGCGCTGCCTCTATTTGTCCTGGGCCGAGGCTCGAATCTGCTCGTCAGGGACGGCGGTTTTCGCGGTGTGGTGGTCTGCATGAATCAATCGGCCTTTGGCGGGATCGAAGTCAACCCCCCACTGCTGGGCTGCGGCGCAGGGGCGCGGTTGAAGGCGGTTGCGGTGGAAGCCAGGCGGCATGGGCTGGCAGGCCTGGAGTTTTTGGAGGGCATCCCGGGCTGCATCGGCGGCGCCCTCCGCATGAACGCAGGGGCTATGGGCGGCTCGATCTTCGACGCTGTCGAGTCGGTCCGCCTCATGGATCGGGATGGCAATGTGCGTGAGCGGCCCGGGGCGGACATGGGAGCGGTTTACCGCAACTGCGAGGCCTTGAAGACTCAGATCGTGTTGAACGCGGTGCTGCGGGGGCGGCCCGACTCCCCCGACCGGATCGCGGAGCGGATGAACGAGTTCAGCCAAAGACGCTGGCGCACCCAGCCCGCGGCCTCCAGCGCCGGTTGCGCCTTCAAGAACCCCAAGACTGTGCCCGCGGGCAAGCTCATTGAAGAACTCGGCCTCAAGGGCCTCCGCGTCGGGGGCGCATCGGTCTCGCTCGAGCACGCCAATTTCATTGTCAATGACGGTCGCGCCACCGCTCGGGACATCCTGGAATTGATGGCGCTCATCCAGCAGCGCGCCAGGGCTCGGCGGGGCATCGAGCTGGAGAGCGAAGTGGAGATTATTGGGAATGAACCAGAGCACTAATCCGTTGAATATCACTGTGATGCTTGGCGGTCCCAGCGCGGAGCGCGAAGTTTCCTTGCGCTCCGGGGCGGCCGTGGCCAAGGCGCTGCGCTCGCTGGGCCACGGGGTCACCGAACTGGACCCGCGGGAGCCGGCCTGGGACCTGCCCGAAGGGACCCAAGTCGTGTTCCTGGCCCTTCACGGGACTTACGGCGAAGACGGCACGGTGCAGGACCGGCTTGAGCGCATCGGTGTGCCCTACACGGGCTGCGGACCTGAGGCGAGCCGGCTGGGATTCGACAAGACCCTCACCAAGCAGCGTTTCCTGGAGGCCGGCGTGCCCACCGCCCGCTTCACGGTCATCGACTCTCCCACCGCGCGCTGGCCCATGGGCTGGAACCCGCCGGTGGTCCTCAAGCCTGCCAGGCAAGGTTCGAGTGTGGGCCTCCAATTCGTCGAGCGGGTGGCCGATTGGGGCCGCGCCCTGGCGGAGGCCCTCCGCCACGACTCGCGCGTCTTGATGGAAGAGAAGATAACGGGCCGGGAAACCACCGTCGGCATTCTGGCCGGCCGGGCTTTGCCCGTAGTCGAGGTCAGACCCAAGAGCGGAGCTTATGATTACCAGAACAAATACACCCCGGGCTGCACGGAGTACCTTTGCCCTGCGCCTTTTGATGAGGTGGCTGGCGCGCGCATCCAGGCGGCGGGGTTCATGGCCTTCGAGGCCATTGGCGGGCGTGATTATGGCCGGGTGGACGTGATGGTGCGCCCCAATGGCGAGCCTGTGGTGCTCGAGGTCAACACGCTGCCCGGCATGACCGAGACCAGTCTGTTGCCCAAAGCCGCCGCCGCTGCGGGCCTGGGCTATGCCCAACTCTGCCAGCGCATGGTCGAGCTGGCCCTGGCCCGGCCTCGAGCTTCACCCTCCAATTCCTGAACCGCGCCTCCCGCCTCTCATGTGGCCCAAATGCAAACCTCAAAACCGAAGGCTCGAACGCGAGCACGTCCTCGGGGTGAAGCTGCGCTCGAGCCACGTCCGCGCGGCGCGCAACCGGCTGGTGGCCGTGAGCCTGGGCGCCGCTTTCACTGCCCTCCTTGGCGCCTGCCTGTTCTGGTGCGGCGGCCGATGGGCCCTCGACCGGTTCATCTACCAGAACAAGGCCTTTGCCATCCAGGATTTCGACCTCCGCACCGACGGCGTCATCGCCGTGGACCAACTCCGCCATTGGACCGGCATCCAGACAGGCGCCAACCTCCTGGACCTGGACCTGGCCCGGGTGAAACGCGATCTGGAAATGATCCCGTGGGTTGATTCAGCCTCTGTCGAGCGCATTCCGCCCCACACCCTGCGCATCCGGGTCTTTGAGCGCGAGCCGGTCGCGCAGATCAACGTGCTCCGTCCCGGGGCCGAGGGGGCCATCGATGTGGCTCCCTACTATATCAACGCTGCGGGTTACCTCATGCTGCCGCTGGACCCGCGCCAACGCTCCGCCACCGCTCCTGCTCCCGAACCCTTGCCCCTTCTGGGCGGCGGCCTCAACCCCGACGACATCCAGCCCGGCCGGCGCCTCAAGAGCCCCCAACTCGCCGCCGCCTTGCAGTTGCTCCAGATTTTCCAACGATCCCCCATGGCCAGCCTCGTCGACCTCTCCCGCATCGACCTCTCCTCCCCGGATGTCCTGACCGTCGCAACCGACCAAGGAGCCGAAATCACTTTCGGCCTCACCAACCTCGACCAACAACTGCGCCGCTGGCACGAAATCTGGCAACGCGCACAGCGGGAGAACAAGGTCATCGCCTCGCTCGACCTGGCGGTCACCAACAATATCCCGGCGCGCTGGCTAGAGGCCGGCGCCGCCACCCCCTCCACCCCCAGACTGCCTCAACCCCTTCGCCCCAGGAGAAAACATGTTTGAGACCTCGTCTTCGATCATCGTCGGTTTGGAGGTCGGCACCTCGAAGGTCTGCGCCGTCGTGGGCGATTTCGGCGCCGACGGGGCGTTGAAAATCGTCGGCGTGGGCCAGGCGCCCTCGCGCGGCGTTCGCAAAGGCGAAGTCATCGACAGCGAGTTGGCCGAGGAGGACATCCGCCACGCCATAGCCGAGGCCGAGCAGATGGCCGATGTCGAAATCCGCAGCGTCTATCTCGGGGTCACGGGCGGGCACGTGCGCGGTTTCAATAATCGCGGCGTGCATCCCATCTTTTCGGCCGACCGCGAGATTTCCGAAGAAGACGTGCAGGATGTCATCAAGAACGCCAAGACGATCAATCTGCCCGCTCAGAACCACGCCATTCACGCCATCCGCCAGCATTTCCTGGTCGATGAGCAGGATGACATCCCCAATCCGGTGGGCATGCTCGGCTCGCGCCTCGAGGTGGATGTCCATGTTGTCCACGGCAGCCTCAACCGGCTCCAGAATGCCATCCGCACCGTTAAGGGCCTCCAGCTTGAAGTGGACGATATTGTGTTCAACGGCCTGGCCTCGGCCCTTGCCCTGCTGACCAGCGAACAAAAGGAAATCGGTTCGCTCGTGGTGGACATCGGCGGCGGCACCACCGAATACGTCGTCTATTCCAACGGCATCATCAAGCACACCGGCGTGCTGGCCGTGGGGGGCGACCACGTCTCCAATGACCTGGCCTACGGCCTGAAGACCTCGCTGCGCCGGGCCGAACAGTTCAAGATCGAGCACGGTTCCGCCATCGTGGATGACTCCATAAAAGGCCAGACCATTTCCATCCCCAATGAACACGGCCTCGCTCCCAAAGTCATTAATCTCGAACACCTCCGGCGCATCATGTCTCTTCGCCTCGAGGAGATTTTCCTGCTGATTGGCCAGGACCTTGAACAAGTGGGCGCGTTCAACTATTTGCGCGGGGGCGTGTTTTTGTGCGGAGGCGGGGCCCGCACGCCGAATATCGCAAAACTGGCCGAGCAAGTCCTCCAAATGCCGGTGTCCACAGGCAAGACCAGCACCATCAGCGGCCTCAAGTCGGCCCTGGATCAGCCGGAATTCGCCACGGCCATCGGGTTGGTCAAGTTCGGCTCCTTCGAGCACCGCAAACGCGCCGTCAAGGCCTCGCTGTCCCTCAACATCAGGGCCACACTCAGCCAGTTGTTCCGCAGGGCTTGACCCCTTGTCATAACGATTCCTATGACGACCCAAACCCCATCCACTCCCGCGACCGCCCCTGCGCGGAAAACCATCCCCATCAAAGTCATCGGCGTCGGCGGCGCCGGCCTGACCGTCCTGGATCATCTCCTCCGCAGCGGCTTGGCCGGCGTTGAGTTTGCGGCCATCAACACCGACCCCGCTTCGCTCGCGGCCACGGCGGCCCCCGAAAAGCTCCATCTGGAAACCCGGCTCCTGCGCGGCATGGGCTCGGGCGGCGACCCGGACCGCGGCCGGACCGCGGCCCAGGAGAATCTCCCCCGGCTCAAGTCTCTGTGCGAAGGCATGGACGTCATCTTCATCATCGCCGGCCTGGGCGGCGGCGCCGGCACCGGCATCAGCCCTGTCCTGGCCCGCGCAGCCAAGGAGACCGGCGCCCTGGTCATAGGTTTCGTCATGACTCCCTTCGATTGCGAAGGCGCGCGCCGCCAGCGCCTCGCACTCCAGGGCTTGACCGAGCTCCAGGCCGTAGCCGATGGCCTCATCTGCCTCCCAAACCAGAAAGTGTTCAAGCTCATCGACGAAAACACCACCGCCCTGGAGACCTTCAGGATCACCAATGAGTACCTCGCCGACGGGGTGCGCAGCTTCTGGCGCCTGTTGACCTGCACCGGCCTGATTGACATCCATTTCGATGACCTCTGCCAACTCCTGCGCGACCGCCACGCAGAGAGCGCCTTTGCCGTCGCCGAAGCCGCCGGCCCCACCCGCTCCCGCGAAATTGCCGAACAACTCCTGGCTCATCCCATGCTCGATGCCGGGCAGATGCTGGCCGAAGCGGATGCCCTCATGATCAGCATCATGGGCGGACCCGACTTGACCATGGCGGAGGTCAACCGGGTGATGGAGCAAATCAACCGCCATTGCGAGCGCGCCCAGGTCGTCATGGGCGCTGCCATTAACGATGCCTTCCGCGACCGCATGGCCGTCACCGTCATCGCCGCCCGCAAGAGCCTCGGACCCGCCGAAGACCGGTTTCCCCCCGCCACCGCAGACGGGATGCCCGACCCATTGATCCACCAGGCCCTCACCGCGCATCCCGCCTCCAGATTCGGCCCGCCCTCGCCTTCCTCCTCGGCAGGCCCAGCCGACCCATCCTCCCCCCAGGGCGCCGCCTCCCCCCGCCAGCGCCGAAACCCCGCCCGCATGCTCCAGGCCCAATTGCCCCTGGAAAACGCCTCCAAAGGCCGCTTCGACAAGAGCGAGCCTAATATCCACAAAGGCGAAGACCTGGACCTGCCAACCTACGTCCGGCGCGGCGTGGCGCTGAATTAACCTATTGATCGGGATAGTGAAGCCGCTGCAAGCGGTAAAGGGGTTGGTTCTCCATGCGGCCATGTCTCTTTCTCTTCAGTCTTCCAACATGTTTAGATCCCCAGTTCCGGCTGAGCAGGGTTAGGCGCTGCCCGGGCTAGCAGGTTCGACAGGTATTTCCAACTGCTGATCCCCAGCTTCTGGGCTAGCCACTTCAAACTCATCGTGGTTTCCCGCCGCAACCGCCGCGCCAGATCCACTTTGGCCCGGGCGTTGGCCGGAAGCGACCGAAGTTGCCCCGGCGTCATCCGCAAGTCTGCCAGCGCCTCCCTTACCAGGCGCTTGGATGGCGCCGGATTACTGAATGCGGAGCTTTCGAGCCATGGGGCCGAGTGTAGTAGAATGCCGAACGAAGGCAAGCGGAATATGGACACGTGGAGAACCGACCCCTTCATGCCCATTCGGAACCTCCGTGGGCGACCCGACATGCCCCGGCACCAGTCCAAACCATGGGCTGACCCCATCGCCGCCCCACGCCTCGATCCGGGGCGCCCGGCCAGGTTTCCCCTACAGTTGCGTATTCCCGCTTGGGCGCGGGGGGACTGCGGTCTCGGTCAATGGCCCGCGTCGCCGCTGGGCACGCTTCTTGGGGACGGGTGGGCTGGCGGCGCGATCGATGAAGTTAGGCCTGGCACCGGTATGGGCACGCTTAGAGGGGGCTTAGTGCCGTCCAGTTTTTGCACACCACGCCCTTTCTCAATCTGTGCAAAGGTATTTGTCAGTTCCTCCGCGCTCGGAGGACTGTCACCGCGAAAAGTAACCGTGCGCCCGGTTTGAGGGTCGTTGACGGTGTAAAGCGGCATAGTGCCTTGTGGGTGGAGGCCACCGCGAGCAGTCTGGGCGCGGACGAACCGCTCCGTCTCGGCCCGAACCTGCGCGGCGGACATCTCGGCCGGGAACTCAATGGAACCGTATGGCGTCTCAACAGTTTGGGGCTGGGGGGCCTTAGTGCGTTCTAACTCGGGATGTGCGGGTTGCGTGGGCTCGGAAGGGGGTTGGTGCGGGTCAAGCACCCTGTGCCACTCGGGTGGTCGAGAGTTCCTGGTGCGGTCCCTGTAATCGCAAAAGTATGCATCCCCGGTTACACGGTCGCAACGCCAGATGACGTAACCGCCCGCCCCGGAGTGGAATTCGTACTTGAGACCTCGATCTGGCTGGTGGGAGTTGTCGCAACCGAAGACGAGGGCGAGCGCGCAGATTGGGTACCAGGGTTTCATTCTTGGTAGTCGGGCTTGGGTAATGAGTTGAGGCCGATGAGCCAGACTTTGGCATGCTGTCCGCGGTCGTTGGAGACGGTGGTGATATAGTAGCGGAATGGATAGTTGATAAGCGTCGAGAAGCATGGGTTTCTTTCATCCGGGGGCACCTTCTCGACGCAATCGGTATGACCCGCTTCGGGGAGGGCGTGTTCGTGCCGAATCTCGTAAGTGCCGGCGCCAGGCTGGTCCGGGTTGAATTCCAGCCTGGCGCAACCGGCTCCGTGCTCTGCTTCGACAACGATGAGCCCGCCCCTGCGAATCGGCTTGAAAAGCTCACGGAACTCGGAGGGGCCTCCCTGCCGGGGGCTAGGTTCTTCCGTGTATTCTCGGATGCGGCGCTGCAACTCCCCAGCTTGCAACTCACGGTGGAACTCACGGAACGGGGCGACACGCATGATGCCGAATTGCGGTTTGTGGAGGTCTTGCATGCTGAAATGGTGGGTGAAGCCGATAAATCGCGTTTTGAGCGCAACGGGGCTCGAAGGAGAACTTGTTTTCCGACCCAGCGAGCATGGCGCGATACTACCAGAGCGCAGCCCGGCGTGTCAAAGGGTAGCTTTTGGCAGTTTTGGTCACTTGTGGGTGCCTCGAATCGAACCGATGGACTGCGCGCTGGGGTGATTCCACGCGACCGACTTGGGGACTTTTTGGGGCCGGAAAACGCCGATCCAACGGCCTCGCCAGACGTAATGAGTTGCAAGGCAGTAACTTACACAGCGGCCTCGCGCATACGGAGAATACAAGATAATATTGTGATCGTCGGGCTTCCGGATGCCGCCGTCAAAGAATCCCGGGACTGGGTCATGACCGCGCTCGTGATTCTTCAGGGCCACTCGCCACGTTGCTGGAGCAGGCTGGCGAGAAAAACGCGGTCGATTGCGTCCTTGTCGCGGTGGGTTTGTTTGGTCCGCCAAAGAAGCTTGGGACTTGCAAACGGGATGGGGACGCCAGCCACCGGCAGCGTGACGATGTGCGGGCTGGCTTCGGCGAAGTTGATGCCACAGGCCTGCCGCATCAAATCCACGACGAATTCATCACCGACACGGACGACCAGGCATTCCTGGAAATCCTCGGCGTTCACCTCGCGAACGGCGCCGTCGGGCAGGCCCATCATGGCGGATTTCACTCTGGCGACATTCTCAGGCGAGGTGTCAATGAGGAGATCAATGTCTTCGGTGGCGCGGGCGAAGCCGTGTTGAATGATCGCGAAGCCGCCCAGCACAAGATATTTTGCGCCGGCTTCATTGAGGCGCCGGCACAGGAGCAACAGATCGTCCGTGGTGGGCAGGCGGGGTTCTAGCGGCGCGTGATCATCTGTAGAGTCCATGCGTCGGCTTCCTCGAAAGTCTTGAACCGCCACACTCCTTTGGGAATGAAGGGACGGTTGCCGCGCAAGGTTCTCATCAAGTGGAGAAACCCGTTGGCCGTTTCCAGATTCACATTCGGCTTGCCTTTGCGTCCAACCGCTTTCACTGGCAACTCGTTTTCATCCATGGCCAAAGCATAGCGCCTTGAGGCCGGCGCAACAAGTGTCTTCCAGCAATGCCGTCAACCCGGCTTCTTCACACCCGGCTTCAATTTCACCTTCGGCCGCACCACGATCGACCTGCACGTCGAGGTTCCGGCCGTCAAGTTCCGCGAAATCACCGGCGAGCGCCCCGCCGAGGCCTCCGCCCAAATCCGGGAGCGCGTCATCGCCGCCCGCCAGCGCCAGCAGGAGCGGTTCAAGCACAAGCCCCGGATTACGTGCAACGCCCGGATGGGCTATTCTCAAATGTCCCTCCGGGACAGGACCGCAAGCTTGTATCTATACGGATACACCCGTGCAGCAGGGGAACCGATGCCCCGCTGGTTTCCCCGCAACCTGGTTACTTTTTTATCTCACACCCTCTGGCTTGCAGTGCCCGCTGTGGCGCTCCGGACGGCAGGCGACAAGCGACCCGTCGATGCGAGATTGGCAGGAGCTTAGGCATGAACCGGGCGGCGGTAGATGTTCAGGCCCGCGTAACGTGGCTTGCGCGGTTTTCCAGCCGCGACCATTGCGCGCGCCTCGAGGCAACTTTCAATTGCGTCCACGGCATTGCGATGCGCTTCGCGCAACGTCTTTCCCCAAGCCACACAGCCGCGAATTGCCGGCACTTCCGCGGTGAACATTCCGTCCTCGTCCTGGAAATAATCAATCGCGTATTCCTCACAGCGCTTCATGCCGGCAGCCTAACTCAGCGCGCGTTTCCGAGCAAGTAAGATCGGTTCAGCAGCCTGAGCGCAGTCCTTTCAGCCGAGCCTGGGCACGGGCAAGTCGGTCACCAGGCGGAGGCCGGGCGGGGCTTGGAGCAGGCGCGGGGCGGCATTGACCAGGGCGGCGACGGTGGCCGCGTCCCCTGCCACCCCGCCTTGAATGAGGAGGCTCATGGGCGGGTCGCCCTCGATCTGGATAGCGTCATGCGGGTCTTCGGCATCAAGGCACATTTTGAGATCCAGGCTCAGGCAGGCGGCGCCCCCGATTTTGCCTTGGACGCGCTGGTGAATGCCGCAGGTCTGACCTTTCCTGACCTCGAAATACAAGGTGCGGATGTCATGATCGGCGAGAACGGCGTCGGCGGTCTCGACGATCTGAGAGAGTTTCCACCCGAGGCAGTGGGCAATGAGAGCGAGCGATTCTCTCAATCCGGCGTGGCCGGCTTGGCCCTGGGCAAGCAAGCGGCGGAAGGTTGCAGGAGGCTGTCCGCTGCCGATCTTCTTTTGGAGAGGTCGCCGCCGGGTCGAGGCGTTGACCACGCGCCGGACATGGACGGCGCGGACTTCGCGGCTGACTGCGGTCATAAACACCGGCAAGAGGTCCATCACGAACCCGGGATTGACTCCAGCGCCGAGCACGCGCGCGCCGGAGGCGCGGCAGACCCGGTCCAGCCTGGCGGCCAGCCTGGGCTGGCGCAGGCGCGGATATAGCAGTTCCTCACACGAAGAGATGACGTTGATGCCCAGGCGCGCCATCGGCTCGATCTGCCCGAAGGCGTCTTTGAACCTGGAGACCGCGGTGTGAAAAATGAGGTCCGGCTTTGCGCGCGCGACCAACTCCTCCAGCGACCTGAAGACCCGCCGGCCTTTGAGGGCGTCCGTCAGGGTAAGGTCGGCCAGGTCACGCCCCGCCTTTGATGGGTCGATATCAACGCCGCCGACGACCTTGGCCCAAGGCTTGGCGGCGGCCAGCTTCAGTGTTTCCAGGCCGATAGGGCCGAGACCGAATTGGGCGATCTTGATTTTTGTCATACTGGTAAATAATGAACGGATTGATGGTTGACAACGCAAACTGGCCACTCTGTCCTCATCGGGGGCATCCTTCATCCTTCTCAACGAATAACCGTTAGCCGAAACTCGTCCAACAGGGCGGTGTTGGATGATGGAAGAATGTGCGACTGGGGCTGGAAAAGGCTGATTCTGGCTGGACCGGGCGGCTTTTTCCGGGCAGAGTTGGAACGAGCGAAAGAAGACTGCTAAACGGCTGTGTTTATGAAAAACCCGATCTATCGAGTGCGCCTGCTCATTGGGGTTGGCGCGGTGTGCTGCCTGCCTGTTGCCGCCGCCTTTGGGGAGGATACGAATGCCTCTCCTGTCGAAGCCACGAGCAACCAGGTGATTCCTGCTGCGCCACAAGCTGTCGTCCCTGCCGCCCCGGCGGCCCCGGCGGCCCCGGCCCCGGCGACCGCGCCACCGATCGCCGAGCCGGCCCCCGGCAAAGTGCCTTACGGGGTGGCCGATGTTCTCAAACTAACCCAGGCCCAGGTCGGCGAAGATGTCGTTCTGAACTATGTGCTGAACTCCGGCACGGTGTATAATCTCGGCCCAAAGGACATCATCAATCTGCGCAGCCAGGGAGTCAGCGACCGCGTGATAACGACGATGATGAACCAGCGGAATCGGGTGGTTGAAGAATCGGCGCAACAGGCCGCAGCATTGGCGGCATCCCAAGCCCAGGGGTTTCCCCCTGTTTATTTCGACCCGAATGCCGCGCCCGGCCAGCCGCTTTACGCCCCGGCATACATGGAGCAGCCGCCACCCCCGGAGCCTCCCCCTTCTACGGTCTATGTGATCCCCGCCACATCGCCGTTTGCACCTTACTATGGCGGCTATTACTCCTATTATGGGGGGTACTATGGCCCGGGAGCTTCCCTCGTCTATACTTTCGGGCGCGGGGTTCATCGCGGCTACTATCACGGCGGGCGTTATTATCCCACACGCGCATACCACCGGTGATGCCGCGGGTGGGGTCTGAAGCGTCACGCACTTTGTCAATGGCCGTGAATCAGAGGGTCGGAATGCCCTTTTGCACTTGCAAATCGCCGGGTTTGCAATTATTTCCCTCTGCAGTATGGCAAGAGCATTGACCAAATCTCAAATTACAACGGCATTGTCAAGGCAGCGAAGGATGCGATCCTGGGCGCCAGGTAACCTGAAGGCCCCCCTATGAACATTACAACCTTGACACCACAGCAGTTAAGAGATGCAGCCGACCTCAGGGAGCAAATTGACGCGCTGCAAGAACAACTGAATGAAGTCCTGGGCGGCGAATTTCCTGGTGCTGCCGCCAGTGAATCACCCGTCGCCCCTGAAGCGGCTGAGAAGCCGCAGAACGGAAGGCGCAAGAAACGGAGGATGACCGCGGCCTGGAAACGGGCGCTCGCGCGCGCGCGCAAGGCGAGATTGGAAAAGATAGGGCTGAGGGCCGCGGCAGAACCCGAGTATTCGGTGGAAACGCCAAAGACGGGCAGAAGCGCGGCGTGGAGGAGGGCCAAGTCGAAAGCGATGAAGGCGTTCTGGGCAGCCAGGAGAGCCGCTGGGAAGACCGGGCTGTAGGGTTCTGGATTTTGGACCCCCGTTCATAAGTATCCAGACGCGAGGGTCGAGGGTCGAGGGAACCAATTGCCGCGCGCCGACACTTGACACTCGCCCCTCGGATGCCGGACCGCTTATGAACTGCGCTCCAATTTATTACCGCCTCCTCACTTGGGTATTTCGTGCCACAGCGAGACGTTTCATTAACACCGTAGGTTCAGCCCGGTGTAAGCAAAGCCCTAATGGCTGTCCCTTCGGTCCAACCGTAAGCCTTGCTACACAACCGCGTTGCGGTTGAAGCCGCACACGCCAGTTTGGGCCGGACTCGGTGTGCTGTTGACCTTCAAGGGCATCGCGCCGCCGCGGCATCCCCGTTTGCTCCTCCGGTTTTATGGCTCGTCGGGTCCCACGCC
>Ga0181524_10002077_pt1 | contig 21502 bp, 15 predicted proteins | sample PEATcosm2014_Bin_34_FD_119761 | JGI IMG/M metagenome (GOLD analysis project Ga0181524, IMG submission 119761) | Peatland microbial communities from MTU Mesocosm Facility, Houghton, MI, USA - PEATcosm2014_Bin05_60_metaG | ecosystem: Environmental > Terrestrial > Soil > Wetlands > Peat | place... | reverse complement strand
GCGGCGGACTCCGCCTCCGGGCCGATAGACATCCATGCACACGCTTTTGCCGAAGCCGTGGATGACGTCGAACTTCTCCTTGAGCAGCAGGTCGCGGGTGCGCAGGGCCCAGGCATAATCCCGCAACATGTGGAACGGAGGAAGAGGAACCCGGTGATAGACGGGCCCCTTTTCCGCCGCGTCCCATGTTGCAGTATAGACGTGAACCTCGTGGCCGCCCCGGAGGAGCTTCCGGGCGAAGTTTCGCGCGTAGGTCTCGGCGCCGCCTCGGGCGGGGTCGAAATCCACGTTCGTAAGCGCGATTCTCATCGGCGGCATCCCGTCGAGCGTGTTCCGGTTCAGCGTGAAATGGACCAAGGCCCCACGCTGGTCAGTGACTCCGGACCACCCGGAGTCTTCCCTCGATCCCTGGCGAGGCGCTCTTCAGCGCCGCCCGCTTCCGTTCCACAGGCCGCAGGCAGTTTACTCTTTCCTTTCCTCTCGTCAAGCCTGCTCGCAACTTCGTCTTGACAGTAGGCCCTTTCAGCGTACAATACGCCGTTGCCAGGCGGATGGCCGATGGACCAGGCGAGGCAGAGTGACAATTGAAGTATTATGTCCGGAATACCCCTTGTGCGTCCTCGGAATAATCGGAATAACCCATGATCATTGATGCCCATCTACATCTGCCGGTTATCTCCGAGCGGCGCACATACGAGCAAGCGAAAGCTTTGCTAGTCGCCGACCTGAAGAAGGATCACGTCGAGTATGCAATACTGATTCCTGACAACGTCCCCGGTTCCTCAATCGGGGACGTGCCAACCTGCCTTGAGTTGGTGAAGAATACAAACGAACTTTTTCTGCTGGGCACCATCAATATCCAAACGCAGGGGCAGGCGTGGGTGGATGAACTGGAGCGGCTGCTCCTGCAGCGTCGAATCGTCGGCATAAAGATTTTTCCGGGTCATGATCCAATCTATCCAACAGATCCGCGCTTGTATCCCGTTTATGCGTTGTGTCAGGCGCATGATGTGCCTATGGTCATTCACACGGGCTGGAACTCGGGGCATCCGGAAGCGGCCCAATACAACGATCCGAAACACATTGTACAAGTGGCAGCGCTGTATCCGGCCATGAAGATCGTACTCGCGCATTTGTTCTGGCCGGAAGTGGATTACTGCTATGACATGACGCATGCCTGTCCGCGCATCTACTTCGACACTTCCGGATTGGCAGATGCCGAGGTGTTAGAAGCGACGGGCGTGGAGCGGATTAGAGCGGTGTTGCTCAAGATACTGGAGGAGAATCCGAAGAAGATCCTATTCGGGACCGATTACGCCATGTGCAATCGGCGAGATCATATTGAGATGGTCAAACAGTTGCCCGTGCCGGTGGAAGTGCGAGAGGATATTTTCTGGCGCAATGCGGTGGAGTTGTTCCGCTTGCCGGTGAACGACTGCTGCCGGAAGTTCCGGGAACGCACGACCTGTCCTTGACGTCGGTTGCCATGACCATCACAACGGTCAGGTTCGACTGGAATGAGAAACTGAGCATCCAAGACTCGAACTGGAATGCCTGATCCAGCGGAGTTTCCAGGCACATCTATCAATAACGATGCCTGTGGGGCTGTTGAAAAGCCGGCGGGAGAGGGAATGACACCATGCCAGAGAAGAGCGCCGCTACGCCGATGACCCTGAAGGCCCACACGGAATGGTTCCATGGGAGCCCTCGAGAACTGGTATCGCTCCGTGCGGGATCAACCGTGACCCCGGTCCTGGCTCTCGCCAAAGCGTTTTCTCACAAACCAAGCAGCGTTGAGATTCAGGTCCGTGAGGATGCCGACAGCGGACAACGCCATGTCGTCATCAAGCACAACGGAACACAGCCCGGCTATGTGTACCGAGTGGCTGTCGGTGAACCGTCTCGTGATTTGAGGCAGCATCCAAGCGCCACAGGAGCCCCGGGCGAAGAGGTGCTGACGACCCGGGAACTGGCACTCGGTTTCATCGAGAAACTGCCGGTCAGGTCTGCGTACACGTTCTCGGAAGCGATTGAATAGGAGTATTGCGATATTCCGGGGGCACCCCTAACCGTCTTCAATTCAAGGATGGTCCTCGGAATACGCCGGACAATCCGTTTGACAAGCAGGTTTCTGCTGGTCAGAATGCCACATTGGATGGCTGACCCTCACGAGCGTGCAGCGTACTGCGCGCGATATGTGGACGGCTGACGCCCTGCCGAAAAATGCCTCGGCGGCCCCATGCGAGGCGAAACGAAACGGAGGAATATCATGTTCGGAAAGATCTTAGCGCTCGGTCTCTCTGCCGCGACCGTCGCGGGCCTGGCAACGCCAGGTTGGAGCCAGGAAAAGCCGGTCGTCGTCTACACCAAAGACAACGCCCCGGCGGCGCCGAAGCTCGATCAACTTCCGTTGAAAGACAGCCTCTCGCAATACGGCATGACCTGGACGTTCGACAAGCCGGCCCGGGTCGGGCAGTTCGTGAACGGCGATTTTTACGTCGTCGGGCCGGTGACGATCACCGGGATCACGCCTCGGCCTCTTTACGGCGCCGAAGTCCCGGCGGACCAGCTCGACCCGACCGACAAGGAGATACCGGAAAAGGACCGCGTCCGCAATGGCTTCATGCTCAATCCGCCCGCCCAACAAAAGATTTCTTACGACAGCGGCGTCAAGCACTTTTTCGATCCGGCCCTGGTCCAAAAGCTCCCGGTCTCCATGAAGCCGGGCGACTCGCTCGTCTCGACGATCAGCATGCCGATGGGGCTGGCGCTTCCCGTCTGGCTGAGGAACGCAACCGAACACCGCGCCGAGTCCGATTACAGTCCCGTCAAGGACGCCGCCGTGCTGACCTGCGTCGCCGAACCGCAACCGGCCGATGCGTTCCGCCCGGCGTTCTGCGACCGCACTCAGAAAATCTACCTGGCCCGCAACCTGAAGCGCGAGCTGCTGCCCGTCGTCGTCGCCCCCGGCAACACTCCCAAACCCGAGGAATATGTCCGCTATACTCAGCGCCCCTGGGTCAACACCTGCTACTTCGGCTTCGAGGAGCCCGCCGACAACATGCCCTCGTACGGCCGCGAGATCGGCCGCGTCGTCGGCAATTCGGTGCTGCTCCTGTGCTCCAATCTCACGCCTCAGCAAAAAGAACCGCTCCTCGACAATCTCGTCCAGATCGGGATAGACCTGGGCGGCATCATCCGCGGCGGACATCCCGGATGGTGCTGCTGGGGCGGCCATGGCACCGGCCGCAAGCTGCCGATCGTCTTCGCCGGGTTCCTCCTCGGCGACGAGGAACTCGGGAACATCAATAAGTCCTTCCCCAAAGCCTCCTTCGGCGAAGACGAACAGACCGCCTACGGCGACTGCTGGACGGGCGCCAAGGTCGTCTACACCGGGCATTCCGGCATTGATGAAGCCACCGGGATCGGCCGCGACTACGCGCGGGAATCCAGAACCTGGGGGCCCTACGAACACACGCCACCTTCCACCTGGGGAAGAGACCAGGTCACCAGCGAGAACTACCGGCGCAGCAGCACCACCCACGGCTGGGTCGCCCAGGCTCTGGCCATTCGCCTCCTGCACGCCGAAAAGGCCTGGAACCACGACGCATTTCTCGATTACGTTGACCGCTGGATGTACGAGAATGACGACCCCTTGCTCAAAGTCCTCAAAGCTGCCGGCCATGACTACGATCAGGACTGGTCCCGGCAAGGCGAATGTTGGGAAACATTCGTCAACGAAATGTGGGCGAGATGCCGCGCCGCGGCCGGCATGCCGCCGACCGACGGCTGGAAGCAGCAGCACGACGATACCTATTACAAAAACGCCATCGCCAAAGAACTCAAAGGCCCCGTCCAGCGCGGGAGATAGATTGCCGCCGACACGCCGACTGCCGGATTTCGCCGGAGGGGATTCTGGCGGTCAGAATCCGGCATTTGACGACTGACTGCCGGCCGTGTGGAGGGCGGCCATCGTCCCCCGGAATTCCGCGGAACGAAAGGGCGATGATGTCCACGCTCGAACCCTCTTATGACGTGCAGCCGTTGATCGTCCCGGCCGATGCCGCCTGTACGATCAGCGTCCGCCCGCATTCTGCGGAGAGCCGCTTCGAGCCGACAGCGCGGTACGAGGCGCTCCATTACCCGTGCGAGCAACTGGGCCCACTGCCAACCTGTCCGCCGGCGGCGCTTCAATTTGAGGGAGGCCGTCTTCTGATCCGGGCGCATTTCCCCGACGAGCAGGAGCATGTTTTGCTGCTGCGCGTGATGAAGGAAGGCAAGCCCGAGAACGTGAAGGCGTTCCGCGTCTACTCCCTGCGCGAGGACCTCTTCGGTCGTCGGCCCTTCAAGGGCGATTTCCATATTCACAGCAATTGCTCGGACGGGCGCGAGCCGCCGGCCCATGTGGCCGCCGCCTGCCGCCGAATCGGGATGGACTTCGTCGCCGTGACCGACCACGGCCGGTACGCCCCGTCGCTCGAGGCCATAAGGGCCTTCGGCGGGATGGAGATGGACTTCCGTATCTTTCCCGGCGAGGAGGTTCATCCGCCGCGCAACCCCGTCCACATGATCAACTTCGGCGGACGCTTCAGCATCAATGATCTTTTCGCCGACGAGGCCGCCTATCTTTCCGGCGTAGCCGAAGTCGAACGCACTCTGGGCGATCTGCCGATCGAGGGCGACCGTTATCCCTTTGCCTCATCGGTCTGGTGCTTCAACAAAATTCGCGAGGCGGGCGGGCTGGGCATCTTCTGCCATCCCTACTGGTTTGTCGGCCACCGCTACGAGCCCTCCGGGCCTCTGACGAGCCTGCTCTTCAGCCGGCGCCCCTTCGATGCCTTCGAGTTGATCGGCGGCTATCGCAAGTTCGAACTGGAATCCAACACCCTTCAAGCGGCGCGCTATCACGAAGAGCGCCTGCGCGGCGGCCCGATGCCTGTCGTGGGCGTCAGCGACGCGCACGGCTGCAATCCCGACGACCTCTTCGGCTGGTACTACACCATCGTCTTCAGCCCCTCGACCGAACTGGCGGACCTGATCGAAAGCGTCAAGGGCGGGTACTCCGTGGCGGTGGAGGCGCCTCCCGGCGAATTAGCCCGCCCGCACGGCCCGTTCCGCCTTGTCAAGTTCGCCCGATTCCTGCAGCGGGAGTTCTTCCCCGGCCATGACGCGCTCTGCGTCGAGGAAGGCGATCGCCTGCTGGCCCACGCAAACGGCGACGCCACAGCCGCGGCAGCGATGCCCCGGCTTCGGGCGCGCTCCCGTGCATGGAATGAAGGGGTTTGGGCCAGGCCATGACGGCCACGGCGATCCTACTGCTCGTGGTCTCGGCCTTCGTCCATGCCGGCTGGAACTTCATCGGCAAGAGCCGCTATCCCACGCCGGCCTTCTTTCTCATCGCAAGCGCCGTCGGAGCCATGTTGCTGGCCCCGGTGTTCCTGGCGGACCTCTCGCGGCTGGGGCTATTCCCGGCGACAGTCTGGATGTGGCTGCTGCTCACCGGCGGCTGCCAGGCCATCTATTACGTCGGGCTTGCCGGGGCCTATCGCAACGGGGATATGTCCGTCGTTTACCCGCTGGCGCGCTCGTATCCGGTATTGGTCGTTCTGGCGGTGACGCTGGTCCTCGGGCAGCGCCACGCGGTGAGCGCGCGGGCCGTCCTCGGCGTGCTCCTGGTCGTGGGCGGTTGCCTGATCCTTCCCAAGCGACGGTTCCAGGAGTTCCGCTGGCGCGACTACTGGAACAAAGCCGCCCTCATGGCTCTGCTGGCTGCATGCGGGAGCGCCGGCTATTCCATGATTGACGACCACACGCTCCGGATCCTGCGCACACGAACCGATCTGAACCTCTCCGCCGCTCGCGCCTCGCTGCTGTACGGCGGACTGGAGTACTGGTCAACTTCGGTCCTGCTGCTCCTTTTTGTGCTGCTCCAGCGCCGAGAGCGAGAGGCTCTTTCCAACGACTGGCGCACAGGCAGGAGGCAGGCGGCGCTGATGGGGATCGGCATCTGCCTGGCCTACACGCTGGTCCTGGTCTCCATGGCCTTCGCCCGCAACATCAGCTACATCGTGGCATTCCGGCAGCTCAGCATCCCTATGGGCGCCATCCTCGGGGTCGTGTTCCTGCACGAACCGCGTCATTCGCCGAAGGCCGTCGGTATTGTCATGATGTGCATCGGCTTGATCTTGGTCGCATCGGGGTAGCTGCGAGAAGTGCCCGTCACGTCTTTGTCACCGCAGGTCAGGCGATTGATTAGCTTGACTGGAGGTCTGCAGGAATTCCGGTTGGAAACGCCGCGCGGCGCAAGCTGATTTCGATCTGGCGCGCTTGTGCCGCCGCCGGCTTGGGGGCTCGATAAAACGCGTTTTTGGACTGGGAAATTTGCCTTCGCCGGTGTACACTATGGGTCCCTTGCGCGATGAGGCGTTCGCCAGTCGAGGCGGGGCAATGGAAGAGGGCAAATCAGAGGTCGGCGGCCACGGTACGGTATCACCCGGCGTTCCCCACCGAGTGGGCAATTACGAGATTGTCTGCAAAGTCGGGGAAGGCGGCATGGGGACGGTCTACAAAGCCTGGCACGTCGAGCTGGAGACCTTCGTCGCCATCAAATTCCTCACCCCCGCGCTGGCGGAAAACGAAGTCTTCGTCAAGCGCTTCAAGCGCGAGGCCCGGCTCGCGGCGCAATTGACCTCGCCCTACAGCGTCCGCACGACCGATGTCGGCGAGACCGGCGGCCTGCACTACATCGTCATGGAGTACGTTAACGGGCAGACGATCAACGACATTCTCGAGCGCCGCGGAAAGCTCTCCGACAAGGAGTCGGTGGACATCATCTACGGCGTCGCGCGGGCGCTGCAGGAAGCCCATGGCAAGGGCATCATCCATCGCGACATCAAGCCCGAAAATGTGATGCTCGCGCAGGACGATACGCCCAAGCTCGCCGACCTGGGCATCGCCAAACAGATTACCTCGACCGAGCAGAACCTCACCGCGACCTCGTTCGCGATCGGCACGCCCAGCTACATGTCGCCGGAGCAGGCGCAGGGACGGCTCGACATTGACGCCCGGAGCGACATCTATTCGCTCGGCGCGACGTTCTACCGCATGGTCGTCGGCGGCCTGCCCTTCACGGGCGAGACGCCGCTGAGCGTGATGCACAAAATCGCGACCGAGCCGGTCCACGATCCGCTCCAGATCAACCCGGCGATCTCCAAAGACCTGGGCGCGGTCATCTGCAAGATGATGGCCACGCAGCGCGAAGACCGCTACCAGACGATGAGCGAGTTGATCCGCCATCTCGAGGCGCTCCGCGCCGGCAGGAGCCCGGGCCTGGACTACGAGTCCACCAGCGCTTTGCTGAGGTCGCTCTCCCCGACCGTGCACCGGCCGCCGGCGCCCAAAGCCGGAAGGCTGACGCCGAAGCGACGCAAGGTTCTCATCGGCGTGGTCGCCGCCGTCGTCGCACTCCTGGTGATCGGAGTCCTTCTTCTGGCTCTCCTCTTCAAGGGCAGAGAGCGCGTTCCGTCGCCGGAAATATCCGCGATGAAGCCCGTGACCGCCGGAGCGAAATCTGCGACACCTGCGCCTGAAGTCGAGACCGCCACCGCTTCCACGAGCGAAAGCGCGCGGCGCGTGACCGAGGCCGTGAATTCCACGGCCCCGGCCAAAGAGACCGCCACCCCGCCTGCGACGGAGGTCGTGAGCGTTCCCACTGCGACAACCAGCGATCCCGCATTCGCCTGTGCCGCCGCACTCGCCGAGGCGAGGGACGGCAATTGGGACACGGCCCAGGCGCAGGCCGACAAGTCGCTCGCACTTGCAAAGGACAACGCGCTGTACCGGAGGTTGAAGGACGTTGTGGACGCAGGCAAACGCGCGGCCGGCGCGCGCAGTGTCGTCATGCGGCTCCTGGCCGACGGCGGGAAGCCGCCCGCCGGCTACCGCTCCGTCGAGGACGGTTACGCCCGTCTTCGCGAGCAGTTGGGGCGACTGGATGTGAAGAATCTCGGGGCCGTCCAGCTCGACCCGTTCGTGCGGCATTTGGACGAATCCGCGGACGGTTTCCGCAAGGCCGCCGTGAGTGTGATCGAGGCAACCTTCCCGGACTTGCAGGGACTCAGCCAGGGCGGCGATGCGATGAAGGGATTCATGGCGCTGCACGATGCCCGCCAAAAGTATCCCGATCTTGCGGTGGTGAAACAACTTGCGGACCAATACGATCCGCTGGGCGAAGGCGTGACGATCGCCGTTGACGCCGCCGGGAGCAAGGACACCAAGTCGGCCGAGGAAGCCGCAAAGGCGGTCGAGCAGCTCGGCGACGCGCTGGCCCGCTGCGACAAAATCGCCGGGGACGCGGCCTATAAAGCGAATGCCGCCTCCCTGCGGAACCAGGTGCTCCAGTATCGCGCCGCGGCATTCGAGGTCGTCGGCGATCCCTGCGGAATGCTGGCCGACGCGTATCTGTTGCTCCAGGGCGGCAACCCTTCGGCGGAAGCCGTCGCGGACCGGGCGGTCCGGCAGTTCATGTCGAAGTTCAAGGCCGGCCTCGATGCCGACCCGGCCGGCGCGGCGCGGCTCATTGAGGATGCGGCGAGCCGCTTCGCCTCGGACGAACTGGCGCCCGCGCGAAAGGCGCTCAACGATGCCATGGCCGTCTCCGACCTCCGCAGCCGCATCTTCCGCGACCGCTCGCTCCTGAACGCGTGGGTGAGGAACATCGGTTCTTTCGTCCCGTCGGACATGGTCCGAATTCCCGCGGGAACATTTCCGCTCGGCGAGAATCACGACGGTCTCGTCGCCGTGACGCCGTCCAGCGCGCCGCAACATGACGTGCGCATCGAGGAATTCTGTATGGACGTGAACGAAGTGACCAACCTCCAGTTTCAGAAGTTCGTGGATGCCGGCGGCTACACCAATGACGCATGGTGGACGCTCGCGCGCGGCATTGACCGTTCGGCCTTCGTGGATTCCACCGGCAGGCCGGGGCCGAAGGACTGGAAGAACGGCCAATTCCCCGAGGGCAAGGCCGGGTTGCCGGTCGCCGGCGTTTCCTGGTACGAGGCCTCGGCCTACGCGGCGTGGGCGTCGAAAGCGCTGCCTGACGAAGTTCAATGGGAGTGCGCCGCCGCCGGGCTTGCGCCCACAGAGGCCGGCGGCGCTTTCAAAAAAAGCGCCTCCGCGTGGACGGCTTGGTACGCGAGAATCCGCGCCAATCCGCAGAATCCTGCGCCGGCGGCGCCGCTGCCGGCCGGATCGAATCCGGATGAAAAGACGCCGCTGGGCGGTTTCGACATGGTCGGCAGCCTCCGCGAGTGGACCGCGAGCCTCTACGACAAGTATCCGGGCTCGCAGTGCCCGGACCGCGACCTGGGCACCGGCCTGGTCGTGGTGCGCGGGCTGTGCTTCAACGACACGGTCCTTCAGCAGCCCAGTCCGGCCCGGCGACGGGGCTGGCCCAAAGAGACGCGAAACGAGTGCATCGGTTTTCGTTGTGTGTGGATCGGCCCGGAGAAGCCGTCGCACTGAATGCCGATCCGGGCTTGACCCGGCCACTTTGGAAAAGGAGGCAGAACGTGGTGACGAGCTGGAAGATCGTGGCGGTGTTCGTGGCGGTGGCGCTGACCGGCTGCGCGACCAAGGGCGACCTCGAGGATCTGCGCAAGGAGGTCGCTGCGACGGAATCCAGCGCGCAGGCGTCTGAGACCCACATCAAGTCCATCGAGGAGAAGTTGGCCGGGCACGAGAACAGGCTGCTGAGTCAGGACGCCAGGCTGGCCGAGGCGGAGAAAGCCCTGGTGCTCGCGGAGAAGCGGTTTTCGGACGCCGCCGACCGGCACGCGGCGCTGGCGGAAGCGCAGACCCAGATGGCCAAGCAATTGGCCGAAACCGGCGCCCGGCTGAAGGCCCTCGACGACAGTATCACGAAGGCCGTCGGCCAGTTGGACAAGGATGAGGCGCAGATCGCGAAGCTGAATAACGATACCAAGACGTGGGCGGCCGACCTGCAGGTCGTCAAGGATGAAACGGTGAAACTCCACGCAGAGGCCGACAAGACCAAGGCGATGTATCGCAAGAACCTGGAGAACATGCGCGAGATCTACAAGCGGCAGTTCGAAGCGGTCAGCGAGATTCTCGAGAAGGAATAGGCGAAGCCGCTTGCTCGCGAGAAGATTACCGCTCCGACATGGGTGACTGCCGGCGCGGTTGAGCCGATGGCTCAGGCGGGTCCGCCATCCCGTCTTCCCTCAGGGCGCAACGACGCTGCGCCCTCTTGCATCAGCCGGCGCGTTGGCTCGTCAACCCACTGCCGAGTCCGTGCCCACTCGAACCCTGCCAGCAGCGCGCCGTCTCTCAAGGAGGAAATGCGGCGGCCGCATCGCGCCAGCGCGGCCGCAACGCTGGCAAAATAGAAAACCATGGCCACTTGCTGCGGCAGAGCGCTATCCGGCTGATTTTCGTTCTTCTTGGCGAACTCCTTCGTAAGTTCGAGCAGTTCCATGGGCGGGTTCGGATGTTGAAACAGGTCTTGAAAACTTTGCAGCGCAGGCCCTTCGGCCTCAGCGTACGCTCTGAGTTTCAGCGTCACCGAAGGGTCGAGCGTTCCGAGGTCAACCCGAACCGGAGCGGACATCTGGTGCCGGTAGATAGCCGCGAAGTCCTCCCGGCGCCACGTCCTTGGTGGAGCGGTGTCAACGTCGAACAGCTTCGCCAGCAAGGCGCCTGTGGTTGAGTGGATGCGGTCCGGGTTACTCAACATCTTTGTCTCCTTGGACGAATCCTTCCATAAGCAGGTACGCAATTTCGGTCGCAATTATGCGCGGGCCCGCGAAAGAATCTGGCGAAGCTCCTGCAATTCCTGCTCGATTTCCTCATCTTTTGCATATTCGCTCATGATTCCGCGCAGAATGCGCGCGAACATGCGCTTGGCCGTGGTCAGCAGATTGGCCGCCTGAGTCGGCGATTCAAGGCCCAGTTTCTGGATCAGCGTCTCGTACGGGAGAGTCTCGGCCTCGCCGAGGATGGGTTGGACGACGCGGCTCTCGAAGATTACCCACAGGTCATCCCGGCCGCCCGCCTTGCATTCCTCCTGCATCTCGCGCAGCGCCCGCGCGAGGACCTGCCGGCCCCATTCCACGTCGAAGGCCTCCGAAGCTTCACGCGTATAGCTGGCCTCGTCCGGATACGCCTGGATGTCCAGCAGTCGCGCAGGGGATCGTTTGCCGGCGTTCTCGCGTCGTAACTCGCTGCGGACGTAGTTGTTAAACGCGGTCAGCAGAAAAGTACGGAACTTGCCACGCTCCGCGTCGGCGCGAGCCACCAATTGACGCTCCAGAACATGGCTCGAAATGAACCCCTGAAGGAGATCTTCGGCGCGCTCGACCTCCGTTCCTTTTTGAACCAGGTGCATCTTGAGGGCCGGCATATATAGCGGAAGCAGTTGTTCCAGTGCAGCGCGGCGATCCTCCGGAAGCCCCTTCGCGGCTCGCGTGACGAGCGACCAGCGAGTGGTTGGGAAGAAGCGTTGCGGCGGCGGCTCACTGCCGTTCATGAAGACCCCTGTCTTGCCCGGACCTGCGAATTATCACCGATGCGCCCGAGCTTTGCAAGAAAAAAATCTGCGCAGGATTCGACCTGCCGCTGCGTAGATAACGGTGAAAAGCGGATGGAAAGGACAAAGAGATGTTTGAGAGCTTCATGGGCCAGGCGGTAACGAAAGGGCAATAAGATGGGGAAGCGAGACCTGGTGGCAGTCGCGATGGTTAGAGCTGCGATCTTCGCGGGATACATGGGCTGGCTGGGATGTCCCTCCCACGTCAAGACGGCGCTGCTCGTGATGTCGGCGGCGTGGTGGCTGGTCAGCCTGCTGAACACTTGGGCATGGTTCCGTGAGGCGACGAACTACGCTCTCAGCAACAGATTCACCCGCCTGCCATTCACCTCGGGGAAGAATGCCGAGGAGTTGTTTCTCCGGGAACTCCAGAAGTTCCAAGGACATACGACTTATCTCCTGACACCCCCGCAGCATCGTGATTAACAGGGACCGGAGGGCTGTTGAAAAATGCTCCTTGTCATTCCCGCTTGCGCGGGAATGACGCACCGGAGACGCGGGACGAACCGGCGTCCTCTTGTTTCCCCGCGCGGCACCCCCTTGACAAGCGGGATTCTGACGGTCAGAATCCGACGTGTGACGGCTGACCGTCACGAGCACGCAGTGTACTGCGCGCGATATCTGGATGGCTTGCCCGCCGGCCGTGTGGAGGCGGCCATCTGGGGAATGCCGGGTTACCCGTTCAGGCGGGCGGCTCATGCTTCGAAGAATGTCCGTCCTCCTCTGCACGCTGGTCCTGATCGGTTGCGCGGCGTGCTCGACTCCCGCCGCCAGGCGCGGTTCGCAGGACGGGCCGCAGCCGGCCGACAACGCCTCAACCCCGCCGGAAAAGCACGCTGAAATTACCGACAGAGTCGCCCTGGCGCCGCTCCTTGACTACACGCGCCAGTCCGACGGCGCGGAGCGGACGGAGATTCTCTACGGCGCCTTCGCCTATCACACTTCCGCCTCCGGCGAGACCGGCGGAAACATCTTCCCGGTGTTCTGGGGCCGGGACTACATTGACGTCTTCCCGCTCCTGTGGCATTGGGGCAGGAACACCGTCGTGTTCCCCGTGGTCTGGGTGATGGATTCCGGGCGCATCATCGGCCCGCTCATGTGGGGCGACGGCTATCTGTACGTCGTTCCGCTCTATTGGCGCTGGGGCGACAATCAACTGCTCTTCCCCATCGCCTGGAAGATCGGCGACGACAAGGGGATCGGGCCGGTCTGGTGGGGCAAGGGCTATTTTGACGTATTTCCTCTCTATTGGAGCGTGGGCGGCAATCGGTTGCTTTTCCCGCTCGCCTGGGACACCGAGCAGGGAAACAAGGCGGTCCTGCCGGTGCTCTGGGGCAAGAACTATTTCCACGTGGTCCCGCTTTACTGGCACTGGGACGACAACCATATCCTCTTCCCTGTCGCCTGGAAGATCGGCGGTGGCATGGGCGTCGGCCCGGTCTGGTGGGGCGAGGATTACTTCGACGTTTTCCCCGTTTACTGGCACTGGGGTGATAACGATCTGCTGTTCCCGGCCGCCTGGAAGATCGGCGACAGCAAAGGGATCGGGCCGGTCTGGTGGGGCAAGGGTTACTTTGACGTGTTCCCTCTATATTGGCGCTGGGGCGACAACCAGTTGCTTTTCCCGCTCGGCTGGGATATCGGAGGCAGTAAGGCCATCCTGCCGGCGTTCTGGGGCGAGGGCTATTTCCACGTTGTCCCGCTTTACTGGCACTGGGACGACAACCATCTGCTGTTCCCGGTCGCCTGGAAGATCGGCGACAGCAAAGGGATTGGGCCGGTCTGGTGGGGCAAGAGTCACTTTGACGTGTTCCCTCTCTATTGGCGCTGGTGCGACAACCAGTTGCTTTTCCCGCTCGGCTGGGATATCGGCGGCAGCAAGGCCATCCTGCCGGCATTCTGGGGCGAGGGCTATTTCCACGTTGTCCCGCTTTACTGGCACTGGGGCGACAACGATATCCTCTTCCCCATCGGCTGGAAAATCGGCGACGACAAGGGCGTCGGCCCGGTCTGGTGGGGCAAGGACTACCTCGACGTCTTTCCGCTCTACTGGCATTGGAACAGGAACCATCTGCTTCTTCCCATCGCATGGAGCCTCGGCGACGACAAAGGCGTCGGCCCGGTCTGGTGGGGCAAAGATTACTTCGACGTGTTTCCTCTCTATTGGCACTGGGGCGATAATCATCTGCTCCTCCCGGCGGCCTGGAAGATCGGCGACGACAAAGGGATCGGCCCGGTCTGGTGGGGCAAAGATTACTTCGACGTGTTTCCTCTCTACTGGCACTGGGGCGACAACCATCTTCTCCTGCCCGCCGGCTGGAGCATCAACGGCAACCAAGTCATCGGGCCTGTGTGGTGGGGCAAAGATTATTTTGACGTGTTTCCGCTTTACTGGAAATGGAACCACAACCAACTGCTTCTGCCCGCCGCCTGGAAGATCGGCGACGACAAGGGCGTCGGCCCGGTCTGGTGGGGCAAAGATTACTTCGACGTGTTTCCTCTCTATTGGCACTGGCGCGACAACCATCTGCTCCTGCCCGTCGGCTGGAGCATCAACGGCAACAAAGGCATCGGGCCGGTCTGGTGGGGCAAGGACTACGTCAATGTTTTCCCCCTTTATTGGAAGTCGGGGAAGGACCAGGCCCTGTATCCCCTGGCATGGAACGTCTCGGGGAACAAAGGCATCGGCCCGGTCTGGTGGGGCCGGAACTACTTTCACGTGTTCCCGCTGTACTGGCAGTGGAACGACAAAAAACTCATCCTTCCGTTCATCTACGAGCAGGCCGGGAAAGACAGCTACGACTTCCGTTTTCTCTGGCGGCTGATCCACTATCACCGCGACGCCGACGGACGGCTGTTCGAGCTTCAGCCGCTGATGACCTCGGAGCGCACGGAGACAACCCGGCGCTTCTCCGTCCTCGGCGTCGGTTGGGAGAAAACCCCGGCTGGCCGCGCGCTGACGATCCTCTGGTGGAAGATTCCTCTCGGCGGCACGACTGAGAACCGGCCCATGCAAACAGGGGCCATTTGAAAAATCCGGCTCCGATGGGCTATCCTGAGTAAGATGCTTCTATGGGGCGCCGCTGCCGCTTAATCCCCGAGCCGGTCGGCCGAACGTTAATACAGGGCTGTTGACCGCTCCGGAGTGGAGGAAAAGTCGTTGCTCTTTACCGAACCCGCATTCCTGTTCTTTTTCCTGCCCATCGTCCTGGCGCTTTATTTCATCCCGATGCGCTGGCACCGCAACGCGGTGCTGCTGCTGTCGAGCCTGCTCTTCTACGCCTGGGGCGAGCCGCGGTTCGTGCTCGTGCTGTTCGGCTCGTTCATCCTGAATTACTTCATGGGACTGTGGGTCGGCCGGACGCTCGGCACGCCGCGCGCCAAGAAGGTCCTGGCCCTCGCCGTCGCGCTCAACCTCGCGATCCTGGCCACGTGGAAATACGCGAACTTCTTCGTGGCCAACCTCGACGCGGCGCTGATCGCCGCCGGCATCCGCCCGTTCCACCTCGCGCACATCACCCTGCCGCTCGGCATTTCGTTCTTCACGTTCCATGCGATGTCCTACGTGATTGACGTCTACCGCCGGAACGCGCCGGCGCAGAAGAACCCGCTGAACATCGCGATGTACCTCTCGCTCTTCCCGCAGCTCATCGCCGGGCCGATCGTGCGGTACAAGGACATCGCCGGCCAGCTCGACGAACGGACCGTGACCGCGGAGCGCTTCGCGTACGGCATCCAGCGCTTCGTGCTGGGGCTGGGCAAGAAGATGCTCATTGCGAATACGGTGGCCGACGTCGCGGACAAGCTCTTCGCGCTGCCGGTCGGCCAGATGACGGCCGGCCTGGCGTGGCTGGGCGCGGTATGCTACACGCTGCAGATCTACTTCGACTTCTCCGGCTATTCCGACATGGCCGTCGGGCTGGGGCACATGTTCGGGTTCAAGTTCATCGAGAACTTCAATTACCCGTACATCTCGCGCTCGATCACGGAATTCTGGCGGCGGTGGCACATCTCGCTCTCGACCTGGTTCCGCGATTATCTCTACATACCGCTCGGCGGGAACCGCTGCGCGCCGTGGCGGGTTTACTTCAACCTGGTCACCGTCTTCGCGCTCTGCGGGCTCTGGCACGGGGCGAGCTGGAGCTTCCTCGTCTGGGGGCTTTTCCACGGCGCGTTCCTGGTCATCGAGCGCATGGGATTCAACCGCGTGCTGGAGAAGCTCTGGGCGCCGTTGAGCCACGTTTACGCGATGCTCGCGGTCCTGGTCGGATGGGTGCTCTTCCGCTCCGACACGCTCGGTGACGCGTTGAGCTATCTCAAAGTCATGGCCGGCCTCGCGCAGCCGTCGCCCGTCCACGACACCCTGAGCATGTATCTCGACCGCGAACTGGCGCAGGCCCTTTGCGCGGGAGTCATCTTCAGCACGCCGGTACTGCCCGCGCTGATCGGATGGTGGCAGCGCACCTCGGAAAAGATCCCCGTGGCCGCCCGGCCGTGGGCTGGAATCGCCGTCACGTCCACCGGAATGCTCTGCCTCGGGACCATTTTCGTGCTGTGCGTTATCCTGACGGCCGCCGGCACGTATAACCCGTTCATCTACTTCAGGTTCTAGCATGGCGTACCGGAAATAAGTTGCGTAATCTCTCGTCATTCCGAGCGGAGCGAGGAATCTCATACGCCGCTTGTAGTGGCGCCGTCAGGCGCTACTTCGTATGCCCTGACGGGCACACTACGAGCAGGGTGACGCGGCCTGGACTTATGTGTGTTATTTACTGGACAACAATCTAGCATGGGCGAGAAACAGGACCGAATCGGCCGCAGCGCGCGGAGCTACGTCCTGATCTGCGCATTCGTCGCGGCGACCTGGCTGCCGATGGCCGACATGCTCTTCGGCCCGGCGACCGCGCGCCCGCTTTCCGAGAACCGGGAGATGGCCGCCCTTCCGAAATTCGGCTGGCGCCCGGCGGCTCTGAAGATGTTCGTCTTCGACCTCAAGCCTTATCTGCGCGATAACTTCGGCTTCCGGCCTGAACTGATCCATTGGTACCACCTCCTGAAAGGCCGCCTGCTGGGCGCGTCCTCCTCGCCGCTGGTCCTGTTCGGGAAACAGGGTTGGCTTTTTTATGCCGGCGAACACACCGTGGACGACTACCGATGTGTGACGCCCTACACGGATGAGGAACTCGACGGCATGCAGCGGCTGTTCGAGCAGGAACGCGACTGGCTCGCCCAGCGCGGCATCCAGTACCTCCTCGTCTTCGTCCCGAACAATCACACGCTCTACCCGGAATTCCTTCCGGACGGGTTGACGCGGCTGCGCCCTGAATCCCGTCTGGACCAGTTTGTGGATCACATGCGCAAGAACTCCACGGTCGAACTTCTCGACCTGCGGCCGGCCCTCCTGGAAGCCAAGCAGAAGATGCGCGTTTCCCGGCGCACGGACTCGCACTGGACCGAATACGGCGCATTCATCGGCTATCAGGCCATCATGCAGAAGCTCTGCGCCTGGTTCCCGGCGATAAGACCGCCCCGCATCGAGGACTTCACCGTCGTGACCCGAATGCGCCCGGGCGGCGACCTCACGGAAATGATTGACGCCGAAGAGGAGCGCCAGGAGGAAAGCATCGAGTTGGTTCCGCGCGCGCCGCGGCGGGCCGTACAGACTAAAATCCGCGACACGGCGCGAGTGAACGGCAAGCTGGTTCCCGCCATCATCGTCGCTGAAGTCCCGCAGCCCGGCTGGCCGAGGGCCGTCATACTGCACGACTCCAGCGGCGGCATGCGCGGCCTGATGCCGTTCCTCTCCGAGGACTTCAGCCGCATCGCCTTCGTGGCCACGAGGCGGTTTCAGCGCAAGGTCATCGAAGCTGAAAAGCCCGACGTGGTCATCCGCCAGTTCACGGAACGGTTCCTGATACTGGACCGCGGGAACTTTCTCGACCAGGACGATGCGCCCTGAGCCTCAGGCTCCGGGCGAAGGCCCCGGGACGTCCCCGGAACTTCAGGGAGAAACGCTCAATGGCCGGGAAAATAAGACTGGGCGTTGCCGGCTGCGGCCCTCGCGGCGCGTACATCGGCGGGCTTTTCAAGGACCATCCCGAATGTGAACTGACCGCCGTCATGGACAAATTCCTCCCGCCGGCGCAGAAGGCCGCGGAAGCGTTTCACCTGCCCGAAGCGCGCGTCTTCACCGACTTTGACAAGATGCTCCGCGACGCGCCCATGGACGCCATCTATCTCGCGTGCGACCCGATGGTCCAGGTTGACATGGCCTGTCGCGCTATGGCCGCGGGAAAGCACGTCTGCACCGACGTCCCCGCCGCATTCTCCATTGACGAGTGTTGGGACCTGGTTCGAACGGTGGAAAAAACCGGGCGCAAGTACATGCTCATGGAGCAGGTGCGCTACAACGGCTTCGTCGAAACCTGGAAGCGCATGCGCGAACGAGGCGAGTTCGGCCATGTCTGTTTCGCGCAGGGCGAGTACATCCACTACCTCGACAACTGCAACTTCTGGATTGACCCGGCGACGGGTGAAAACATCTGCAAGCCGGCGCGGCCCACAGACCGGACCGTGATACCGAGCTGGCGCCTGAAGGCGTTTGCCCATCCGATCTACTACCTGCCGCATACGCTGAGTCCTCTCCTTTACATCCTGGGCGATCGCGTCGAACGCGTCTCGTGCATGGGAACGCAGCAAATCAGCTATGCCTTTCCCGGCATCAAGCTGCCCGCAAGGGACATTGAGTACGCCCTCATGCATACGGCCGGGGACACGGTGTTGGCCGCAGGCGCGGGATTCACTTTTCCTTATCCTCACCGGCATGCCGAAACGGGGCACCACTGGTACGAATTGCGCGGGACCAGGGCTAGCGTGGAATCGCCGCGGCGGCCGGAAGACAAATTCTGGCGCTGGCGGGAGTCCACATCCGCGCACGAGGCGATGGACCTGCATTCCTCTCCACAGGATGCGACTGCGGAGCAACTGAAAACCGGACACGGAGGACGGGATTTCAAGCCGGTGGACCTTTTCGTCACATGCGTTCTGACCGATACCCTTCCGGCGATGGACGTGTATCTGGCCGTCGAAACCGCCGCGCCGGCGATCCTCGCCGCCGAATCGGCTCGACGGGATGGCGTCATGCTCTCCGTGCCCGACTTCCGGCCCGGCGCACGCCAAGGATAGCGTTTCCGCCGGAGGGCGCTTGTTGCCGGCGGCCGCGCGAGCCCGTATAATGCCATGGTGATCAGCGACTCACGACACGCGATCAATGATTATGATTGATGATTGATGACCAGGCGCAAACCCGCCCGTAACGCCCGATCCGCAGCCCATCAGAAATCGCCGGCGGCTGATCGCGCGCCGGATCCCCTCAATCGCCCGTCAGGAGGCGTCTGGCCGGCGTTGGCCTGCGCGGCGATCATTCTCGCCGGGCTGGCCGCCTACAGCAACAGCTTCCACGGCCCGTTCATCTTCGACGACAAGTATTTCGTCACTGTCCAGAGCGCCATGAAACTGTGGCCGATCTGGCCCACGTTGATCGGGTCCCGGCCGGTGGTCCAGGCGAGCCTCGCGCTCAATTATACGCTGGGCGGCCCCGGCGAAACCGGATACCACGTCTTCAATGTGATCGTCCATCTCCTGGCGGCGCTGACACTGTTCGGGATTGTGCGCAGGACGCTGGCGCTCCCGGCGTTCGCGGGCCGGTTCGGCGAACGGATCGCCGCGGCGCTGGGGTTCTGCGTCGCACTTCTGTGGGCGGTCCATCCGCTCCAGACTGAGGCTGTGACGTACATCATCCAGCGGATGGAGTCGCTGATGGCGTTGTTCTATCTCCTGACGCTGTATTGCGTGATCCGCGCCGCAACCTCGCAGCGTCCGGGCGCGTGGCATGCGACGGCGGTGGCGGCTTGCGCGCTGGGGATGGGCTGTAAGGAAGTGATGATCTCGGCGCCCATCGTTGTGCTGCTCTACGACCGGACCTTCATCGCCGGCTCGTTCCGCGATGCGCTGAGGCGGCGCTGGGGACTTTACCTGGGGCTGGCGGCGACGTGGATCATCCTGATTCCATCGGTCCTCGAGGCCTTCGGCCCGCATGTGGCCGCGGCCGGGGCCGGGTTCGGCATCAAGAGCGTTACGCCGCTGCTCTATGCGCAGAGTCAATTCGGCGTCATCCTCCATTATCTGCGGCTGGCGTTCTGGCCGACCGGGTTGTGCCTGGACTACTTCTGGCCGGTCGCGCGGGGTGCGGGAGAGATCGCTCCCGGCGCCGCCGTCGTCGGAATTCTGCTGGCGGCCACGCTCTGGGCGCTCGCGCGGCGGCCGGCTTGGGGATTCATCGGCGCGTTGTTCTTCCTGGTGCTTGCGCCGACGTCGAGCATCCTGCCGATCCAGGACCTGGCGTTCGAGCACCGGATGTACTTGCCTCTGGCGACGGTGGCGGCGGCCGTGGTCGTCGCCGCATTCCTGCTCGGCCGGCGGCTGGGGCTCGGCGTGGGGGCGCTCCTGGTCCTTTGCGCCGCGGGCGCGGTCGCTCTTGGGATGGCGACGCACCGGCGCAATGCGGACTACCGGACGGCCATCTCGATCTATGAGGACACGGTGGCCAAACGTCCCGCGAATCCCCGCGCCTGGCAGGGCCTGGGCTGGGAGAAAAACCTGGCGGGGGATTATGACGGAGCGCTCCAGTGCCTTGACCGGGCGCTGAAATTGCCCGGGGATGACGCCAATGCCTACAGCGACCGCGGTGTGGTCTGCCAGAACTTGCACCGGTATGAAGAGGCCCTCAGTGACTTCAACAGGGCCTTGGCGCTCAAGCCGAACTTCGCCGACACCTATAGCAACCGCTCCGACTTGTACATCGCCACAGGCCGGTTTCAGCTCGCCGTGGACGACTGCGACCGCGCCATCGAACTCGAACCGGGCAGCCCCAGGTCCTACAACAATCGCGGCCTGGCGCTGGCCGGCATGCGCCGGTATGAGGAGGCGCTTCACGACTACGACCGGGCCCTTGCGCTGAACCCGGACCTCTACGAGGTCTGGTTCAATCGAGCGCTGGCCCTTGCCGCCCTGGGCCGGGACGAACTCGCCATCCGCGATTACAGCCAATCTGTTGCGCTGAAGCCGCAGTTTGCCGAGGGCTACCGCGCCCGCGCCCTGATTTATGCCAAGCTGAACCGGCGCGCCGAGGCACTGAAGGACTTCGACAAAGCTATCGCCGTGAAGCCGGATTCCCCCGACGCCCTCTACAGCCGGGCGCTCTTCTATTTCGAGATGAAGGAATACGGCAAGGCGCGCGCCGACATGGAGGCGTGCGACAAGTTGCACGGCAATGTGGCCCCGGAGTTCCGCAGAGCGGTCATGCAGGCGACAGCGACGACACAATAGGATGAACTATGCCTGAACCGGAAAGACGACCGGAGGCGCGGAAGGGCAAGGCCGCAGAGCGCCCGAGCGCGGTGCGCCGTTTCCTTCCGGCCGCGCTGATCGTCGCCGCGGCGCTGGTCGCCTACGCGCCCGTCCTCCGCGCCGGGTTCGTGTGGGACGATGGCGTCTTCCTGACCGAAAACCCGCTCATCCGCGCCTCGGACGGCCTCCACCGTTTCTGGTTCACCACTCAACAGATGGACTACATGCCGCTGACTTCCAGCGTGCTCTGGTTCGAGTGGCGTTTGTGGGGACCGCATGCGACCGGCTTTCACATCGTCAACGTGCTGCTGCACGCGGCGAGCGCGGTGCTGCTCTGGCGAGTGCTGCTGCGGCTGAAGGTCCCCGGCGCATGGCTGGCGGGCCTCCTCTTCGCGTTGCACCCGGTGGCGGTCCAGTCCGTGGCCTGGATCACCGAGCGCAAGAACACGCTCTCGATGGTCCTCTACCTCGGGAGCATCCTGGCGT
>Ga0181524_10002075_pt1 | contig 21504 bp, 20 predicted proteins | sample PEATcosm2014_Bin_34_FD_119761 | JGI IMG/M metagenome (GOLD analysis project Ga0181524, IMG submission 119761) | Peatland microbial communities from MTU Mesocosm Facility, Houghton, MI, USA - PEATcosm2014_Bin05_60_metaG | ecosystem: Environmental > Terrestrial > Soil > Wetlands > Peat | place... | reverse complement strand
GCCTCGCCAAGGACTGGGAAAACCGCAACCACAACGCCCTCGCCTTCCTCCGCCTCGCCTCCATCCGCCTGATGCTCAGAAAACTCTGTAATCCCTCATGAAGTCTCCGGACGGACTCTAAGGGATTGCGGATTTCGTGCGCGATGCCGCCGATGACCATGCCGAGCGCCGCGAGTTTTTCGCCTTGGCGAATCTGCGCCTCCATCGCGCGCTGCTCGACGAGATTGCGCCCGACGACCACGACGCCGGTCACCTCGCCGGTATTGCCGGTCATGCGCGACAGGCGCCAGGACACCGGAATGCTGTCTCCGCCTTGACAGCGCATCGGCCACTCGACCGATCGGCGATCGTCGATCTCGGCGATGCCGCGAAAGCAAGCTTCCACCTCGAGGTTTTGCGGCTGTTCGATGTGGTCCGCGAGCTTGGAGTCGCGCACTTCGAGATGCGTGTACCCGGTGGCTTTCTCAGCCGCCGTGTTCCACGTCATGATGGCCCCATTCGGGTCGGTGGAGATGATGAGGTCTCCTGCGCTCTCGACGATGCTGGCCAGATGCAGTTGCATCCGCCGCACTTCCTCGCCGAGCTGCAGGAGATCAGTCACGTCGTCCATCACCAGGATCGCGCCGCGCGATCCGCCGAGCAGCTGCAGCGGACAGATGCTGTAGGAATAGATTCGCAACGAAACGCCCGGCGCTCGATAAGTCATGCGCTGACGGTGCAACGTCCGGCCGGTGACGATGACCTCGCGGATCTGCCGATCGAGCGCCGTATCCTGAAAAGCCGGAGGGAATATCTCATGCAATCGCCGGCCCAAAATCGAACTCAGGCTGCTTCGTGACTTCTCCAGGAAATTGTGATTGACCGTGAGAACCGCGAGTCGCTGGTCCAGGATCAAGATCGACGAGGGGATCGTCGCCATGATGGCGTGAAAGAAGCTTTCGTGGTCGAGCGGCGTCAAGGCCATTTTTTCGCCCATTCCCATTCGGCCTAGTTCGGCGTTTTCAAATCCGGTCGGAAACTGAACGGCGGCCAAGGCCCCGACATGGCGATCGCCACGTGCCGGCTCGACGCCATCGGGGTTATCTCCTCGATGCGCTCTCTTATCGCGGCGACGGCCGTCTTCTCGACGAGAAGGGCGTAACGAGCGACGGGTTCCCTCCCGTCCGGATCGGGCGCGCGGGGCAGGCCGAGCGGCCTTGTGTCGCTCGTCAGCGGTCGAAGCTGCGCGATGAACTCGCCGACGAACGCGGTCGCCTCGGCTCGGCCGAAATCGATGAGCGCGCTCCTGTCGCGGCAGAGCCGCATGTAACGGGCGCCCTTCGACAATTGCCGCCAGTCGGGCCACGCCTCGCAGGCCAATCGTTCCAAGGCGCGCGGGCCGTCGAAATGCGCGACGCCCCGCAGCTCCCATTCTTCCTTGTCGGCGACGGCGCGAAGGAAGGCCGCGATCGTCGCTTCATGCGCGCGCATGAACGCCGTCAGATTGTCGAGGCTCGAGTAAAGCGTCGCGAACGGCGTGGGGAAGACCGTCGACCGTTGCGCCATCCACGCCACGAGTTCGGCGTGACGGCGCACGCGCGGCGCAAGCCAGGCGATATCGCTCAAACGACGTTCGCTGTCCGCGCCGTTGTAATCGAGGATCGGAACGAGGCCGACGAGCGCCGCGATGGATCCGACACGGTGCAGCAGGAGCCGCCGCTCGAGCGTCGCATCGGGCGGCCGGAGCGCGTCGACGCTCTCGGCGAAGGCGAAGAGGCAGATCGCCGTTTCGTCCGCGATGCCGGTTGAACGCGCGCGCCCATCGCACGGCGGAAGCGGCTCGACTTCAGCCATCGACGTGCGCTCCGTGCCGTTCCGCCAGCGTCTTCAATTTTGTCCGGTAGGTCTTGTAGTCGATGCCGAGCAGGCGAGCGGCTTCGGCCTTGTTTCCTCCGGCCTGATCGAGCGCGGCGACGACCGCGTCGCGTTCGATCGCCCTGAGCTGGACTCGCAGGCGATCACGCAAGGAGGCGGAGTCGAGCGGCTTACGAGCCGGCGTCGCGAGCGCTGCGCCATCGCCGAGGTGGTCGGCCACATGGTCGGCGGTGATCGTGCGCGAGGCAGTGAGGCCCGCGCGCCGCATGACATTGCGCAGTTCGCGGGCGTTTCCCGGCCATCGGTAGGCGGCGAGCAAATCGAGCGCCGCCGGCGCGATTTCGACCGGCGGCCGTCCCAACGCCTCGCGCGCTTGCGTCAAGAAGCGTCGTGCGAGGAAAGGGATATCCTCCGGCCGGGAGCGCAACGGGGGAACCGTGATGACGTATTCGGCCAAGCGGAACAACAGGTCTTCGCGAAAGCCGCCGACCTTGGCCTGCTCCTTGAGATCGTCGTTGGTGGCCGCGATGACGCGCAGGTCGAGCTTGATCGACTCCGTCCCGCCGAGCCTGCGGATGGTGCGTTCCTCGAGCGTTCGCAGGAGGGCCTTTTGCCCATTCCAGGGGAGATTGCCGATCTCGTCGAGAAAGATCGTTCCGCCGCCGGCGGCGACTTCGAAGCAACCGTGGCGGCGCCCGCTGGCGCCGGTGAAGGCCCCTTTCTCGTGGCCGAAGAATTCGCTGTCGATGAGGGTTTCCGCGATCGCGCCGCAATCGATGACGACGAGCGGGCGAGCCGAGCGCCGACCGTGCTGATGCAAGGCGCGGGCGACGACTTCCTTGCCGGCTCCGGTTTCGCCGTAAATGACGACGGAATAGTCGGTGGAGACGACGGCTTCGATTTGATCCGCGAGTCGCTGAATGGAGGGGCCTGGTCCCATGATCGCGGTGATCGCGGTGCAAGCGCCCGACGCCGGGCGAGGGACCGGTCGCCGCGCGACCGCCCGCTGCACGGTGTCGATGAGATGCTCGTTGCGAAAAGGCTTGGTGATGAAATCGAAAGCGCCCTCTCGGGTTACGCTGACCGCGCAAGAAATGCTGCCATGGGCGGTGACGACGATGACCGGCAGGTCCGGATCGAAGAGTCGGGGGCGCTTCAGCACCTCGTCGCCGCCAAGGTCAGGCATCCGCATGTCCAGCAGGACCGTGTGCGGTCTGCATCGGGCCGCCACTTCGAGGCCGATTCGTCCCGCTTCGGCTTCAGCGACATCGAACCCGGCGTCCGACAGGACATTGCGCATGACCCATCGCATATTCTGATCGTCGTCGATAACGAGGACAACGGGTTGTTGGCGCATCAAAACGGCCTCCGAAATAAAGCCCCGACGATCCAACGGGCGAGGCGCAGGATCGAGGCGACGCCGGCTCCCGCGCCCCGCCGCCCGCCTCGCCTTGAGGACCCACGCGACGCGCAAGCTCGAAACCGACCCCCGTCTCGGCCTCGTCCGCGACGCGAGCGGCCTTGACGCCGGCGCGATCGAGACGGGCGAAAGAATGGGGCAACATGCACGACTCGCTGCTACCGGAGATTGAATCGGCCGCACCTTATGCAAGCCTACGTTGCAGCACCACAAGAAAGTCTTCGCCGTTTGAAAATCGGCGTTTTTCTCTGCGTTCACCGTTAACGGCGATAGGGGCGGCGGCCGGATGCGGCGTCGGCCGCGAAGAATCCGAAAGCATGTGAACGGGTTGGCTCTTCGTCCGCCGGGATCCGTCGAGCTGCGAGAATCCGGATTGAACGATTTCAAAGGCGCAGCGACAAACGCGCAATTTGAGACGTTACATATGAATCGAGAAAGTCGCGTGGTTTGGGGCGCTCGATCCGAGAATTTGCGGCTCGAACGGTCTCGATGCGATTCGAAGCGGCATGAGCGTAACGGCGCCCTGCCGGCGGTCCATGCGAGCGATTCGATGCACCCCGGGCGATCAGCCGACGCGCAGCGAATTCTGCGCCGGCGTGAAAGAACCCTGCCGCAAATGATCGTCGAGATGGACGATCGGACGGGAGCCGCAGGCCTGCAGCACCCCTTCGCCGTCGAATTTCGTGATGTCGAATTGGCAGACGATGGCGACGTCGGGATATTCGTCGAGCAGCTCGTTCAAACGGCGCTCGCAGGCGCGAATCTCTTCGACGCCCGATGTAGCGGTGAAGAACCAGTCCATCTCGCCGGTCACCAAGTGCTTGCGGAAGCCGTCGGCGGCGAGGCCGACCATCACCAGCCGCATGAACGAGATCATGAAATCGGCGGAAACGGCTGCTTGCCGCAGGTAGGAATCGCGGCACGACTGCGCGTCGTCAGGCCGATGCTGAAGAAGCAGAAGATGAAGGTCCAGGTTCTCAGGTCCTTGATCGGCGCGACAAAAGTCGGATCGACCACCTTGTTGAAGTCCGCCGGCGCGTAGCCGCGCGAAGCCCAGGTGACGATCAGCGAGGCGACGAGGAACCCGATGACGAATTTCGGGAAGCGACGCCATATCTCGCCGGCGTCGGCCTTGCGGCCGGCCTCGCTCGGCTCCCAGCGCGTCGTCGAAACGATCGCCAGCACGAGCGCCCAGACGCCGATCCAGACGTCGCGGCCGACCACCTTCATCAGCGTAAAAGCCCATACGGCCTGATCGGCCGTGCCCGCGACGCCCGAGGCGGGGCCTGCGTATCCGCCATAGGTTTGCGCGGCGGCGAAACCGGCGGCGTCGGCGAATTCGGAGGCGCCGATCCAGGCGCCGGCGACGCCGGTCGGCAATTGCAGCCATTTTGCCGCAATCGGCAGCGCGAAGATCATCACGATCGCCCAGAAGATCACCACCGTGATGGCGATCGGCGCGTATTCCTTCTTGGCGCCGACGGCGCCGGCGATGGCGATCGAAGCCGAAACGCCGCAGACCGCGCCGCCGGCGCCGAGCACTGCCGACAACTGGCGATCGAGTCCCAGCTTCCGCGCGACGAAGAAGATGACGAGAAAGGTCGCCACCGAAACGAGCGAGGCCTGAAAGATCGCAATCGGGCCCGCCCAGGCGATGAGCGAGAACGGCAGCGTCGCGCCGAGCAGCACGATGCCGGTCTTGACGTAGAACTCGACCCGGAAGCCCGCGTCCATCCATCGCGGCAGGCCGATGACGTTCGAAATCAGCAATCCGAGCAGCAGCGCGACGAGCGGCGGCTCCAGATTGTAATAATTCGCCTGGGTCCATTGGCCGAGCGCAAAAATCACCACCGAGACCGCATAGAGGAAAACGAACGACGGAAGAAAACCGCGCGCGGCGTAGCCGAGCGCCGTCAAAGCCGCGGCGAAAAGCGCCAGCCATACGGCGAACTGGGCGAGGTAGCGCGGCCAATTGGCGGCGAAATGGGCCGCGAGCTGATCGAGACTCGACCATTTCTCGGGCGTCACGGCGATCCATTTGAGGCTCGCGCCATTGGCGAACAGGATGTAGCCGACGACGACGATCCCCAGGCCGAGCCAAATCGCCCACCAATCCTCCTTGAGCCAAAGTTCGCGCCATCCCGAGGTGAGCGAGGGCGATCGGTCGGCGTTCGAAGCGAGTTGGTTTGCGCTCATCGTTCTTCTCTCTCTTAGCCGGCCGTTGTGGCCGCGCGCATCGCCAAGCGCCCGGAGAACGCCGGCAAGACCATCGTGGCGGCGCTGCCGGACTTGGACGAGCGGTACTTGAGCTTGCGCTGTTCGAGGGCGACTTTGGCGCCTAGGGTCTCGCAGCGTGACTGGGGCAGTGTTTGAGCGGTTCCTGACACGAACGCTGGTCGCGGCCGGAGCGCAGCGCCGAGTCGCGTGGGGCGCCCGCGCCTCAGGACCGTCGGTAGCGGTCGAGATGAGCGATGGGCGGCGATCCTTGCATGTCGTCCGGCTTGCGCACGTTCGCACTGGGAACGAATTCCATCGGCGGCGGGGCGAGCGGCCTCAAGCCGACGGCGCGCGAGACTTCCTCGTCGGTCCAGCCGAGCTGGTCGTATCCGCCGCGCCAATAGACGAGCGCGCTCGGCCCTCCCGGAACCAGAAGGCCCCTGACTCGGCCGATCACGATCGCATGGGAATGGCGCTCGATCCGCTCCTCGACCTCGCAATCGAAAGCGGCGACGGCGTCGCTCAGCACGGAGACGCCCGAACTCAGCGCGAGCCAGCGCCCGGCTGCGTAGCGCTCGGCGCCTGGAGCGCCTTCGCGACCGGAAAAGGCGTTCGCGACGGCGTGGTGCTCGGCGGCGAGGACGTTGACGCCGAAAGCGCGATTTCGGGTCAACGCCTCGTAGCACGACGAAGCGCGGTTGACGCTGACGAGCAACGTCGGCGGCTCGAGCGAAAACGAGGAGACCGACGTGGCGGTCAGGCCCGTGCGCTGGGCGCCCTCGCCGATCGAAATGACGCAAACGCCGGCAGGAAGGTGGCGCATCGCTTCGCGGAACGCGGGCGCGCTCGGCTCTGTCGAAACCGCGGCGCGACGCGCGACGACGCCGCTGGCCATGGTTGAAGGAGGGATCGGGGTCATGGTGCGACTCGCCTTGCTCGGGGCGCGAATTCCCAAACAGTCTATAAAAACTATCAAGAAAGTCAATTCATAAACGCGATCCTCTCCGCCCGCGGCAATCCGCAGCGGCGGGGAGGCTGGGCGCGCCCCTCGCGAAGGCCGCTGCGGTGTCGGAATGCAACGCAACGTGGAGTCGCAACGTCGATCAGCGCAATAATTCATCGAGATAATTGACTTGAGCGGCGTCGAGTCGCGGGACCGATTCGCAAGCGCTCACGCCGAGAGGCCGCTTAGGCCCCTCGCGAAACGACGAAGGATGCGCCATCCCGCGACTGTCAGCTGTGGCGGCCAGTCGTTGACTGATCTGCGGATCAGCCCGATATTTTCATAGACAATAGGGAAATTGTTCCGTTCGTCGCGACGGCCCCCCGCGCAGTGATCGCAATCAGGTTCGAACGCGATCGGCGTTGGCGCTTATTTGCGACCCCGGCGTCTGCGAACAACCCGTCCTGGCAAGGACCAAGGCGTCAACTCATGCTCACTAATAAGGCGAAATACGGCCTGAAGGCCATGCTTCATCTGGCGGAGGTTTCGACAGGTCAACCCGTGCTCGTGGCCGAGATTTCAGCGGCGAACAATATGCCGAAGAAGTTCCTCGATGCGATTTTCGGCGAACTGCGGACCGCCGGGCTTGTTCACTCGAAGAAGGGAAGAGGCGGCGGCTTCGTGCTCGCCAGCAGCCCTTCGCAGATCACGGTCGGAGAAATCGTTCGCGCGCTTGACGGGCCGCTAGCGCTGATAGCCTGCGCGAGCACGAGATACTATCGCGGCTGTGACGACTGCCCCAGGGAGAGCAAATGTCGGGTGCGCCTCATGATGCTCGAAGTCCGAAACGCGATCGCGAACGTACTCGATAACCGCTCGCTCGAAGACATGCGAATGCTTGTCGTGAGCAAAATGCCGCCTCCTAGGCGTCAGGTGAAACCGCATGTCGTCGCCGACAAAGCTCCGGCTTCGAAGCGGGAGACGCAAACCGCCGCGAAACCCATACGCCCCGCGAGCGCTCGAAAGGCCCAACGCGGCTGACCAGTCAAATTGCGCCTGCGATTGGAGACCTTGCCGCCCATCAATGGGATCGGGTTCGCGTCAGGCCGGCGTTGCGCCGTCAAGAATGCCCGACCGACGCCTTGAGAGCTTCCAGCACTTCGCTCGGCCGCTCGATCATCAGCATATGTCCGGCACCCGGCAGCACGATCGTCCGCGCCCCCGCGACGAGCGCCGCCAAGGCCCGTCCCGCTTTCAACGGCGTCATGAGGTCGAGTTCGCCCAGGATCAATGTCGTCGCGCAGGTTGCTTTCCCCGCCGACTCGGCTCCGGTCTGATAGGCGTTGCAAGCGGCGAGATCGGCGTGAAGAACGCCCGGCGCGGCCTTCTCTAGGAGGCGTTCGGTTCCCCCCAGCATCCAAAGGCCCGGGGCGTTATTGCCCCCCAGAGCAGCGGACGCGCCGAGGCCCCACAAGCTCACCATGTCGATCGCGACGTGCGAATTTTCTTTCGCCGCGGCGATGAGATCGGGATGCACCGGCATCTTCGCCGCCGCGCCGATCAGGGCCATGCCGGCGACGAGCTCGGGGTAGCGCGCCGCAGTTTCGAGCGCGATCAGCGCGCCCATGGAGTGGCCGACGAGCGCGGCGCGCTCGGCGCCGACGGCGCCGATCAGACGCGCGGTCCAATCCGCCAGCGCGCCGATATCGGTCAACGCCGGGCCGGCGGAGCCGCCGTGGCCGGGAAGATCGACGGCGAGCGCGTTGGCGCCGTGATAGGCGAACCAACGGCTCTGCAGCGCCCAGACGCTGTGGTCCATGCCCGCGCCGTGGAGAAAGACGATCAGGGTTTGGTTCCGTTCGTGGGCCCGTCCGCCAGTCGTGGCGAAAACCTGGCGATGATCGAGTTCGAGCCTCATCGGCGGCCCCCTCAGTTCTTCTGCGACGCGCGCAGGGCCTGGTCGAGATCGGCGACGATGTCGGCGACGGCTTCCAGCCCCACCGACAGGCGCACCATGTCCTCGCCGACGCCCGCCGCCTCGAGTTGCGCCGCGCTCATCTGCTGATGAGTCGTGCTCGCGGGATGGATGACCAGCGTCTTGGCGTCGCCGACATTGGCCAGGTGACTGGCGAGCTTGAGCGCCTCGATGAACTTGCGGCCGGCGGCCCGCCCGCCCGTGACGCCGAAGCTGACGATCGAGCCGGCGCCGCGCGGCAGCAGGCGAGCCGCCAGTTCGTGATCGGCATGGCTCGGCAAGGAGGGATGGGTAACCCAGGTCACCGCCGCGTTGGCGCCCAGCGCCGCCAGGACCGCGTGGGTGTTCTCGATATGGCGCTGCATGCGCAGCGACAGCGTCTCGACGCCGGTGAGCAGGCGCGCCGCGTTGTGGGGCGAAAGGCACGCGCCGAAGTCGCGCAGGCCCTCGGTGCGCGCCCGCATGATGAAGGCCGACGGGCCGAAATGCTCGGCGAAAACGAGCCCGTGGTAACCGGCGTAGGGTTCGGTCATGGTCGCGTGCCGGCCCGAGGCGATCCAGTCGAAGCGGCCGGAATCGACGAGCGCGCCGCCGATCACGAGGCCGTGCCCGCCGATCCATTTTGTCAGCGAATGCATGACGATGTCCGCGCCCCATTCGATCGGCCGGCTGAGATAGGGGGTGGCGAAGGTGTTGTCGATCAGCAGCGGAACGCCCGCGTCATGGGCGATTTTAGCGACGGCCGGGATGTCCAGAACCTCGAGGCCGGGATTGCCGATCGTCTCGCCGATGACGAGGCGAGTTTCCGGACGAATAGCGGCGGCGAAGCCCGCGTGATCCCTGGGATTGACCAGGGTCGTGCGGATGTCGAAGCGCGGCAGCGTCTGCATGAGCAGGTTGATCGTGCCGCCATAGAGGGAGGACGAGGCGACGATGTGATCGCCGGCGCTCGCAAGGGTCGCGATGGCCAGATGCAACGCCGCCATGCCGCTGGCGGTGCAGACGGCGCCGACGCCGCCTTCAAGGGCGGCGATCCGCTCCTCGAGCACCGCCGTCGTCGGGTTGGAGATGCGCGAATAGAGATGGCCGGCGCGTTCGAGATTGAAGAGCGCGGCGGCGTGGTCGGAATCGGAAAAGACGTAGGACGTCGTCTCATAGATCGGCACCGCGCGCGCGCCGGTCGCCGGGTCGGGGCGCTGCCCGGCGTGCAGGCTCAGCGTGTCGAAGGCGGGCGGGCGGGGGGCTGGCATGACGACTCTCTTCAAATGCGACGCGACGGCGTGGCGCACGCGGATCCGCGCCGGATCGGATTGATCACAAACGCAATGGAAGCGTCAATGCGTTGCGCCGCTACAGGCTGATGTCTGCGTTCTAAGGAATTCTTCGGTTCGTCCGGGCGAGCATCGCGACGACGTTGGCGGGATCGGTTTTCGCGCCCGCGGCGATTGGCGAGGCTCAGAGCGTGGCGCGGCCGCTTACGCCGCGCGCTCCCCCGCCGCCGCCTCGCCCGGCGAGGTTCGCGCCTGATGCGCCCGCGCCGCGACGAGCGCATTGCGGCCGAGGAGCGCCAGCGTCAGATCGTCTTGCGGCGGCTGGAACAGGCCGGCGCGCGCGTCGCGGAAATGCCGCTCCAGGGCGACGTCCGCGGTCAGGCTGAACCCGCCGCCGACGCGAAGACCGATCTCGCTCGCCGTGCACGCCGCGTTGGTGCACAGATACTTCGCCGCGGCGATCTGCGGCGCGAGCTCGCCGCGCAATTCCGGGTGCTCGCGCCAAAGCCGCGCGGTCTCGAAGAGTTGCGCGCGCGCGGCGTCGACGACGATCTCCATCTGGCCTATCCACTGCTGAATGTGCGGCGCTTCGGCGATCGGCTTGCCCAACGCCGAGGGAACGCGCGCGTTCGCATAGGCCGCGGCGGCCTGACAGGCGGCCGCCCCGACGCCGAGATAGACCGCGGCGATCGTCAGCGACCACGGGCCGAGGCCGGGTGCGCCCTTGCCGCCTGGCGGCTTGGCCGCCGAGCGCTCGGCGGGACCAGGAATCGGACGTCGGTCGACGACCCAGGCGTCGCGCACGAAGACGTCGTCGTAGCCGACGTCGTAATTGGCGCAAGTCCTCAGACTGAGGGCGCCACGCCCGGTGACGACGCCCGATACGCGCCCCGCTCGCCGCTCGACGCCGCGCACGGCGCAGGAGGTGACGATCGCCGCGCCGGCGCGGCGCGTTCCGGTTCGGCGCCGCCGTCGCTCGGCGTGTAGAGCGCCCCCGACCAGGATTGCGCGGCCTCAGGCAGAACCGCCTTGACTTCCGCGCCGCTCAGCATCCGGCTGTCGAGTCCGTACGGTCGCACCTGATCGAGCCATGTTTGATGAGCTTCTGCGTCTCCGGCGACCCGCCCGTTCAGGAACGTGATGCCCGTAACGCGGAACCCAGTGTCGGCGTCTCCCAACGTCCGGCGGTCGCGCCACAGGTGCAGGCTCTCGATCATCAGCGGAACCTCCGCTGGATCGCGCATCGTCGCCCGGCGCCAGCCCCAGTTCCGGCTGGATTGCTCGCCGCCGACGACGCCCTTCTCGACCAACGCCACGGAAAGGCCATTCGGGCCAGAAAGAGAGCGGCCGATGCGCCGATGACGCCGTCGCCGATGACCACGACATCGGCCTGCGAGGGCAGCGATGCATCCGACGGAACCGGTTGCAGATTGAGAGCGGGAGCTGGATGGCGTTGGTTGGTCACGGAAGCCTCGCACACGCGAACGGCGGCGTGCGTCAAATGATCCGACGCGCCCGCGATCTGTTCACCGATGATCGAAGGCCTTTGCCAGCCTGTCGCCAGCGGCCTGCACGAGCGAAACCAGCGCGATCAAAATCACGATCACCGCGACCATGACCGAAGTTTCGAAGCGCTGGTAGCCGTAGCGAATCGCCAGATCGCCCAACCCGCCGGCGCCCACGGCGCCGGCCATGGCGGACGCGCCGATCAGCAGCGCCAACGTCACGGCGAAGCCTGCGATGAGGCTCGGCAGAGCTTCCGGCACGAGCACTTCGCGCACGATGGTCCAGTCGCCGCCGCCCATCGCTCGAACGGCTTCGACGAGGTCGCGATCGACTTCGCGCAGCAAGACTTCGGAGACGCGACCAAAATAGGGAATTCCGGAGATCGACAACGGCACGATCGCGGCGGCGGTTCCGATGGACGTTCCGACGATCAGGCGCGTCAGGGGAATCAAAGCGATCAGCAGGATGATGAAGGGCAGAGGGCGAAAAGAATTCACGAAGGCGCCGACGATTTTGTTCACCCATGAATTTTCCCAGATGCCGCCGCTTGCCGTGCCGACCAGAACGAGGCCGAGCGGCAGACCGACGACGAAGCTGATGGCGCCGGAGACGAGGGTCATGACGACAGTTTCGACGAGCGCGTCGATAAGGCGATCGAGCGGCAAGCTAAACATGATCGAACCGCTCCGCCGTGGCGCCGACGCGGCGCAGATAGCGCTCGATCCGCGCGACAAGCTCGGGAGTGGAATTCTCGACCGAGAAGAGGATCGTCGTCGAGGCGCGCTCCGGCGTGCGCTCAGTCTTAGCCCAGACAACGACGGTTCTGGCGCCGGTCGCGAGCGTGAGGTCCGACAGCACGGGCTGGTCGGTGAGCGCGCCCTCGAGCGTTATCCGAAATTCAACGTCACGCGCCGGTTCGCCATTCAAGGCGAGTACGCCTGCCGTTTCTCTCGCAGGGTCGGGCGCGTCGGCGTGAGATTCCGAAGCGGAAACGTCAGCGGAGACGAGCAGGCGCCGCGTCGCTTCGGCTTGCGGATCGGCGAAAACCGCCGCAGCGTCCCCTTCTTCCACGACGCGTCCCGCATCGAGAACGACGACTCGGTGCGCGATGCCGCGGATGACGTTCATCTCGTGGGTGATGAGGACGATGGTGAGACCCAGTTTGCGGTTGATGTCGCGCAGCAGCGCGAGGATGGAGCCGGTCGTTTCCGGATCGAGGGCGGACGTCGCCTCGTCGGAAAGCAGCAGGGCAGGGTCGGCGGCCAGAGCGCGCGCGATGCCGACGCGCTGCTTCTGGCCGCCCGACAATTGCGCGGGATAGGCGGAGGCCTTGGCCTCGAGGCCGACGAGCTCCAGCAACGTCGCCACGCGCTTGAGGCGGTCGCCGCGCGGCCAGCCGGCAATCTTGAGCGGCAAAGCGACGTTTCCGGCCACCGTCTTGGACGACAGCAGATTGAAGTGCTGGAAGATCATTCCGATGCGGCCGCGGACCTTGCGCAATTCCCGCTCGCTCAGAGGCCCGATGTCCTCTCTGACGATCTCGACCCGGCCGGCGTCGACTTAAAGGGCTGATTCGCACGCTCATTGCCGTTCGCGCGGCGGCCCAATCTCGGACTGGACCGACAATCGATATTTTCAAAGACCCAAACCGCGCCATATGCAATTCGTGTGCAAAACATGTGCACTCGTAATAGCTTTTCGGCTAGATTGCCGGGCGGATATCGAAGCTAAAACTGCGATTTCACCGGATCGGCGGCTGAAATAGAGATTATTCAATTAAATGAATAGCTTAAACCTAAAATTCAGCGTGGCGCCTATGATGGATTGGACGGACCGGCATTGCCGCGCCTTCCATCGCCTTCTGACGCGCCGCGCGCGGCTCTACAGCGAGATGGTCACGGCGGACGCGGTCATATTCGGCCCGCGCGAGCGGCTGATCGGCTTCGACGCGTGCGAGCATCCAATCGCCTTGCAGCTCGGCGGCGCCGAGCCGAAACGGCTCGCCGAGGCCGCGCGCATCGGCGCCGAGTTCGGCTACGACGAGATCAACCTCAATTGCGGCTGTCCGTCCGACCGGGTGCAGAACGGCCGCTTCGGCGCCTGCCTGATGCGCGAGCCGGCGTTGGTGGGCGAATGCGTGGCGGCGATGGCGGCGGCGACGAGGGTCCCGGTCACCGTCAAGTGCCGCATCGGCGTCGACGAGCAGGAGCCGCGCGAGGCCCTGTTCGCGCTGGTCGAAGCGGTCGAGGCGGCGGGCGCGGCGGGCGTGATCGTCCACGCGCGCAAGGCTTGGCTCGAAGGCCTCAGCCCGCACGACAATCGCACCGTCCCGCCGCTCGACTACCCCCTCGTCTACGCGCTCAAGGCGGCCCATCCGGAGCTGCCGATCGCCGTCAACGGCGGCATCGAGGACCTCGCCGCGGCCCGCGGCCATCTGCAATGGGTCGACGGCGCGATGATCGGCCGCGCCGCCTACCAGAACCCCGAAATGCTGCTCGGCGTCGACCCCGAAATCTTCGGCGAGCCGGCGCCTCTGCGCGACGCCTTCGAGGTTGTCGAAGCCTATTTGCCCTATGTCGCGCGGGAGCTCGCGCGCGGCGCGCGCCTGCACGACATGACGCGCCATCTGCTGGGCCTGTTCGCCGGCCGGCCCGGCGCGCGCCTCTACCGCCAGAGCCTGGCGACGCTGGCGACGCGGCCGGGCGCAGGGATCGCCGAGTTGCGCGAAGCGGTCGGGGGAATCGCGCGCGCGCCGCTCGCCGAGGCGGTTTGAGCCGCGCTCACTTGGCCCTGAGGATCAGCCGCCCGCGCTCGACGGTGTAGCTCTGCAGCCGCTCGAGGAAGCTCATGCCGATGAGGCTCTCTTGGAGCGCGCCGGGCCGGGCGACGAGCGCGCGCACGTTGCGCATGACGATCGGGCCGACGGCGATGCTGTCGAGACGCGTCGGCGCCGCCATGGCGGCGCCGTTGGCGGTGACGACGTCGACGCTAAAGTCGAGTCCGGCGGCGTCGACGCCGATGCGTCGGGCGTCCTCGGCGCGCAGCACCACGCTCGAGGCGCCGGTGTCGAACAGGAACGCCACGCGCGCGCCGTTGACCTTGGCGGGAATGACGAATTCGCCGCCGATGCGCCGGTTGACGATGACTTCGCCGCTCTTGCCGATCTGCGGCTCGTCGGGCAGGAGTTCGGCCATGACCCGATCGGCGATGTCGGAGACTTCGAAGCGATAGGCGTAGACGCCGACGAGGCCGAGCATGATCGCCGTCCAGATCGCCGCGCCGCCGAGGATGCGCGCCAGCGCGCCCGGGCGAACGCGCCGCGCCCAAGTCAGAAACAACCAGGTCAGCAAGGCGACGGCGACGGCCAGCCGCGCGAAACCGCCGTGATCGAGGCCGAGCAGCGGCGTTTCCACGCGAACCGCGAAAAGCCCGATCAGCGCCGCCGCGAGAAACGCCAGGGGGAGGGCGAGACGCATTTCAGCGGCGTCCGCGCGAGCGCCGCGAGCGCGCCGCCTTCAGGCGTTGCTCGAGGCCCGCCATGATCGCGCGCCGCTCGTCGGCGCCGAGTTCGCCCCACATCGCGATTTCCGCGACCGTGCGGCCGCAGCCGATGCAGAGCCCGAAAACGGGATCGACGACGCAAATCTTGACGCAAGGGCTGACGGGCGCAGGCGCGGAAAAATCCATGGGCCTGATTTAAGGCGCGCGAGCGCCGATGAGAAGAGCGCAGAGGCAGGCGATCTCCGCCGCCTGCTGGGCCGCGCCGGCGACGTCGCCGGTCTGGCCACCGATCTCACGTCGCGCCAGCGCGCTCAACCCCCAGGAAGCGGCCGCCGCGACGACGCAGGCGAAGACGGCGCGCGTCAGGCCGAGCGCGGCGAGACCGGCCAGAAACGCCACGCCGGCGACGGAAAGGCCGGCCGCGACCAAGTCGGCCGTCTCGAGCCGGCCGGCGCTCGCGCCGGCGCCGTCGGGGCGGGCAGGGGGCAGCAGCGCCAAGGGAACGAGCGCGCCGGCGCGCGAGGCCGCGCCGGAAAGGATGAGGCTCGCCGCGGCGACGCCGAAGCCGGCTCGCGCCAGCGCCGCGAGCGCGCCGACGCGCAGCATCAGCGAGAGAACCAAGGCCACGGCGCCGTAAGCGCCGATGCGGCTGTCGCGCATGATCGCGAGCTTGGCTTCGCGCGTCAGCCCGCCGCCGAAGCCGTCGGCGATGTCGGCGAGGCCGTCCTCGTGCAACGCGCCGGTCGCCAGCGCCAGCGTCGCCACCGCGAAAGCCGCGCCGAGGAAGGGCGGCAGGCGCAGGAGAACGGCGAGGCCGAGCGCCAGCGCGCCGAGCGCGCCGATCAGCGCCCCGGCGATCGGCGTCGCCCAGGCGATCCGCGCCAGGTTCAGCGCCGCGCCGGTCCGGCTCTGCGCGCCCGCGCCGGGCGTCGGCAGGCGCGAAAAAAAGCGCAGGTTCTCGCATACGTCGCGCCAGGCGCGGGCGATCAGGGCCGAGCGGGCGGGCGGGTCGAACATCGCGGCGCCTTTCAGGAAGCCGCGCCCCGGCGCGCCGGCGTCACAGCGCCCACAGGTACACCGCGCAGGCGGCGAGGCCGATTCCCGTCTGGCCCCATTCGAGCAGGCCCCATTGGCGCACCAGAGCGCGCGCGGCGCCGATGTCGCGCGGCGCCAGCGTCAGGATCTGGTCGTTGAGCGGCGCCATGGCGAAGAAGGTGTAGGGCCAGCTCAGGACGATGATCAGCGCGCCGATCGCCCAGCGCACGTCCTGGCTGGAGAAATAGGCGATCAGGCCGAGCGCCGCCGAGAGGAGCGCCAGGCCCATGAGCAGCGCGACGCCGCGCCGGTCGCTCGGCGTCCATTCGTTGAGGATGGCCTGATCGTCGAGCGCCAGCCGCGCCGGCTGCTCGACGAGATTGACGTACAGCGCGGCGCCGGAAAACGCGGCGGCGAGAACGAGGGCGAGGGATCCGGGCGACATGACGATTCCTTATTGTGCTGCGAGGCGGTTCTTGGCGCGACGCCATCATGATTGCGCGGCGATTGCAACGGCGGCCGATCCCGCCCCGCCTTTTCCTCTACCATTTCGCCCGCACGGGGCGCTTGGCCGGGATCAAACGGCGACCGCGACGAATTCGCGCGCGCTTCGCGCGCAGCCGGGTCGCTGAAGCGCCCGCTCGGCCCCCTTTACGGCCGCTTCACCATTGGGCGGTTATTTTCCCCCCTCAGCGAAGCCGGGCGCGCCGACGGCGTCGGATCCTTAGGGCGCCTTCGCTTGGATCGCTCGATGACCTCTGTCGCGAATGACCTTCCGCCCCTTCGCGCCGGCCCGGCTTTTCCCCTGGCGCGGCGAATCGGCGAGTCGCCGCTCGCGAGCGCGCTCGTCGTCTACGGCGCGGCGCTGGCGTGGACGCTTCTCGTTCGCCTGCCGCTGTGGCGGATGGACGGCCTCGACGACGCCTTCTACGTCGAGGTCGCGCATCTCTGGACCCGCGGCGTCTTGCCCTACGCCGGCGCCTTCGACGTCAAGCCGCCCGGCTTCTTCGCCATTCTCGCCCTCGCTCAGACGCTGCTGGGGCCGAGCCTCGATTCCTTGCGGGCGGTCGCCGTCGCCTTCGACGCGCTCGGCGCGGCGGCGCTGTTCTTTCTCGGCCGCCGCTTCGGCTCTTCGAGCCTCGGCCTCTTCGCCGCGATCCTCTATCCCGTTCTTTCCGAGTTGGTGACCAGCAACGACGCCTATTGCCCGCTCGGCGCGCTGACCATTCTCGCCTTTCTGGCGGCGCTGTCGCCGCTCAGCCCGGTGAAGCGAGCCGCGCTGACGGGGCTCGCGATCGGCGCGGCGGGCGCGGTCAAGCAGACCGCCGGCTTCGAGGCCGTCGCGCTGGCGTTCATCCTCTTAAGCGCGCCCGACGGCGCGGGACGGCGCGGCCGGGCGGCGCTCGCTTTCGCCCTTGGAGCGAGCGTCGCGCCGCTCGGCTTTCTCGCCTATTTCGCCGCGCACGGCGCCGCGCAGGCGCTCGTCGACGACGCGCTCCTGGGCGCGCTGGCGCGCCCGGGAAGCGCCAGCGAGGGCTTGACCTTTCTCGACGGCGTCGGCCGCTATTTTCTCCTGCAGAAGAGCGTCGCGGCGATCTTCGCGTTCGCCTGCCTGGCGCTGCTGCGACGGCGCGCGCTGGCCAAAACGCTTCCCGCGGCGCCGCTCGGCGCCCTCGAAGCCTGGTTCGTCTGCGCGTCGCTGTCGATCCTCGCGCAACGCTCGATCGCGATCACCTACGTCGGCCCGACGCTCGCGCCCGCCCTCTTGCTGGCTGGGCTGTGCCTGACCCGCGCGACGCACGAACTCGGGCGCGTCCCCCTGGCGATGCGCCTCGGCGCTCTCGCTTCGGTCTCGATCGCGATCGCGCTCGCCTATCCCGGCAACGACATCGGCTTTCGCCAGGAAACGCAAGCGCTCGCCGCGGCGGCGGCGGCGATCCGGGCGAGCGGGCCGACGAGCGAGGATAGGCTCTACGTCGTCAACCGCGGCGCCTGGCTCTACGGCGCGGTCGAACTGCCGCCGCCGACGAAGGTTTTCTATCCCGGCCACACGCTGTGCGATTTTCAGGACCAAGGCCCGGGCCTGCTCGCCGAAATCCTCGCCGCCGAGCCGCGTTACCTCGTCGTCGCCGACCGCCGCCTGCATTACGTCTGCGAAAAACCCGACCGCTGGCGGATCGTCGAGGCCGTCCTGGCGCGCTCCTATCGCCGCATCGCCCACGCGGCGGGGCAGGCCGACTCCTACGACGTCTACGAGGCGGTCGGCGCGGCGGACAAGACGCCCGATCCGCGGTGATGCGGTTGACGCGGCGTTGCATCGCAAGAGCGCTCGCCTGCGCCCGAGTTCGCAGCCCCGAGCGGCCGACGCCGGCGCTTTGACAAGCGCCCGGCGACGGCCCATATCGGCGCTGGCGGCGCGCGCCGGCTCGCCGCCGGCAGGGAGGATGCGCGTGTCCCTCGATCGCCCGCCTTTGCCGCCCTTCACCCACGAAAGCGCGATCCGCAAGGTGCGCGCGGCGGAGGACGCCTGGAACGGCAGGGACCCCGAGCGCGTCGCGCTCGCCTGCACGCCCGACAGCCCGTGGCGCGACCGCGTGGAGTTCTTGCAGGGGCGCGAGGCGATCGAAGCCTTGCTCGCGCGCCAATGGGCCGAGCAGCGCGATTATCGGCTGATCAAGGAGCTCTGGGCGTTTCGCGAGGACCGCGTCGCCGTGCGCTTCGCCACCGAGTGGCGCGACGCGACCGGCCGGTGGTTTCGCTGCTACGGCGCCGAGAGCTGGTCGTTCGACGCCGCCGGCCTGATGCGCGCGCGCCACGCTTCGGCCAACGACCTCGCGATCGATCCCGAGCAGCGCAAGTTCTATTGGGAGGCGCCCGGGCCGCGGCCGCTCGATCATCCCGGGCTGACCGCCTACGGCCTGTGAACGCTTTTTCCCGCCCGGCGCGGCCGGCGGGGGCGCGCTTGCCGTAGAGGCGCCGCCGCGGGCGAGCGGTTGATTCAGGAGTGCGTTTGAACAATCCTTAACTTGTTTTTGCGCATTCCTTATTTCTATGCGCGCGCTCCAAGAGAAGCAGGCAATCCGGCACGTGGCGCCGGAGAGGGATCATGGCTTCGCCGTAAGCCTGATGGAGCATCTTATCGTTCCGACGTTCGTGCTCGACGCCGCTTCTAGAGTATTGATTTGGAACAAAGCTTGCGAGCGACTGACGGGCGTGCTGGCGCAAGAGGTCATCGGCACCTCCGATCACTGGCGCGCCTTCTACTGCGAACCCCGACCTTGCCTTTCCGATCTGCTGCTGGCGCGGCGTTTCAATGAGATCAGCACGCTCTACGCGAACGGCGGCGCCTATGGATTGAGCGATTTCGGCGTTTCCGCCGAGAACTGGTGCGTCATGCCGAGGGTCGGCCATCGGCTTTATCTGGCGATCGACGCCGGTCCGATCTACAACGAATCCGGCGATCTGATCGCGGTGGTCGAAACGCTGCGCGACATAACGACGCAGAAACAGGCGCAAACCGATCTCGAGGCGCTGGCCACGCGCGACGGCCTCACCGGATTGGCCAATCGGCGAAGCTTCGACGTCAAGCTCGCCGAGGAAGCCAAGCGCGCGAGCCGCGATCAACTGCCCTTGTCGCTGCTGATGATCGACGTCGACTGCTTCAAGCTCTACAACGACACCAACGGGCACCAGAAGGGCGACGAGTGCCTGCGCGCCATCGCCCAGGCGATCGCCGCGACGCTTTGGCGCGAGACCGATTTTTCGGCGCGCTACGGCGGCGAGGAATTCACCGTGATCATGCCCAACACGCCGCTCTCGGGCGGCATGCTGATCGCCGAGCGGCTGCGCCGGGCGGTCGAGGACCTCGGCATCGCCCACTCCGCCTCCATCGCCTGCGACCACGTCACGCTGAGCATCGGCGGCGTCGTCGCCGTCGGCCGCGACATCCATCCCGATCGTCTGATCGCGGCGGCCGACGCCGCCCTCTATCGCGCCAAGCGCGCCGGCCGGAACCGCGCCGTCGTCGGCAAATTCGACGAGGCCGCGGCGGCGAGCGCCGCGGCGCGGGCGAGCGCGTGAGCGGAGGGGCGCGGCTGAGCGCGGCTCGCGCTTGGCCGATGCGCGAGCCGGCTGCCGCATTCACGCATCTTTCGACGGCCGGCGGCCACATCGGCCCGTCGCCGTCAAGCCGCTGCGCGGCTGCTCCGCTGCGCTTCGCCCGCTACGCGGTGACCGCGCCGTGCCGCTGTGGCGTTTTGCTTCCATGATCTTTGCTGCGCGATCCGGCCCGCAGGGCCGGATCGCGCAGCAAAGATCATGGAAACCACGAGCCTGAGCCGCGCGGAGGAGTCAATGTTTGCGAGCGCAGCGAGCAACCCGCGGAGCGGGCGTGACATTGACGCCGAGCACGGATCAGGCAGACGGACGTAGAACGCAGCTTTTCTGATTCGATTCTCGCGCTGCGCGATCGCACGCTCGGTCTTGCCCACAAGTTCTTTTGCCGGCGTGGACGGCGTGTTGAGGGCGCGGCGTATCGCATCGCTCATTCGGCGCTCGACATCGGCCTCAGTAAGTTGGGTTTCCCCCACATCAGGCATCGGTGTAAGCTTTTGATTTTGGCGCCAAATTGCCATAATTCACGGCGCGCTGAACCGAGACGCTAAACCGACAATATTGCATCAGAATCAAAGGATTGATATAAATGTGTGCGCCGCCGGCGGCAGCCGGCGGCGCACGAGTCAAAGTACTATTGCATCTTGGTATCCTCCTACGTTCCCGAGGGGCCCTCGTAACCAGCTTCCTCGGTACTGGCAGTGGATAGGTAGCGGTCAACCTGGCCGCCAAGGTAGCGGGGCTCGCCCCCGTGGCCTCCTGCAACGGTGTTACGACCCGAATGCAGGCGGGTTACATTCGGCCTAGGGGCTTTCCTCCCCTGGGCTGAATTCGTTCTGATCCGCGACCCGTTTTGAATCTGCGGACGGCGCAGTTAACGATTCGGGTTTTGCATATCCTCCATCCGACAATCGAACTAGTCGCCCGGAAGACACTAAGTTCATAATGGTTGCATGGGTGACCCGGCCGGCGCTTGCGTCGTCGTCGAAGTATCCGGCACGATTGGCGGCATCGCGCAAATCATCTTTCGTAAGCGGTCCACGCGTATAAGTAAGCGTTAGGAAATAATCTTTCAGCGGCAGACGCATCCCAGGCAACGACTGCACGGGCTCGATGGGAAAGCCATTCGATTCATTTTCTGCGTTGAGAAGTGTGATAATGGCGTCGCTCTGCGCCTTGATAACGTCTAGCTTGTGCATGTGGTCGGCTTCTAGTTCGCGACGCACAGCGCTGTAGCGCTCGTTCTCTTCGGCGAGGCGAACATCAAGTATCTTTAGACGCTCTCTCAGATCGTCGCGAATATCGCGCATGGCGGTTCTCCATCCGATGACGAATGCATGCGGCGATTCGCTGACTGTGGCAAGCCCAGTCATTCAGCAGTGGCCGCAGTCCTGTGGAGAACTCTCTCAAGCAGCCGTTACACCAAGCGCGACCGAGAACAAAAAAAGAACTTGCGCGCGAGAACAAACCGTGCACATATCCCTTTTCCAGGGGGTCGCGGAGGCCATAGTTGCCTCGAGAGCGCCGACCGTGAGAGAAGGATGACAGCCGTGAGCCAACCCAATCTTCGCGTCGTGGAAGGAACTTTCGTGGACAAGACCAAGGCGCTCGACGCCGCGCTGGCGCAGATCGAACGCGCGTTCGGCAAAGGCTCGATCATGCGCCTGGG
>Ga0181524_10002073_pt1 | contig 21518 bp, 16 predicted proteins | sample PEATcosm2014_Bin_34_FD_119761 | JGI IMG/M metagenome (GOLD analysis project Ga0181524, IMG submission 119761) | Peatland microbial communities from MTU Mesocosm Facility, Houghton, MI, USA - PEATcosm2014_Bin05_60_metaG | ecosystem: Environmental > Terrestrial > Soil > Wetlands > Peat | place... | reverse complement strand
TGGCTCAAGGAATCGGGCCGCGTGACCTATCTCTCGGCGACCGACAAGGAAGCGCTCGCCGCGTTCCAGCTCTGCTCGCTGCTCGAAGGCATCATTCCCGCGCTCGAGCCCGCCCACGCGCTCGCCAAGGTGATCGAGCTCGCGCCCAAGCGCCCACGCGATCATTTGATGGTGATGAACCTGTGCGGCCGCGGCGACAAGGACATCTTTGCGGTGGCGGACTACCTCGGCGGGATGTGAGGCGGGTGCATCAAATTTGAAGCGGGAAATGATGGACTCGTAAGCGGGTGGCAGGCGCGCGTCACTCCTGTTGATTCGCCAACGCGAGTGGAGGAATTGAAGGGAAGCTTCATGCGGGCGATAAGCGAACTACGATTGGACGGCTTGCTGTCATTTGCTCCCAGCTCGCCGTCCTTTGCGCTTCAGCCGCTAAATGTCCTCATCGGACCAAACGGCTCGGGAAAGTCCAATCTCATTGAAGCGGTCGAACTTCTGAAGGCGGCGCCCGTCGACTTCGCCGGCGCGGTTCGCGATGGAGGCGGCGCATCAGAGTGGTTGTGGAAGGGGCGCTCGCCCCCGTCGCCCGCAACGATCGAAGCGATACTGGAGGGTTCGCCCGCAGCACAGCGACCTATCCGATATCGCCTTGAGTTCGCATCCGTCCAATCTCGGGTTGAAGTCATCGACGAGGCGATTGAGGAACGTAATGCAATCGGAGGAAAAGACGATGTATATTTCTATTACCGTTTTCAGCGCGGTCGTCCAGTAATAAACATTCTTGCAGATCAAGGTAAGCATAAACAATTTGCGCTCAAGCGGGATGATTTGTTGCCAGACCAGTCTGTGCTGGCACAGCGGCGCGATCCAGACCGGTATCCGGTCGTAACCTGGGTCGGCCAAAGATTCGCACAAATTCAGACGTTCCGGGAGTGGACGTTCGGGCGATACGCGGCCCTGCGGCAACCACAGCAAGCGAATTTGCCGGACGACTACCTGTTGCCGGACGCTCGCAATCTCGCGCTCGTTGTCAACCAGATCGCGCATAGCGAAGGACGAGTATTCGATCAATACTTGAAAAGGTTCTTCCCGCGCTTCGAACGGCTAACAACTCGCGTGTCAGGAGGAACGGTTCAATTCTTTCTGCACGAGGGCGGCTTTAGCGCACCCATCCCGGCGACGCGTCTATCGGATGGAACAATCCGTTTCGTAGCATTGCTGGCAACTTTGCTCGCGCCCAATCCGCCCCCCCTCGTGTGCATTGAGGAACCCGAATTAGGCCTCCACCCGGATGCGGTCGCGCTGCTCGGCGAACTTCTCACCGAATCGGCAAAGCGCATGCAAATCATTGTCACCACACACTCCGATTCCCTTATCTCCGCGCTCAGCGGCGATCCCGATACGGTAATAGCTTGCGAACGGTTCGGCGCTGGGACGATGCTGAGCAGACTCGATCCTGAGAGACTCGCATATTGGCTCGAGCGGTACCGCCTTGGCGATTTGTGGCGGATGGGAGAACTTGGAGCTAATACATGAGTGGCATTGCGATCTATTTGGAGGGGGGAGGGGATGGAAAGGAAAGCCGAGCAGAGCTGAGGCGAGGCATGGATGCTTTCCTCGGCGAAATAAAAGACGCCGCTCGTTTGAAAACGCTACGCTGGAAGTTGGTCGCTTGCGGCGGTCGCCAGCAGGCCTATGAGGGTTTCGTCAATGCGGACAAAGATCTCGATTATTCTATCCGCGTGTTGCTCGTGGACGCCGAAGGACCGGTCGCCTCCACGCGCACAGAACACTTGCATCGACGTGACGGTTGGTCCTTCACGGGCGTCGCAGAGGCAGTCGTCCACCTCATGACGCAGACCATGGAAGCCTGGATCGTCGCTGATCCAGAAGCGTTGGCGGAATTCTACGGCCAGAATTTTCACATAGGTTTGCTTCCAACGACGAAAAACCTTGAAACGGTCCAGAAGCAGGACGTGGCCAACTCTCTGGAGCGCGCAACCAGGGATACGACTAAGGGCGCGTACCACAAGATCAAGCATGTCAACGCGTTGCTGAGTATGATCGACGCGACGAAAGTTTGCGCCCGCTGCCCATGTTGTCGGCTGCTGTTCACTGACTTGCATACGATCATCGCCGCGGCCTGACCTGCGCGCGAGCCGCTGACGCTCTCTCCGGCGAGCGCGGTCCACGCGGTCCGAAATTCTGGATATTCCCCGCACGCAGTGGGAGTTTGCGCGTCACCCGCGTTTCGGCTAGTGAAGTCGGGGCTGAGCGCGCCTGAGCTCGCGGCGCGCCGGGGGCTACGACTTCATGGCGGCGCCGGTATTCGTCAGTCATTCCTCGCGCGATCTCAAAGCGGTGCGCGCGCTGGTCGACGCGTTGGAGGCGCGCGGAATCGCCTGCTGGATTTCCGAGCGCGACATCGCCGCCGGCGACAATTACGGCGATTCGATCGTCGACGCGATCGAGCGGACCGGCGCCATGGTGCTGGTGTTCTCCGGCGCCGCCAACGATTCCGACGAAATCAAGAAGGAAGTCGCGATCGCCAGCCAGCGCCGCATCACGGTCGTGCCGGTGCGCATCGAGGACGCGACGCCGAGCAAGGCGTTCCGCTACGAACTGGCGACGCGCAACTGGATCGACATTTTTCCCGATTGGGAGGCGGGCGTCGCCAAGCTCAGCGAACGCCTCGCCGCGATCCTTGCGCTGCCGGCGAGCGAGCGCGCCGTGCCGATCCCGACGCCTGCGCCGCCGCCGAAACCGCCGAACCTCGTCGCCTACGGCGTCGGCGCGGTCGTCGCGCTCGCGCTCGTCGGCGCGATCGCTTGGTTCGCCTTGCGCCCCGTGCCGGTCCCCGCGCCCGCCCGCTCGCCGACCGCCGCCGCGAGTTCGCCCTCGCCGGCGCCGTCGGTCGGCGCCTCGACGACCGTCTCCGCGACAATCGTCGCCGCGCCGAGCGTCGTCGCGACGCCGTCACCAGCGCCGACCATCGTCGCCGCGCCGACGCCGGCCGCAACGCCGACGCCGTCGGTCGCCGCCACGCCGACTCTGGTCGAAACGCCGGCGCCGGTCGAAACGCCGGCGCCGACCCCCGCCGCCGCCAAGCCGGCGGCGGCCGTCGCCGTCGGTCCGCCGCCGGCGATCGCGGCCAACGATCCGGGCGGCGAGGTCTTTAGGGAATGCGATCAATGCCCGGAAATGGTCGTCGTGCCCGCCGGCAAGGCGATGCTGGGATCGCCGCTCGGCGAGCCGGGGCGACAGACCAACGAAATGACGCCGCACGAGGTCGGCGTCGCCAAGCCGTTGGCGATCGGGCGCTACGACGTGACCTTCGACGAGTGGGACGCCTGCTTCGCCGAGGGCGCCTGCGGCCACAGGCGCCTGGGCGATCTCGACTTCGGCCGCGGTCGCCGGCCGGCGATTTTCGCCACCTGGAAAGACGCCGAGGCCTATGTCGATTGGCTCGCGCACAAGACCGGGCAGCCCTACCGCCTGCTCAGCGAGGCCGAATGGGAGTACGCGGCGCGCGGCTGCACGAGCCTCAAGTGTCCCTACCAGCCGTTCTGGTTCGGGGCGATCACGCCGGAACTCGCGGTCTACGACTCGCGATATTCGTATCAGGGCAGCCCCAAGTCAGCCGCGCCGCTCGAGACCGCTCTCGTCGATCGCGGCCCGCCGAACCCGTTTGGGCTTTACAACATACTCGGCAATGTGCGGCAATGGACGCAGGACTGCTGGAGCGCGACGCCGGCCTCCGCGCCGTCGAACGGCGCGCCGGCGACGTCGGGCGATTGCTCGGGGCGCGCCACGCGCGGCGGCTCATGGGCCGACCGGCCGGTGGACCTGCGCGCGGCGGCGCGATCCTGGGAAACCGTCGACGAGGGGTCGGAAAAGATCGGCTTTCGCGTGGCCAGGCCGCTCGCGCCGTGAACGGGCGTGACCGCGAACGACATGGGGTTCGACATGACGAAGCCAATGACGAATCGTATCGCGCGGTCCGCCTCGGGGCTCGCCGCCATCGCGCTGATCGGCCTCGGCCTCTTCGCCTCGGGCGCGGCGAACGGCGCGCCGGCGCCGGCGCCGACGGCGAGCGCAACCGCGGTCAGCAACGGCCCGACGCGGCGCGCCTTCGTGCTCGGCGAGGAGCGCTACTCCGATCACAACATCCCCAGCCTGACGCGATCGGACACTGACGCAGGCGACATCGCCGCGGACCTCGAACAGGTCGGCTTCGACAAGAAGAACATCACTCTGGCCACCGAATTGCGCACCAAGGCGGATTTCGACAAGAAGTTCGCCGCCTTCCTCGCCACCGTGAAGGAGGGCGACGTCGTCCTCGTCTATTATTCCGGGCACGGCCTCGGCGTCGAGGCGAACAACACCGACTACCTGCTGCCGACCGACATCAAGAGCCTCTATTCCTACACGCGCGACCAGATGATCGAGGCCGATCGGCGGCGCGACGACATCATCGCCCTCAAGATGCCGTCGTTCGAGGGGGCCTACGAAACCGACGAAATCGCCAAGAACGGCGTCTCCGTCTCCGATCTGATGGCCTCGGTCGCCGACAAGAAGCCGAAGATCGCCATTTTCATGCTCGACGCCTGCCGCTCTTTGATTCAAGCGACCACCGACGAGCGGGAAATCAAGCGCAGCGCCACGTCGGGCAGCCGCTTGTTGCCGACCAAGGACCTCACCAACGGCTCGATCGTGGTTTTCTCCGCCTCCTTCGGCGAGACGGCGATCGAGAGTTTCGGGTTCAGCGATCATCGGCGCAACTCCCTGTTCACCGAAGTCGTCCGCTCGGAGCTGCAACGACCGGGCCAGACGCTGATCGAACTGGGGCAGCGCGTCAGCCGCATGGTTCGCGCGTTCGCTCTGTCGGGCGGGCGCCAGCAGGAGCCCGAGTATTTCGAGAATCTCGGCGTCGACGACAATTTCGCCCTGGTCGTTTCGGTCGGCGCGGAGCGGTTCCCGTACACCCAACAGCAATGCGACGGCGCGCAAGTCGACTGGGACGAGATCAGCCAGCAGCCCGAGCGCGAGGCGCTGGAGCGGCATCGCCGGCGCTACCACGATTGCCCGACCGCCGAGCTGGCGCGGCGCGCCCTCGTCAGCCTGATCGACTCGTCGGACGTCGCGACGCCGACCATCGCCGCCGGCGCCAAGCCGATCGACGACTGCGACCGCCTCGCCGCTTCCGACAGCGATCCGGCGCGGCCGCCGGAAGTCCCGGGCGTGCCGCTCGGCAAGATCGATTTCGACGCGGCAGTCGCGGCTTGCGAAAAGTCCATCCAGCGCAACGCGCGCGTGCCGCGGTTTCTGTTCAATCTCGGCCGCGCCAAATTCGCGGCGGCCAACGCGGTGCGGCTCGACGATCCCACGCGCAAGCCCCTGATCGCCGAGGCGCGCGCCGCCTACAACGACGCCGTCAACCGCGGCTATGTCGCGGCGCTCTACGACCTGGCGAGGCTTTCCGATTACGCCGACGCGAGCCCCGAGGATCAGGACCAAGCCAACGCGCTGTTGCTGAAGGCCGCCAATCAGGAATTTCCGCCGGCGATGTACGAGCTCGGACGCCGATACCGCGACGGCTCCTTCGGCTTGCAGCGCGATCTCGCCGAAGGCTACCGCTGGATGATCAAGGCGGCCGAAAGCGGCTCGGTGCCGGCGATGGTCGCGACGGCCGACGCTTTGTACCACGGCCAAGGCGTTGCGCAAAACCCGCGCCGCGCCGTCGAATGGGCGGAACGCGCCGCCGATGCGGGCTCCGACGACGCCAAGTTCAATCTCGGCTGGTACTACTACCGCGGCTCCAGGGTCACGAATTCCACCGGCGACATCGTTCCCAGCAGCGTTCAATTGGACTATAGCCAAGCGTTGCTATGGTGGGGGCGCGCCGCGGAAGCCAACAATTCCACCGCCCAATACAATCTGGCCTACATGATGGAGCGCGGACTGGGGCTGCCCAATCCGCAACCGGAAATCGCAGAGCGTTATTATCGGCTGGCGGCGCACGGCGGCGACGAAGACGCCGAAATCGAGCTGGCGCGCCGGCTACGGGCGGGCCGTATGTTGGTCAAGCCGGAGAACGGCTCGAACGAGGCCATGGACTTGCTGAGCCGCGCGCTCAGCCACGGTTCGGCGCGCGCCGCCGACATGCTCGCCGAGATCTATCGCGGCGGCGAACTCGATCAGGCCAAAGATCCTCTGATGGCGATGAAATACGCCTTTCTCGCCATCAAGCTGTCCACCCTGGCCGATCCGACGAAGAGCGACGGCAATCCGTTCTGGGAGATCGGCGCGGGGATTCTCCTGGCGGAAATGGCGGTCAATGGGCAGGCGGTCGACGTCAACGACCGGGCCCTGCTCAACCCCGACGAAGTCGATCGCCTGCAGCGCTTCTACGGCATGGTCGATCCGGCGACGCGCAAGGTGAAGATACGCTTGCTCAGCGTTCCCTTCTGCGGCGGCGCGTACCTCGAGCGCGTATGGGTTTGGGACTGGGGCCGCTCCGAATCGCCGACGGAGCCGCAGTTCCGCAGTCTCGAAAGCTGGACGGGCTGCACCGACAACGACATCTTGCGTCGCACGCTGTCGGCGGCGTTCGACGCGGCGCGCAAGGCGAAAGTTCCCTTCGCCGACCTCATCTTCCAGCAGATCGCCGCGGCGCAGGCGCAGCAGAACTCGCAATCCCAGACCCGGCCGCGCCGCTGATTGACGCGGCGGGCGTTGTACGCGCCCGTCGCGTGGCCTATATTGAAGTGGCAGGGCAGGATCGCATCATCGGGAGACTTCCATGGTGGCGGGATCGTCGAGATTCGCCAGAGGCGCGGTTTCCCTTATCGTCGGCGCGTTGATCTTGAGCGCCGGCGTCGTCCTCGATCAACCCGCCGCGCTGGCGGGCAATCCATTCGGCGGTTTCGTCGGCGGGGTGCTCAACGGGGTCGTGCCCTACCCGCGCTACGGCGCCCCGGCGGCGCCGCGCCGGCGCAACAACGGCGCGGCGCCCGTCACGCCGCAAAGCGCCGAAACGCCGTCCCCGGCGGACTCGACCCGCGCTCTCGCGTCGCTGGCGCCGCCGCCGACGCAGCAACAACAGGCGATATTGAAATCGATTGTCGCCAACCAGTCGCTCGGCATGGTGGGCGAGTGGGACGATCTGGCGCAGATCGGCAAGGCCGACCAGGAAGCCGAACGCGACTACACCGGCATCGTCGAAAGGTTGATCGAGGACATCAAGAGAAGGCAGACCTCCGGCAATGCGGCCAAGGAGGGCGACATCACCGAGCACGCGATTCTCGAATCGCTCGATACCTCGATTCACGAGGCCAATTTGCAGAAGTTCGAGACGTTCCTGGGCGAGAACTGGTCGCCCGAGCGGCTGCGGGTGATGATTCTCGAACGCGTCAACAACGAAATCGGCACCCTGTTCGAGGGCACCAATCACGGCGCGGTGACGATGAGCGACCTCGATCAGATGATCAAGAAGGCCGGCCGCAACGTCTATTCGCGCCTGTTCGAGACTTCGGAGCTGCTCGCGGCCAATCGCGGATCGACGCTGTTCGTCCAGCGGCTCTACCAGACGCACGGCGATCTGGTGAACGGCGACGTGCGCGAGAGCGCCGAGCAATTGCTGTCGGAAGCCTCGACGGCCGGCGTCGCCCCGTTGGAGCCGCTGCTGCGCCGCGACCCCAACGCTTTCGCCCTGCGCTACCGCGCGCAACGCATCATCTACGATTGTCTTTCGGATAACGTGGAGGCGATCAGCTCCAGCGAGTCCGGCATTGCCACCGCGGCGGAAATCGCCAAGCGCGTCGCCGACGTCGGTCAGCAGCAATGCTCGAAATGGGTCGATGCGCAATTGAAAGGCCCCGACGGCAAGTTGAAGCCGCAGGACCCGCTGCCGTTGCGCGTCATCTGGACCGCCGAAGGCCCGAAGGACGACGCCTCGATGTACGGGCGCGCCTCCGATCAGCTCTAGGCGGCCCGAGTCGGCGCTATTGCTTGCCCGCCACGCCCGCCTCGGCGAACGTCGCCATGCCGTTGTGGCAGGCGACGGCCACTTTGACGATGCCGACCGCGAGCGCGGCGCCCGAGCCTTCGCCCAGGCGCATGCCCAGATCGATGAGCGGCGCCTTGCCGAGGCGCTTCAAGACTTCGGCGTGGGCGCTCTCGGCCGAGACGTGGGCGGCCAGGCAATGGTCGAGCGCGCTGGCGTCGAGCGCGTTGAGGACCGCCGCGGCGGAGCAGACGACGAAGCCGTCGAGCAGCACCGGCACGCGCTGGATGCGCGCCGCCAGGATCGCGCCCGCCATCGCGGCGATTTCGCGCCCGCCGAGACGGCGCAGGACCTCCAGAGGATCGCCCAAGGCTTCGCGGTGGCGCGCCACCGCTGCGCGGACGGCGTCAGCCTTGCGCTCGAGCCCGGCGTCGTCGACCCCCGTGCCGCGTCCGACCCAATCCTCCGCCTTGCCGCCGTAGAGCGCGTGGTAGATCGCGGCGGCGACGGTGGTGTTGCCGATGCCCATTTCGCCCAGGCCCAGCAGATCGGGCTGCGAGGCGAGCGCCTCCATGCCGAAGGCCATCGTCGCCGCGCAGGCCTTTTCGTCAAGCGCCGGCGCTTGCGTGATGTCGCCGGTCGGCTGCTCGAGCGCGAGCTCGAACACTTTCAGCGAAATATCGAAGGTCTTGCAGATCTGATTGATCGCCGCGCCGCCGCCGGAGAAATTGGCCACCATCGCCTGCGTCACCGATTGCGGAAACGGCGAAACGCCGTGGGCGACGACGCCGTGGTTGCCGGCGAAGACGGCGATGAGCGGCGCGTCGACATGGGGGCGCGGCGCGCCCTGCCAGGCGGCGAGCCATTCGGCGATCTCCTCGAGGCGCCCGAGCGAACCCGCCGGCTTGGTCAATTGCGCCTGCCGCTCGCGCGCCGCCGCCGCCGCCGCGGCGTCCGCCTCCGGCATGGCGCGCAACAGCGCGCGAATGTCGTCGAAAGGTCGGATCGGGACGTTCATGGGCCGCTCTCCTGGATCGAAGTCGCGCCTGCTATAATGCAAAACCGCGCGAGCGAAAACGCCGTTCGCTCGGTCTATTGCGCGGCGGCGCGGCGACGAAGGCGCGGGCGAAAGATCACGACGTTGCCGATCAGGATCAGCGGCGCGCCGACCAAGGCCCAACGATTCCATTGATAGCCTTCCAGGCTCGAAGACATCGCCAGTGCGATGACCGGCGACAGCACGGTCGTGTAGGCGGCGCGCTCGGGCTCGATGCGCGACACCAGGCCGAGATAGACGAGGAACCCCAGCACGGAGCCGATCGCCGAGAGGTAGAGCAGCGCGCCGAGGTAGGCGACGCTCATCGTCGGCGCGAAGGAAAGGCCGCGCGCCGCCGCCGTCGCCGCCAGGATCGCCGCGCCCCAGCTCATCGCGCGCGCGATCGCGTTGGGCAGATCCGCCGCGGCGCGGATCGCGGGTCGCGAAGCCAGATTGCCCAGGGAAAAGCAATAGGTCCCGGCGAGCGCCAGGCCGAGGCCGACCGCCGCTTGGCTCGCCCCCGCTGTCGCCGCCAACTGGTCGGCGAACAGGCACGCGACGCCGAGCGCGCCGATCAGCGCGCCCACGACCACGCGAGGAGTGGGGCGAATGCCGCGAAACAGCCACTGGTTGGCGACGTTGAACGCCGAGGCCATGGCGAACACCACCGACACGACGCCGCTCGCGACGAAACGTTCGGCGTTGTAAAAGCACAGGAAATTGCCGCTGAAGAGCACGAGGCCGAGCGCCGCGAACCAGACGTGCCCGCGCAGCGGCGCGCGGCGCAGCCGTCCCGTCGCCGCCAGTCCCGCCCACAGAATCGCTGCGGCGAGGAAGAAGCGCCAGAAAATGGAGACTTCCGCCGGCGTGGCGCCCAGTTGCAGCTTGATCGCGTACCAAGTCAGCCCCCAGACGGCGACGACAAATCCGAACAGCAGGGCATTCATCCGAGGTCTCCGCCGGGGCGCCGGCGCTTCCTGGCACGGTCGGCGCGGCGCGTCTTGCGCGGCGTATCGTCTTCGTCGGGTTTTGCGCATTTTTCTTTGCGCGACGCTCGCCGGCGGCGTCGGCGGGCGGAGCGGCTTTTCGCCGTGCTTTCGCCAGTCGGCCGGCGCGAAGCCGGCGCTATTCGGCCGCCGCGCGCAGCGCCAGACAGCGCGTCAGCAGCGCCCGCAAGGGGGCGGGCTTGAGCGGCTTGTTGAGCAGGGCGACGTCGGCGCGCGTCGCGGCTTCGCGCACCTCCTGGCTGCGGTCGGCGGTCGCCAGAATCGACGCCACGGGAAGGCCGACGCGTTGGCGCAGCACGGCGATGGCGGCGAGCCCGTCGCCTTCGTCCAAATGGTAGTCGGCGACGATCGCGTCCGGCGCGCCGTCGAGAGCCGCCAGCGCCTCCAGCGCCTCGTCGAGAGAACGCGCGGTGGCGACGCGGCATCCCCATTTGCCCAGCAGCACGCGCATGCTGTCGAGCACGCGCGGCTCGTTGTCGATCGCCAGGACGCGCAGGCCGCTCAGCGATTCTCCCGCCAGCGCTCGCTCCGGCGCTGGCGCGTCGGCGCCGACGGCGGCGCTCGCCGCGCCGCGCGGCGCGACGACCGCGAACACCGAACCGGCGCCGTGGTTCGAGCGCAGCTTCACGGCATGGCCGAGGACCCGCCCCAGCCGCTCGACGATCGACAGGCCGAGGCCGAGGCCGCGCGCCGCCCGCGCCCCTTGTTCGAGACGCAGAAACTCCTCGAAGACCTGACGCTGCTTGTCGGCGGGAATGCCGAGCCCGGTGTCCCAGACCTCGATCCGCACCGCGCCGTCGGCGCGCCGGCAGCCGATGAGCACGCGCCCCTTCGGCGTGTACTTGAGCGCGTTGGAGACGAGATTCTCCAGCAGCCGACGCATCATCCGGCGGTCGGAGCGCACGCTGAGCGACGATGCGACGAAGCGCAGCCCCAACCCCTTGGCGCGCGCCGTCGGCGCGAACTCGATTTCGAGCTGACGGAAGATATCGCTGACGCGAATGTCGACGATCTCGGGGCGCGTCGCGCCGGCGTCGAGACGGGAAATGTCGAGCAGGGCCCCCAGGATTTCCTCGACCGCCTCGAGCGAGGCGTCGACATTGCGCGCCAGCGCGACGCGCTCCTCCGCGCCGGCTTCGGCCGCGCTTTCGGTCAGCGAGCTCGCATAGAGCCGCGCCGCGCTGAGCGGCTGGAGAATGTCGTGCCCGGCCGCGGCGAGAAAGCGCGTCTTCGACAGATTGGCCTCCTCGGCCGCGGTCTTGGCGCGCGCCAGCGCCTCGTTGAGACGTTCGAGTTCGGCGGTGCGCGCCTGCACCCGCCGCTCCAGCCGCTCGTTGGCCGCGGCGAGATCCTCTTCGGCGAGCACGGTCTGCGTCACGTCGGTGTAGGTCGTGACGATGCCGCCGTCGGGCAGTCGCGCCGAGCGGACTTCGATCACGCGCTGGGAGGGGTAGAGGCGCAGGCGCAACGGCTCGTCGTTGTTGAGCAGGCTCTCGATGCGCTCGGCGACGAAGTCGTCGGAAGAGCCTAGCCCGTACGCGCCGCGCGCGGCGTTGAAGCGCACGATCTCGTCGAGCCCGACGCCGAGCCTGAGCATCGAGGGCGGCAGCTCGAACAGGTCGGCGAACTCGCGGTTCCAGGCGGTCAGCGCGAGATTGTTGTCGAAGACCGTGATGCCCTGGCGCGCATGGTCGAGCGCATGCTGCAACTGATCGCGGCTCGACTGGATCGCCGCCGAGGCGTCGTCGAGCAGTTTTAGCGCCGACTTGCCCGACATCGCGCGCCGGCGCAGCAGCAGCGACAACACAAGCCGCGACGTCGACGCGCCGATCGCCGGCGACAGCAGGTGCTCGGCGTGGCGGATGAGATGGGCGTCCGCCTCGTCGCTGGCGGAAAGATAGAGCCCGCGCTCGCTCATGAAGGACTCGAACGCGCGCCGGGTGCGCGCCGCGCCGAGATAGCGCGCGACCGTCGCTTCCAGTTCGCCCATCGTCGCCGAGGCGCGCCAGAGCCGGAAGGCCTGCGGCTTGCCGTCCGGCGCGGCGGCGACGAAGGCGAGAGCCTGCATGCGCTCCAACGGCGTCGCCTTGCGCGTCAAGGAGACGAGAACGAAGGCCGCGATATTGGCGCCGAGCGACAGCGCGACGCCGCCGACCAGCGGGTAGGCGGAAAACGCGACGAGCGAGGCGGGCCGAAGCCAGACGATGCCGAGCGGCCCGCCGGCGAGGAGGCCGGCGAGCGCCCCGTCGGCGTTGAGCGAAGGCAGAAACAGCACGTAAATCCAAACGAGCGAGCCGAGCACCATGCCCGCGACGGCGCCGCGCGCAGTGCCGCGCCGCCACATCAACCCGCCCAGGAACGCCGGCGCGATCTGCGCGATCGCCGCGAAGGACAGAAGGCCGATCGAGGCGAGCCCGGCGCTGTTGGCCAATTGCGCGTAGAGAAAGCCGAAGACCAGAACGCCGAGGATCGCCGCGCGACGCACCAGCAGCACGCGCGCGCCGATTTCGCCGGCGGCCGCCGCGTCGACTTGGCCGGCGCGCCGACGCAAGAGGATCGGCATGACAAGATCGTTGGAGACCGTGATCGCCAGCGCGACGCTGTCGACCACGACCATGCCGGTCGCGGCGGAGAGGCCGCCGAGCATCGTCATCAGCGCGACGCCGCGCGCGCCGGCGGCGAGCGGCAGGGCGAGAACCGTCAGGTCGCGGTCGATCGCGCCGTCGCCGAAGGTGGCGAGACCGGCGATCGCCAGCGGCGCGACGAACAGGTTGATCAGTACGAGGTAGACGGGAAACAGCCAGGCCGCGGCGAGGATGTCGCGCGGGTTGCGATTCTCGATGATGCTGACATGGAACTGGCGCGGCAGCAAAAGGATCGCCGAGGCCGAGAGCAGCGTCGTGGTCAGCCAATTGGCGGGATCGGGAGGCGATTGGATCACCGCGCCGATGCGCGCGTGGGTCTCGGCGATGCGCGTCAGCGCGCCCAGGCCGCCCGACAGGCCCCAGACGACGAAGGCGCCCACCGCCAGGAAGGCCACCAGCTTGACGATCGATTCGACCGCGATGGCGAGGATCAGCCCGTCCTGATGCTCGGTCGGATCGATGCGGCGGGTGCCGAACGCCATGGCGAAGGCCGCCAGCAGCAGGGTCACGGCGAGATAGAAGGTCGTCGACGGCGCGCCGGGCGTCAATCGACCGTGCTCGAACGAATCGACGACCATCAGGATGGTCTGCGTGATCGCCTTGAGCTGCAGCGCGATATAGGGCGCGGAGGCCATCAGCGCGATGAGCGCGGCGAGCGCCGCCACCGCCTGCGACTTGCCGTAGCGCGCGGAGACGAAGTCGGCGACCGTCGTCAGGTTCTGCGCCCGCGAAAGCGCGGCGATGCGCGCCAGCAGCCTATGGCCGAAGCCGACGACGAGGATCGGCCCGATATAGATCGGCAGAAAATCGAGCCCGTGCGCCGAAGCGAGCCCGACCGAGCCGTAGTAGGTCCACGAGGTGCAATAGACGGCGAGGCTGAGCGAATAGACGAGCGCCCGCCGTTTGCCCACGACGAAGCCGCGCCCGCCGTGATCGCCCCACCAGGCGACCGCGAACAGGAAGCAGACGTAGCCGATCGAGGCGATGAAGACCGTGGTGCCGTTCAACATGGCGCGGCGTCGCGAGGCGGGATGGCGGGCGGCATGAAAATAGTCTAGTGCGAAGCGCGGCTTGCGTCACGGGGGCGCGAGAACCAGTGTTGTCTCAGATTGAAATCCGGGGCCGTCGACAATCGCTCGCGCGCCCAAGCGACCCCATGTTATGCTGAGTGGGCTGCAGGGGTGTTGGCCCCCTGCGACATTTTAAATTATCGTCTCCGTAACGGGTCAATTATAGAGTTGGCGCCATGACCATTTTCGCGATCCTGATGCCAAATCCGCAGCCCGTCCTGAAGGCGGAGATTGTTCGCCTATTTCCCGACGACTATTTGGAACTCAATGAGACGCAATTTCTCATATCGACAACCGGCACCGTGCAGTCGTTAACGACGAAGTTGGGGATGGGCGAGCGTGAGGCGGGGCAACCTATCACGGGGACTGCTGTAATTTTTGCAACGTCATCGTATTGGGGTCGTGCACCGACCCCAGTTTGGGATTGGATGAAAGCCAAGTTGGAGGCCCCGCCGAGTGGCCAATAATTCGCAGGAGCCCCAGCCACCTCAGTCTCTCCCAAGTGTCAACCCAAGTGACCTAGGGGGAGCGGGACAAACGCGCCTAATTATTGAAGCTGTTAAAGAAACCGTATCGGAACTCAAGTCCGATGTTCGAACCATTAAAGACCACCGATTTGCCGATATGCTATGGCATATCGGAGCGTTAGTAGCCGCCTTGGTGGTATTAGGTGGGATGATGATCGCTACATACTTTAAGATCGAAGACCGATTGCAAGAGTTGTCGACGAGTTCGACGAGAATGGAAACTAAACTTGAGGATTTGCTGCAACGCATTCCGCCTGTCCCCACTGCGCCTCCTGGCGCTTCGCCAAGAAAGTGAACGCCGTAGGATCGCGATCTCTTCGCTGCCCCAAATTTCAAACTCCGACATCACCGAAAAATGGCGCACGCGGGCGTCGCGCGCGGCTCTGGCGAGCGTCAGGCAGACGCGCGCATAGCCCGGTTCGCTCTCGCCGAGACGGACGAGCGGCGGCGCGGCGGCGACGACGGCGTCGAGATTCCGCGGCCGCGCGCCAAGGAAATGGCGCAGGGCGCGAAAGCCGGGTTGTCGGCCGCCGACTGCGACTTTTTCGCTACATTACCTGCGCCAGGGATGGGATATGCATTGCATGTGTGACATCGAGGCGCATGACAGACGCGGCCGAACGGGGTTTTGACGAGTGAGAACGATTGCTCCGACAAGCCCTGGATCGCCGACGTTCCGGCGCCAGGAGCGAGCCTGCCGATCCGGTTCCTTCGAGGCCCGACACGCATGAACAACCTGATCACCGACGTCCCCGGCCTGCGCGTCGGCGTGGCGCAGGACGCGCGGCTCGCCTCCGGCGTCAGCGTGGTCCTCTTCGACGAGCCGGCGACCGGCGGCATGGCGATCCCCGGCGGGGCGCCGGCGTTGCGCGACGGCGCGCTGCTCGCGCCGGAGATGACGGTCGCCTGCGTCGACGGCTTCGCGCTTTCCGGCGGCTCCGCCTTCGGCCTCGACGCGGCGGGCGGCGTCATGGCCTATCTGGCGGCTCAGGGGCGCGGCCTCGCGGTGGGATCGGTGCGCGTGCCGATCGTTCCCGGCGCGTCGCTGTTCGATCTCGACAACGGCGGCGACAAGGCCTGGGGCCGCCGCGCGCCCTACGGCGACCTCGGCTTCGCGGCGGCGGCGAGCGCCGGGCTGGACTTTGAGCTGGGGACGGCGGGCGCCGGCTACGGGGCGACGACCTACGATCTCAAAGGGGGCCTGGGCTCGGCGAGCGCCGTGACCTCGCGCGGCTTCATCGTCGGCGCGCTGGTCGCGGTGAATTCGGTCGGGCGCGCGACGCGCGGGACCGCCCCGCATTTCTGGGCGGCGCCCTACGAACGCGGCGCGGAATTCGGCGGGCTCGGCCTAGGCGGCGCGCCCGCCGCCGATGCGCTGACGCTGGCGCTCAAGCGCGATGAGCCCGCCAACACGACGCTCGTGGTCGTCGCCACCGACGCCCCCTTGGGCAAAGCCGAGATGACGCGGGTCGCGATCATGGCCTCGGCCGGCTTCGCGCTGGCGCTGCGCCCGACGCACGCGCCGGCGGACGGCGACATCGTCTTCGCCGCCTCGACCGCGCGAGCGGCCCGGGCCGCGGACCTGCGCGATCTCACCGAGATCGGCATGCTCGCCGCCGAATGCCTCGCGCGGGCGATCGCGCGCGGGGTTTTCGAGGCGACGCCGCTGCCCTTCGTTGGCGCGCTGCCGAGCTGGCGAACGCGCTACGGGGGACGTTAGCCGAAGCGCTCGGCGCGAAACGGCTGAGGGTCGACGAACGGCGTCTCGCCCGCCATCATCTGCGCGAGAAGCAGGCCGCTGACCGGGCCGAGCGTCAGGCCGAGGTGCTGATGGCCGAAGTCGAACCACAGGCCCTTGTGGCGCGGCGCCGGGCCGATCACCGGCGCCATGTCGGGCAGGCACGGCCGGCTGCCCAGCCACGGCTCAGGGTCGAGCCGCTCGGTCAGCTTGAACAACTGGCGGGCTGACGGCTCCAGCCGGTCGAGATGGGCGCTGGAAGGCGGATCGTCGCGGCGGGCGAATTCCGCGCCGGTGGTGAGGCGCAGCCCGCGCGTCATCGGCGCCATCAAGTAGCCCCTTTCGAGATCGAGCACCGGCCGGCTGAGCGTCGCGTTCCCCTTGGCGGCGTAATGCATGTGATAGCCGCGCTTGACGCCGAAGGGCAGGCGGCAGCCGAACGCGGCCGCGAGGTCGCCCGACCACGGCCCCAGCGCGACGACGACATCGGCCGCCTGCAGCGCGCCGCCCTCGGCGGCGACGGTCCAGCCGGCGCCGGAGCCTTGCAGCGAGCGCGCGTCGCCGGTGACGAACCTGCCGCCGCGCTTGACGAAGAGATCGGCGTAGGCCCTCGTCAGCCCCTCGGGATCGGGAGTCGTCAGCGGATCGCTGAAGTGCACGCCGCCCTTGGCGACCTCGCCCAGGTGCGGCTCGAGCGCGAGGAGCTGATCGCGCGTCAACGTCGCGCTGACGATGCCGAAGGGTTTCGTCTCCTCGACGTCGGCGAGCGCGAGATCCTCGCCGCGGGAAGTGCGGAACACCTTGATCCAGCCGCCCTCGCGCAGCAGCGCGCCCGCGCCCGCCGCCTCGGCGAGGGCGCGATGCTCGGCGATGCAGCGCAGCACCAGCCCGCGCGTCGCCATCCCCACGGAAAAACGCGATTTTTGCGAGGAGGCGAGAAAATAGCGCCATACCCACGGCGCGATCGACGGCAGCGCGCGGTAGCGAATCTCGACTCGCGGATCGAGATTGAGCGCGGCGACGGCGACTTCGAAGGGCGCGCGCGGAAACACGTAGGGGAAAACCGCCTCGCTCTGCACGATGCCGGCGTTGCCGAAACTCGTCTCGCGCGCCACCGCGCCGAGGCGATCGACGAGCGTCACGGCGCGGCCGCGCGCCTGCGCGTGCAGCGCCGCGCAGACGCCGACGATTCCCGCTCCCAGGACGATGACATCGGTTTTCGACGAGGACACGCGGCGATTCTCCTCAGTTGCGGGCTCGGCGCGCCTTTGTGCCCGGCGCGGGGCCGTCCCGGCAATGGGCCATGAAGACGCGGGGTCTCGATCTTTGCGGCGGCTTCCTATAGACCCGCCATGCCCTTTTGACCAACGGACACGCCCTTCATGATCCCGCGTTATTCCCGCCCCGAAATGGTCGCGATCTGGGCGCCGCAGACGCGCTTCCGGATCTGGTTCGAGATCGAGGCGCACGCCTGCGACGGGCTCGCCGAGATCGGCGTCATCCCCAAAGAGAGCGCCAAAGCGATCTGGGAGAAGGCGGGGAACGTCACCTTCGACGTCGCGCGCATCGACGAGATCGAGCGCGTCACCAAGCACGACGTCGTCGCCTTCCTGACGCACTTGGCCGAATTCATCGGCCCGGATGCGCGCTTCGTGCACCAGGGCATGACCAGTTCCGACGTGCTCGACACGTGCCTGGCCGTGCAATTGCAGCGCGCCAGCGACATCCTGATCGCCGACGTCGACGCCCTGCTCGCGGCGCTGAAACGACGCGCCTACGAGCACAAGCTCACGCCGACGATCGGCCGCTCGCACGGCATCCACGCCGAGCCGACTGCGTTCGGCCTCAAGCTGGCGCAGGCCTACGCCGAGTTCACGCGCGCAAGGGCGCGCCTCGTCGCGGCGCGGGCGGAAATCTCGACTTGCGCCATATCAGGCGCGGTCGGCACCTTCGCCAATATCGATCCGCGCGTCGAAGAGCACGTCGCCAAGATGATGGGCCTGACCCCCGAGCCGATCTCGACCCAGGTGATCCCGCGCGACCGCCACGCCGCGTTCTTCGCCGCGCTCGCCGTCGTCGCCTCCTCGATCGAGCGCCTGGCCACCGAAATCCGCCATCTCCAGCGCACCGAAGTGCTGGAGGCGGAGGAGTATTTCTCCGAGGGGCAGAAGGGCTCCTCGGCGATGCCGCACAAGCGAAATCCCGTGCTGAGCGAGAACCTGACCGGCCTCGCCCGCATGGTGCGCTCGGCCGTGACGCCGGCGCTCGAAGACGTGGCGCTGTGGCACGAGCGCGACATTTCCCATTCCTCGGTCGAGCGCATGATCGGCCCCGACGCGACGATCACCCTCGATTTCGCGCTGGCGCGGCTGACGGGCGTCGTCGACAAGCTCGTGATCTATCCCGAGACCATGCGCAAGAATCTCGACCGGCTCGGCGGCCTCATCCATTCCCAGCGCGTGCTGCTGGCGCTGACGCAGAAGGGCGTCTCGCGCGAGGACGCCTATTCGTTGGTGCAGCGCAACGCCATGCCGGTATGGCGCGGCGAGGGCGACTTCCTCACCCTGCTCGAGGCCGACAAGGACGTCGCCAAAGCGCTGAGCCCGCAGGAGCTCGAGGCGCTGTTCGACCTCGACTACCACTTGAAGCACGTCGACGTGATTTTCGCGCGCGTGTTCGGGGGCTGACGATTGCCGGGAGACGCCCCATGCGCGCGCTGATGCGCCGATGTGCGGCGGTCCTGCGCGACGCCGACTGGCTGAACCGCGAGCGGGCGGTCGCCTATGCGCGCATTCTGTTCCTCCTTTCCTTCGCCGGGGCGCTGATCTGGATCGGGCTCGCGCACGGCGGCGTCGATCGCGCCGGCAAGCCGCTCGGCACCGATTTCGTCAGCTTCTGGACCGCATCGAAGCTGGCCTTGGGCGGCCGCGCGGCGGACGCCTACGACGTCGTGGCGCATTGGGCGGCGCAAAAGGCGCTGTTCGGCGAGACGGTCGCCTACACCGCCTTCTTCTATCCTCCGCCCTATCTCTTGATTTGCCTGCCGCTCGCCGCGCTGCCCTATTTCGCCTCGCTCGCCGCCTGGCTCGCGGCGACCGGCGTCGCCTATTGGCGCGTGCTGCGCGCCTGGGCCGGCCCGCGCGTCGAGGCTTTCGCGCTGCTGGCGTTCCCGGCCTTTCTCGTCAACGCCGGGCACGGCCAGAACGGTTTCCTGAGCGCCGCGCTGATCGGCGGCGGGGCGCTGCTCATCGACCGGCGTCCGATCGTCGCGGGCCTGTGCTTCGGCGCGCTGATCTATAAGCCGCAGCTCGCGCTCATGATCCCGATAGCGCTGATCGTGGGGCGGCGCTGGACGAGCCTGGCCGCCGCGGCCGTCGGCGCCGGCGCGCTCATCACCGCCTCGTGGATCGCTTTCGGCGGCGCGGCCTGGCGGGCGTTCCTCGCCGCGGCGCCTCTGGCGAGGGCGACGCTGGAGCGCAACCTCGTCGGCGACGAAAAGATGCAGAGCGTGTTCGCGGCGGTCCGGCTGCTGCACGGCCCGCTGGCGCTCGCCTATGGCCTGCAAGCGCTGACGGCCCTCGGCGCCGCCGCCGCGCTCGTCTGGCTGGCGAAGCGCCGCCTGCGCAGCGAGGCGGAAGGACCGGCGATGGTCGCGGCGACGCTGCTGGCGAGCCCCTTCCTGCTCGACTACGACCTGACGCTGCTGGCGATCCCGCTTTGCTGGGTGGCGCGCGAGGGCCTGCGCGCCGGTTTCGCGCCGTGGGAAAAGAGCGTTCTCGCCCTCGCTTACGCCTTGCCGTTGCTTTCGCGCGTGCTCGCGGGCGCCATGGGCCTTCCCATCGCGCCGTTGACGATCGCGGCGGTGTTCTACTTCGTGCTGAAGCGGGGCGCGGCGTCGGCGCAGTCGCCGAATCGATCCGCGAAGCTGTTGCCCGCCGCCGAAGAATCGTAGAGGCACAACCATGGCGCTGCGGCGAATCGTCGCCGCGCGGCACGAGAGGACTTTCGTGGCTCCCGCTCCCGGCAAGACATGCGGCCCCTGCACGATGTGCTGTTCGGCCCTCGAAATCCCCGAATTGAAAAAGCCCGCGGGGCCGGCGTGCGAGCATTGCGCCGTCGGTTGCGCGATCTACGCCCGCCGACCGAAAGTCTGCCGCGATTTCGAGTGCGACTGGCTGACCGATCGCGCGCTGCCCGCCACCTTGCGCCCCGACCGGGTCGGCACGATCCTGATGGAAGCGGACGAGGGCGACGAATACCGCGCGGTTTGCGCGCCGCAAAGGCCCTTGGCCTGGCGCAACCCGCTGGTGTTCGCCCAGCTCGTCAGGATCGCCAAGTCCGGGCGCATGGTGGTCGCCAAAGCGGGGCTCGCGTCCTGGCGAATTTTCGCTTCGGGCGAATGGGGGCCGACGGTCTGAGCACGTTGACTAATTCTTAGGCGTCATGCCTATGGCGCGGGCAGAACAATCGGGATCGAGGCGGACGAGCGCCGACGGTCCCCGGACGGCCATGGCGTCGGCTGGGAAGCAATGCTATGGACCCGTCTTCAATTGTGAACTCGCTGCGACGGCGATCGCTGGCGAAGGGATCGATAAAAGCCCTCGCACGCGGAAGGGGAGACCTCGGCGGCCATGAAAAAAGTTGAAGCCATCATCAAGCCCTTCAAGCTCGACGAGGTCAAGGAAGCTCTGCAAGAGGCGGGCGTTCAGGGGATTACCGTGCTCGAGGCGAAGGGCTTCGGCCGCCAGAAGGGCCATACCGAACTCTATCGCGGCGCCGAATACGTCGTGGATTTTCTCCCCAAAGTGAAAATCGAGGTCGTCGTCGCCGACGAGAATCTCGCCGCGACGGTGGAGGCGATCCGCAAGGCGGCGCAGACCGGCCGGATCGGCGATGGCAAGATATTTGTATCGCAAGTCGAAGAGGCCATTCGGATTCGCACCGGAGAGACCGGGGCGGACGCCGTTTAGGCTTGTTTTCGATCGATCGGACTCATTTTCTAAGGCTTCCCGGCGCCAAAGGGCGGCGGGCAGGGGCACAACCGAACAGACTTGAGAAAGGCACAACATGAAGACCGCCAAGGATGTCCTCAAGGCGATCAAGGACAATGATGTAAAATATGTCGACCTGCGTTTCACCGATCCGCGCGGCAAGTGGCAGCACGTCACTTTCGATCAAACGGTGGTCGACGAGGACGCCATGGCCGATGGACTGATGTTCGACGGCTCATCGATCTCCGGCTGGCGGGCGATCAACGAGTCCGACATGACCTTGATGCCGGATCCGACGTCGGCCTGCATGGACCCGTTCTTCGCCGCCTCGACGATGGTCATCAATTGCGACATTCTCGACCCGGCCACCGGCCAGCCGTACAACCGCGACCCGCGCGGCATCGCCAAGAAGGCGGAAGCCTACCTGAAGTCGACCGGCATCGGCGACACCGCCTACTTCGGCCCGGAAGCCGAATTCTTCGTGTTCGACGACGTCCGCTAC
>Ga0181524_10002072_pt1 | contig 21525 bp, 18 predicted proteins | sample PEATcosm2014_Bin_34_FD_119761 | JGI IMG/M metagenome (GOLD analysis project Ga0181524, IMG submission 119761) | Peatland microbial communities from MTU Mesocosm Facility, Houghton, MI, USA - PEATcosm2014_Bin05_60_metaG | ecosystem: Environmental > Terrestrial > Soil > Wetlands > Peat | place... | reverse complement strand
GAGTATTTCGTTTTCCCTTTCAACCGTCTCCTTATGCCGGAAACCGAGATAGCAGATCAGCGGTATGTACCCCAGGATCGGGGTTCGCTCATCCACAGTATCCGAGCGTGTGTCTTTGATGCCGCTGCAGATGATGGTCTCGCCCAGCTTGCAGCGCATCGTCGTGGTGACTCTGAATAACGTGTTGCTGATGTCGCCATAGCCCTCATTGGATCGCGTCGGGGCGCTGCTGAGTTCAAACACCACATCCGATTGCACGTTGTTCTCGGCATCGAGGACAGGCAGGATCTTCATGCTCAGGCCATAGGGAAGGTACTTCACATCACCCGGGAGCCGGATGCCGACCTGGCCGCCGGAAGCCACCTCGGCCGGCCTTCCGCTGACGACCGTCAAATGGGGTTTGCACAGCACCTTGTTCCTCTCGTTCGACTCCAGGCACTGGACAACGATGCCGCCAGAGGCCGTGACGGCATAGCTCGTGTTGTTCAGGAAGCTCGTCTGGCCCTTGTCCGTTCCCACCCTGCTTGTGACGACGCCGCCGATCTCGATCGCGTTGCCCAGCAGGTTCACCCCCAGTTGCTCCCGCCAGCGCCGATCGGCGCTGATGAACTCGCAATCCAATTCAATCTGTTGAGGTCGCACGACGATGACGTTCAGAACCTTGTCGGCGAGGGATTTCGCCAAATCCTCCGCGCGCTTTTTAGCGTCTTCGTTCGGCACGTATCCGGCGAGCACAACGGTGTCGCTGCTGGGCTTGACCTCGACGGTGGCTATATTGATCCACTCTTTGATCCGCTTCAGCAGCGCCGGATGAACCGGGTTATACTCGACCAGGTTGAAAATGTCATGCGCCCGCTGCGCGCAGATCGCGTCAATCTGATCTTTGTCCTTCTTGTTGAAGACGACCCCTTGAACAATCACCCCCGTGGGAATCCCTTTCACTTCCAGGCCGGGGATTGACTTGACCAGCTCTCTGACGTCGTCGGGCAGGAGATTCAGGACGACGACATTGTAGGTCGCCGCCGCGCCCGGGGCCTCGCCGCTCAACGTGACGGTCGTTGCGCCGGCAGCCTTGGCGGTAAGGAGGACTTTAGTCTTATCCGAGTCTTTCGGCGGCGAGACGACGACGACGCTGGCATTCTCCGCCGACATGTTTGCGACAGGAAAACCCGCCTTGAGCGTCGTGTCGGATCCGGTTCGCATAAAAATGGATTCGTTCTCGGCAGCCGCTACAACATTCGCCCCGAGCAACGCCGCGGCTGCCGCCATTGCCGCGATGGCCGCCGTTCTGCGCAGCGTGGAAATCAAACCCGTCCGTAAAGAACCGGAATCCACCATACGGCGCCCTCCGCGCGACGGTTAGCGATCAAACCCCATACTTATACTACCACTGGTGTTACCCGTGTCAAGCATTTTTTCAAGCGTCGGCCGGTTTTGCGCAGCAGTCCGAGCCGAGATTTCCAGTATAATCGGCGGTTCGCAGTCATCGTGAAATGGGTTGCCATGATTTTATCTTTCCAGAGTCAGAAAAGAACTGAGATTGTTCCTTCGAGCCGGCGGAATGCAATTCCATCGGGCAAATCCGGTCTCACATGTTCCCGCCTTTTGCGGAAAAGGACCGGTCCGCAGGCCCGATGAAGACGATTATAGCGCCCGCCGCGGAACGCAATCAAATTCTGGGGGTGTTTCGTCGCGAAAGAGGCCGGTGGCATTGACCGGATGACTCGGTCGCTCTATTTCTCAGGTCACACCTCTCAAGCGGCTCTTCGGCGGTCTGCCGGTACGCGGGGGACATGAAGAATGCGGACCGAAGGCTTGCAGCTCATGCGCCGCGCCCCTTTTCCCGCAGCCTGCGCAGCAGCGCGAGATCGGCGTCCACCATGGTTGCCACCCCGGCCACGCTCGGTCGCGCGCTGTGGGCAGTCAGCGACTCGTAGCCGCCGGCGCGCCAGGCTTGTTCGGTGACCATGTAGCCCAGGTAGTCGCCGCCGAGTTCCACGCAGAACGTCCAGGGGAACGGGCTTTCCGCCTTGATCTTCAAGCCCCACTCGACGAATACTTCGCCCGGCAGGCTGGCGAACGCGACGTCGCCGATCCGCCACGCCTGCAGGACCGTGCGGTCCTCCGTCCTGCCCGCGCGGCGCATGCGCGCGACCTCCCGGCGGAAAACTTCCTGCGCCTCCGGAGACCATTGCGAGGCGCGGATGCGCGCTTCCGGGTCCGCCGCGAGGTCGCGCCAGGGGACCGTGATCTCCTGCTTCAGCGCTCCCAGCGGAATCGAGTCGAGGCCGGGCTTCCGCTTCTCCAGCCGCTGGATGATAGCGCGCGCCAGCGCGTCGCCCACCTCGCGGTAGCTCACAGTCGGGTTGATGTCGCCGAACGTGCCCGGCACGAAGATCGGCGCCACGCCCGGCCCGAACCGCTCGCGCAGCCGCGCCGCGACGACGGCGGGATAGTCGGCGCTGAAGCAGGGCCCGAAGTTCGCGTTCGTGTGGAGCGAGTAATGCCACAGGACGGCGATGGGCGATCCGGCCGCGTCGTCGAAGCAGAGGATGCCCACCTCCGGGTCAACCGGCGCGGCGGAGCCGAGGCACTGGACCTCTTCTTCGCCCGCGTGCAGGAGCCAGATGTTGATCTCGCGGCCGTCCTTGTATTTGTATCGGCGGTTCTGAAGGACGTGCTGGCAGTAGGCGCGCTCGCGGGTCATCCGCGCGGGACGCATGGCGCGGCAGGCGGCCTCGACGGCGTCGGCGAACTTGCCGGGGATGCCCGCGAGCCAGGCCGCGTCAATCGGAAACGCGTCCTCGAAGAGCCGGACCGTGTACGGCCCGGTGTGCGTGTGGCTGGCGGCCCAGACGATGTTCTGCTCCGGGATGCCGGTCCGCCGCGCGGCCAGCGACACGGCCGCGTCGCCTTCCTTGCGTTCGAGCGCGATCAGGTCCAGCAGCACGTACGCCAGCTTGACCCCGCCACACGACAGGACGATGGCCTTGATCGTGAGCGGGTCCTGCACGCCCTCGGACTTGCGCGGCTTAAGGTCGCCGGCCAGCGCGGTGCCGACCGGCGGTGTGATGTCCACCTCCGCCGCGCCCGCCAGGAGCAATCCAGAATCCATAGCGCGTCCTCCCCGCTCGTAGTGTGCCCGTAAGGGCATACGAAATAGCGCCTGACGGCGCCACTACAAGCGTCCTACCAGTTGAACTGGGGCACGTCCATCCATGCGCCGCCCCTCATGGCTGACTCATGGGCGATGATGCCCGGCACGGTGAAGTCCATGGAGCGGATCACGTCAATCGGCGGGCGCGCATTCCGCTCGATGGCCCCGAGGAAGTCGCGGATCATGTAGTACTCCGACGTCCCATGTCCGCCCTGGCGCGCCTCGGCGGGAGCGTTCGGATCGGAGACCTCGCACGGGATGGCGCGCGCCCGGTTGGGCGGGTCCTCCTTCAGGCTGAAATAGAGCCCTTCGCCCCGGTCGCGCTGGTTCTCCAGGTGCCCGGCCGTGCCGTAGAGCGAGTACCAGACCATGTGCGGCCGCGCCGCCACCTGGCTGCGGAGGATCTTGACCACCGCGCCCTTTTCGGTCTGGAAAAGGCCGGTCTCGAAATCGAGGAACCCGGGATGCTCCCGGTATTCGGGCATCTTGTTGAACCCGGTCGTCAGGCCGCAGCCGCGGACGACGCGGTCGTTCATCAGCATCAGGATCGGCCCGAGCGTGTGCGCGCAGTACCAGATGGGCGGCCGGTTGTGCCGCCAGTGGAACTGGCCGGTCTTCTCGTCCACGAGCCGGTCAATGATCTCGTGGATGTATTCTCCCTCGGCGTAATAGATCTTGCCCAGCTTCCCCTCGGCGACGATCTTCTGCCATTCGCGGACGTAGTGGAAGTAGCAGTAATTCTCCGCCATCATGTACGCGAGCCCGGTCTTCCGCACAGTCTCGACGATGCGCGCGCAGTCCGCGACGGTGTAAGCGGCCGTCTGTTCGCAGAGGACGTGCCGCCCGCTCAGCAGCGCCTGGATCGTCTGCTCGGCGTGGAAGGCGATCGGCGTCGCGATGAGCACGATGTCCATCGGCGCGTTCAGGAACGAATCGTAGTCGGCGTATAGGCGCTGATCCGGCAGATGGAACGCCTTGCCGACCTCAGAAAGCCGCGCCGGCGCACTGTCGCAGAGCGCGCTCACCTCGACGGCGGGATGCGCGCTGAAAACATCCACGAACCCCCGCCCGCGCGAAAGTCCGACCAGACCGACCTTCCACTGTTTCTTCATGTCCCGCACCTTTTCGAAGTGAACCGGTGCCAGCCACAAGCTGCGCGACAAACGCCTGCGGCGGCTGTTGCCTGCAAGGGTTTGCTATGCCCCGCTTCTCCAGAACCAGGACAAAACAAACCGAACAATCTTCTGCTCAGCGATGGCTGCACTGATTGGCGTACCTCCGCCAATCTGCCAGCCGATCCGACTGCCGGTATAGCAACCCAACAGAGACGCTCCGGCGAGCGATATAAACATAATCACAATCGCGGGTAAACCTACCGCCCACTGCGCCCAATCTGGAGGATGAAACACTGCATCGAATCCCCAAACTGCGGCAAGCAGTAATACGAGCGGTATGCCGACTACGAACTGAAAGGCGAGGATACCCGGAAGTGAAGCTAGAATGGCCAGGCAAAGCCGCAGTGCGAGCCGGCGCTTCGACGGCATGAGAAACAGCAGAGCGCATACTGCGAGCGCGACCGCCATCAGTACCAGGTAAGCGATCAGACATTGCATGTACGCGAAGTACGGAGGCATATCAGCGGCCTGACAGTGTTTATCCAGGTTTCCCGGATGACCACAATCCACACGACGGCAGACATCAAGTGTCATATTCTCACGACTGAAGGCGCAGCCGTCAAGCAGTTTTCGGCGGTCTGCTGAAAACTTGACAGCGGCAATTCGACCCTATAATCTCATGACACTTGGACAGGATTCTTTGGGAGCCGGCCATGACGCTATAACAGCCAGCTTCGCTTTCGTCAACAGACCTCTACTGTTTATGATCGCGATCCCTGACATTGCAGTCACGCGAAAAAGCTAGCGGTTTGCTGCTGGCGGGGTGTTCGCTTTTTTCCGGTAACGCTCCAGATCCTCAGCCTGCTTCTTGATGATTTCGGCCAGGCTGATTCGGAAGTCCCAAGTGATCTCCCGGCGGACATCCTCGGGTGGATGCGCCGCCACGACCGGTGAGCCATCCTCGACCTTGTACTCGAAGTCCGATTCTGTGAAGGGGTCTTTCGGCAGTCCCTGCGGGAAATAAGCGCGCAGGGTTTCGAGCGAGGTCGGATATTGCCCCGTTTCGGCCTCGTGAAGCGCCGCCGCGAGAAGTATCTTGCTCATGGCCAGGCGCGCATTGTCCCGCGTAAAGTCCGGGTAAATCCCAACCCCGATGCCGGCGAAGTTGCCCACAAGCGGGTTTTCGGGATACGTCTGCCCTGCGGCGGGCTTGCCCAGTTCCCTCATGTGTTCCATCCGGGCTCTGAGACGCGGCCGAGCTTCGGAGAAACTCCCTTCGCCGGCTTTCGCCATTTCGGAGAGCTCTTCGCCGACCTGATCCGCCCACTTGCCATAGGTCGCCTCGCGCTCACCAGGTTTGAGGCGACGAAGTTGCGCGATGAGTCTCTCCCGGTTTGCGGCGAGCTCAGGGTCCGCCCTCCAGAAGTCGGTGTCCAGCGCCTGAAGGGCCTTGTCGAGGTCCGCGTCGGTAAACAGCGCCTCGCGCTTCAACATGAGCGGCACGCGCTTTCCTTCATCGGCGAAACAGGCTGAAAATGAGACCGGCGACGAAGGCATTTCGACAAGCCGGACCATCAGCGCGCGGATGAGCGCCTTTCCGGGCTTTCGCGCGAGGAACTCGTTCATTCCGTCCAAGCTATTTCGCAGTACCGTGGTCCCGGCCACAGCGTACATGAAGGCGGGGCACTGGCAGAGATGGACGGCGAACTGGACGCCGTCCGCGTGCACTTGCGCCGCGCGCTCAAATTGTCCCAGTCCCTCCAGCATGGTGGCCGCTGCACAAGCGCGTCTGCCCAAATCTGTAAGGCACCCTACCGGAGGGTATGCCACGCCATCCGCGGCCGCAACATCGAAGTCGCACTGAGTGCGAGCGGCGCCTATGTGAAGCATGTCCATCGCCTTGCCGCGCTCAAGATCTCGCTCCAGGAATGCGACGTCATCATGATTTCCGATGAAGAACTTCGGGCCCAAGAAGGTCCTGTCTTCAAGGTCAAAGAGGACTTTCTCCTCCTTCGCATTATCCGGCTGTGTCAGTACTGCCGCCGCGCACCAGTAATGAACGGCCGCATTGCCGGAATGCTCTGCTTCCTCGGCCCACGCCGGAAGTGCAATGCCCAGCGTCAACGCCAACCAGAGAGTTTTGCAGAAAACGTGCATTTGAGACCTCCTGTCATCGTCTCGCCTAATGACGGACCGACATCAAATCTCATATTCTCACGACTGAAGCCGCACCCGTCAAGCAGTTTTCGGCGGTCTGCCGAAAACTTGACAGCGGCAATTCGACCCTATAATCTCATGACACTTGGACAGGATTCTTTGGGAGCCGGCCATGCCCTGCATGAAGATTCTCGCCATGTTGGTTCTCACCGCCACGCTGTCCGCCGCCGAGCCGCCGCATCCGTCGTTGCCGGGGCCGGCGATTTCCGACAGCGTGGGCGTGAACATCCACTTCACCGACGCGCAGCCGGGCGAGATGGATATGCTCGCCGCGACCGGGTTCCGCTGGGTGCGGATGGATTTCGTCTGGGCGGCGACCGAGCGCGAACGCGGGCGATACGATTTCGCGGCTTACGATCGGCTGATGCAGTCGCTCGACTCTCAGCGCCTGCGCGCGCTGTTCATCCTCGATTACGGCAACGCGCTGTATGAACCCGAGAACGCCGTCGCGACCGACGCGGGCCGGCAAGCCTTCGCGCGATGGGCCGCGGCCGCCGCGGCGCATTTCAAGGGCCGCGGCATCCTCTGGGAAATCTGGAACGAGCCGAACATTGATGTCTTCTGGAAGCCCACGGCCGATGTCCGGCAGTACACCGCCCTCGCGCTGGCGGCCGCCAGGGCCATCCGCGCCGCCGCGCCCGGCGAGGCGATCATCGGGCCGGCCGCCTCGGGTATGGATTTCCGTTTTCTCGAAGAGTGTTTCAAGGCCGGTCTGCTCGAATGGTGGGACGCCGTGTCGGTGCATCCGTGCCGCCGGTCCGATCCCGAAAGCGTCGCCACCGACTACGCGAAGCTGCAGCGCTTGATCGCCCGGTACGCGCCCAAGGACAGGACGATCCCGATCCTCTCCAGCGAGTGGGGCTATTCCTCCACGTGGAAGGGCTTCGACCAGGACAAAATGCTCGCGCGCCAATGGCTGACCAACCTCGCCAACCGGGTGCCTCTCTCGATCTGGTACGACTGGCGCGACGACGGCTCGGATCCGAACAACGACGAAGACCACTACGGCATGGTCGCCGAGCCCTATGATCCGGACCGCGAGCCGGTTTACGATCCGAAGCCCGCCTGGCGCGCCGCGAAAACGCTGACCGTTGTCCTGGGCGGCTGCCGTTTTGCAAAGCAACTGAATACCGGCCGTCCAGACGATTTCGCCATGCTCTTCGTCGAACAAGACGGCCGATTGCGGCTGGCCCTCTGGACCACGTCGCGCCAACCGCACGAGGTGACGTTGCCCTCCAGCCCTGGCTCGTTCAGGATCATCTCGCGCGGCCGCGATGAGCGCTGGACCGTCTCCGTGCCAAGCGACAGCTTCACGCTCGCCGTCACCGATAGGCCGCTGTATCTCCTCTTCGACGGACCGAACCCCGCGCTCGCCGACGCCCCGGCGATTCACCCCATGCGGGTCGGCCTGGAGCCGGTCATGGGGACAACGCTGGTCGTCCGCGTCGAGAACCTCGTTGACACCATCTTCAAAGGCCGCGCGCGGCTCGTCGAGACCGACGGGCTGGAGCCGGCCGCCGCGGAGCAGCCGTTGGAATTTGCGGCGGGACAAACGGAAGCGATGCTCCGTTTCCCCATCGCCGCGAAACCGCCGCGCGCCTATCGCTTCGGGCTGTGCATCGAGGACGCGGCCGGCGCCAGGGTTCTCGACCTTCCCTCGCGCTGCTACACCGCCGTTCCAGATGAAGTCCTCACCGAGTGCAAGATTTTTGCCGACGGCGACGCCAAAGTCGGCTCCGAACTTTCCGTGGCTGTCGCGCCCGCCCCGGAACCGCTGCCCGGCTCGGAATCTGCGGTGCTCAAGATCGCGTATCGCATGGACGTCGGCTGGAAATTCCTGCGCCTCGCCCCGGAGCGCGCCGACCTGCTCGTGATCGCCGGCGAGCCGAAGGCCTTTGGCATTTGGATTTACGGCAACGGCCGGCAAGCCAGCCCGCGCCTCCGCGTGACCGATTCCAATGGCCAGTGCTGGCAACCCTGCGGCGACGACATCAACTGGACCGGCTGGCGCTTCGTCGAATTCGACCTAAGTCCCGCCACAGACCACTGGGGCGGCATCGCCGACGGCGCGATCCATTTCCCGCTGAAATGGGATTCCGTGTTCCTGCTTGACAAGTCCCGGGAGCAGCAGGCGCAAGGAACGATCTACGTCACCGCGCCGGTTGTGATTTACTGATCGGGACGTTCCTAATGTGGCGTCCCGGAAAACAAGTTGCATAGTGTCTGGTCATTCCGAGCGGAGCGAGGAATCTCATACGCAGCGCGCCGGCAATGGTTTAAGGTGTGAGATGCTTCGCCGTTCGGCCCTGAGCTCACGGCCGAAGGGCTGCGCTCAGCATGACGCGGGCTGGACTTATTTATGCCATTTACGGGAGAATACACTAACTGATGGTGAAAGTGCCGGATTGGCAAACGCCATCCCGCTCAAGGTTCTGTTAGGTGGATTGGTTGCAAACGGCGGGGATTGAGGCTGAAGAAAATGCTCCGCGGCGAGAACCGATTAGGCAATTGACGGACGGTTGCGCCCGCCTCACTTTGCGCGAGCGGCGGCCGCCGCCTTTCTCTCGTTCTTATCTCTCAACATCCGCACGAACCGGACATCCAATGTTCCAACGTCCACGCCCTCGGCCTCGAACCCGTCCCTGACCTGTTGCGACGATATCTGCCCGTCCTGGACCCAGCCGCCGAGCGCGCCGATCATGTAGGCGATTTTGGTTTCGATCGCCTTGCGCCCGGTGGGGACCTTGGTCACTGCGAGCCGCCGTTGCAGGACGCCGATCTGGACGACGTGCGCGATTCGGGGTTTCGGCTCCAGGGTCATCTGCGTTTTCATTCCAATCCCTCCCAGCGTGCGGCGGATATCAAACAGGTCAACCTTCCGGCTCAATCGTCGCCGTGAGCTCTGCAGAGGTCAGCTTCTCGGCGTGTCCGTTCGCCTGCTCCAACGTCTCGATGGCGCAGAGCGCTACACCGTTGTAAAGCGCCTCCGACGTGATTTCCTCGGCGCCGCGCCGGTTGAAGTAGAAGACCTCCTGAAGGACTTGCGCCACGTAGCGGGCAAGGTGAAGACCGTCGTGGTGGAGCAGCACCCGGTAGAGCGGAATGCGGCGGGCCTGGTCGTTGACTTGCGCATCGGTTCGCACGGCATCGTCAGGCATCGGTCTGCTTCCTTTTCGGCGACGCGGCCAGTAACCTCGCCCCAACGACAAAGTCAGCGTCTTGGGATGGGATAACTTAGCCGAACAGCAAAAGGCATCCCCGGCACAAGTTTCTGATGACCGACTTCTCCTTGCGGCACTTCGAGCATATCAGCGGGGCGGATTGATAGGCCTTGTTCCGTTGCATGCGCTGAAGAGCGGTCATGTGCAGCGGCGCGCTCGTGAAAAGCGGGTTGTGTTTGACGTACTGCATGGCCATGGCACCATCTCCTTACCCTGGACGGCGATCTGACGTTCAACGAGCTTCTGCGTTGGGCCGCCCGCGACGTCCGACACGGCGAGCCCGGCGGTCGGAGAACCTGAAAGGCAAATCGTTGCCGGTGGGAAAGAGAGGCAGGACACGCCCATTTACGCGGGCATCTGCGACTGTCTCGACGCCGGTTCTGCGCTAATCTGCGCTTCACCGCTCCTTCGTTGCGCCTTGAGTCAACTGCACTGTACGCTGATCCCCGGCCGAAGTCAATGTTTATTTTGCCGGGCGGACGCTTTTGTTAAGGAAAGGGCTCACGCAAGGTCGCAAAGCACGACAGCCCAATAGTTCGACCGCGAAAACGCGAAAGTCTAAGCAGGGATTCGCCTGTCGCACAGCCGTTTTCGTGCTTTCGCGCTTTCGCGGTCAAACCGTCGTTCTTGGCGTCTTCGCGGCTTTGCGTGAGACCATTTTTCCTGCGCACAAATCAATCATTTCACAATTCCTCCGGGAAATGTACAATACCGGCGAGTCCGCGATGCCGCGCAACGGGGGCATCGCGAAAAACCGAAGGCGTCGGCCACCGGTTCAGGAGAGCGCATGTTTTCGAGCGGGGATCGCGGCAGACTGGTGCGGCGGCTGGTGCTGGGCGTCAACCTGACGCTCGCCGGGTTCCTGGGACTCTTCGTCTCGCTCGATGTCTATCTCGCGCGCCGCAACCTGATGAACCGGGAGATCACCGATCTGCAGGAAAACGCGACGCTGCTGCTGACGTCGGTCACGCGCCTGAGCCGCCGCGGCATGCCGCCCGTGCAGGATTTCCTCGACGACACCAACGCCGCGATGCAGCCGGTCCGCGCCGCCGACAGCCCGCACCGCATTCTCGTGCGGGTGGGCAAGAGAAAGCTCGAAGCGCGCCGCGATGACCCTTCCAGCCCCGACGCGCTTGACGCCGCCGCGGTCGCCGCCAACAGGCCCGACCATCGCGGCGTGGTGGACGGCGAGCCGGTCATTGTCGGCGGCGCCGTGCGCGCCGACGTGGCCGCCTACATCCTCGAACCCTTCTCGCAGACCCAGCAGACGATCCGCATCATGATCCTGCGCCGCGCCGCGGCCAACACGTGCGTCGGCCTCGCGATCGCCGCCGCGCTCAACGTCATGCTCCAGCTCTGGCTCGTCCGGCCGCTCGGCCGGATGGTGGACACGGTTCAGCAGTTCGGGCGCGGCGACCTGCGCGCGCGCATGCCGCCCAACCGCAGCCGGGAACTCGGCCTGCTCACGGACGAGTTCAACACGATGGCCTCGGTCCTCGAACGCAACGAGGCGGACCGCCGCGGCCAGATGGAGCGCGCCCGCGCGATCCAGGACTGCCTGCGCCCGGACCTGAAAGAGATCGCCGGCGCGCGGTTCGCGTGCATCAACCAGCCCGCCGCCGAGGTCGCCGGCGACTATTACGACGTGCTGCCCTCCGGCGACGGCGGCAGGGTCCTGTGCGTCGCCGACGTGAGCGGACACGGCGTGCCCGCCGCGATGGGCGCGGCGATGCTCAAGACGCTGCTCCTCAACGGCGCTGAGCACGAGAGCGACCCGGCGAAACTCCTCGCCGTGCTGAACGCCGCGTTCTGCCGCGTGACGCTGCCGGAGGACTTCGCGACGATGGCGCTGCTCCACTTCACGCCCGGCAGCCCGGCCGCCGCCTACGCCAGCGCCGGGCACGAGCCGGTCTACCTGGTCCATTCCACCGGCCGGACCGAGGACCTCAAGGCGACCGGATTCCCGATCGGCGTCCAATCGCCCTCGACCTGGGAAGGCCGCGAGCTGAGCGTGGAGCCGGGCGACCGGCTCATCATGCTGACGAACGGCCTGGTCGAGACGAAGAATCCCGCCGGCGAGGCGTACGGCCGCGACCGCCTTCTCGGCGACCTCATGGACCTGCGCACGAGGCCGCTGACCCAGATGCTGGCCGGCATCCTCAGCCGCGTAACCGCCTACCGCGGCAGCGCGCCGCAGGGGGACGACCTGACGGGGCTGGCGGTGGAATTCACGTCGCTGGCGAACAAGACATAACGGCGTGCGTTCGCGGAGTCCGAGGACACGATACCCAATTGTTGACTTAGGGCTCGAGACGTTACTTAGCTGCGATTGCAAGACCCCCTAGTTAATATTGACAGTGGCCTGCAGACGTAACTTGTTTGTGGCGTCCCCAAAACTCCTCAGAACTCTTTCCGCGTCTTGACAGCCTGTCGCACCCAACGTATCATCAGTATGCGTTGCTATTCAGGAGACAGCGGATGAGCGCACTGATCACTTACGCACACATCGTAAGGAAGCCACGGATTTGCGGGGGATTCCCGCACGTCGAGGGCACGCGCATCAGGGTCATGGACGTTGTGGCCCTTCACAAACGGGGTCTGTCACCCGCCGAGATTCTCGATTCGTACGATCACCTCAGCCTCGCCCAGGTCCATTCGGCCTTAGCCTACTACTACGACCACGAGGACGAGATCGAACAGGAATTTAATCAGGTCCGGCGTTTTGCTGAACGCTTCAAGGCAAAGCATCCCGGCCTGGTGCGTTGAGTTTCTATGGCCTACCCGCCGCTTTATACGGACGAGGGCGTTGACGGCGCCGTGGTTCGCGGCCTTCGAAGACTCGGATGGGACGTGGTGCGCGCGATTGACGTCCATCCCGTAGGCACTTCGGATGCCGTCCACTTCAACTCAGCCGCCGAGATGGGCCGCCTGCTGGTGAGCAACGATCAGGACATGCTCAAGATCGCCGCGCGACGCCAGCGGGATGGAATGGAATTCCCCGGTTTGATTTTCTGGGTCCCTGGCACGTACCACCGCGTGGGCGATATCCTGCGCGCCTTTGCCGCCACGGCGGCCCAGGCGGAAACCAATCCTGCCCGCGGATGGGTCGAGTTTCTCTGAAAATGTCTCGCGAGACGGGCGTTATTCATGGATACCGTGAACACCTTACTTAGCTATTGATTTGGTTCTCCAGGCGTTAGTTATGAATGGTGACTTTATTTCCGATTGACGACTGCCGGATGCGGGAACTTGTAGCGGAAGTTCTGTTTGACGCGGAGGTGATGATGTCGGAACCGAGGCATTTGACGACGGCGGAGCTTGAGGCGGGGTTGGATACGATCCGGCAGTCGCCCAGGGATAAGGGCGTGCTGGAGTTGATTGTGCGGCGGCCGCAGACGGATGCGCGGGAAGTGCTCGAAGAGGGCGAGTTGGATCCGGCGCAAGGTCTTGTGGGCGATAATTGGGGGCCTCGCGGCAGCGCGGACGGCGCGCCGGCGGTCCTCGACAGGCAGCTTACGCTGATGAATGCGCGCGTGATCGCGCTGCTGGCGCAAACGAAGGAACGCTGGCCGCTGGCCGGCGATCAACTGTTTGTGGACCTGGATTTGAGCGCGGCGAATGTGCCGCCGGGAACGCGGCTGGCGATCGGCTCGGCCGTGGTCGCCGTCACCGCCCCGCCTCATACCGGCTGCAGGAAGTTCACGGCGCGGTTTGGGGCGGATGCGATGGCGTTCGTCAACTCGCCCACGTGGAAGCACCTGCAACTGCGCGGCGTCCATGCGAGAGTCATGAAGTCCGGCTTTATTCATGTCGGCGACGTGGTGAGGAAACTGTGATTTATGATGGCTCAGGAAGTCAGCGAGTGTGGCATTTCAGAAAAAGTTCCGTAATACGCGGTCATTCCGAGCGCAGGCCTTCGGCCGTGAGCTCAGGGCCGAACGGCGAGAAATCTCATACGCCGGGCGCTGGCAACGGTTTAAGGTGTGAGATGCTTCGCCTAACGAGGGTGACGGCGCGGATGGATTCAATGGGTAATCGAACGCTTTTCAAGGCCGGCAAACAAGAGGACACATAGGATGCGAGTTGCTTTTCTAACAGGAGTGCTTCTGATGGCAGCCTCAGCAGGATGCGCCGGCCGTCCGGACCTGACGCCGCCCAAGACCGGCACGGCGAAGGCGCCCAAGGGTATTCGATCGGGCGAGTGGAAACTGGCGTGGTCCGATGAGTTCGATTACGAAGGTCTGCCGGATAAGGCCAAGTGGGATTATGAGGAGGGGTTCGTCCGGAACCACGAAATGCAATACTACACCCGCAGCCGCAAAGAAAATGCGAGGGTCGAGAACGGAATGCTGGTCATCGAGGCGCGGAAAGAAGAATTCAAGAATCCAAAGTACGAAGCGGGGTCGCCGCGATGGAGCAGGAGCCGCGAATTCGCCGAAATCACGTCCGCCAGTCTGACCACCCGAAACAAGTTCAGTTGGAAGTACGGTCGAGTTGAAGTCCGCGCGAAGTTGCCCCAGGGCCAGGGCGTCTGGCCGGCAATCTGGACTCTCGGGAACAACATCACGGAGGTCCGCTGGCCCAGGTGCGGCGAAATTGACATTATGGAGTTTGTCGGCCGCGAGCCGAACCATATTCATGGCACGGTCCACTACTCCGTCAATGGCGAGCACGTTGGGAGTGGCGAGACATTGGAAACCCAGGAGCCTTTCGCTGACTTCCACGTGTACGCTATCGAGTGGGATTCGGACCACATTGATTTCTTCTTCGACGACACGAGATACTTCACGTTCTCCCTCGACAAGGCCGGAACCGGCGATGATAACCCCTTCCGTAAACCCCACTATTTGCTCATCAACCTGGCGTTGGGCGGCGATTGGGGAGGCGAGGTTGACGATTCGATCTTCCCGCAGAAGTACTACATTGATTATGTGAGGGTCTACGAGAAGACCGGCCAATAGGCTGCCCCGGCGGATGCGATAGAACGCGCCGCCGACCTTTGCGTTCGCAGCCCAAGGCAGGCCCCCAAAGCCCGGAATTCCTGATCCGTCATTCCCGCTCCCCGATCGCAGTCGGGGACCAGGTTCGCAGGCGGGAAGTTCGCCGCCGCACGCGGCATTGATTTCCTGCGGAGCCTCCGGTAACATGTGCGGCCATGCTCTTCGCGTTTTTTCGATAAAAGGACAACGCCATGGCCAAATCCTCCGCCGCGAGCCAGTGGACTCCGATCCCCGCCGGCCTGAGCAAGATGACGCTCCGCGAGCGCTGGGTCCGCACGATGCATTACCAGAAGGCCGACCGGCTGCCGATGATGGAGTTCGGCTACTGGGACGAGACGCTCCCGCTCTGGCACGAACAGGGGCTGCCGCGCACGGTCAAGACCGAGGCGCAGGCGTACGCCTATTTCGGGATCGAGGACTGGGGCGATGAGGGCGTCAACACCGACGGCCTCTGCCCGGGCTTCGAGAGGGAGACGATCGAGGAGACCGAGGATTACATCATCTGGCGCGACGAGGAGCGGACGGTCAAGAAAGAATCGAAGAAGGACATCAAGACGATCCCGCATTTCATTGACTACGGGCTGAAGAACCGCGAGGACTGGAAGCTCTTCAAGGCTCGGCTCAATCCGGATACGCCGGGGCGGTTTCCCGCCGACTGGGAGAAGCGCGTGAAGGCGTTCCAAACGCGCGATTACCCGCTGTGCATCCACATCGGCAGCCTGATCGGCCGGCCGCGCAACTGGGCGGGGTTCGAGAACATCGGCGTGCTCGCCTACGACGACCCGGCGCTGTTCGAGGAGATCATCGAGACGATCTGCGTTTGCGGCTGCGCGGTGATCGAACGCACGCTCAAGGACGTGACGCCCGATTTCGGCGCCGGCTGGGAGGATATCTGCTTCAAGAACGGCCCGATCATCAGCCCGAAGATGTTCGACAAGTGGATCGTCCCGCGCTACAAGCGCATCACCGACCTGCTCCTGAAGCACGGCGTGGACGTGGTCTGGACCGACTGCGACGGGAACCTGATGCCGATCCTCGACCAGTTCCTCGCCGGCGGGATCAACTGCATGTTCCCGCTGGAGGTGGCCGGCGGCACCGACCCGGTGGCGATCCGCGAGAAGTACGGCCGCAGGGTGCTCCTCCAGGGCGGCGTGGACAAGATCGCGCTGCTGAAGGGTCCGAAAGGGATCGAGCAGGAGCTGCTCCGCCTCAAGCCGCTGGTCGAGGAAGGCGGCTTCGTCCCGCACGTGGACCACCGCTGCCCGGCCGACGTGACGCTGGAGAACTACAAGTTCTACCTGAAGCTCAAGCGCCAGATGTTCAACGCCGGCGATCTGAAGCCGCATTACAAAGAGTGACATCAGGAACCGCGCGGGATATGCAGCGGGGGCGCTGCGTCTCTCTTCAACCGGCGGCTTGACAGGAACGTTGAAACCGATATGCGCATTCGATTCAGGCGGGTCAAGGACGTGACCATTCGCCCGGCGCACTGGCTCGTCCGGGCCGGCACGCTGCTGCCGGAATGGCTTCAGCGCCCTTACTTCAAGAGCTTCGGTCTGCTGGGGAAGGCCTACTATTTCACGCCGTACAACCATGCGCGCCGGACGGTGCGCAATTTTTGCCGCATGACCGGCCGCTCCGATTCCCAGCAGGTTTATTTCCAGATCGTGGACAACATCCTCTTCGCCGCCTCCGCGTTCGGCCGGCTGATGTCCGACGGGACCGACGCGGTGGCGGAGCTGGTGACGTTCGACGAGCCGAGCGTCGCGCGGACGGAGGCGGTCCGCGCGAAGTACGGCGCCGGGATTATGCTGGTCCCGCATTGCGCCGCCTCGGTGCTTGCGGCGGCGGGATTCGGCAGGCGGTTCCCGACGCTGGTGCTGGTCCGCGAGTCGCGGAGCATGAGCCGCCAGCTTCTGATGCGGCGGTACTTCGACAAACTCGGGCCGGAGCTGCTCTTCGTCCGCCACACCGACCCGGCGGTCGTGGCCCGCGCGATCCTCAGGGCGCTGCACGAGAAGAAGTTCGTGATCGGGACCACCGACCTGGCGCGGGAGACGGCGGACACGGTCAAGGTAGAGTTCTTCGGCCAGACCGTGCCTTTGCCGGGATGGCCGGCGCGCTTCAGCGCGCGGCGCAAGATTCCCATCCTGCCCGGCTACGTCCGCGTGTCCGGCGGCCGGATCGTCCTGAGCTGCGACGAGCCGTACATCGAGCCGGACACCGTCGTCGCGACGCAGCGCTGGGCCGCCTATTTCGAGAAGAGCATCCGCGAGTCGCCCGCCGACTGGGTCTTCATGCTCGACAAGCACTGGTCGAGGGTGATCGCCAAAGCCGCCTCGGCGTAATGGAACTCGCCCCAAGGCGCCGCCCTGCGCGCCGGCGCTCTTCCTTGACTTTGCGCCACGCAGTTGATTAGATGCCGGAAATTCCCCAGTTGGAGAAACGAGCCATTCTCGCCTCCTACGGCCGGAAAACCTGGCTGCCGCTGGGCTTGGCGCTGCTTGCAGCGTCGGCGCTGAGCGCGTTTTATCTGCCCTGGATCAGCCCCATTTTCGTCCTGGGGCTGCTCTTCACCCTCTGGTTCTTTCGCGATCCGGAGCGCCGCAGCGACGCCCCGCACGAGGCGCTGCTCGCGCCGGCGGACGGCAAGGTGGTGGAGATCGGCGCGGCCGAGGAGCCGCAGTTCGTCGGCGGACCGGCGCACAAGATCGCGATCTTCATGTCGGTCTTCGACGTGCACGTCAACCGCTCGCCGTGCGATGCGACCGTGGACTGGACGCGCCACGAGGACGGAAAATTTCTCAACGCGATGGGCCCGCAGGCGAGCGTCGAGAACGAGCGCGTGCTCGTCGCGCTGCGGCGCGCTTGCCCTGAGGGAGCTCGAAAGGCCGGCCCCGAGGAATCTCGAATGGCCCGCCGTTCGACCGATGTTCAGGGCCGCCCTGAGGGAACTCGAATGGGCGGCAAGCCGCTGCTGCTGAAGCTGATCGCCGGCCTGGTCGCGCGGCGCATCGTCTGTCCGCTCAAGCCGGGCGTCTCGCTCCGGCGCGGGCAGCGGCTGGGCATGATTCAATTCGGCTCTCGCGTCGAGATCTTCCTGCCGCGGTCGGAGAAATTCGAGCCGGCCGTGCGGCTCGGCCAGAAGGTGCGCGCGGGCCGAACGGTGCTCGGGAACTGGCGATGACGACGAAACGGGTGCCCATCCTGCCGACGCTGGTGACGCTGGGGAACGCGTTCTGCGGCTTCACGGCCATTGACTACGCCATGCGCGCCGGCGCCGATCTTCCCCGGTTCTATCACTGGATCGGCTGGTCGGGCGGGATGATCCTCGTGGCGATGGTGTTCGACGCGCTCGACGGAAAGGTCGCCCGCCTGGCGCACGCCACGAGCGACCTCGGCCGCGAGCTGGATTCGCTCTGCGACGTGATTTCGTTCGGCGTCGCCCCGGCGGTCATCGTCAAGACCCTGGCGACGTATCAGAACTACCTGCCGCGCCTGGGCTGGGCGGCGAGCGCGCTCTTTGTGATGTGCGCGGCGCTGCGGCTGGCGCGGTTCAACATCGAGACCGAGGCCGCGGAGGAATCGCACTGGTACTTCAAGGGCCTGCCGAGTCCCGCCGCGGCGGGCTTCATCGCCGCCCTGGCGGTGAACATCTCCGAGATCCGCGTGGCCGCCGGCGCGGCCCACGAGTTCGCCGCCGTCGCCAACACGCTCGCGCCGATCATGGACGGCCTGCTGGCCGCCGTCCCGTTCGTGGCGCTGGTCCTGGCGCTCCTGATGATCAGCCGGGTCCGCTATGTTCACGTATTGAACAAGATGCTGCGCGGCCAGGAGCCGCTGGACTACCTCGTGAAGCTCATCCTGCTGGCCATCCTGGCGGTGCTGACCTGGCCGTTCAGCCTGGCGCTGGTCATCGGCGGATACGTGTTCTCCGGGATCGTCCTCTGGATCAAGGAGATGATCTTCCGAAAGGCGCCCGCCGCGGCGAACGTTCCGCCGCCGATGAAGGATCGCGAAAGCTGATCCCGAAAGCAGGCTGAGGGCCGTCGCGCCCGCCTCGTGAACTCCCCGCCGCTTCCCGGCTCCGCCGGAATGGGCCGGACAAAAAACCCTGAATTTTTCCTTGACACGCGACTACGCGTGTAGTATTATTTCGCAAGACTACGATTGTAGTCCGCAGGCATATTGAGGGAGGCAACGCGATGGCTGCATCGAACCGACAGCGTCTCGGCGCGCTGGAGCTTGAAGTGCTCAAGACCATCTGGGAATCCCCGGCATGCACGGTGGCCGAGGTGGCGGAACGACTGTCGCGCCGGCAGTACGCCCGGACGACCGTGCTCACGGTCATCCAGCGCCTGCACGCCAAGGGACTCCTGAGACGCCGCAAGGAGGCGGGTATTTACCGCTATTCAGCGACGCAACAGCGCGAGCAGGTCCTCTCGCGGCTCATCGCAAGGTTCGTGGAGAATTTCCTGGACGGTTCTCCGGCGCCGTTCGTGGCCTACCTGACTGAAGCGCGAAACATCACCCCCGAGCAGAGGGCGGTCCTTGAGGAAATCGTGCGAGACCTCGAGAAGAAGGAGGGCAAGCGATGAACGCGGCCGTCGAATGGGCCAATGGCCTCGCCGGGCATTGGGCGCGGGGAATGTGGCCGGTGCTCTGGCAAACGGCGGCGCTGGCGGTGATCGTCGGCCTGGTCGTCCTTTGCAACAGGCGCATGTCGCCGGCGCTGCGGTTCTGGCTCTGGATGCTCGTGCCGATGCGCCTGCTGGTCATGCCGCTGATTGTGATCACCCTGCCCGTCCTGGCGAATCCGCCCGCCGCTCAATTGGAACCCGCCGCCGCGCCGCCGAGCTTCATATCCCAAGCGCCCGCAGAGGCACAGGCGCTGGATTTGACAGCGCAGCCGACGCCGCCGGCGGAGCCGCCTTCAATCCCGGTCCCAAGGCAGGTCCGCGCGAGCATCTGGACGTGGCTCATGGCCGGCTGGATTGCGGGCATCGGCTTCTTCGCGCTTAGACTCGCGCGAGGCTGGCTGAGAATGAAAACAATTGCCGGGCAGGCGCGGGAGAACAGCGATGCGCGTGTCCGCGACTGCGCCCATGAGGCGGCGGTCATGCTCGGCCTGCGGAAAATGCCGAGGATCATGACGGCGGCGGAAGGCGTATCGCCCTTTGTGCTCGGCTTCTTCCGTCCCGTGGTTGTCCTGCCCGCCGAGCTTGCCGACCATGTCTCGGCGGATGAACTGCGGGCCGTGCTCGCGCATGAATTCGCGCACGTTCGCCGGCGCGATGCGCTCGTCGGCTGGGTCCTGGCGTGCTCCGACGTCATCTACTTCTTCAACCCGGTCGTTCACCTGGTCAAGCGCGCGATCATCTTCGAGCGCGAGCGTGCCTGCGACGAGCAAGTCCTTGCGTTGGCCCAGGCGCCGCGCGCCGTCTACGCGCGAGCCTTGCTTTCGGCAACCGCCTTGACTCGTCCCGCCGCCGCGCGCCTTTCCTGCGCTCCGGTCCTTCTGGAGTCCGGGCAGCACCTGGAGCGCCGGCTGAAATCCATCGCCGACGAAAGACGACCTCGCGCCGCCCTTTCGCGGACGGCCCAGCTTGCGCTGCTCGCGATCGCGGCTCTCGCTCTTCCGGGCATTACTTGTACGCAGCGAAGCGCAGGGTTACCTGTAGAACAACTCAGCCGCACCGAGATGCTTCGCCTGGTCGCAGACGGCGCTGAGAACAGCTTGTCGCGTATTCTCGATGCGAAGGGGACGGCCATTCGGAAGTGCGTCTGGCAAGACGGAGGACACACCGAACAGGAAATCGCCTGGTTCTGGAAGGACGGCAAGTTGTTTGAGGATGTGAAAGTGATTGACGAAGTAGAGGCTGATGGTAACAGACGCTCGCAGGAGGAAGATGAGAGCAGGGCTCATGGGTCTTTGGTGACGCCGGAAATGTACGCACGCATAGTATATAAGAATCGGTTCTGTGATGTGCATCCGCCGGAGTGGGCGAAACAAGACGTTCTAACTGAGGTGTTTGAGCCACCCGTCATTTATGGTTACCAAGACGCTGGAAAACCTCTCAAGCAAGTTGTTGATGAACATCAGAAAGACATTCAGATCGTATCAACAGTTCTGAATGGAAGGCGAGTCTTTATGCTCACGTATAGCACACCCATCGGTCGTGAGATGCAGGCCCGGAAACTGTGGGTGGATCCTGAGAGGGGCTTCAGTTTTGTACGAATAGAAAGGAAGAGCGCGACGTTTGAATCTACGGTGGAGAATGACATACGGCAGGACGAGAACACCGTGTGGTTTCCAGTTGAAGGACATGTGAAGGTTCGTCAATTAGTCGACAAATCGCATTGGGTGCAGTCGTGGACAATGGATTGGAAGCTGAAGGAGTATGCCGTCAACGTCGGATTAGATGACAAAACGTTTTCCCTGGCAGACCATCTGAAGCCTGGGATGCATGTTACGGATTCACGGTTAGACCCGCCAAGGGATTATGAATACGATGCAACAGGCGCAGACGTCGTCCTTCGCAAGGCGGAAAACGACACGGGGGACGCCGAGATGGTGAAGCAATGTGCCCGTAATCTCGAAAAGATTGTGAAAGGCATCATCAATTACCAGTCGCTGAACAACGATAAATTGCCGCCGTCCCTGGCAGAGCTCTTCCCGAAGTACCTGGATTACCCTAAGGTGCTCATCTGCCCGGCCGACAAGGCGCCGATGAAAATCAGGAACGGGTTGCCATGCAGCTACAGGTATATTGGCAATGGGCCATGGCGCGAAATAACGGTGGTTTTCTTCATTG
>Ga0181524_10002068_pt1 | contig 21532 bp, 22 predicted proteins | sample PEATcosm2014_Bin_34_FD_119761 | JGI IMG/M metagenome (GOLD analysis project Ga0181524, IMG submission 119761) | Peatland microbial communities from MTU Mesocosm Facility, Houghton, MI, USA - PEATcosm2014_Bin05_60_metaG | ecosystem: Environmental > Terrestrial > Soil > Wetlands > Peat | place... | reverse complement strand
GCGCCACACGCGCCCTGCTATAAGTGTGCTCGGTCGGAATCCGCGCGACGCGCGGTCGTCGCGCGTCGCTCGAAGCGCACAACCCGTTCCTCTGTAAGAGCCGTTGCGCACTTCGAGCCGTGCGGGGCGGGGTCGGTGCAGCGGCCCCGGCGACGCGGCACGGAGTGCGGTGCCGACCCCCGACGCACCCTCCGCGGCCTCGTCCCGCCGGGGTCCACGCGCTCCTCCGCCCCCCGAGGAACGCGCCGCCTACCCCTACGGGGATCGATCAGAGGATTCCGACAGAACCGGCCGATCCTCGAGCGCGAGCGCACGCCGGTGTTCCTTCGAGGGACCGGGCGGACGAGAAAAAAGAATAAGGAGGGACCTCGGGCGAGGCCCCTCGGAACGAGTGGAACGCCGTTCAGGCGTTCTTCATCCGGGCGCGGGACACGAACCCCTTCTTGTCGAGGAAGTACATGTACCCGTCCTGCCGGGTGATCTTCTCCGTCCCCACGCGGCTCTTGCGGCCGGACTTGTTCAGTTTCGTGGGGGTCTTCCAGAGATACCCGTCCTTGCCCAGATAGTACAGGTAGCCCTTCTCTCGCTTGGTCTGTTCCTTGCCTACTCGCTCCGCCATGATGGCGACCTCGACCGGCGGGATGGAGAGCCCCAGTATTTGAAGATACTGACGGAGTTACGGCGAAGAAACCGGTTTTCCCTGACGGAAAACGAGCGTCGGACGGACGTCGAAGCGGTATCCGAGCCGGTCGGCCGAGGGAACGGGAAACACGGAGAAGTCCGCCGGCCGCCCCGCGCGCACCTCGCCGGCGTCCTCGAGGCCGCTCGCCGCCGCGGCGTTCACCGTCGCCGCGGTGATCGCCTCCGCCGGGGTGAGTCGACCGGTGTGGACCGCGGCGGCGAGGACGATCGGCATCCCCTCCACCCAGCTGTTCGGCGAACAGTCGGTACCGAGGGCCACCGCGACCCCGGCGTCGACCATCTCGCGCGCGGGGCTCCGCCGCGGCGGCGAGGTCGTCCACGCGGTGATGGGGAGCATCACCGCCACGACCCCGGCGCGGGCCAGCCGGTCCCGGTCGGCGGAGGGCGTCGCCAGGAGGTGGTCCGCGGACGTCGCTCCGAGCCGCGCGGCGAGCCGCGCGCCGCCGGAGAGGACGAACTCATCGGCGTGCAGCTTGATCCCGAGGCCGAGCGAGCGCGCCGCGCGAAGGATCCGCTCCGACTGGGGTACGGTGAAGAACCCGGGTTCGCAGAAGACATCGCAGAACCGCGCGAGCCTGCGACGCGCGACCTCGGGCAGCGTCCTCCGCACGATGCGATCGACGTATTCGTCCGGCCGGTCCCGGAACTCGGGCGCCACGGCGTGCGCGCCGAGGAACGTCGGGACGAGGCGGAGGCCCGACGCCCGGGCCAGGCGCGGGATCAGCCGGAGCAGCCGGAGCTCCCCCGCGTGGTCGAGGGCGTACCCGCTCTTCACCTCGAAGCTGGTCGCCCCCCACGCGGCCATCCGAGAGAGTCGCCCGAGGGCGGAGCGGAACAGCTCCCGGTCGGTCGCCCGGCGGGTCGCCCGCACGGTCGAGTAGAGTCCTCCCCCCCGGCGGGCGATCTCGGTGTAGCTCGCCCCGACGGCCTTGAGGGGAAGCTCCCGGGCCCGGTCGCCGGCGAAGAGGGTGTGCGTGTGGGCGTCGACGAAGCCGGGCACGAGCGTGCCCGCGTCCGCGGAGATCGTCCGCGCGCCGGGACGCAACCGGACCGACCGCGCCAGGGCGCGCTCGCGACCGACCCAGACGATCGTTCCCTGGTCGGCCGCCACCGCGGCGTCGGGGACCACCGCGAGGTCCCGCATCGCCTCGCCGACCCGCGGCACCGGCCCGAAGGCGAGCGTCGCCGCCTCCGCGAGGTCCCGGACGACCAGGTCGGCTCGGATCATGGCTGGTGGATGAGGTGGTCGAGGAAGTCCCGGGCGGCCTGGGTCCCGGGGAAGACGACCCGGGCCTCCGCCTCGAGCGGTTCGATCTCCTTGTAGCGAGAGGAGAAGTGCGTGAGAAAGAGGATCCCGACCCCCGCCGACCGGGCGCACTCGGCTGCCTGCCGCGCGGAGGAGTGGCCCCACTCGTTCGCCTCCCGTTCGATCTCCTGGGCGGCCGTCGCCTCGTGGATGAGGACGGTCGCTCCCTCGGCGAGACGCCGGACCGGCTCGGTCGGCGCCGTGTCGCCGGTGTAGACGATCGACCGGCCCGGGCGGGGGGGGCCCATCACGTCCGAGGGCCGGACGACGTGCTCGCCGACGCGGACGGGGTCACCGGCCTCGAGGCGGGCGAAGTCCGGGCCATGGATCCCGAGCGCCCGGGCCCGCGGTCCGTCGAACCGACCCCGCTTGGGCTCTTCCTCGATGCGGTACGCCAGGGACGGGACCGGGTGGTCCGCGGCCGCCGTCCGAACGGTGTAGCCCTCGAGTTCCACCGTAGCGCCGGCGGTCAGGGGATGCACCGTGATGGGGAAGCGGAGGGCGAAGTATCCCATCCGGAGGGCGCGCCCGACCATCTCTTCCGCATCCGGGGGCCCGTAGATGTCGAGCGGCCCCTCCCGGCGGTTCAGGCTCATGCTCTGGATCAGGCCGGGGAGCCCGAGGAAGTGATCGCCGTGGAAGTGGGTGATGAAGATCCGGCGGACCCGCATGAACGACGCGCTCGACTGGAAGAACTGCCGCTGGGTCCCCTCCCCGCAGTCGAGCAGCAGGAGCTCCTTCTCGAGGTCGAGGGCGATCGAGCTCGCGGAGCGCTCCTTCGTCGGCCAGGAGCCGGCCGTCCCCAGGAACGTCAGGCGCATCGGACCCCGCACTACCGCCCCGGCTAAAAGGGGGTGGGTCGGGGGCGCCCGGCCCCGGCATTCCCGCGCCAGGGGAGGGGCAAAACGGGAAAAGGGGCAGGCCGCTCGCCCCCCCGATGGTGGATTGGGACCGCGTGGACGAGCTCCGGTCCAGCGGGGAGAGCTGGGCGACGATCGCGGCCGACCCGAAGGTCGGGTTCCATCCCGAAGCCTCGGCCGGCGACCCCGGCCGGGCGCTGCGGGCGCTGTACCACCGGCAGAAGGCGCGCCGGGAACGGCAGGGACCGGCGCCGACGCCGAGGAGGCAGCCGGCGAAGGAGCGGGAGCGGCGGTGGACGCTCGTGCGCGTCGGCTACCTCGCGGTCACGGTCGTTGCGATCTGGTTCGTCCTCGCCTACGTGGCCCCGTCGCCGGTGGGGCTGCTCGTGCCGGCGATCCCGTACCTCGGGCTGGCCCTCGCCGGCGTCGCGTTCCTGCTGATCTACTCGCTGTGGAGAACCCGGGAGCGCCGGTGGTCGGCCGCCCTGCGGAGCACGGTCATCGGGGGCGTCATCCTCGGTCTGGTCTTCGCGGGGATGGTCGGTCTGGTCGGCGCCCTGGTGTTCGGGTGCCCGTACCTGCCGCCGGCGTCCGCCGTAGGCAGCGAGCCGGGCGGGTGGCACGGCGGCAACAACCTTCCCACGTGGCAGTCGGACGGGAAGCCGGTGCTCTACTACTTCGGGGCGGTCTGGTGCCCATACTGCTCGGCGAGCGCCTGGCCGGTCTGGAAGGCGCTCACGGAGTTCGGGTCCGTGACCGGGGCCACTACCGGGTATTCGAGCGCCAGTGACGTCTATCCCCAGACCCCCGAGGTGGTCCTCGCGAACCTGCAGGTCTCCTCCAGCTCCGTCGCATTCCAGGTGAGCGAGTACACCGGGAGCACGGACGGGGTGGCTCCCGGCACGTCGTCCTGCTTCCAGCTCGCGTACGTCACGGCGTACAGCGGAGGGTCGATCCCGTTCGTGGTGATCGACGGGAAGTACGTCCACGGCGGGACCACGATCATCGACCCCGCGAACCTGACGTCGTATGCCTCCTCGGGCGCCTCGACCGTCATGAACGACGTGCGGAACGAAACCGGTCAGCCCTGGAACATCGTGAGGGGCCAGACGTGGTACATCATGGCGTATCTCGTGAAAGCGACGGGCGTTTCCGTGACCACCCTGGCCACCGAGGTCAGCCCCCACTGGAGTGCTGCCACGCAGGCCAACGTGACCGCGGACCTCGCCCAGATCAGCTAACGTTCCGCCGATGAAGACCCGCGATCTCCGGTCGCTGACGACCCTCGCCGCCGGGATCGGACTCCTCGTGGCGATCTTCGCGGCCGCCGAGTTCTTCGACGCCTCCCTGCGCGGCATCTGCTCGATCAACTCGTTCTTCTCCTGCGCGCTCGTGGACGAGAGCGGCCGGACCTCGACCCTCGGGATCCCCGACTACCTGTGGGGGATCGGCGGGTTCGTGGCGATCCTCGTCGTGGCCGGCCTCGCCGAGCGGTGGGACGATGACCCGCGGTGGGCGTACGGCCTGGTCCTTCTCACGTCCGCCGGCGTGGCCCTCGCGTTCTACTTCCTCTACGTCGAGCTCGCCGAGATCCACGCGCTGTGCGTCGTCTGCGCGGCGGACTACGTGTTCGGCGGGATCGCGTGGGTGGGGGCCGTGGCGCTCGCGGTCCGGGCACGGCGGGGTCCGTCGGAGGAGCCGCCGGACGAACCCACCGGCGCGCCGTCGTAGACGGCCGGCGGGACCTGACGGCCCCCGGCGGACCCGCGCGGGCGGGGACGGTTATATACCTCACCTTTCTCGCCCGCCGGGGTCACTCCGATGGCGACCGACTTCCAAACGCTGGCGGCCGGGATCGCCATTGCCGGCGGGCTCATCGGGACCGGCATGGCCCAGTCCGGGATCGGCGCGGCGGGGATGGGGATCATCGCCGAGAAGCCCGAGAAGTTCGGCCAGGTGCTCTTCTTCTTCGTCATCCCCGAGACGCTCTGGATCATCGGCTTCGTGCTCGGGATCATCCTCCTCCTGAACATCATCTAGAGCGGACCGCCGCGCATGGGCCTCGAGACGCTCGTAGCGGAGATTCGCGCCCGGGGCGAGGCGGAGCTCCGGGCCGTCGAGGAGGCCCGGGACGCCGAGGCGGCGAAGATCTCCGCCGACCGGGACCAGAAGATACGGCGGATCCGCGCCGAGGCCCAGCGGGCCGGGGAGACGGAGGTGGCCCGGGAGCGGGCCCAGCGGATCGCGGCGGCGAAGCTGAAGTCCCGCAAGCTCCTCTACGAGGCCCGCGAGGCGCGCCTGCAGGGCGGGGTGGCGGCGACCCGGACGCTCCTCTCCGACTACACCCGGTCCGACGCCTACCCGGCGCTGTTGAAGCGGATGGTCGACGCGGCGACGGACGCGTTCGGCAAGCAGCTGCGGATCCGGGGACGTACCGAGGACGCCGCGAAGCTCCAGAAGGCCGCCGGGAAGGCGTTCGACCCGACCCCGATCCCGATCCTCGGCGGACTGGTCGCGGAGACCGTCGACGGGACCCGCCGACTGAACCTCTCGTTCGACGAGCTCCTGCGGCTGCGCGAGGACCGGGTCCGCGAGCTCCTGGCGTAGGGGGGCCGATGGCGTCGTCCCCGTACGCGAGCGCGCTCGGGCGCCTGCTGCCGGACTTCCCGGCGTTCCTCCCCCCGGACGTGTACACGAACCTGGTCGCGGCGCGGGACGCCAACGACGTCGCGAAGATCCTCGGGGGGACGGTCTACGCGCGCGACCTCGACGCGGTGCGAGCGACCCACACCGGCCTCGGTCTCGTCGAGATCGCGATCAACCGCACGTTCGTCCGCCGGAACCAGCGGGCGTTCCAGTCGGCGTCGTTCGCGGGCCGGCCGGTCGTCGGTGCCTACCTCGCCCGGTGGGACGTCCAGAACATCGAGATGATCCTCTCGTCGAAGGCGGAGCACCGGACCGTCACCGAGACCGAGGAGCACCTCGTCTCGAGCCGCGACATCCCGAGCGGGCTCTACGCGGGCGTGCTCACCCTCGACGACTACCGGGTCCTCCTCGAGCAGCCGACGGTCGACGCGGTCGTGACGGCGCTCGTGAAGTACGGCTACGGATCGACGATCCTCCCGCTCCTGGAAGCGTACCAGCGCACGGGCGACGTGTTCCCGATCCTGCACGCGCTCGACGTCGACTACTACCGGACGGTGCTCTCGGGCTCGCGGTTCTTCCAGGGCGACGAGTGGATCGTCCGGGACCTCCTGCGCGGCGAGATCGACGGGAGGAACGCCCTCCTCCTGCTCAAGGCGAAGGCGGCCGGCCTGCCGTACGAGGAGGTCGCGACCCGCTGGATCGACGGGGGGTCGATCCCCGCCACCGAGGGCGCCGACCTGTTCGGCGCCCGAGGGATCCCCGAGGTCGCCGAGCGCCTGGCGCCGCGGTTCCCCTCGATCGGCGAGGGGACGGCCGAGTTCGCGAGCGGCGGGAGCCTGGTCGGCTACGAAGCGGCGATCGAGCGCGACCGGACCGTACGGGAGCTGCGTCGGCTGCGGGCGTACCCGCTGTCGCTCGGCGTGGTCTTCGCCTTCCTGCTGCGCGCCGAGGTCGAGCGCGTCGACATCCGGCGGATCGCCTTCGGGAAGCGCTACGGCCTCGGGACCGATCGCCTCGAGGCGATGCTCATCTCCCCGCGCCTCTAGGGCGTCGGGGGCGAGGCGGCCCCGAGCGGCGAAGGGCCGAGGGACGCCGCGGGCGCCAGCGCCCCGTCGTGGGCGACGATCGAAGAGACCGTCCGCTCGCGCGGCACCCCGAACGGACGGAACGGCCGCCCGTTGCCGTGGTAGAACTTCGAGAAGTACTCGACGAAGATCAATCGCGCCCCTTGGATCCCCGGCTCGAAGACGCCGAGGATGACGTTGAACGACTGCCCGAGGAGGAGGATCACCAGCCCGAGCAGGATCCAGACGACGGCGTACGGTCCGCCCGCATGGAACCGGCCCACGGCGATGGTGTTGATGACGAGCGCGAGGATCACGCTCGCGAGCAGGATCCCGACGAGCCGCGTGTAGGAGAGGATGTGGCTGACGACCTCGATGAGGCCCATCATCCCCATCTGGACCCCCTCGCCGAACAGGAGGAGGACGAGCCCCGCGACGGCGAGCCCGATCTCCACCACGAACAGCGGGTTCGAGAGCGTGTCGGTGCGGTGGATCAGGGAGAGGCCGGCGAAGGCGATCCCCCAGGCGAAGACGATCCCGCCGCCCTTCGCGACGACGCCGCGCAGGTGGTGGCGGAAGTACTCGTGGAGCGCGCCGAACAGGAACCCGAGGGTCACCATCCCGAGGCCGAGGTAACCGGCGAAGAGCAGGAGCAGGCCGACGTTCCGGTCCGGCTCGATCACGGCCCGGTAGTGGAACAGCGTCCCGAACAGGTGGAATCCGAAGAACTCGTCCCAGAAGAGGCCGAGGCCGATCGCGATCGCGCAGCCCGGGAGCAGCGCGTAGGCGAGCGAGCGCATCGCGTTCGGGCTCATGATCATCTTCACGAACCGGCGACCGAACGCGGGCAGGAACCGCGCGCCGGGGAACCCGACGATCATCCAGAGCGAGATCAGCAGGATGACGAGCCCGTACCCCCAGTCGCCGAGCATGAAGCCGAAGAAGGTCGGGAAGACGATGGCGAAGACGAACGTCGGGTCCCACTCGGTCGCCTGCGGCAGGGAGTAGAACCGGATGAAGAACTCGAACCGGCGGACCCCGGCCGGGTTGGCCATCAGCGTCGGGGGCTCCTCGGTGGTCGGGATCGTGTAGACGTGCGCCCGTTCCCCGGCGACCGTCCGCAGGGCCGACTCGAGCCGGGGAACGTCCCGGGCGGGGATCCATGCCTCGACGGCGAACGAGACCCGGCCCGACCCGAACTTCTGGAGCGCCTCGAGCTTGCGGTTCTCGACCGAGAGCGCCTCCTCGATCGCCCGGACCGTGGCGTACCACTCCCGCGAGATCGCGCCGAGGCGCTCCGCGATGACGACGCGCCGGTCCACGACCTCCTTCCGGCGGGCGAGGACGGCCGCCCGCTCCTGGGCGGGGGGACCCGAGAGGTTCGGTACGGCGGCCAACCGGACGCCGGCCTTCTGCGCCGCCCGCACGAGGGCGTCCGCCCCGCGGGTCCGCAGCGCGACGATGAACCGGACCGTTCCCTCCGGCCCGGGACCGCGGAAGAACGTCGGGTCGTCGGCCGGGTCGAGCCCGGCGCGCAGGGTCTCGAGCGCCTCCGCCTCGGCCTCGCCGTAGAAGGCGAGCAGGCTGCGGCCGTGCAGGGTCCCGAGGGGCCCCGGGAAGAAGGCGAGCGTGTCGAGGAGGGCGGCGGTCTCGTCGATCGTCCGCTCCTCGGTGAGCAAACGGTCGTCCTCGCGCTTCAGCTCGCCGACCTCCGCGTCGATCCGGACCTCGGCGGCGGCGGCGAAGATCTCGTCGACCGAAGCGAACCATCGCGGCGGGCCGACCCCCCCTTTCGGAAGGGCCGTCACGAGCCCGCGGAAGCGGAGCGTCTCGTCGCCGATCCGCCGCTGGACCTCGGTCGCCCGCTCGGGGGCCAGCTGGGCGAGCGCCTCGGGGGAGAGGGCCTCGATCTGGAGGAGCCGGAGGTCGTGGAGCGCGGTGAGGATCCGGTCCCGGTCGTCCTTCAGGCCGAGGATCCCGATCCGGACCATTCGGGCGGGGCGAAGGACCATGCGGGCTCCTACTTGCCGGCGAGGTCCCCGAGCACGGCCGCGAGCACGGTCGCCCGCTTCTCGGAAGGGATGGTTTCGTCCCGGTCGAGCCGGGCCGCGACGCGCTCGCCGTCGGCGACGATCGCCGCGGCCTCCCGTTCGGCCTGCGCGCGGGCCGTCTCGACCCCGTGGACCCGTTCCCCCTCGGCCTCGGCCCGGGCCGTCGAGACCGCGTCCTCGGCCTCGTTCCGGAGGCGGAGCAGCGTCTCCTCGGCCAGCCGACGGGCGGCGGCGAGCCGCTCGTCCGCCTCGGTCTCGGCCGCCCGGACCCTCTGGAGGGCCTCGATCGACCCGGTCGGGGAGGGTTCGGCCATCAGGAGCCCCCGGTGAGCCGCGCGACGAGGAGGAGGAACAGCGCCAGCCCGGCGACCTTGGCCGCGAGCGAAAGGCCCGCGACGGCCGCGAACCGACGCAGGGCGACGTCAGGCGCTGACGGCACTGCCCTCCGCCTCCATCTTGCGTTTGACGGTCTTCAGCATGCTGAACGAGTCGCGCTCGAGCTCGTCGAATCGGAACTTGATGTAGCGGACCGTGCCCTCGAGGCGCGGGATCAGCACGTTCTCGATCGCGCTCGCACGGCGCTTCGTCTTCTCGATCTCGAGGAGGAGCCGGCGGAGCGCGGTCTCCTTCTCGGCGACGTCGAGCACGACCTGGTAGATCCCCTGGAAGTGGCGGATCGACTCGTGGATCGGGACGGAGAGGTCGAGGAGGGCGACCGGGGAGATCGGGGTGTAGCCGCTCCGGTCGACGCGCGGGGTCCGGACCCCCATGACGTTCCGGGTCGACACGCCGACCGACCGTACATTGGGGAGGAGCGCCGAGATGTTCTCGAGGCGCGTGGGGCCCTCGCGCATCTCGGCGAAACGGATCGCCTCGTAGCCGCGGGCGATCCGGGCCTGGAGGTCGCCCCGCAGCTTGAGCGCCTCCCGGCTGATGCGGAAGAACTCCGCGATCAGCGCGGAACGCTTGAGCTTGAGGAGGTTCAGGCCGCGTCGCGCGACGACGATCCGGCGCCGGGTGCGCAGCAGCTCGAGCCGGGTCGGCCGAATGCTCTCGATCCGCGCCATGGCTCTCCCCCGGCCGCGCCTACGCCGCGGGCCCACCCCGCGCGGGGCGGTACTTCTGGACGAACTCGGGCCGGATCCGCTTGAGCTCGCTGTCCGGAAGGTCGGTGAGGACGTCCCAGGCGATCGCGAGGCTCTGGTCGATCGACCGGTCCTCGTCGGGTCCCTGGTTGACGAACGTTGTCTCGAACCGGTCGGCCACCTTGAGGTACAGCCGGTCCGTCGGGCTGAGCGCCTCCTCGCCGACGATCGCCGAGAGGGCCCGCTGGTCCTTGCCGGTCGCATACGCCGCGAACAGCTGGTCGGCGACGCCCCGGTGGTCCTCCCGGGTGCGGCCCTTGCCGATCCCCTGGTTCATCAGTCGCGACAGGCTGGGAAGGACGTCGATCGGCGGGTAGATCCCCTTGCGCTGGAGATCGCGGCTGACGTAGATCTGGCCCTCCGTGATGTAGCCGGTGAGGTCGGGGATCGGGTGGGTCACGTCGTCCGCCGGCATCGTCAGGATCGGCAGCTGGGTGATCGACCCCTTGCGCCCGTGGATCTTGCCCGCCCGCTCGTAGATCGTCGCGAGGTCGGTGTACATGTACCCCGGGTACCCGCGCCGGCCGGGGACCTCCTCCCGGGCGGCGGCGACCTCCCGGAGCGCCTCGCAGTAGTTCGTCATGTCGGTGAGCACGACCAGCACGTGGAGATCCTTCTCGTAGGCGAGGAACTCCGCGGCGGTGAGGGCCATCCGCGGGGTGACGACCCGTTCCATCGACGGGTCCGAGGAGAGGTTCAGGAAGACGACCGCGCGCTCGAGCGCCCCGGTCGACTCGAACTCCCTCAGGAAGTAGTTCGCCTCCTCGCTCGTGATCCCCATCGCGGCGAAGACGACGGCGAACCCCTCGGTGGAATCCCGCAGTTTCGCCTGCCGGACGATCTGGGCCGCGATCTGGTTGTGAGGGAGCCCGGCGCCCGAGAAGATCGGGAGCTTTTGGCCCCGCACGAGGGTGTTGTTGACGTCGATCGTCGAGATCCCCGTCTGGATGAACTCGCTCGGCTCCTCGCGCGAGTAGGGGTTCATCGCGTTGCCGACGATCTCGAGCCGGTTCTCGCTGACGATCCGCGGTCCCCCGTCCCGCGGCTCCCCGAGGCCGTTGAACACCCGGCCGAGCATCTCCTCGGAGACGGCGAGGCGGGCGACCTCCCCGAGGAACTTGACGCTCGAGGTCTCGATGTTCAGGCCCATCGTCGGGCCGAACACCTGGACGATCGCGAGTCCCTTGCGCGAATCGAGCACCTGGCCCTGGCGGCGGTCCCCGTTCGGCAGGGTGATCTCGACGATCTCCCCGTAGGCGGCGTTCTGGACCTCGCGCACGAACAGGAGCGGCCCGCTCACGCGGTCGACCGTCCGGTAGTCGAGCGGCACGCCGGCGCCCCGGCCCGCCGCGGCGCCCTTCCCGGCCACCGTCACGGACCTCCCGTCGCCGAGGCGATGTCCGCGGCCATCTCGAGTTCGAGGGAGTCGAACTGGTCCGCGAGATCCGCTTCGGCGATCCACTTCATCCGCGACAGCCGGGTGCGGATCGGCATCCCCTGGAGCCGTGCGACGGTCGAGCCCTTGCCGATCGCCTCCTGCTCCCGGTCACCGAACGAAAGGATCGCGCGCAGCATCCGGTACTGCTTCTGGATGGAAGTGTAGGTGTCGACTTCGTCGTACGCGCTCTGCTGGAGGTAGTCCTCGCGGATCATCCGGGCGACGTCCAGCACCCCCTTCTCCCGCTCGGGCAGGGCGTCCACGCCGACCAGCTGGACGATCTCCTGGAGCTCCGACTCCTTCTGGAGCACCTCGAGCGCCCGCTGGCGGAGCTGGACGAAGTCCTTCGCGAGCTCGCTCCGGTACCACGGCTCGAGGTCCGAGATGTACAGCGAGTAGCTCTGCAGCCAGTTGATCGACGGGAAATGCCGCCGCTGGGCGAGGGTCGCGTCGAGCGCCCAGAAGACCCGGGTGACGCGCAGCGTGTTCTGGCTCACCGGTTCGGAGGTGTCGCCGCCCGGAGGGGAGACCGCCCCGACGACCGTCACCGAACCGGTGCGTCCGTCGGGGGAGAGCGTGACGACGCGGCCGGACCGCTCGTAGAACTCGGCGATGCGGCGGCCGAGGTAGGCCGGATACCCCTCCTCGCCTGGCATCTCCTCGAGGCGGCCCGAGATCTCGCGCATCGCCTCGGCCCATCGGCTGGTGGAGTCGGCCATCAGCGCGACGTCGTAGCCCATGTCGCGGTAGTACTCCGCGATGGTGATGCCGGTGTACACGCTCGCCTCCCGGGCGGCGACGGGCATGTTGGAGGTGTTGGCGATGAGGACCGTGCGCTCCATCAGCGGGCGCTTCGACTTGGGATCGACGAGCTTGGGGAACGTGGCGAGCACCTCCGTCATCTCGTTCCCCCGCTCCCCGCATCCCACGTAGACGACGATGTCCGAGTCGGCCCACTTCGCGAGCTGTTGCTGGATGACGGTCTTGCCCGAGCCGAACGGCCCGGGGATGCAGGCCGTTCCCCCCTTCGCGACCGGGAAGAACGTGTCGATGACCCGCTGCCCGGTGACGAGCGGGACCCCGGGGGCGAGCTTCTGCTGGACGGGCCGCGCGATCCGGACGACCCACTTCTGGGACAGGTAGACCGGGGTCGATCCCGCGGCGGTGCGGACCGCACCGATCGGGTCCCGGATCGTGAACGTGCCGGCCTCGAGATCGGTGAGCGTCCCCTGGACCCCCGGCGGGACGAGGATCTTGTGCAGGATCAGCGGCGTCTCCTGGACCGTGCCGAGGATCGTGCCGGGGCTGACCTCGTTCCCCGGCTTCGCGACCGGGGTGAACTCCCACTCCTTCTGCTCGTCGAGCGGCGGGACGACGGCGCCGCGGGTGATGAAGTCCCCGGCGCTCTTCTGGATCACGTCGAGCGGCCGCTGGACCCCGTCGTAGATCGATTTCAGGAGCCCCGGACCGAGCTCGACGCTGAGCGCCTGGCCCGTGGTCTCGACCGGGTCGCCGGGGCGGATGCCGGTGGTGTCCTCGTAGACCTGGACCGTCGCGGCCCCCTTCACGAGCCGGATGATCTCCCCGACCAGGCCGAGGTTCCCGACGCGGACGACGTCGTACATCTTCGCCTCGGTGAGCCCTTCCGCTACCACGACCGGACCCGACACCCGCGCCACGACCCCGCCCATCTCTCCCTCCTCTAGTTCGGGACGGTGAGCGTGACCCCGAGGACCCGCTTCGCGAGATCGTTGATCGTCTCGCCCTCGGACTCCCCCGTCGGCGTGGGGACGAAGACGACGAGCGGATGCAGCGTGCTGTCCGCGTGGGCCCGCTGGGCCTCGGAGAGGCGGGGACGGATCGCCTGGCTCGCGATCACGAGGCTGAGGCGGTCGTCGGCCATCGCCCGCTGGAACTCCTCGACCGCGGTGTCGGGGGTGACCTCGACCACGTTCTGGAAACCGATGAGCCGGAAGCCGATCGCGAGCTCGCGCTCGCCGAGAACGAGCGTTCGGTCGGGCTCGCGGGACGTCTCGGGCACGGCGCTGCCGGCGGGATTCCTCCGTATTTAAGTGCTACTCCGGCGGCACTCCACCGGCGGGCCGGCCGGGGCCCCGGCCGCTACTTGTACGTCGAGTGGTGCACGTGATTTTCGTCGTCCGTGATCAGGATGCACTCGCCCTCGCACTCGAACAGGCACGCCTCGCAGACGATGCACTCGGGGCCGTGGATGGCGAGCGACTTCTCCCCGCGGAACTGGAACTTGGCCGCCACCGCCGCGTCGTCCACGACGTCCGGCACCTCCGCCCGCGGACGGAGGTCGAAGACGTTGGTCGGGCAGACGTCCTTGCAGTGGGAGCAGCCCGTGCACTTCGCGATGTCGATGTCGACCTGGACCATGCCGGGAACCGGACCAAGACCGGCCCCGACGAGCTATTAGGGTTTCTTCGGACGGTGTCGGGCGACCGTGGTTTCGGGCCGTGCCGGCGCGTCCCTGGGTCCCAGCGCTATAGGGTGGGGCGCGGTCGTCCGGGCGGAGGCGGAGCGACGTCGGAACTCCTGCTCGGCACGAGCGGCTGGGACTATCCCGAGTGGGTCGGCAAGGTCTACCCGCCGCGCGGAGTCACCGACCGCCTTCGCTACTACGCGGCCCTGTTCCCGATCGTCGAGGTCAACTCGACGTTCTACCGCCTCCCCCCGCCGTCCGTCGCGGCGTCGTGGGCGCGTCGGACCCCCGCGTCGTTCCGGTTCGCGGCGAAGTTCCCTCAGGCGATCACCCACGACCTGCGGCTCGTCGGGACCGACGAGGAGCTGCGCCGCTTCCTCGCGGTCCTCCGGCCCCTGCGGGACGCGGGGAAGTTCGCGGCCGCCCTGCTCCAGCTCCCTCCGTCCCTTCCGTTCGAGCCCGCGACGGTGCGCGCCTTCTACGGATCGATCCCGCGCGACCTGCCGGTCGCGGTCGAGTTCCGAGAACGGTCCTGGCTGGTCCCCGAATCGTACGCGCTCCTGCGCGAGTTCGGGCTGGCGCACGTCGTCCTCGACGGGCCCCACCTCCCGAGCGTGCTCGAGGTCACCGCTCCGTTCGCGTACATCCGATGGCACGGCCGCGGCGACCCGCTCTGGTACGACTACACCTACTCGGCCGCCGAGCTCGCGGAGTGGCTCCCGCGCGTCCGGGCGCTCGCCGAGAAGGCTTCCGTGGTGTACGGCTTCTTCAACAACCACTTCCGGGGGGACGCGGCGGTGAACTGCCGCTCGCTGTCGGAGTCGCTCGGGCTTCCTCCGGCCGGCAGGTCCCGCCTCGATTAGCCGCCCGGGAGGCGCCGGAAACGCCCCGCTCCCGGCCTGTTTCAGCGGCCCCCGAGCCGCCGCTTTAGAGCGTCCGGGGCCGTCGATCCGGCCGGGTCGATCGCCGATGGCCGACACGTTCGTCGTGGAACCGGACCTCCCGCTCGAGGACGCGCTCCTCTTCGAGCCGTTCCGTCCGGAGGAGCGGGCGCCCTCTCCGCCCCTTCCCCGACCGCGGGTCCGCCTTCCGCCCCGTCCCGGCCGGGTACGCGCGCCGCCGGTCCTCCCGTCCGCGCCGGCGCTGTTTCCGTGGCTCGCCCGCGGTCTCGCGCCCGGCGAGGCGACGCTCTGGTGCGGCCCGCGGCTCGCCCTGGATCCGATCCTCGAGATGCTGTACGCAGGGAGCGCGCTCGTCCGTGGCCGGATCTCCCTCCTCGAGGGAGCGAACCGGTTCCACCCGTACCGCATCGGCGAGCTCGGCCGCGCTCTCGGCCTCGACGCGGGGGAGACGCTGCGGCGGATCCGCCTCGCCCGGGCGTTCACCGCCCACCAGATGGTCGCGCTGGTCGAAGGATGGGCCCGCGAGGCGCGCCGCCATCCGCCGACGCTGCTCGTCGGCCACGACCTCCCGACGCTCTTCCTGGACGGCGAGATCGCCGACGACGAGCGGGACGCCCTGCTCCGCCACGTCGCGCGGACCCTCGCCGCCCTCCTCGCCGAGATCCGGGTGCCGCTCCTCCTCACGCTCGGGCCGGACGGGCCGGACCGGTTCTCCGGGCTCTCCGACGACGGGCCGCGGTGGGCGGACCTCGTCCTCTTCGAGCGGGGACCGACGAGCCTCCGGGCGCGGGCGCTCCGGGACGATGCCCGCCTCGTCCTCGTCCCGCGGGGGGCCGGCCAGAAAGGGATCGAGGAGTTCGGCGACCCGCCGTCCGCCGAGGAGGTGATCGGATGGGACGTACCGCGCCGACCTACCGCCAGGCGCTCGAGGAGAGGATGAAGCGCTGGGACGAGTTCGCCCGGCTCCTCACGACGCCCGAGGACCGGGGTGCCTTCGACCTCGTCCGGACCGCGGCCCGGCGCTACGCCGCCCAAGCGACGTACGTCGGGAGCCCGGACCTCCTCGAGTCGATCCTCCTCTCCGTCCTCACCGACCTCGCGCGCCGCCTTCCGGCGGAGCCGGCGCCCCCGAAGGCCCGTTCCTGACCGTGGACGGGGCGGCTCGCACGCCCGACGGCTGGCTCCTAGACATCACGGAGAGCCGCGACGGGCGCTCGGTCGTCCTCTGGCAGAAGGAGCGTCGGACCGGACGGGTGCGGCGGAGCGCGGTCGAGTACCGTCCGCCGTTCCTCGTCACGGGCCCCCGGGCGGACCTGCTCGAGCTGGAGCGGCGCCTCTCCGCCGACCCGGCGGTCGCCTCGGTCGCGCGGGGGAGCGGCCGACCCTCGCTCTACGACCGACGGCTGCGGCCGGTGCTCGAGGTCGTTCCCGAGCGCCACTCGGCGCGTCGGTCGCTCGCCCGGACGATCGATGCGCTCGGGGGGTACGTCCGGTTCACGCTCTACGACGTCGACCTCGTCCCACCCCAGCTGTACCACCTCCACCACGGGCTCTATCCGTTCGCTCCCGTGGTCGTTCGGGGGGCGGCGCTCGTCGCGACCGAGCCGGCCGAGGCGGTCGACTACGCACCGCCTCCGCTCTCGGTCGCGCGGCTGGAGGTCCGGATCGCGGGGGAGCGACGGGGTCGGATCCCCCCGCTCGACGGGCGGATCGGGTCGGTGCGGATCGGCGATGCCGTGCTCGAGGGACCCGAACCCGACCTGCTCCGGGCGGTCGTCGACGAGCTCGCCCGGACCGACCCGGACGTCCTGCTGACGGACGGCGGGGATTCGTTCGACCTGCCGTGGCTCTACCGGCGGGCGGCGGCCGTCGGCCTCTCGCCCGACCGGTTCGTCCTCGGGCGGGAAGCGGTGCCGTTCCGTCCGTCCCGGCCGGCCGGTTCGTTCGAATCGTACGGGCGGGTCCTCCACCGGTCCGCGGCGTACCCTTTGCCCGGGCGCTTCCACGTCGACCGGGAGAACTCGTTCCTCTACGACGACGCCTCGATCGCCGGGCTGATCGACGCCGCCCGCCTCTCCCGGCTCTCGCTGCAGACCGTCGTCCGCCAGTCCCCCGGGACGTGTTTCACGGCGATGGAGATCGCCGAGGCGCTCCGCATCGGGGTCCACGCCCCGTGGAAGAAGAACCGCCCCGAGGAGTTCCGGGCGGGCGATCACCTCGTCGCCGCCGACCGGGGCGGCGCGATCCTCCTCCCGCCGGTCGGCGTGCACGACCGGATCGACGAATTCGACTTCGCGAGCCTCTACCCGCACATCATGGTCCGCCAGAACCTCTCGGCGGAGACCCTCAACTGCCGTTGCTGCCCGGAGAGCCCCCGGCGGGCGCCCGGGCTCGGGTACCGTTCCTGCACGCGGCGGACCGGTCTCATCCCCCGGACGCTCGCCCCACTCCTCGCCCGGCGTCTCGCCTACAAGGCCGCGCTGGGCGCGCCCGGGGTGACGCCCGACGAAGCGGCCCGGCTGAAGCGCCGGGTCAAGATGCTCAAGTGGATCCTGGTCACCGCGTTCGGTTACCAGGGATACCGGAACGCCCGGTTCGGCCGGATCGAGTGCCACGAGGCGATCAACGCCTACGCCCGGGAGCTCCTCGCGACGCTCGCCACCGAGGCCGAGCGGGCCGGGTACCGCGCCGTGCACGGGATGGTCGACTCGCTCTGGCTCCGTCCGATCGATCCGACCCGGCCGCCCGACGCCCCGGAGTTCGCCCGGCGGATGAGCGAGCGGTTCGACCTCCCTCTCGGCTACGAGGGACGGTACCGCTGGATCGTCTTCCTCCCCGCGGTGACCCACGGGCTCGGGGTGCCGAACCGCTACTACGGGCTGTACGACCGGGGAGAGTTCAAGCTCCGGGGGATCGGGGGGCGGCGGCACGACACCACCGTGCTCGTGCGTCGGTTCGAGGCCGAGGTCCTCGCGCTGTTCCGCCATGCCGCCGACGCCGACGGGGTGCGCGCGCTCCTTCCCCGGGCGCTCGCGCGGGCCGACCTGTTCGCCGGCCGCCTCGCGTCGGGCGACTGGCCGGTCGAGGAGCTCCTCGTCGCCCACCGGGTCGGCCAGGCGCCGGAGGCGTTCGTGACGTTCACCGACTCGGTCGCCGCGCTCCGCCAGCTGGCGGAGGCCGGGGCGCCCCGGGGTGCGGGGGAGGTCGTTCGGTTCGTCGTTCTTGACCGGCAGAGCCGTTCGTTCCGCGGGCGGGTGCGGGCCGCCGAGCTCCTGGCCGGCGACGAGCGGTACGACCGCGGCGCGTACCTCGAACTGCTCGCCCGGGCCGCCGAGACGCTCCTGGCCCCGTTCGGCGTCGAGCGGGAGGAGCTGCTCGCCCGCTGGGGCGCGACGGTGCGTCCCGGGCGGCATCGGTACCGCTCGCCCGAGACCGTCGCGCAGACGCTGCTCGCCCGGGCCGACGCCGGCTTTTAGCCCGGCGCCGGTTGGACGGGAAAGTGACCGGCCGACCCCGCCGTTCCGAGCCGGCCCCCGGGCCGAACGCCGCTCGTCGGGCGAGGTCGACCGGGGCGGGATCGGCCCGGATCCCCTATTTCGTTCCGGACCGGAGCGTGCCGGAAACGGCGCCGGAGCTCGGTCAGCTCTGCCGGGCCCTCAACGACCCCGTGCCGGGGGTCCGCCAGACCGCGGCGGTCGCCCTGAGCCTCCGGAGGGATCCCCGGGCGCGGGGCAGCCTCCTCGCGACGCTCGGGGACCCCGACCCCGGGGTCCGCGCGGCGGTCGTCGAAGCCCTCGGAGGGCTCGGCCGGCCCGAGAGCCGCCCGGACCTGGAGCGGGCGCTCGCGGACCCCGAGGCGGCCGTCCGGTCGAACGCGGCGAGGGCGCTCGGGATCCTCGCCGACCCGGGCTCGGTCGCGTCGCTGGCCGGCCGGGGCGCGGATCCCGTTCCCGAGGTCCGGCTCGCGGTGGCGACCGCGCTCGGCCGGATCGGGGACACCGCGGCGCTCGCCGCCCTCGAGCCGCTGCTCGCCGACCCGTCGGACCGGGTACGGCGTGCGGCCGTCCTGGCGCTCGGCCGGGGAGCGGACGCGCGCCGCCTCGCGACGATCCGCCGGTCGCTCGCCGATCCCGCGCGCCGCGTGCGCGTCGCGGCCGCGATCGTCGTCGGTCGGTACCGCGATCCCGCGAGCGTGGGACCGCTTCTCGAAATGCTCGAACGTCCGGGAACGTGGGAGAAGCCCGCGGTCCTGGTGGCCCTCGGGCAGATCGGTGCGCCCGAAGCGGTCCCCGCCCTTCTCTCCGCGGCCGAGAGCCCGGCCTCCTGGGTCCGGGTCTGCGCGCTCCACGCGCTCGGGGAGATGCGGAACCCCGACGCCGGGCCCGTCGTCCGGCGTCACCTCGCCGACCCCGCATGGTCGGTGCGCGGCGCAGCGGCGGTCGCCCTCGGCACCCTGGGCGGGCCGGAGGACCTCGGGGGCCTGCTCGCGCTGCTCGAGGATGCGCATCCTTGGCCGCGCCGGGGAGCGACGTACGCCCTGGGCCAGCTGGGCCTCTCCGAGGCGGCTCCGCGCCTGCGCGAATCGCTCTCCGACCGCGACGCCGAGGTGCGCCTGGCGGCGATCTGGTCGCTCGGCCGCTTCGGGGACGACGGCGCCCGCGACCTCCTCCTGCGGACGCTGCGGGACGTCGGCGCTCCGGACGGGCTCCCCGACGTGTCGGCTCGGCCGGGCTCGGAGGAGCGGCCCGGCTCCGACGCCGAGAGCCGCCTCTTCGATGCGACCGTCCAGGCGTTGGGCCGGGTCGTCCAGTCGGACCCCGACCCCCTCGTCGCCCGGGCGCTCCGGGAGGCGCGGGACCGGCTCAGCGACGACGAGCTCGACCGCCCGGCCCGCCTCCCGCTCCCCGAGCTGCACACCGGTCGCCCGCTTCCGACCGTCCGCGGCCTGTTCGAGGGGGCGATCCCCGCCGCCATGGACTCCGAGGAGGAGTGATGCTCCGCGACCTCCGGGCGGCCGACGCGCCGCGGGTGCTCGAGTTCCTCCGGGGGGAGTTCCCGGCGGAGGAGGCGATCCTCGGGATCCGTCCCGAGGGGTTCGAGAAGATCGTGGGTCGGATCTTCCGGTGGGATGTCCGCTTCCTGCTCGCCCTCCTGCGTCTGTCGGGCCGGCCGCTGTACCGCTTCTTCGTGATCGAGGACGCCGGCCGGATCGTCGCGACGACGCTCCTCACCTTCCCCGAGGCTGCCGGCTACGTCAGCATGGTCGCGGTCGACCCGGCGCAGCGCCGGCGCGGGTTCGCCCGTCGCCTCCTCGAGGAGGCGCGACGGGCGACGTTGCGCCGCGGGCGCCCGTTCGTCGTGCTGGACGTCCTCGAGTCGAACGTACCGGCCCGGACGCTCTACGAGTCGATCGGGTACCGGCAGCTCCGGGCGACCGCCTACCTCGTCCACGAATCGCCCGTCCCGCAGACCCCCGCGTCCGGTCTCGGGATCCGTCCGTTCCGTCGGTCCGACGCGGTCCCGCTCGCCGCGATCGCGCAGCGGAACGCCCCGCCGGAGGTCGCCCGCCTCCTGCCGGTGCGGCCCCGGGACCTGATCGGTTCGACCTGGGTCGGCCAGATGATGTCGACCGTCTCCTCCGCGTGGGTGATCGACCGGGGGAACGGACCGGAGGCCCACCTCGCGGCGTCGGACACGCCGGCGACCGAGGCCGGCCACCTGAGCTCGCCGATCGTCGCCGGGTCGGCCGACCCCGCGGCCGTCGCGGGCCTCGTGCGGACCGCGGTCGCCTGGCTCGCCGAGCGCGGGGCGCCCCGCGTCGTGACGATGGTGCCCGAGGAGAACGCGCGGGGCCGGGCGGCGCTGGAGGCGGCGGGGTTCCACCATGCGATCGCGATCCTCACGCTCTACCGACCCAGCGCGTAGGGCCGCCCGCCGGCCCCGCGGGGTCGACGTCTACCTGCTCCCCGCGGTCGTCGGCGGCGGCCTCGGTGACGTGGAGCAGGTCCTCGCAGCCGGTCGGCGCCTCGTCCGGGCCGGGTTTCCGGTCGTCCTCTATCGGCGCCCCGGGCGACCGCTGCCGCGCGGGGTCGACGGCCCCTGGGACTGGCCGCCGCACGCCCGCACCTCGCGGCTCGTCCCCCGCGCGCGCACCGCGCTCACCGTGGCCTCGGCGTGGGGGGTCTCGGCCGCACCGGCGGGTCCCCCGCCGCTCGGCAGCGCCGGGGCGTGGGCGGACGAGGCGGCCGACATCGAGCGGGCGTACGGTGCGGACCGCACGCTCCACGTGAGCCTCGAGGAGTTCGCCCGTACGCTGTCGGTCCGCGAAGAGAACCGGGAGCGCCTGCGCGAAGGGGGGGTCCGGGCCCGCGACGTCGCCGCGCGGCTCGCCCGGGCCGAGCGCGCCGGCGAGGTGGAGGCGTTCGACGCGGCGTTCCGGCGATTCCGCGCGTTCGACCGTCCGAACGTGCTCCACCTGTTCGCGACGTTCCAGAGGAATCCCCGGTTCGCGCGGGAGTTTCCCTCCGCGGTGCAGGTCGGTCCGCTCTGGCCCGGCCGGCACGCGGGGCCGTCCTCCCGGGGGATCCCCCGGCGCGAGTGGGTGTGGTACGCGAGCCCGGCGAGCGCGGAACGGCTCCTCCCCGAGGTGGAGGCGGGGTTGACCGGTGCCGACCCGCCGGTGCACCTCTTCGTGCGCACCTCCCGTCCCTGGCCCCGGTCGGGCCCGGGTCCGCGGACCGAACTCTCGACCGCCCCGGTCGACCCGCCGACCTGGCGCCGACGGTTCGCGCGCGCGGAGGTGCGGATCGTCACGGGGAGCCGTTCCCTGCTCGAGGCGATCGAGGCGGGGGGGCCGTTCCTGTACTTCAACGGGGTCCTGGGGAACGGGCCGGCGCGCCGGCGCCACCGGCCCGAGAAGGTCGTGGCGTTGCTCCGGCTCGCCCGCCAGGCCCGGTGGCCGACCGACGTGCG
>Ga0181524_10002064_pt1 | contig 21560 bp, 15 predicted proteins | sample PEATcosm2014_Bin_34_FD_119761 | JGI IMG/M metagenome (GOLD analysis project Ga0181524, IMG submission 119761) | Peatland microbial communities from MTU Mesocosm Facility, Houghton, MI, USA - PEATcosm2014_Bin05_60_metaG | ecosystem: Environmental > Terrestrial > Soil > Wetlands > Peat | place... | reverse complement strand
TTCGCGCACGCGTTTCCTCGGCGAAGGATCGCTCGCCGAGCCGACGGGCTGCGAGCCGTTCCGTTGGCGAAAACTCGACGACGAGGGCAAGCTGTGGACCTTCGATCCCGCCGCGAGCTTCACCCTCGAAGTCGATCTGGCGGCTGGGGGCGTCGCCGAAGCCGAGTTCGTCGTCGGGCGCTCGGACAACGCGGTCTGGGCCTCGGAACTGGTCGCGCGTCGGCTCGCCCTGGCGCCGATGGCGGAAGCCGACCTGCAAACGCGTCTGCACGAGACGCGCGCCGTCGAGCCGTCGCCGGCGCTGCCCGAGCGCTGGCCCTTCGCCTTCTCGCCCGACGGGACGGCGCTGCGTCTGACCCATCGCACGCCGCGTCCCTGGGCGCACGTGATGGCCAACGAACTGGGCGCTTCCGTCGTCGTCTCCAACGACGGCGAGGTCTATTCGGCGTTCGGCAACGCGCGCCACAACGGCCTGACGCCGTTCCGCTTCGACAGCGCGACCGTGCCGCTGCCCGGCCAGATCGTCTACGTGCGCGACCTCGACGCGCAGGAGACCGACGCGCCGGGCTTCGCGCCGTTCCAGCGCGAGGACGCCGATTACGCCGTGACCTACGAGCCGGGCCTCGCCCATTTCGCCAAGCGGCGCGGCGCTCTGGCGATGGACTACGACGTGTTCGTCCCCCCCGACTTCCCCGGCGACATGCGCCTGTTGCGGCTGGAAAATCGCGGCGCGAGACCTCTGCGCTTGCGGGTCGCGCCGTTCTTCGACATCGCCCTCGACGAGGGTCCCAACGAAAGCGTCGGCAAGATCAAGGGCGAGACCGTCGGCGCAACGCTGCTGTTCGAGAATCCGCACAACGATTTCCAGCGCGGCGTCGCCTTCGCCGCGACGAGCCTGCCCAACGTCAGGACCGAGACGATCCGCGCGCGCTTCTTCGACGGAGCGGGCCGCAACATCCGAACGCCCGCCTTGGTCGACACCGGCGCGAGCGACCTTTCGCAGCGCGACGACGGCCGCCGCGTCGCGGCTTTCGCTTCGGATATCGAGCTGGCGCCGGGCGCCGAAATGAAGATCGCCATCGTCCTCGGGCAGGCGGGAACCCGTGCGCTGGCGCTCGCCGCGAGCGCGGCGGCGAAGGTCGAGACGGTGGAGAGGGAACTGGCGGCGACGCGCGCCGCCTGGGCCGCGCGGCTCGGCAAAGCGCGCGTGACCACCAACCGGCCGGATTTCGACCGGCTGGTCAACACCTGGCTTCCCTATCAGCTCTACGTCTCGCGCCTGTTCGGCCGCGTCGGGCCCAACCAGCGCGGCGGCGCCGTCGGCTTCCGCGACCAGTTGCAGGACGTGCTGCCGCTGATCCTCATCGAGCCGCGCCTCGCGCGGGCGCAGATCGTGCTGCATGCCGGCCAGCAGTTCCTGGAAGGCGACGTGCTGAAATGGTGGCATCGCGGGCCCGGCGGCGCGACCGGCGTCGCCCAACGCACCAAGGCGAGCGATCCGCATTTGTGGCTGCCCTACGTGCTCGCGCGCTATGTCCGTCAGTCGGGCGACGCGAGCGTGCTCGACGAGGTCGCGCCGTATCTCGAAGGCGCGGAGGTCCCACCGGGCGAAGATGCGTGGATCGTCACGCCGCGCCCCTCGCGCGAGAGCGGCGACGTCTATGAGCATTGCCGGCGCGCCATCGAATATACGCTGAACCGCATCGGCGCCAACGGCCTGCCCTTGCTGGGCGCCGGCGATTGGAACGACGGCATCGACGATCTCGGCCGCAAGGGCAGGGGAACCAGCGTCTGGATGGGCTTCTTCTACTTCGACGTGTTGAGCGGCTTCGCGCCGCTGGCGCGGCTGAGGCGCGACGAAGCCTTCGCCAAGCGCTGCGAGGGGGCGCGCGAGGCGGTGTCCGCCGCGTTGGAGACCGCCTGGCGCGGCGATCACTACGCGCTGGATTTTGCCGACGACGGCCGCGCGATCGAAATGGCGAACGCCATGACGACCGGCTGGGCCGCGCATTCGGGCGCGCTTCCCTTCGAGCGTGCGCTGGCGGCGCTGGAAGGCGGGCTGAGGGCGATCGAGCGGCCCGACCGCGTGCTGTTGCTGGAACAACCTTTCTTCGAGCATTCCCAGCCCTATCCCGGCCGCATCGCCGATTATCCGCCGGGAGTGCGCGAGAACGGCGGCCAGTACAGCCACGGCGCGTCGTGGATCGTCGACGGCTTCTTGCGTCTCGCGCGCGAGGCGCGCGCCATGGGCGAGAAGGATCAGGCCCAGCGGCTCGCCGCGCGCGCCTTCGAAATTTTCGAGAAGATCTCGCCGCTGAAGAAGACCGATCCCGAAAACATCGCGACCTATGGCCTGATCCCGATCCAGCAGCCCGCCGACATTTACGAGGGCTACGGCCACGGCGGACGCGGCGGCTGGTCGTGGTACACCGGCTCCGCCGCGCGCATGCTCTCGGCGGCCTATGCGATGCTGGGGATTTCGCTGGTCGAGGGCGAACTCAGCGTCGCCGACGATCTGTTCGAGCCGAAGGGCGAGCTGAAGGTCGAGGGGCTGCGAGTCGGGGAGAAAGAGTGGAAAAGGGACGGCGTGGGATGAGAATTTTGCTCCGCCGTCCCGTAAAGCGTGGCTTGACGGACGACGGACCAGCGGATAGTCTTGGCGGTGAAAATACGCAACGTCAGGCGTAAGGGACTCCGCCGCCTCATCGAAGCGAACGACGCCGCGAGTTTGCCGCCAGCAGTCGTCGAAAAACTGCGCAACATGATTTCCTTCTTGCAGGACATGGCCGGAGAGGAGGAGTTGCGCGGCGTGCCTGTCTGGAAAGCCCACCCGTTGACCGGCGACCGAAAGGGCGCGTGGAGCTTATTCGTTACGAAGAATTGGCGGCTGACGTTTACGATCGAAAAGAAAGAACTGGAGATCGTCGATCTCGATTACGTGGATTATCATTGAGGGCCGCGAAATGTCACAAGTCGCCTCGCTGCGCATGAAAAGCCCAGCTCATCCCGGGGCTTTCATCAAATCGGAGATCGTCGCGCCGCTCGGCCTTTCCGTGACCGCGGCGGCGCGCGCTCTCGGCGTGACCCGCCCGGCCTTGTCGGCGCTGCTCAACGCGCGCGCGTCGCTGTCGCCGGAAATGGCGCTGCGGATCGAAAAGGCTTTCGGCGTTTCGATGGAGACGCTGATGCGCATGCAGAACAGCTACGACATCGCCGAGGCGCGCAAGCGCGAGGGCGAGATCAAGGTGTCGCCTTACGCGGCGTGACACGATCGCTTGCGCAGGCGAGCCCGCCGCTCCGTCGCCTCGCGCGCCAGCCGCGCGCTCACGACGACGCAGCGCCGCTGACGCGGCAATCCTGACAGCGACGTCGCAATCGCGCGCATCGGCCCGGGCGCCCGCGAAGGCGCCCGGGCCGTCTCTTTCGCCGCGGCGCAAGGCTCATCGCGCGGCCTCCTCCGACGCCGCGATCCAGGCGATCACGGCCTCGGAGAACCCGTCGACGCGCCGCCACGGCCCGTTGCCGACGCCATGCTGGTACGACGCGACGTTCACCAAGTAGCCGAGGCCCTTGGGCGCCTCGACCTTGTCGTGGGACTGCTCGTCGGTCAAGACGATGAGACGACAGCCCCTCTGGTCGACCTCGGTCACCGCCTTGCCGAGGTACGTTCCGCCGTGCGGCTGGCTCGCCGCGACGGCGTCGCGCAGCGCGAAGCCGCGTCGGGGCGGGACCTTCTTCACTTCGTTGGAGAAGGTGAAGATCTCGACCGATTCGCAAACTTCGCGCGCCAGGATCGCCAGGCCGCAAGCGGCCTCGAGCCGCGTCATCTCCGATTGCGCGGAGAGGGACATGTCCATCGAACCCGACACGTCGATCAACAACCGCGTCCGGCCCTCGAGGCGCGGATAGTCCTTGATCGACTTCAGCATCGCGGCCTCGAGCTCAGGCTCGAAGTCGGGGGCGTAGCGGGCCGCCGTGATGAAGCGGTAAGGCAGGATGCGATCGACGCGCATCGCTTCGATCGCGTGGGCGATCACATCGCGAGCGACCTCCGCCTTCTGCATCAGCCGGAGGTTGCGCAGCAGCGCCAGGCCGCCGAGCTTCTTCTCGGCGATCAGCCGCTCGAACGCCTCGCGCTTGTCGGCGCCCGCCGAGAGCGAAACCTCCCAGGTGTCGGGCGAAGGCAACACCCCGTCGACGAGCTGCTTCCACACCTTCTCCTGTTCGGCGTCCTTCGGCTTGGCGTGAACCAGGAACAACACGTCCCGGATCCGCACCGCGCCGTCGCGATCGTACTTGGCGAGCTGATAGGCGTCGAACTTGGTCAGCGCGCGCGCCAGGCCCTTCTTGACCTGCGCCGAGATCGGCTGGCGCTTGCGCTGCTGCATCGGCCCGAGCGCGTCGGCCCAGTAGATCGCCAGCAGCTCGGTCATCTCGTCGGGCCGCTGGATCACCCGCGCCATGGTGTCGGCGACGAGGCCGCGGTGCGTCGCGTGCCGCGCCATCTCGCGAATGATCAGCAGCGGCGCATGGCGCAGCTTCATCTCCTCGCGCGCCTGGATCGCGAGCGCGGCGACGCGTTCGGGCGCGACGGCGGGAACGAGCGCCTTGATGCGATCGGCGATGGTGACGCCGTCCTCGTAGAACTGATCCTCCCACAGGAGGCAGTTCATCAGCGCGCGCTTCAGTTCGGCGTCGGGCGTGAACGCGCGCGCCGGCGCGCCTTCCCGCGTGAAAATGCGCTTGAGCTTGTTGAGCGTCGACATGACCTACCTCCTTGGCATGGGGATTTTGGCACAGAGCCGGGGAACAATCACCGTCCGAGACGGCGCTTTCGCGCCCACGGCGCGCGGGCCGAGGCCCCGCCTTCCGTCGTAAGAAGAAACGGACGATTTCACCACCGGCGGTTGGGTGCGATCCGGGAACAGTCGAGACCGAGACGCCGACGGACGCGCAAGCGTTCGTCGGAAAGCGCTCGCCATGAGCTTGGGCGTTGAGCCCCGCGGGAATCGAACCCGCCCGCCCGCTCCCGAAGCGAAGTAACGGACCTCTTCACCACGGATCGTTGGTTGCGTCGGGGAACTTCCGAGACTGTACAGCCCTTTTAAGGCGTCGCCCGCTCTTGCCGCTGAGCTACGGAGCGGCTTGCGCCGATCCGGGAGGATTCGAACCTCCGACCTTGCGATTATCGATGCAACAGATCTCTTCACCACCGACGAAGGGGTTGGGCCCGCGCGGACGCGCGGGCGACAGGGGCTCCGGGGAACGTTCACCGTCCGAGACGGCGCTTTCGCGCCGACGGCGCGCGGGCTCGAGCCCCGCCTTCCGTCTCCCGAAGAAACAGACGATTTCACCACCGGAGAATGGAGCGCGATCCGGGAACGTTCGACGCCGAGACGCCGAATTGCGCTTGCGCTCAATTCGGCCGGCGCTCGCCATGAGCTTGGGGCTGAGCCCCGCGGGAATCGAACCCGCCCGCCCGCGTTAAAAGCGAAGTATCGGATGTCTTCACCACGGATTGCTTGGCGCGTCGGGGAACTTTCGGGACTGCGGCGCCCTTTAGGGGCTCGGCATGCTCTACCTCTGAGCTACGGACGGGCTCGCGCCCATCCGGGAGGAATCGAACCTCCGACCGTGCGGTTTCCGATGCAACAGATCTCTTCACCACCGACGAACAGGTTGGGCCCGCGTGGACGACGCGGGGCTGGGGGATTGCTGGGGAACGGGCGATTTCGGCTTTCTCCGGGGGATACGCGGAGACCTTCTCGGCGAAGGCCCCGGGACCCGCGACGCGCCGGCCCGCATGGCCGACTCCACGGCACGATCCCTCGGAGGCGGGATTCGAACCCGCTTCACCCTGGTTGCGAAGGATCCGAAATCTTCACCACCAGCGATGTTCGCCAACCAACGGCTTCGCCGGTTGACGAGGGAAGCCGCTTGGAAGCGGCCTGAGTTTCCGGGGGAACGGTTGAGCCTCGATGGCCTGTAGGCCTTCGATGGAAAGCGAAGTAACGAGGCTCGTCACCACCCGGAACGGGGCGCCGCCTTGCGAGCGGCGAATTGAAGACGACTTGTGTCGCGGCGCTCGGGTAAAGGCGCGCCGCCTAGCGAACCCTATTCGGTTCGCCCTGCCATCGGTGTCCGGCTTTCGCCTCGTTCCCTCCGAGCAGGCCCCGCGCTCGAGGCGCGCGCTCTCGCGCGAGCCCTTAGGATCCGGGTCTCCCGTTCCGGCGTGAGCCGGAAGAATTCGAAAGGGGCGCCGGAGCATAAAAAAACCCTCCGGAGCGGCGGCTCGGGAGGGTCCGTAACAACGGATTGTCGATCTCATGTCAGATGAGATCGCCTCCAAGAGTCGGGCGCGCGCCCTTCGACGGCGAACCGCCGTTGAAGCTTCTCGCGATAAGTTCGCAGCGTCCTAGCATTGCGCGACTCTCGTCGTCGTCCGGGACCATTCCCGGACGGGCGGCTTGCTACATCAACGAAACAAAGACGTCAACGGGATATTGCATGAAGAATTGGTAATGAGCGAATTCAGGATCGGCTGTTGCTTATTGGATACAGCGCTCGCGCTGACGGAAACTGTGACGGCGCGCGCCGCAAGCCCACCGCCGCCTCACCCCGTCACCTCCAACGCCAGCCGCCCGCTCACGACGTCGCCGTATTCCGTGACCGCCTCGACGACGACGCGATGCGCGCCCACAGTGAGGTCGGCGGGCAGGCGGGCGGTCCACATATGCGAGGAAATCTCCGCCTTGACCCACGATTTCTTCGTCGCTTCGTTGCGCGCGAAGACCTCCTGGACGAACGGGTCGGGCATCGGCTTGTGCGTCATTTCGATCGGCGCGCGAACGCCGACGCGCATGGCGACTTTCGTCTTCGGGCCGCCGTCGAAAACGTTGGCGATGAGCGAGGCCGCGCCGAGGCTGGCGCGCGCGATCGGCGAGCCGAGCAACTCGCCCTGGCGGAATTCGCGCTGCGCCTCTGGGTCGCCGCCGTGAAAGCGGCTGACGACGGAGAGACGCATCTGTCGGCCGTTCGGCTCCTTGGCGGGGACGAAGCGGGTCTTGTAAGCATTGCCGTCGACCGAGAGAACGTGGAAGCCGTTCGGCGCGCCGTCGCGGCTGTCGGCGCAGGCGACGCCGCGGTGGTCGAACGGGCCGCTCCACCACGAGCCGGACAGCGCGGTCAACACATGGTGGTGATGCGGCGTTCCGCCCCTCCAGCCGTCGGCGGCGTCGAAATAATGATGCTCGGTCGTATGGGTGTGGCCGGCGAAGCTGACGGTGAAACGGCGTCCCTCGAACAGCGCGAACAAAGCGTCGCGATTGGTCAGATTGTTGGCGGGATCGGCGGGATCGAGATAGGTGCGAAAGGGGATGTGCGTGACGAGGACGATCAGCGCGTCCGGCGGCGTATGCGCGAGAATATTGCGCACGAAGTCGAGCTGCGGCGCGTCGAGCCGGCCCTGATATTTGCCGGCGCCGCGCGGCTTCGATTTGTCGACGCCGAGATAGTCGACGTCGTCGAGCATCAGAAACAGCGTCTGAGCGTAGAAGAAGGCGTAATAGTTCGGGCCGAACACGCGCTTGTAGGTCTCGCGCGCGTAGCGGCGGTCCGGCGCTTCGTAATTGAGGTCGTGGTTGCCGCCGACGTTCCACCACGCGAGGCCGATCGCGCCGACGATCGCGTTGTAACGGTCGTAGAGCGAGAGGTCGTCGAACATGACGTCGCCGGCGGTGAGGCCGAATTTCGCCCGCGTTCCCGCCAGCGCCTCGATCACGTCCTCGCGGATGAAATCGACTTCCGCGTCGGACTCGGGCTGCGGGTCGGTGAACATGACGACTTCGAAGGCGCTCGGCTCGTCCTGGCGGCGCAGCGGAAAATCGAGCGAGGCGGGCAGCGGCCCGGTGGGCTCCAGTCCCGCGAAAGTCAGTTCGAGCGAGGCTGGCGAGCCGAGCGGGCAATGATGGCGATAGAAGCGCGGCAGGCGAGCGATGGGATCGACCGGCGGCATGTAGCCGGCCGGCTTGACGACGAAGATCGTCGCCTCGTCCGGCAGCGGCAGGCTGTAACGCCCGTCGGCGTCGGTGACCGCGACGTCGCGGCCGTTGGAGACGAGAACATTGGCGAGGCCCGGGCTCCTCGCGTCGCGCCGGCCCGAGCCGTCGAGGTCCTCGAAGACGACACCCGCAACCGTCGCCGCCTCGGCCGCCGCCGGCGCCGAACCCGCCGGCGCCAGCGCCGCCGCGATCCCGCCCGCCGCGCCGATCAAGACGTCGCGCCGCGTGATCCGATTGTCCGTCCCGTTCATGCAGCGCTCCTTCGAAGACGCATGAAAGCCGCGGCCACATCAGCAGCCGCGTATGAAGTTGCGATGAAGGGTCGATACCAGATCGGGTTGGTCCCTTCGCACGGGATCATGCTTTGCGCGAGGGCGCATCGGCCCAATTCCACGTCCGACGCCCTGTGGCGGGTCCAGCCTTCGCGAAACCGGCGTTAAGGCTCGCCCGGCTTGAACGGCGGCTCTTTGCCCGGCGGGACGCCTTCCTCGGCCGCGGCGAGCAGCATCGCAACCGCGACGTAGGTTCCGCTCACCGCCACGAGATCGACGACGCCCTGATCGCCGAGCAGCTTGCGGGCGCGATCGAAGGTATCGTCGGAGACGACGTGGCGGGTCGCCAGCTCCATGCAGAAATCATAAACGGCGGCCTCGTCGTCGGCCATGCCTTCCGGTCGCTTGTCGGCCTTGAGGTCGGCAGCGACGCGCTCAGGCAGGCCCGCCTTGAGCGCGAGCGGATAATGGGCGAACCACTCGACCTGCGAGCGCCAGAGACGCGCCTGGATCAGGATGGCGAATTCGTTCAGCTTGGTCGGCACGGACGTGTGCCATCGCAGGTAATCCAGGAGGTCGTACATGCGCTGCGCCATCACAGGGCTGCGCAGCATGGGGTTGTAAGGACCCGCGAGGCCGACGCTGGAGATCTTCATGATCTTCTCGCCCAGCGGGCGCTGTTGATCGTCGAGCGCGTCGAGCGTCAATTGCGGGAAGCGCGGCTCCTTGCTTATGGCGTGCGCCGTCACGAGCGAGCCGGCCGCGGCGCCAACGAGGACGGCCGCCGTCAACGCCAGAGTTCTCGCCGAAATTTTCATCGATTTCCTCCCATTGAATATTCTTGTTTCGATTCTGCGCGCCCATCATAACGCCCGCGCGATCGCTTCGCGCGGGGTCTCATTGGCGCCGCCGAAAGATTGCAGGCGGGGGGCGCGTGCGACGCCCCGCCGCAATGGCGCAACCCGTGCGCGCCGCAGACAAGAGCGGGTTTGACGCCGGTGGAATCGGAAAATCGGCAGCCAGTCGTTCCTATTCGCTTTCATAATGTTGACTTCGTGAAAGCGATATGCAATAAGAAAACATTGGAGGATTCCATGTCGAACGTCGTCTATCTCCACGGACAGCCCGCGCCAGTCGTGCGCTTTCTCCGTGTGACGGAACATCGACGCCTAGAGCAGCTTCTCGCGGCCGGCAGGTTGCCGTACGATCGATTTGTGATCGAGGCTGGCTGCTTCAAAGATCAGGCAGAATTGATTAAACTGCTAAGGGAACAGGGCCACGAACTCATTCTCGACTCCAACGTCGCTGAGTTATCTGCAGTTGGTCGATTTTCCGGCCATGCTAAGCACGCGCCGTGGGCGAATTCCGAGGGCGTGTTAACCGAAGCTCTGTTACGAGCAGGCTCTAATAAGGGTGTCATTGGAGGAATAGCGCGCTTTGCGGTCGCCGGGGGATTCTCGCGCGTTCATGCCCCGACACATTTCATAAGCGGCCCGCTCGATGACTGGTTCAAGATCGATGTAGAAAATTGCATTGCGTTGCGTCGCGCCCTTGACGCGGAAGGCGGGAAATCGATTCCGATCGACTTTCCGGTCATGATTCCGAATGCGATTTTGAACGACATCTCCCAACGCCGTGATCTAATCTCGAAGCTTGCTTCTTTGCCGATCGATTCGATTTGGACTCGAATTTCGGGATTCGGCGCCGATGCCACACCTGCCGGTCTGCGGAAATACATTGGGGCCGTCCAGGACTTTCATGTTCTTGGCAAACCGATCATTGCAGATGGCGTCGGCGGTCTTTGCGCGCTCGCGATCGTCGCATTCGGTGCTGCGTGCGGCCTTTCCTACGGGGTCGCGTCAAAGGAGAGGTTCGACGCGTCCGGCTGGCATAAGCCTCCGAAGCCCGGCGGAGGCGGCGGCAGGGGCAGTTACACCGTTCTCATGCCCGGCATCGATCGCCTGCTTCAAAAGGAAGACGCCGAGGCAATCATAAGCGCCTCGGGAGGTCGTAGGCTTGCATCTTGCAGCGATCGATGGTGTTGCCCACAGGGCTTCGAAGACACGATCAAGGACCCGAAGGGACACTTCCTGCGGCAACGCGCGTTTCGTTGCGACGCGCTTTCGGCGGTGCCCGAGCCGGTTCGGGCGCGCCATTTCTTGGACCGAGATGTCGCCGAATCTGAGCGGAGGGCAAAACAGATTGCAAAGCTAAAACTCACGGATGAAAAGCTTCTTGGCCGGCTCGCCGAAAACGCGAGTCGGCTCGATCGAATGCAAATGGCGCTTGGCGACCTTGAAAAAACAAACGGTTCGGCCACGCGCTCTCCTAGCTTCCCAATGATTGTTCGAACCGGGGACGCGAAGAAGGATAGGCGTTGAATATGTCTACTGCCGTCAGCAGGATCATCGATCATCTCAGGGACGATGGCGGTCTCCAGGGAAAGGACATCGCTAACATTGTCGCGGTTTCGCCTGCGACCGTATCTCGTTGGTCCAGCGGTAAGGCGACGCCCGATCTGCGAACCCAGACTGTCATCGCCGAGCTTCGCTACGTCGTCGATCGCTTGGCCGATTTCTACACGCCGGAGGAAACGAGGCTTTGGCTGCACGCCAAGCATCCGATGCTCAATGGCGAACGGGCCATCGACCTGATCAACACCGGCCGGACCGAGGCGGTCCTGGCGATTATCGATGCGTTGGACGCCGGAGCCTACGTCTAGTGATCGACGACGCCCGACGAGCCCGCGACCTTGGTCTTCTCGACGCGATCGACGCTTTCAAGTGCGAGCCTTTCGCCGCCACGGTCTGGCGCCTCGTGCGTGAGGGGCGCGACCCGGTCTTGGGCGCCCCGTCGAGAAGCCGGTGGTGCAACGGGTCATTCGATGTCCTCTACACGTCGCTCGAGCGAGACGGCGCGATCGCCGAAATCCATGCGCTGCTTTCGCTGCAACCCGTGTTTCCGTCAAAGGTTCGATGGAGCGCCCATCAAATCAAGGTTTCAGCGAAGCACACGCTCCGGCTCGCCGACCTGCCGACGCTCGCGCGCCTGGGAGTCGACGTCGCGCGCTATCGGGATCGGGTCTACGAGCGGACGCAAGAGATCGCCGACGCCGCCTATTTCCTGGGGTTTGATGGTCTGGTCGCCCCCAATGCGCGATGGCCTTGCGCCAACTTGGTCCTGTTCACCGATCGTCTGGCCCCGGCGCAAGTCGAGGTCGGCGATAGTCCTGCCGTGGCGATCGACTGGGACGTCTGGCGCAAGCGCGCCCGCGCCTGAACCGCTGCGCCGCGATCCCGCGCCGCCCTAGCCTCAGCCTTCCAAAATTCCCGGAAGGCGCTTGTCGCGTTTGGCAGCGAAGCGACGCTTCCGTTGGGGCGCGATCGAGGTCATGATATTCGCCTGTCAAAGAGAGGCGCGAGATGACGGCGAGCGCATCCGGGGTCGGTCCCCGCACGAAGCTGACCTTCCGCTTTCGCGGCCAAACCATCGCGCTTGGTCGCTTTTCGCCACGCGCGACGCTGCTCGATTGGCTGCGCGAGGAGGCGGGGGCCAAGGGAACCAAGGAAGGCTGCGCCGAAGGCGATTGCGGCGCCTGCACGGTGGTCCTCTCGCGCCTGCGCAACGGCGCGATTCGCTACGAGCCGGTCAACGCCTGCATCCTGTTGCTCGGCCAGGTCGACGGCGCGGAGGTGCTGACGATCGAGGATCTCGCCGACGGCGAGGAGCTGCATCCGATCCAGCAGGCGATGGTCGATTTTCACGGCTCGCAATGCGGCTTCTGCACGCCGGGCATCGTCATGAGCCTGTTCGCGCTCTATCGCCAGCGCGAGCCGGCGACCTACGCTGGCGTCTGCGAGGCGCTGGCGGGCAATCTCTGCCGCTGCACCGGCTACAAGCCGATCATCGACGCCGCGCTGGCGACCTGCGAGGGCGAGCCCGCAGACCGCTTCGAAGCGCAAGCGGCCGAGCGCCGCGCCGCTCTGGCGGCGCTCGTCGATGCGCGCGACCTCTTCGTCGGCAATGAGGACGCGTTCTTCGCCGCGCCCGCGAGCGAGGCGGCGCTCGCCGATCTCTACGCGCGCCATCCCCAGGCAATTCTGCTCGGCGGGGCGACCGACGTCGGCTTGTGGATCACCAAGCAATTGCGCGACCCCAGGCAAATCATCTGGCTCGGCCGCGTCGCCGGGCTCGACGCGATCGAGGAGAGCGCCGAGGGCTTGCGCCTCGGCGCCGGCGCGACGCTGGCGCGCGCGACGCCGCATCTCAAAGCGCTGCACCCCGACCTCGGCGTGCTGATGTCTCGCTTCGGCTCGCGCCAGGTGCGCGAAAGCGGCACGGTCGGCGGCAACATCGCCAACGGTTCGCCGATCGGCGATCTCGCCCCCGCGCTGATCGCGCTTCGAGGGCGGGTCGAGCTGCGCAAGGGCGAGGCTTCGCGCGTGCTGGCGCTGGAGGACTTCTTCCTCGGCTACGGCAAGCAGGATCGCGCCGGCGGCGAATACGTGCGCGCGCTGCTGGCGCCGCGCTTGGCTGCGAACCAGGCCTATCGCGCGTTCAAAGTGTCCAAGCGCTTCGACGAGGACATTTCGGCCGTGATGGGCGCTTTCCGCTTCACCCTGGACGGTCGACGAATTGCAGCGGCGCGCATCGCCTACGGCGGCATGGCGGCGACGCCCAAACGCGCCGCGGGCGCGGAAAAAGCGCTTCTCGGCGCCAGCCTCGACGACCGCGCGAGCTGGAGCGCGGCGATGGCCGCGATCGCCGACGATTTCACGCCCTTGACGGACATGCGCGCGAGCGCCGCCTATCGCGCCAAGGTCGCCGCCAATCTGTTGACGAAGGCGCTCATGGAAATCGCCGGCTGCGAAGCGCCGACCCGCATTGGAGACGTCCTTGCCGCGCCATAGAGAGCCCGTCATTCCGGTCTACGAGCCGCGCGACGAGACCGCCGTCGTCCATAAGAGCCACCCGCACGATTCGGCGCGCCTGCACGTGCGCGGCGCGGCGGCCTATATCGATGACATTCGCGAGCCGCAGGGCACGCTGCATATCGCCGTCGGCATGGCCGACACGGCGTGCGGCGCGTTGCGCGGCCTCGATCTTTCGGCGGTGCGCGCCGCCGAAGGCGTCGCAGCCGTGCTGACCGCCGCCGACATTCCCGGCAAGAACGACATCGCGCCCGTATTCGCCGACGAGCCGCTGTTCGCCGACAAGGAAATCCTGTTCCACGGCCAGGCGCTGTTCGCGGTGGTTGCGGGCACGCGCGACGCGGCCCGGCGCGCCGCGCGGCTCGCTCGCGTCGAAATCGCGGAAATCTCGCCGGCGGTCACCATCGAGGACGCGCTCGCCAGTGGCGCGCGCGTGCTGCCCGATTACGAATTCCGCCGCGGCGAGGTCGAGCGCGGGCTCGCCGACGCCCCGCATCGGCTCGAAGGGACTTTCCGCATCGGCGGCCAGGAGCATTTCTATCTCGAGGGGCAGGCCTCGCTCGCCATCCCCGGCGAAGCCGGCGAAATGACCGTGCATTGCTCGACGCAGGACCCGACCGAGGTCCAGCACATCGTCGCGCGGGTGCTCGGCCTGCCGGACGCGTTCGTCACGGTGGAGACGCGGCGCATGGGCGGCGGCTTCGGCGGCAAGGAGAGCCAGGCCTGCGCCTGGGCCGCGATCGCCGCGCTCGGCGCGCTCGTGACCGGCGCGCCCTGCAAGCTCCGTCTCGACCGCGACGACGATTTTCAGCTCACCGGCAAGCGTCACGATTTTCGCGCCGACTGGCGCGTCGGCTATGACGACGCCGGGCGCGTCGGCGCCTATGACGTCACGCTCAACGCGCGCTGCGGCTGTTCGGTCGACCTGTCGCTCGGCGTCGTCGATCGCGCGATGTTCCACGCGTCCAATTCCTATTGGCTCCCCGACGTGCGGATCGGCTCGAAGCGCCTGAAGACCAACACGGTGTCCAACACGGCGTTTCGCGGCTTCGGCGGCCCGCAGGGCATGATCGCGATCGAGCGCGTGATGGACGCGATCGCGCGCGAGCGCGGCCTCGACCCGCTCGACGTGCGCAAGGCCAATTTCTACCGCCCCGGCGCCGATCGCACGCCCTACGGCCAGCAGGTCGAGGATATCGAGACGCTGCCGGCGCTCGTCGAGGAATTGGAGGCCTCGAGCGACTACCGCGCGCGCCGGCGCGAGATCGCGGCGTTCAACGCCAGGAGCCCGATCCTCAAGCGCGGCATGGCGCTGACGCCGCTGATGTTCGGCATCTCCTTCACGCTGATCCATCTCAATCAGGCCGGCGCGCTGGTGCACGTTTATTCCGACGGCTCGGTCCATCTCAATCACGGCGGCACGGAGATGGGGCAGGGGCTGTTCACCAAGGTCGCGCAGGTCGTCGCCGAGGAATTCGGCGTTCCCCTCGAGTTCGTCCGCATCACCGCGACCAACACCGCCAAGGTGCCCAACGCCTCGCCGACGGCGGCCTCGTCGGGCTCCGACATCAACGGCATGGCGGCGCAGGCGGGGGCGCGTGAGATCAAACGGCGCATGAGCGAATTCGCGGCTTCGCTGTGGGGCGTCGCGTCGGAAGCGGTGGTCTTTCGCGACGGGCGCGTGTTCGGCGGCAATGCTTCGATGGCCTTCTGCGAGCTGGCCAAGGCGTGCCGGCTCAATCGGGTGCAATTGTCGGCCGCCGGCTATTACAAGACGCCGGAAATTCACTGGGATCGCGTTCACGCAACCGGCAAGCCGTTCTTCTATTTCGCCTTCGGGGCGGCGTGCTCGGAGGTCGCGATCGACGCGCTGACTGGCGAAATGAAAGTGCTGCGCGCCGACATCCTGCACGACGTCGGCGCCTCGCTCAATCCCGCGCTCGATCTCGGCCAGGTCGAGGGCGCCTTCATCCAGGGCATGGGTTGGCTGACGACCGAAGAGTTGGTTTTCGACGCCGGCGGCCGACTGACCACGCACGCGCCGGCGACCTACAAGATACCCGTCGCCTCCGACGCGCCGCCGCACTTCCGCACGCGCCTGCACATGCGGCCGAATCCGGTTCCCAGCATCTATCGCTCGAAGGCGGTCGGCGAGCCGCCGCTGATGCTGGCGATTTCGGTCTATTCGGCGATCCTCGACGCGGTGCATGCGGTCAAGCCGGGCGGCCAGCCCCGGCTCGAGGCGCCCTGCACGCCGGAGTCGATTTTGAATGCGATCGCTTCGCTGGGCGCGTAGGGCGCGAAGGTAGCGAGAACGCTGTTACGTTCCGAGGTCTGTATGACGGTCGTCCCAGCCAACCCGAAAATCTATCACATCGTTCATGTCGGGAATCTCGCGTCGATTGCGGCGGACGGTTGTTTGTGGCCAGATTCACGTATGGCGCAAAATGCCGGCGGCACGGTCATTGGCATGAGTGACATTAAACGGCGTCGTCTGGCCCTGCCGGTATCGTGCCATGCCGGCTCGCATGTCGGTGAATATGTCCCGTTCTATTTTTGTTCACGATCGATTATGTTGTTCGTGATTCACCGGGCCAATCATCCCGATCTTGCGTATCGCGGCGGGCAGGAGCCTATCGTTCATTTGGAGGCGGACTTACAGGAGTCCGGTCGGTGGGCAACTGAGCACGGAAACCGCTGGGCGTTCTCGCTGTCGAATGCGGGGGCAATCTACACGCAGTTTCGTTCCCGCTTGGAGCAGTTGGCCGAGATCAATTGGGACGCGGTCATGGCGCGGGATTTTCGTCCGGAGGACGTCAAGGAGGGGAAGCAGGCGGAATTCCTCATGGAAGGATCATTTCCGTAGGGTCTTGTTGACCGGATCGGTGTGCACTCGCAAGGGACCGCGATGCGGGTTGCTCGGGCCATGGACGGCGTGGAGCACCGACCCAGAATCGAGGTAAGGCGAGAATGGTATTATTAGAAGGGAGGCGGGCGATGATCGAGTTCAGGACCGGAGACATCCTGACGGCGGACGTGGAGGCGCTCGTCAACACAGTCAACTGCGTTGGAATCATGGGCCGCGGCGTCGCGCTTCAGTTCAAGAACCAATTCCCCGAGAACTTCAAGGCTTGCGAAGCCGCATGCGCGCGCGACGAGGTGCAACCGGGTAGGATGTTCGTGTTTGAAACGCGTACGCTCACGAATCCGAAATTCATCATCAATTTCCCGACCAAGCGCCACTGGCGTGGAAAGAGCCGAATGGAGGACATCGAGTCCGGCTTGAAGGCGCTGGCGGAAGTGATTCGCGTACGCCGCATTCGCTCGATCGCCATCCCGCCGCTTGGCAGCGGACTGGGAGGTTTGGATTGGGCGGATGTGCGGCCGCGGATCGTGGCCGCGCTGCGCGATCTTTCGGACGTTGCGACCGTGATCTACGAACCGAACCATTCGCCCGTCACAACAAAATCGCGCGAGGTCCCGAAGATGACGTCGGGGCGCGCCGCGCTCGTGGCGCTGATTCACAGGTATCTCGGCGGATTGATGGACCCTTTCGTTACGCTGCTCGAAGTCCATAAACTGATGTATTTCATGCAAGAGGCCGGTGAAGAACTGCGGCTACAATACGTCAAGGCGCCTTACGGCCCTTATGCCGAGAACTTGCGGCATGTCTTGCACACGTTGGAGGGCCACCTTGTGGCAGGCTACGCAGACGGCGGCGACGCACCCGACAAAGAAATCGAGCTCGTGCCTGGCGCCGTGCGAGACGCCAAATCCTTTCTGGCCGATAAGCCGGAGACAGTGAGGCGTTTCGATCGCGTTGGCGGGTTGGTCGAAGGATTTGAGACGCCGTTTGGGCTCGAACTGCTCGCGACCGTTCATTGGGTCATCAAGCGGGAAGGCGCGTCGACGCCGGATGAAGCGGCGGCGAAGGTCTACGAATGGAACGATCGCAAGAAGCGATTTTCAACGCGCCAGATTGAAATCGCTTTCGAGACTTTGCGCGCTAAGGGATGGCTTGAGGCCGCATAACGGTCTGCATTTCGGAAAAGGGCTTGGGGGCTTATGTTAGGGGTTGCCCGCATCGTCCCGGTCCGTCGCGCCATGCAGCCGTTTCGCCGTCTTATTGAATCGATCGAGGCCGAGGGCGCCGGCGCGCTGGTCAGTCTCGTCAGGACCGAAGGGTCGAGCCCGCGCGAGGCGGGGGCGCGGATGGTCGTTCGGCCCTCGGGGGGCTTTCACGGCACCATCGGCGGCGGCGAGATGGAATGGCGGGCGCTGGCCGAGGCGCGCGCGGCGCTTGCGTCGGGGCGTGGGGCGGCGCTGCGCAGCGTCGTCGCGCTCGGCCCGGAACTCGGGCAATGCTGCGGCGGGCGGGTCGAGTGGCGCATCGAAACTTTTGACGCGCGCGATCGCGAAACGCTGGCGCCGCTCGCAGCCGCCGAACGGGCCGGCGCCTTCGCCGTCGTCGCGCGCAATGGGGCGGGCGGGCGCGTCGAGCGATCGATCAAAGGCGAGGCGGGCGCCGAGCCGCTGGCCCGGGGCGCCTGGCGGGAAACATTCGGCGACGGCGCGAGCGCGCTCTACCTCTTCGGCGCCGGTCATGTCGGGCGCTCGCTCGTCCTGGCGCTGGCGCCGCTTCCCTTCGCGGTGCGCTGGATCGACTCGCGCGCCGACGCCTTTCCCGAGCGCGCGCCGCCCAATGTGAAGCTCGTCTACGCCAGCGAGCCGCAGGGCGAGCTCGCCGGCGCGCCCGACGGCGCGCTCGTGGTCGTGATGACGCATTCCCATCCGCTCGATCTGGCCGTTGTCGCCGAGGCGTTGCGCCAGGACCGCTTCGCCTACGTCGGCCTGATCGGCTCGGCGACCAAGCGCGCGCGCTTCGTCAGTCAGATGCGCGCGGCCGGCCTCGCGCAAGGGGCGATCGCCAGGCTCGTCTGCCCGATCGGCGTGCCGGGAATCGAGGGCAAGGAGCCGGCGGTGATCGCCGCCTCGGTCGCCGCGCAATTGCTGATGGCGCGAGGCGGCGAGTGAGCGGGCGCCGTCGCCGTTCCGACCCTTCGGCCGTTACTTCCGCGCGACGGTCCTGCGGATCTTCTTGCGCGTCGCCTTCTTCTTGCCGCCGCGCTTGGTCGCCGCCGCCTTCGCCTTGGCGCGCGCGCGCTTCTTGATCGGCGCACGCGCCTTTTGCACGGCGACCCCGCCGCCGTAGCTCTTGAACCGTTCGACGATGCGCGCGATCTCCTCGTCCGACAGGATCGCCGGCCGGCCGACGGCGATGGCGAGATAATACATGCGCGCCAGCGCCTCCAGCTCGATCGCCCGGCGCCACGCGCTTTCCAGCGTCGCGCCGGTGACTATCGCGCCGTGGTTGCCGAGCAGCACGCCGTGGCGGTCGCTTAAGCCGGCGATCGCCAGGTCCGACAATTCCTTGGTGCCGTAGGGCGCGTATTTCACGCACTCGATGACCGGGCCGCCGAACAGCGCGATCATGTAATGGGCGGCGAGGATCGGCCTGCCCAGCATCGCCAGCGCCGTGCAATAGGGCGGGTGGGCGTGGACGATCGCGCCGACGTCGGGCCGCGCGCGCATGATGTCGAGGTGGAAGCGCCACTCGGTCGACGGCTTCAGCGGCCCCGACCAGGCGCCGTATTCGCCGCTCAGCGGCATCAACGCGAGCATCTCCGGGCGCAGCGCGTCATAAGGGATGGCTGTCGGCGTGATGACCATCGCCTCGCCGAGGCGCGCGGAGATGTTGCCCGCGGTGCCCTGGTTGAGGCCGGAGGCGTTCAACGCGCGGCATTGCGCGACGATGCTCGCGCGCAGGGCTTTCTCTTTGACCGACATGGCGCTGCGCCTCCTCCGTTCGGCGTCGTCGCGAAGGCCGGCGCGGGACTCTTCGAGGAAGATGCGCCGGCGCGCCGACCCTTGCGCCCTGGCGCCGCGCGGCGCGACCGCTATACTCGCGCCCGCCGGCAAGAGCCAAGCCCAAGCGGCCGGCGCGCCATCAGCGCTCGCCGCGTCCGATTCGTCAACGTGAAAAGAGAAAGCGCGAGCGAGCCTTCATGTCAGCCAACCTCTTCGACCTCTTTCTCGCTCGCGCGCCGCGCCTCGACAAGCTCGCTCTCGACGCGCCGGGCGGGATGTCGGTGACTTACAGCGAATTGTTCGAGCGCGCGGGGCGCGCCGCGCGGGCGCTCGCCGACCTCGGCGTCGAGCCGGGCGACCGCGTCGCCGTGCAGATCGACAAGTCGCCCGACATGATCGTGCTCGCGCTCGCCTGCCTCAAAGCGGGCGCCGCGCTGCTGCCGCTCAACACCGCCTATACGCTCGCCGAACTCGAATATTTCCTCTCCGACGCCGGGCCGGCGCTGACGATCTGCCGACCGGCTTCGCTCGCCGCGCTGCGCGAGCTGGCGGCGCGGCTCGGCCTGAAGGCGGTCGAGAGTCTCGGCGCGAGGCGCGAGGGCACGTTCGCGGAACGGATCGCCGCCGCTTCGCCCGAGTTCGCGGCCGTTCCTCGCGCGAGCGACGATCTGGCCGCCATTCTGTACACTTCGGGCACGACGGGGCGCTCGAAGGGGGCGATGCTGACGCACGAGAATCTCGCCTCCAACGCGGCCGTCCTCGCCGATCTCTGGCGCTTCACGGCGGACGACGCGCTGATCCACGCCCTGCCCGTCTTTCATACCCATGGGCTGTTCGTCGCCACCAACGTCGCGCTCATCGCCGGCGCGACGATGATCTTCCAGCCGCGCTTCGACGCCGACGCGATCGTCGCCGCCCTGCCGCGCGCGACCTCGCTGATGGGCGTGCCGACTTTCTACACCCGGCTCCTCGACCATCCCGGCCTGACGCGCGCCGCGACCGCGCACATGCGCCTCTTCGTCAGCGGCTCGGCGCCGCTGCTCGGAGAGACGCACCGGCGCTGGCGCGAGAAGACCGGCCACGCCATCCTCGAGCGCTACGGCATGACCGAGACCGGCATGATTGCGTCGAACCCCTACGAGGGCGAGCGGCGCCCCGGCACGGTCGGCTTCCCGCTGCCGGGGGTCAGCCTGCGCATCGCCGACCCCGACAGCGGCGCGCCGCTCGCGCCGGGCGAAGTCGGCGTCATCGAGGTCAAGGGCCCCAACGTGTTCAAGGGCTATTGGCGCATGCCGGAGAAGACCGCGGCCGAATTCCGCCCCGACGGCTTCTTCATCACCGGCGATCTCGGCAGGATCGACGCCGACGGCTACGTCGCCATCGTCGGCCGCGCCAAGGACCTCGTCATCTCCGGCGGCTTCAACGTCTATCCCAAGGAGATCGAGAGCGAGATCGACGCCATCCCCGGCGTCGCCGAGAGCGCGGTGATCGGCGTTCCCCATCCCGACTTCGGCGAGGGCGTCACCGCGATCGTCGTGCTCGCGCCGGGCGCCGCGCTGAGCGAGGCGCAAGCGCTCGCTGCGCTGGACGCGCGCCTGGCGCGCTACAAGGCGCCCAAGCGGGTGATCTTCGTCGACGCGCTGCCGCGCAACGCCATGGGCAAGGTGCAGAAGGCGGCGCTGCGGGAGGCGTACAAGGGAATTTACGGGGTGTAGGGGAGGCGGGCCAAATTTTTCCAAGCCTTTCCAAGGAAAATCCAAGCTTTTCCAAGGAAATTCCAAACTTTTCCAAGCTTTTTCCAAGGAATTCCAAATTTATTTCTTGGCGGTTTCCAATGAAATCAAGGGGTTGGCGGCGTCGCCCGTCGATTTCGCGTTTTTCGAGTAATTACCCACCCCCTAATTGATGAGGCGGACGCTGGCGGCTCGGACGGCGGCATTGTCAGAGTAACGGCAGACCGTCTGCGCGTTCCGTAGTTTGCCCAAACCCGAGCGCCAGTTAGGCGGCGAGAGCGTGCCAATCGGCCAACGCTTCCGCACGTCTTTGTTTGAAAACGTCGCGGGTGACGAGATGGCGTTCCTGGTTAAAATGGTTGTGGATCTGGGCGTGAACTGAACTGAATTTTTGCAGGGTCTTTATGCAGCGAAAACGCTGCATCGCCCGCTCTCGCCGTCGAAACGGCTGATGTGAATTCTCTGCCCGATTGTTGAGCCGTCGGCCAGCCTCTTGTCGACCGCTGATGCCGACCTCTTTCATGGCCGCGGGATAAGAGCAAAGGCCGTCGGTCACGACGCTCTTAGGGCGGCCATATTTCTTCATGATCCGCTTCAGAAACTTCAGCGCCGCAGCCTTGTTCCGCTTCGCAGTGACCACGGTCTCCAAGACCTCGCCTTCATGATCGACGGCTCGCCAGAGATAGCAGAGCTTGC